>JAABUS010007747.1_pt1 | contig 12130 bp, 11 predicted proteins | sample 5560161 | NCBI WGS metagenome assembly JAABUS01 (sample SAMN10711885, study PRJNA513376) | rock metagenome | isolation source: Antarctica rocks | place: Antarctica: Victoria Land, Trio Nunatak nord | collected 2016-01-04 | reverse complement strand
CCGCGCTCCAGCACGATATACCGGTCCGCCAGGGTGCGGGCGAAGTCGTAGTACTGCTCGACCAGCAGGATCGCGACCCGCCCTTTCAAGGAGGCGATGGCCTGCTCGATCGACTTCACGACGGAGGGCTGGATGCCCTCGGTCGGCTCGTCCAGCACCAGCAGGCTGGGACGGCCCATCAGGGCGCGGCCGATGGCGAGCTGCTGCTGCTGCCCGCCCGACAGGTCCCCGCCGCGGCGGCGCCACATGGTGCGCAGCACCGGGAACAGGGCGCACACCTCGTCCAGCGCCGCGCCGTCGCGCACGCCGTGCGACTTGGCGGCGATCAGCAGGTTCTCGCCCACCGACAGCCCGGTGAAGATCTCCCGCCCCTGCGGCACGTAGCCGATGCTGCCGCGCGCCCGGCGGAACGACGGCCAGGCGCCGATGTCCTGCCCGTCCAGCAGCATCCGCCCGCCGCTCGGCGCCAGCAGCCCAACCAGGCAGCGCAGCAGCGTCGTCTTGCCCGCGCCGTTGCGCCCCAGCAGCGCCAGGCACTGGCCGCGCCCGATCTCCAGCGACACCCCGCGCAGGCTCTGGGCGCTGCCGTAGCGGTGGTCCAGGCGGGCGATGCTCAGGCATGCGTTCATTGGCATGCGTTCATGGGGCACGCGGTCATCGCCCGATATAGACCTCGATCACGCGGGCGTCGGCGCGGGCGTCCGCCATGCTGCCGTCGAACAGGGTGCGGCCCTCGTGCAGCACCGTCACCTGGTCGGCCACCTGCTCGACGAAGTCCATGTCGTGCTCCACGACCACGATGCTGCGCCCGGGTCCGCGGAGGGATTGCACGAGTGCCGCGGTGCGCTCGACCTCGCGCTCGCTCAGCCCGGCCACCGGCTCGTCCAGCAGCAGCAGCTTCGGGTCCTGCACCAGCACCATGCCGATCTCCAGCCATTGCTTCTCGCCATGGGACAGCGTGCCCGCCAGCGCGTGCCGCCGGGCAGACAGGCCGACCGTGTCCAGCAGGCGGGCGATGGTGGCGGCCTTGCCGGCCCCGTCCGCCAGCACCTCCCGCAGCAGCGACCGGCGGTGCAGGCGGAGCGCCAGGTCGAGGTTCTCGTGCACGGTCAGCGCCTCGAACACGCTGGGCTTCTGGAACTTCCGTCCGATGCCGGCGAGCGCCCGGGCCACCTCGCTCATGCCGGCAAGCTCGGTCGTCCCGTCGAGCAGCATGCGCCCGCGCCGGGGACGCGACTTGCCGGTCAGCGCGTCGAGCAAGGTGGTCTTGCCGGCGCCGTTCGGCCCGATAACGCCGCGGACCTGGCCGTACTCGGCGACGAAGCTCAGGTCGTCGATGGCGACGAAATCGCCGAACGCGACCGTCAGGCCGACCACCTCGACGGCATAGTTGCTCACCGCCGGGCCTGGCCCGGCACTACGACTCATCGCCGGGCCTGGCCCGGCAGCGCGGCGGCCATGCCGGTCAGCCAGGACCGCGACCGGTTGCGCAAATCCAGCAGCCCGTTCGGTAGCAGCAGCACGACGCCGAGCACCAGCAGGCTGAGCACGAACGGCCACAGCGCCGGCGCGGCTCCAGCCAGCCAGAACTTCAGCAGGTTGACCAGCACCGCGCCGAGGATCGCCCCAACCAGGCCGCCGCGCCCGCCGACCGCGACCCAGACCGCGATTTCGAGCGACAGCGCCGGGTCGAGCAGGCCCGGGTTGATGATGCCGATCTGCGGTACGTACAGCGCCCCGGCGACGGCGGCGAGCGAGGCGGACAGGCACCACGCCGCGAGCTTCAGCCAAAGCGTGTCGTAGCCGAGGAAGCGCAGCCGCGGCTCGTCGTCGCGTATGGCGGCCAGCAGCCGTCCGAAGCGCGTCGCCAGTAAGGCCCGCCCACCCAGCAGCGCCCCCAGCACCGTGGCGGTCGCGGCAGCCGCCAGCAGCACCGCGGACGCGGCCCCGCCCGCCGGCAGCCCGGCGATGTCGCGGAACCCCGTCATGCCATTGTTGCCGCCGAACCCGGTGTCGTTGCGGAACATCAGCAGCATCGCCGTATAGGTCAGCGCCTGGGTGATGATGGAGAAATACACCCCGTTCACCCGGGAGCGGAACGACACGTAGCCGAAGGCGAAGGCGAGCAGGGCAGGGACCGCCAGCACCGCCAAAGCGGTCAGCACCGCCGAGTCCGCAAAACCCCACCAGGCCGGGAACGCCTTCTCCCCCATGAACAGCAGGAAGTCCGGCAGCACGCCCGTCGCGGCGTAGGCGGTGCGCAGCAGGTGCATCGCCGCGATGTAGCCGCCCAGCGCGAAGAACAGCCCGTGGCCCAAGCTGAGAACCCCGGCGGCGCCCCACATCAGATCAACCGACATGGCCAACAGGGCGAAGCACATGACCTGCCCGATGGCGTTCACCGCATAGACCGGCAGCCCCGGCGCCAAGCCAAGCCCGAACACAGGCAGCGCCGCCAGCAGCAGCCCCAGCAGGCCCGCGCACAGCCCGGCGCCCCGGCCCAACGCTAACCCGCCCATTACCGCCGTCCCTTGGCGGCGACCAGCCCCTCGGGCCGCCACTGGATCAGCAAGATGATCAGCAGCAGCGCGATCACCTTGGCGGCGACGGCGCCGTAGAACGGCTCGATCCCGACATTCACCACGCCGATGCCGAGCGACGCCAGCGCTGCGCCCCACAGGCTGCCGACGCCGCCCAGCACCACGACCATGAAGCTGTCGATGATGAAGCCGCTGCCCATGGTCGGGTTGACGTTGTAGATCGGCGACAGCGCCAGCCCGCCCAAGCCCGCAAGGCCGGCGCCGAAGCCGAAGGCGAGCATGTCGACGCGCCGGGTGGAGACGCCGACGCACCCCGCCATGCCCCGGTTCTGCGTCACCGCGCGGATGAACAGGCCGAGGTCGGTGAAGCGCAGCAGCGCGGAGGTGGCGAGGGCCGCGGCTGCGGCGAAGAGGATCGCGCCCAGGTGGTTCCACGTCACCAGGAAATCGCCGACCACCCGCACGCCGCCCGTAAGGTAGGGCGGCGTCTGGAACTGCAGGTTCTGCGTGCCGAACGCCACCCGGACCACGTTGACCAGCAGCAGGCTGATGGCCCAAGTCGCGAGCAGCGTCATCAGCGGCCGGGTGTACAGGTGCCGGATCACCATGGCCTCGATGGCGATGCCGACCGCCCCGGTGACGGTGAACACCACGGGCACGGCCAGCAGCGGATACCAGTCGATCAGGCCCGGCGCCCAGGCCCGGATTGCCTCCTGCGTGCAGAAGGTGGCGTAGGCGCCGATCATGATGAACTCGCCCTGGGCGAGGTTGATGACGCCCATCAGCCCGAAGATGATCGCAAGCCCGACGGAGGCCATGAACAGCACGCTGCCGACGCTGATGCCGTTGTACAGCAGCGCCAGCGCGTTGCCCGCCAGCACCCAGCGCCCGGCGCGGGCGATCTGGCGATCGAGGGCGGTGGCCACTTGCGGGTCGGCGGCGTAACCGGCGTCGGCGCGCAGCGCGGCCAGTTGCGCCGCGGTGCGGGAGGTCGGGTCCGCCCCCAACCCCTCGATGGCGGCGACGCGCTGGGCCGGGTCGGGGGCGTGCAGGCCGGCGGCGACAACCAGCGCGCGCAGCGCCTCCTGCGCGGACGCGTCCTTTTCCTGCGCCACGGCGGCTGGCAGCAGGTCGGGCGGCAGGCCGTCGGCGCGGCGCTCCAGGATGCGGACGGCGGCGATCCGCGCATCGGGGCGGGCCGCGGTGAACAGGGCCAGGGCGGCGCCGGCCTGCTCCAGCAGCCCGCGGCTGCGCAGGCTGGGTAAGGGGGAGCGCAGGCCGGGGGGCAGCGGCGCCGGGACAAGCGTTGCGGCATCCGTCCCGTCCGCCAGGTAGGCCGTGCCGTCCGGCGCGCAGCGCAGCGCCTTGGCGGAGAAGGCCTGCACGACCTGCGTCGCCCAGGCCCGCTCCGCCGGCGGCTCGGCCGCGATGCTGGACAGCAGGGCGCTGACCGCCCGGGGCACCTCCTGGCCACCCTCGCTGCACAGCATGGCAAGGATCGCAGCGCGGTCCGCCGGCTGCTGGCTCCGGGCCGGTCCAGCGCAAAGGAGCAAAGCAGCCAAGCCGAGCAGGCCGGGCCGCAGCTGCCCCAACAAGCGTGGGACCACGGCTCAGGCGGGGCTGAAGGGGATGGGCTTGGGCGTGTCTTTGGACTGCCAGAGCACGTCGAAGCCCTGCTTCTCGTTGACCGAGCCGATGAACACGCCACGTCCGACGTAGTTGTTCTCGGCCCCCATGGTCAGCGTGTAGCCGGAAGGGTCGTCGAACGACAGCCCGGGGAACGCGGCCCGCACCGCCGGCACGTCGAACGACCCGGCCTTCTTCGCCGCGAGCGCCCACAAATGGACGCTGTCATAGGTGGAGACCATGGGATCAATCGCCACGTCGGCACGATACGGCGCGCCGGTCTTCTTCACGTAGGCCGCCCAGTCCGCCAGCCATTTCTGGTTGCGCGGCCCCGGCGCGTTCTGCAGGTAGGCCCAGCAATTGAGGTTGCCGACCAGCCCGGCGGTGTTCAGCCCCTCCAGATCGGCCTCCACCATGTCCAGCCCCAGCACGGGCACCTCGGTCGGCTTCAGCCCTTGGTTGACGTACTCGCGCAGGAAGTCGGGGATCGAGTTGCCGACCACCGTCAGCACGACGATGGGCTGCTCGCCGCCGGCGTTGGCGAAGCCGCGGATCTGGCTGACCAGGTTCTGGAAGTTGCTGAACCCGAACGGCACATACTCCTCGCGCCAGGCCGAGGCGTTGATCCCCTTGGCCCCCCAGTAGGCTTTCAGGATCTTGTTGATGGTGCGCGGCCACACGTAGTCGCTGCCGAGCATGAAGAACCGCCGCGCATTGCCGCCCTCCGCCCTCATCAGGTAATCCACCGCGGGCAGCACCGAGCTGGACGGCGGCGAGTTTATGTAGACGACGTTCTTCGAGTTCTCCTCCCCCTCGAAGTGCAGCGGGTAGAACAGCAGCCCGTCGTTCTGCTCGACCACCGGCAGCACCGACTTGCGCGACACGGAGGTCCAGCATCCCAGGAGCGCCGCGACCTTCTGCTCCTGCAGGAGCTGGCGGCCCATCTGCGCGTAGGTCGGCCAGTCCGACGCCGGGTTGGTGACGACCACTTCGACCTGGCGCCCGAGCACGCCGCCCGCCGCGTTCAGCTCGTCCGCCGCCATGCGGGCCACGTAGTTCATCCGGCCCTCCAGGTTCGCCATGGTGCCGGAGGAGGAGAACAGGCAGCCGAGCTTCACCGTGTCGGCCGCCCAGCCGGGGCGGATGATTGAGGGCGCGGCCAAGGCGGCGCCGGTTCCTGCCAAAACCGCGCGCCGGGTCAGATGGTTCATCGCAACAGCCCTTCGTTCATCCAGATGAGGGCTGGAACCAAGCAAGGACCGGGCCATGCGGCGCCGCGATGGCTTGTGGGATCAGGCCTTGGGCGTCCCCAACGCCCGGACCTCGTCGCGCCAGTCGTGCTGCTCCTTGAAGCCCAGCACCTCGCGGGCCTTCCGGTTGCTCAGCGGCGCCTCTTGCCCGGCCAGGTTCCGCGTCACCGGCGTGCCCGGGCACCATCGCGCCAGGAACGCCGCCGTGGGCTGGTCCGCCGTGATCGTGTCGTTGACGGCGTTGAACACCTGGAAGCCAAGCCCGTCCCGCTGCAGGCACAGATGCACGATCTCCGCCAGGTCGCGGGCGTCAATGTAGCTCCATGCGTTGCGCTTGCGCGACGGCGGGTCGGCGACGAAACCTGGGAACTGCCCGTACTCGTGCGGCTCGATCACGTTGCCAATGCGGAGCGCGTAGATGTCGGCGCCGAAGCGGGCCGCAAACGCGCGCGCCGTCCGCTCGTTCACCACCTTGGACAGGCCGTAGCTGTCCATGGGATCGACGTCGTAGTCCTCTTCCAGCGGGAAGCCATGGAAGTCCTTGTCTCCTTCCGCGAAGCACACCCCGTAGGTCGTCTCGCTGGACGCGATCACGACCTTGCGGATGCCGAGCTTCATCGCGGCCTCGATGACGTTGTAGGTCCCCATCACGTTGACCCGGAACGTCTCGTTGTCGGGATGGATGAGGATGCGCGGCACGGCCGCGAAGTGGACGAGCGCATCGGCCGGGCCGGGCGCCTGGCCCGCGCGGAGGCCGTCGCGGTTGAAGTGCGAGGTCAGCGCGTTGAACACCTGGGCGCCGTTCGTGATGTCGCCGAGCAGGGTCTGGATGGCCGGATGCGGGAACGGCTGCAGGTCGAAGTTCAGCAGGTGGTAGCCCCGGTCGTGCAGGTAGGGCAGCGCGTGCCGCCCGGCCTTCCCGGTGCCGCCGGTGAACAACACTCTCATCGCCATCGCTGCTTTCCCCCGCTTCGCGCCGCTCTCAATGGGCAGGCTCCGCGGGCACCATTACGGCAAGCCGGGCGCCGGGTCGATGCCGGTCCCGACGCGCCCTATGCGCCGCCTTCGACCCTCTGCCGCATCGCTTCCAGCGTCCTGGTCATCAGGCCGTCGGCGGTCATGAACCCGTCGAGCACCATGAAGTGGTGGGCGCCCTCGATGGGGAGCGCCTCGCCGGCATTGCCGGTCGCCTGCCAGGCCGAGAGGAAATCAAGCGACTGCTTCCTGAACGATCCGGACTCGGCAGTGCCCCAGGCGACCACGAGGGGCATGGGTGCTGTGCGGACATGGAACAGCGGGCTGACGCGCTCGATCTCCTCGGCGGAGAGCCGCAGCTTCGGCTGCAGGAAGGTCGCGGGGAACGGGCGCAGGTCGAACAGCCCGCTGATCGGGATGCCGCCTTTGACCAGGTTGTCCGGCAGGCCGTACTCCTCCTCCCAGTCCGTGAGCATCGCCATGGCGGTCAGATGGCCGCCCGCCGAGTGCCCGGCGACGTAGATGCGGCCGGGGTCGCCGTTGAAGGATGCGGCGTGGCGATAGGTCCAGGCGATGGCCGCGCGGACCTGCCGGACGATCTCGGTGATCGTGACCGCCGGGCAGAGCGCGTAGGTGACGTTGACGACCGCGTAGCCCGCCGCCACCGGCCCGGGCGCCACCATGTCGAACACGTGGGCGGTCAGCGCCTTCCAGTAGCCGCCATGCAGGAACACCAGGACCGGCGAACCCGGCGCCGCCGCCGGGAAGACGTTGGCGCTCTCGGCCTTGGTTTGGCCGTACGGCACGTCCGTCTGGTGGGCGAGCGACGCACGGGCCGCGGCGCTGCTGTCCAGGAAGTGCTTCACGCAAGCGCCGAAATCCGGAACGGAGTTCTCCGCGTCGTACTCGCGGTCGAGTTCTTCCTGAGTCGCAAAGCCGCCGTACAGGAGTTTCATCCGTGGGGTCCTCGACAAGGTCCGCCAGCATCGACGTATCCGCCCGGCTTGACCAGGCCGTGCCGCCGTCAGGGCCGGAGGACGGTCAGCCGGAACGGGCCGGCGTTGGCGGCGGCGTGCGCGACGGCCTCGTTCGCCTGGTCCAGGCCGAACTCCGTGACCGCCCATTGGCGCAGGTCCAGAAGCCCGGACCGCGCCAGCGCGATCAGGCGGGCGTTGGCCGTGGCCGGATACATCCACTGGCCGATGACCGTGATGCAGTTCCGCATGATCCACGGGTAGGGCAGCGCCAGGTCGTCGCCCCCCAGCATGCCGACGCCGCCCATCAGCACCACCCGGCCGTACTCCCGTACCGTCATGGCGGCGGCCCGTACCGGCCTCGTGCCGGCGGAGGGCGGCAGCAGGTCCAGCACGCAGTCGATCGGGCCGGGCGCCGCCCGCTTCATCCGCTCGCGGTCCTCGGCTTCATTGCCGGTGAGCGTAACGGTCCGCACCCGGGGGCCGAAGCGGCGGGCCAGATCCGCCAGCACCGCCTCGTTCCGGCCCGGCGCCACGACGCAGCCCGCCCCCATTGCGAGGGCGACGGCGACGCCGGCGCTGCCGAAGTTGCCGGTGGCGCCGCTGACCAGAAGCGTCTCCCCCGCTTGCAGCTTCGCCGCGAGCAGGCCGCCATACGGCACGAGGAGCGTGTTCAGCGCGCACCACATCCCGGCATCCGCCGGGTCGATGGGGCCGAGCGGGACCGCGTTCTCGGTCGGCACCAGCATATGTTCGGCAAACGAGCCGTGGTGGAAATGCCGCGCCAGGTGCAGGCCCCTGTCGCCGCGGGCGCTCCAGCCTTGCAGCGTGATGTCGGGGTTGAGCGCATCGTCGCGCGCCCGCACGGTCGGGTCGCACAGGACCCAGTCGCCGACCGCGAGGCGCGTCGCGTCCGGCCCCACGGCGCGCACGCGGCCGACCGCCCCAAGGCCCGGCGCCATGGGAAGGTCAAGCAGGTATTTCCGCTCACCGCTGAATACCTCGTTCGCATAGGACAGGATGCCGGTGGCCAGGACATTGACGATGACCTCCCCCGTGCCCAGGACCGGGTCGGGCAAGGTCTCGATGGCGAGCGGCGATCCGAACGCCTTCAGAATGGCAGCTTTCATGGTGGTCGTGCTCCTTCAACCCGCTGCATCCTCGCAGGCTTTCCATTGGCATCCAGGCCTGGCATCATCCTAGGACTGCTTGATGCCACCCTGGCCGCGGATTGAAGCCCATGTCGGACACAAGCCGCAGCGGCTTAGGCGATTTCCTCCGGTCGCGACGGGAGAAGCTGAGACCCGAGGCGGTGGGCCTTGCGGACGGGCGCCGGCGCCGGACGCCGGGCTTGCGGCGGGAGGAGGTGGCCGAACTCGCAGGCATCGGCGTCGATTGGTATATCCGGCTGGAGCAGGGCCGGACCGTCAGCCCCTCCGTCACCACGGTCGATGCCCTGGCCCGCGCGCTGCGCCTCGGCAAGACGGAGCATGCCCACCTGCGGGCACTGGCCCGCCCCGCCCGCCGCCGCGCGTTTTCCCGCGAGGTGGTGCCTCAAACAATCCGGCGCCTGATCGAAAGCCTCAACCAGCCCGCCTACGTCACCGGCCGCCGGTGGGATGTCCTGGCGTGGAACACCGCCGCGGCCGACATCTTCGATTTCGGCGCCATAGCGGAAGAAGATCGCAACATCCTCGCCTGGATGCTGACCGGTCCGGATGCCCGGCGCCTGTTCGGTGCGACCTGGGCCGAGGAGGCGAGGCGCATGGTGGCCCAGTTCCGCGCGACGCACGACCTGTGGGCCGGCGACCCGGCGTTCCTCGACCTCCTGCGGCGCCTCCGGCAGGGCAGCCCCGAGTTCGCGGACTGGTGGAAGGCGCACGACATCCGCGGCGTTTCGTCCGGCCAGAAGCTGCTGACCCATCCCAGGAAGGGCGTGCTGCATTTCCTGTACGCGAGCTTCCAGGCCAATGACGACCCGGCGCTGAAACTCGCCATCTACACGCCGATGCCACCCTTGGAGGGAGGCCCTGCATGAACTGGCGCACGCTTGACCTGAATTTGCTCGTGGTGTTCGACGCCGTGGGGCAGGCGCGCAGCGTCACCCGCGCGGCGGCCAAGCTCAACATGAGCCAGCCCGCGATCAGCCACGCCCTGGCGCGGCTGCGTGCCGCCTTGCAGGACGACCTGTTCGTGCGCACCCCGGACGGCATGGAGCCGACGCACTACGGCGAGCGGCTGGCCGGCCCGGTCCGCGCCGCGCTGGAAGGCCTGAGCACCGCGCTGGAGGGCGCCGCCGGGTTCGAGCCGGCCACGGCCGGGCGCGGCTTCGTGGTCGCGACGGACAACCGCGCTGCGCTGGTCCTGGCCGCCCCAATCGCCGCCGCGGTGGCGGCGGAGGCGCCCGGCGTCAACCTCGACCTGCGCCCGAGCGGCACGCTCGACCTGGCCGAACGGCTGGACCGCGCCGAGCTGGACTTGGCGCTGGGCGGCCTTGCCGCGCCGGGCGAGCGCTTCACCGACCTGCGCCTGTTCGAAAACGGCTTCGCCGCCCTGGTGCGCCGCGGCCACCCGGCCGCCGGGGTGGGAACGCTGAGCCTGGCAGCGCTCGCGGCCCATCCGCACCTCGTGCTGTCCTCGACGGGCGAAGGGACGGATTTCGTGGATGCCGAGCTGGCGCGGCACGGCCTAGCGCGCCGCGTGGCGCTCCAGGCGCCGCTGCTCGCCGCTGCGTCGGCGCTGGCGCAGTCGGACATGGTCGCGGTCCTTGGGGAGCGCACCGCGCGGGCCTTCGCGTCCATCGCGCCGCTTGAGGTCCTGCCTTTGCCGTTCGCCTCGCCGCAACTGGTGACGGCCATGCTGTGGCATCGCCGGCTCGATGACGTGCCCGCGCACCGTTGGCTGCGCAGCCTCGTCCTGCGCGTCGCCCGCATGTCGTAGCGGCGCGGCCCCATGCCGGGCCGTCATGTGCCCGTGAGGACGCCGCATTGGCCTCCGCACGGCTGCTGCCCGATATGGGGGTAGGGCGGCGCTGGTGCCGTCACCATACGGAGCCTCATCATGAAGCTGACAACAAGCTGCGCCTTTGCGGTCCTGGCCCTCGCCCTGAGCGCCGCGCCGTCCTTTGCGCAGGGCGTCACCCAATCGCCGCCCGCGCCGAACGGTCCCGGCATGCCGGAGCCGCCCAACAGCGTGCCGGTGGGTGCGCGGACGTTGGCCCCGGGCTCGACGGGCCAGGAGCGCGTGGGCACGATTGGCAGCACCCGCGTGCAGCCGCAGGACGAGGCGGAAATGGGATCGACGGCGTCGTCCGGCATCGGGACGTCCTCCCAGCAGTAGGCCGGCACGGCGGCATGTCCTGGCCCATGCCGCCGCCCGCCTGATTCCCACACCTGACAAGGGACGTTCGATGAAGTTTGCTGTCAAAGCCGGCCTGTCCCTCGCGGCCGTCGTAGGTGGGGCAGGGCTGGCGATCCATTTCGCCAAACCCGCCGCGCCGCCGCCGGCGCCCGCCCAAGCCGTTCCCGTGGTGACAGCGCCGGTGCAGCAGGGCGACGTGCCGATCATCCTCAGCGGCCTCGGCACGGTGCAGGCGCTGAACGCCGCCACGATCCGGAGCCAGGCGACAGGGCTGCTGCAAACCGTCAATTTCGTGGAAGGGCAGGCGGTCCACAACGGCGATGTCCTGGCCCAGATCGATCCCAGGCCCTACCAGGCGCGGCTCGCCCAGACGCAGGCGCAGCTTAGCCACGACCAGGCGCAGATTGCCAACATCGAGACCAACCTCAACCGCAACGTGCCGCTGCTGAAGAACGGCTTCGCAACCGACCAGCAGGTGACGGACCAGCGCGCGCAGATCGCGCAAATGCAGAGCACGCTCAAGTCCGACCAGGCCGCCATCGACGACGCGCAGACCCAGCTCAGCTACACCACCCTGCTGGCGCCCTTCGACGGCATCACCGGGGTGCGTCGGATCGATGTCGGCAACATCATCCATCCGACCGACGCCGAAGGGCTGGTGACGATGACCCAGGTGCAGCCTATCGCCGTGCTGTTCACGCTGCCGACGGACGATATCACGAAGGTGCAGGACGCCCTGTCCGCGGGCAAAGTGCGCGCCGTCGCCTACAACCAGGCCGACACGCAGGCGCTGGACACCGGGCAGCTGCTGCTGGTCAACAACCAGGCCGACCCGCAGTCCGGCACCGTGCAGCTCAAGGCGCTGTTCCCGAACGCCGGGCGCCGCCTGTGGCCCGGCGCCTTCGTCAACGTCGAGCTGACGACCTCGGTGGCCAAAGACGCCTTGACCGTGCCGGCCGACGCGGTCCAGCAGGGTCCGCATGGCACGTTCGCCTACGTCGTGGGCGCAGACAACAAGGCCGACGTCCGCCCGGTGCAGACCGGCCAGCAGCTGCGCGGCACCGCCGTGATTACAGGAGGGCTGAAACCCGGCGAAACGGTGGTCACGCAGGGCCAGTACCGGCTGACCGCCGGGACCGCCGTCGTACCGTCGCAACCTTCGGAAGTCGCAGATTCCTCCAGCGCAACGGCGGGGCTGCTGCCATGAACATCTCCGCAGGGTTCATCCGCCGCCCGGTCGCGACCTCCCTGCTGATGGTGGCCGTCGTGGCGCTGGGCGTCGCCGGCTACCTCCGTCTGCCGGTGGCCGCGCTGCCGAACGTGGACTTCCCGACCATCCAGGTCACGGCGCAGCTGCCGGGGGCGGACGCCAAGACCACGGCGTCCTCGGTCGCGACCCCGCTGG
>JAABUS010007746.1_pt1 | contig 12133 bp, 5 predicted proteins | sample 5560161 | NCBI WGS metagenome assembly JAABUS01 (sample SAMN10711885, study PRJNA513376) | rock metagenome | isolation source: Antarctica rocks | place: Antarctica: Victoria Land, Trio Nunatak nord | collected 2016-01-04 | reverse complement strand
GGCCGGGTCCGGATCGACCAGTTCGACACCTCGCGCTCCTTCTTCACGGTCGGCGCCGACCAGTTCCCCGAAATCAATACCAACCCGGATGAGGGCCGGCTGCTCGTCGAGCACGTCCAGGATCTCGCCAACCGCTTCGCCGAGGCGCGCGGCCGGCTGTCGTCCGACGTGCTGGAGATGGTCCAGCGGGCGACCGACCCCGGCCACCTCGCCGACCTGCTCGCCACTCAGCTCCTGACCGACGTCGCCCGGCGGCAGGAGCTGCTGGAGATGACCGACGGGCTGGAACGGCTGGAGCGGATCGCGATCCACCTCGACAGCGAGCTGGACGTCGCGGCGCTGGAACAGAAGATCAAGAACCGCGTCCGCGAGCAGATCGACAAGAACCAGCGCGAGTACTACCTCCGCGAGCAGCTCAAGGCGATCCACGACGAGCTCGGCGGTGAGAACGGCAACGAGATCGAGGCGCTCAAGGCCCGTGTCACGGAGCGCGGCCTGCCGGAGGCCGTCGCCGAGAAGGTCCTGCGGGAGATCGGGCGGCTGGAGCGGATGCCGCCCGTCTCCGCCGAGTCGACCGTGGTTCGCGGCTACATCGACACCGTCCTCGCCCTGCCGTGGCATGAGGAATCACTGGATCGGATCGATCTGATCGAGGCCGAGCGAATCCTGAACGAGGACCACTACGGGCTGGAGACGGTCAAGGAGCGCATCCTCGACTATCTCGCCGTCCGGGTCCTGACCAGGGACGCCCAGACCTCGACTGGCGCCCAGATCCTCTGCCTGCTCGGGCCGCCGGGCGTGGGCAAGACCAGCCTCGGCCGCTCGGTCGCCTCGGCGATGGGTCGGACGTTCGTTCGTGTCAGCCTCGGTGGCGTCCGCGACGAGGCCGAGGTCCGGGGCCACCGCCGGACGTACATCGGCGCGATGGCTGGCCGGATCATCAGCGCGATGAAGACGGCTCAGGTCCTCAACCCGGTCATCCTGCTGGATGAAATCGACAAGATGGCGTCCGACTACCGGGGGGACCCGACAGCGGCGATGCTGGAGGTCCTGGACCCGGAGCAGAATCACGCCTTCACCGACCACTACCTCGACGCGCCCTACGACCTGTCGAAAGTCCTGTTCATCGCGACGGCCAACTATGGGCAGCAGATTCCCCGACCGCTCTGGGACCGGATGGAGGTCATCGAGGTCTCCGGCTACACCGAGGCCGAGAAGGTCGAGATCGGCACGCAGCACCTGCTGCCGCGCCAACTGGAGAACCACGGGCTCCCGGCCGATGCGCTGACGATCTCACCCCGGCTCTGGAACCGGATCGTCCGCGACTACACGCGGGAGTCCGGCGTCCGCGCCCTGGAGCGTGAACTCGCCACAGCCTGCCGCAAGGTGGCGCGGGAGGTCGTCCGCGACCGCGCGATCCGGGCGCACGAGCTGGCCACGGATGAGGTCGTCGAGACGATCGCGCCGGTCAGCACGGTCGAGGTCGTCCTCGATTCCGTCCCGGTGCCGGAGCTCGCCGATGGCCGCGTCCGGGCGAGCATCGCCACTGACGGCGTGATCGAGACTGTCGCGGCCGTCGAGTCTGTACCCGTCTTCCCCGGCATCCCGTTCGAGCTGGACGAGGAGCGGCTGGAGCGCTACCTCGGCCCGAAGCGGTACGGGTTCGACCAGGACATCGGGGGCAACCAGGTCGGCGTCGCGATCGGCCTCGGCACGACCGACGTTGGCGGGGAGATCATCCCGGTCGAGGTCGCGACCATGCCGGGCAAGGGCACCCTGACGATCACCGGGCAGGCTGGCGACGTCATGCAGGAGTCGGCCCGGGCGGCGCTCTCCTACGCTCGCTCCCGCGCTGAGCAGCTCCGGATCCCGCGGGACTTCCAGGACCGGCTGGACCTCCACATCCACCTGGCCGAGGGCGCTCAGCCCAAGGACGGCCCATCGGCCGGCATCACGATGGCGACGGCGCTGATCTCCGCCCTGACCGGTCGACCGGTCCGGAGCGACACGGCGATGACGGGCGAGATCACGCTGCGGGGCAGGGTCCTGCCGATCGGTGGGCTCAAGGACAAGTCCCTGGCGGCCCACCGGATGGGCATCCACCGGCTGATCGCCCCGGCCGACAACCGGCGTGACCTTGCCAAGGTGCCGCAGAACGTCCGGGACGACATGGAGTTCCTGTTCGTCGCCAACATGGACGAGGTCATCGCCGCGGCGATCCTCCTGGACGACGAACAGGTCGAGCGCCTCGACCCGACCGCACCCCAGCGGGAGCTGCCACTCAATGACGGCTATGGGGACGGCGAGACGATCGGCCTCCAGAGCGAGTAGCCGGAAAGCGGGATATCCATTCGACGAACTCGCTGGGTCGGCACGATGCGGTGCCGGCCCAGCGTCATGTTTGGTTCGCTTCGGTGGTCCGTCCGTAGGGGCGAAGCCCGGCCGCCGCAGCGGCCATCTTCACCAGACGGCAACCGCCGGTATGGGTTCAGCGTCTCCGCAATGTGGATACCCGCTCGCCCTGACCATCGGAAACCGCGACCAAATTCGGTATGGTCCTCTCCACCGGGGTTGAACCCTGTGCACCCATTATCGCCCCGGGGGCGATAGCCGCCGCGGCGGCCGGGCTCGCAAGCTTCGCCCCTACCAACCAGGCCACGGCGGCTCGACAACGCCCCTACGGACGATGCTGACGCGTCGATCCCCGGCATCGGGTTTACGGATCGGGGCCCCGGCGCGACACTGTTGCCGGTCCGTCTGATCCTTGTCTGGCGCACGAGCCAGCGCCGAACGGGACTGGGCGGCGAGAGGGAGCATCCATGGCATCATCCGCAACGCCTGGCGCGACACGCTGGGCCATTCTCGGCACTGGTGGGATTGCCCGGAAGTTCGTCGGTGGACTGCAGAGCGCTGAAGGGGCCGAACTGGTCGCCGTCGGGTCGCGGTCGGCCGACTCGGCTGAAGCCTTTGGGGCGGAATTCGAGATTCCGAACCGCCACGCGAGCTACGAGGCACTGGTCGGCGACCCGGACGTCGACATCGTCTATGTCGCGACGCCCCACCCGCAGCACCACGACGCCGTGCTGCTCTGCCAGTCGGCCGGCAAGGCGGTGCTCTGCGAGAAGCCGTTCACGGTCAACGCCCGCGACGCGGCCGAGCTGATCGAGAACGCCCGCGCGAAGCGGCTCTTCCTGATGGAAGCGATGTGGTCGCGTTACTTCCCGGCCATGATCCGGTTCCGCGAGCTGATCGCCGAGGGCGCCATCGGTGAGCCGCACCTGCTCCAGGCCGACTTCGGCTTCCGGACGGCGGTCGATCCGACGGGCCGGCTGTTCGACGTCACGCTCGGTGGCGGTGCCCTGCTGGACGTCGGGGTCTACGTCGTCTCGCTGGCCTCGATGATCTTCGGCCCGCCGAAAGCCGTCGCCGGCATCGGTCAGACCGGCGAGACGGGCGTCGACGAGTTGACCGCGATCACGCTCGCCTACGCCGGGGGCCAGATCGCGCAGTTGACGTGCGCGATCCGGACGGAGACGACCGTCGAGGCGACGCTGTTCGGAACCGAGGGCTCCCTGACGATCGAGTCGCCGTGGTTCTCGCCGTCTCGTCTGACGCTGGCGCGATCGGGCCACGACCCGGAGCGGCTCGACCTGCCCTACGTGGGCAATGGCTACAACTACGAGGCCGAGGAGGCCGGGCGCTGCCTGCGCGAGGGGCTGCTGGAGAGCCCGACGATGCCGCTCGACGAGACGCTGCAGATCATGCGGACGCTGGACCGGATCCGCGCGCCGTGGCCAGTCCGGTATCCCGGCGACGAGTAGCGTCCCGACCAGTGCGATCCCGACGGCCCGCGGTCGACGATGTCAGGAGTAGAGGGTACCTATTATGGAATACGGACGCATCGCCAACGTCGACAAGCCGGTCTCCCGGATCGTCCAGGGGACGATCATGCTGCGGGAGGACGACAAGGACAACGGCTTCCGGCTGCTCGACGACGTGCTCGCGGCGGGCATCAACGCCTTCGACACCGGCCGCACCTATGGCCGCAATGAGAACCTGTTCGGTGAGTGGGTGGCGTCGCGCGGCGTTCGCGACCAGGTGATGGTGCTTGGCAAGGGCGCCCACCCGGCCGGTGGCAAGGACCGCCGGGTCAACGATGCCGACATCACGGCCGATATCGAAGCATCGCTCGAGGCCTTTGGCTTCGACTTCATCGACCTCTACATCCTCCACCGCGACAACGAGGAGACGCCGGTCTCCGAGATCGTCAAGGTGCTGGACCGCCATCGCCGGGCCGGCAAGATCGGTGGCTACGGTGGGTCGAACTGGACGTACCAGCGCATCCGGGAGGCGAACGAGTACGCCGCGGCCAACGGCCTGACGCCGTTCGTCGCCTCGTCCCCGAACCTGAGTCTGGCCGTCTGGAAGCAGCCGCCGTGGGCCGGGTGCGTCTCGATCAGTGGGCCGGAGAACGAGGACGCCCGCGCCTGGTACGCCCAGAGTGGCCTGGCCGTGCTGCCGTGGTCCAGCCTGGCGGGCGGGTTCATGACGGGGCGCTTCCGCCGCGACAACCTCGATACCTTCACCGACTACTTCGACACCAACCCGATCGAGGCCTACGCGACCGAGGACAACTTCCGCAAGGTCGACCGGCTGGAGGAACTGGCGGAGCAACGCGGCTCGACCATCCCGCGCGTCGCCCTGGCCTACGTGCTCGACCAGCCAATGAACATCTTCCCGCTCGCCGCGCCGCGCAACGCCGAGCAGGTCCAGGACAACGCCGCCGCCTTCGACCTCAAGCTCTCCCCCGAGGAGATCGCCTGGCTGGAGCTCCGGACCGACGCCCGCCCGTTCTGACCCGTCGCTCTCGGCGAAGATGCGTGGAGACGGCCCGGCCAGCGCTGGCCGGGCGGTCATGGGTCGTATTTCGGTCGGCCAGCGGCGACTACTGTAGGGGTGGGGCTTGCCCCATCCGGGCCGCCGCAGCGGCCATCGCCCCGAAGGGCGATAATGGGCGGCGCAATACACCTTGGTCGCTGTAGCCTGCAGGACGAATCACATGATGGCGGCAGATCGGCCGTATCGATATTCCCGACGCTAGCATGGGTTCGACTATCAGGCAGGGTATGTCTATTTCATTACGATCTGCACAGATTATCGCCAGCCGCTCCTGAGCGAGATCGACCTACGCTGCAGGTGCGACTATCAGCCGCCGGAGTAGAGATCGCGAACACATGGGACTCCCTTCCCGGGCGGTTTCCGAGTATCCGTCTGCTGGGATTCGTCGCGATGCCGGATCACGTCCACGGACTCGTCGAAATCATGCCCGTCCCGGTCGGCGGGACAGTGTCGACACCATGCTCACTTGGTAACGTGATCGGCGCATTCAAATCGTTGTCGGCGCGCAGCGCCAATCAGGTGCTTGGTCGCCGCAATGTCTCGTTCTGGCAGCGGGGCTACTACGACCGGGTCGTCCGCTCCGACGACGAACTGGAGCGACTGCGCTGGTACATCGACGAGAACCCGAGTCGGTGGGCCGCCGCTCGACTGCTGGACGATGCATGACGGGGATTTCGGACGCGAATGAAGTAGCGTCAGATCCTGCATCGATGGGGCGAGCGGGCCGCCGAAGGGAACGGGTTGGTGGCGAGCACGGATGGGGCAAGCCCCATACCCTACAGTTGTCGCAGCCACGCCGTCATCGATCAGCAAGAGTAGCGGTCCAGCCAGCATTGGCCGGGCTGTGCCGCTCACCCAGCCGGGTCAGATGATGATCGCCATCGAGTCGACCTGTCCAGTCGCGCGTTGTTACGGGTAGGCGGCGGCGTCCGGGCCGGAGATCGGCAGGCGGACGACGAACGTTGCGCCCTGTCCGACCTCCGACTGGACGGAGACCGAACCGCCATGAGCCTGGGCGATCTCCCGGGCGATGTAGAGCCCAAGTCCAAGGCCGCTTTGGTCGGAGTGGTTGGTCCGCTCCACCTGGGTGAGCAGGTCGAAGATGACCTGCCGGTTCTCCTGGGCGATCCCTGGCCCGTCGTCATGCACCTCGATGAGTGCTTCGCCGCCGTTCCTGGCCAGCCGGATAGCGATCCGCTCGCTGTCGGGTGCATGCTTGACCGCGTTCCCCAGCAGATTCAGGACGATCTGCTCGAGCCGGATCGCGTCGCCCTGAACGACGAGCAAATCGATGTCCGAGGTCACGATGAATGTTCGTTCGGGGGCGATGACCCGCATCGTCTCGACGACCTCGTGGAGTATCGCGACGAGATCGACGGGGGCGAAGTCCAGCGCCAGTTTGCCGGTACGAAGCCGCCCAACCTCCATCAACTGGCTGATCAGCTGGGACTGGCGCTGGACCTGCAGGATGGCGGCATCGATGTACCGGCTGACACGCTCGTCGTCCAGACCATCGGTCCGTCGCCGGGCCAGCTGGAGATACCCCTGCAGTGCCGTCAGCGGTGAACGCAACTCGTGCCCGGCGATGTGAAGGAACTGCTCTTCCAGCCGGCGCAGACGGCGGTCGGTCGTCTCGCGGATCACGAGGACCCCGCCGACCCGGCTATCGCCAACCAGGGGCGAACCGGTCGTCTCGAACCAGCGCTGCCCACTGCCAGTGTCGGTCCCGGCGATGAACTCGGCGACGAACCGCTCGCCCTGCCCGGCGCGCCGTAGGGGTGAAGCCTCGGGAGAGAGCGGCTCGCCGGCGGCATCCCGCGCGAAGAGGTCGCCGTCGAGCGATGCAGCCACGGCGTCGTAGGCCGCGTTGCTTCGGATGACCGTCCCGGCGGAGTCCACCACGACGACCGCCTCGCCCATGCTCGCGAGGATGGCCGACAACCGGGACCGCTCCGCGGCGTGGGTCTCGGCCATGTCTTCCATCTCGAGGCTGCGGACGGTGAGCTCGTCGTTGGTGGCGTTGAGCTCCTCGAGGGTCGCCTGCGTCTCCTCGTTGAGCGTCTCCAGCTCCTCGTTGGTCGCCTGGAGCTCCTCGTTGAGCGTCTCGATCTCCTCGGTGGCGACCTGAGCGGCGGCGTTGCCCAGCCGCAGCTCCTCACCCTGCTCTCGCAGTTCGTCGGCGCTGTCGCTCAGCTCCCGGTTGGCGGCGAGCAGCTCCCGGTTGGCGGAGGTCAGGCGGTCGATGGTGGCCTCGAAGGCCGTGTTCTCGTCTCTGAGCCGCTCGGCGGTCTCGGCGACGGTGGCCTCGAGCCGGGTGACGGTCGTCACGTCCTCGACCTGGATCAGTACGCTCGTCACGGTCCCATTGCTCCCGGCCTGGTCGGCCTGGCAGCTCACGGTGAGGTGGATGACGTCCCCGGTCGCCGGTTCCGTCGTGACGACCCGTTCGAGCCGCGCCGGACTTTCGCCCCGAAGCACGGCGTCGATCGCGGCACGCAGCGGGCTCGAGGGGATGCGCTGGGCAAGGTGGATGAAGTCCTGCCCCACGGCGGTGCCATGGATCCCGAGCAGGCGGCGGGCGGCGCCGTTGATGAACGCGATGTCATACCGACGGTCGACGAGGGCGATCCCGAGGGGGAGCTGGCGGAGGGTGGTCTCGTACCGGCTGCCGGAGAGCTGGGCCCGCTGGTTGTCACCCTCGGCCTGCTGCAGCGCCAGGCTAAGCGCGCTCCGGGTCCGGGGCGCCCAGCGCTCGGACTCATCGCTTGGCAGCGCCGGCACCGGCCAGGCCGGGCGGAGCGCCGGGCGCGGCCCCTCCCGCTGAAAGACTCGCTGCCGGCGGTCCCTGATTCGGAACAGGTCGTCCGAGGGCCGCGGCGTCTCCGACGACCCGAGGACCAGGTAGCCGCCATCCCGGAGCGAGTAGGCGAAGGCGTCGAGCGCCTGCTGCTGGAGATTGGCCGTGAAGTAGATCAGGACGTTCCGGCACAGGATGAGGTCGACATGAGGGAACGGGGGCCGCTGGCCGAGGTCGTGGTGCCCGAAGACGACCATGCTCCGGATTGCCTTGCGGATCTCGTAGGAACCGTCCCGGCGGGTGAAGTACCGGTCAACCAGCTCCGGATCCAGGTTGGCGACGGTCGCCGGGCTGTAGATGCCGCGCCGGGCGAAGGCGATGGCGTCCTCGTCCAGGTCTGTCGCGAAGATCCGCACGCCGAACCGATTCGTCCCACCCATCGCCTCAGCGATCAGCATCGCCAGGGAGTACGGCTCCTCGCCGGTCGCGCAGCCCGCCGACCAGACCCGCAGCTCCCGGCGCTGATCGCCGGCCGCGGCGATCAGTTCCGGCAGGATCTCGGCCCGGAGGTAGTCGTACAGCGGAGCGTCGCGGAAGAAGCGCGTCACCTTGATCAGGAAGCTGCTGATCAGATGGCGCTCCTCGTTGGGGTTGTCCTGGAGGTAGCGCCGGTAGCTCGCCACGTCGGCCATGCCAGTCGCGACCAGGCGACGGTTGAGCCGGCGCAGCAGCGTCGGCACCTTGTACGAACTGAAGTCGATTCCCCGGCGGGCCCGGAGATCCCCGAGCAACTCGGCAAGGGCCGAGTCGGTCTCCGGGGCGGACGGCTCCGGCGTGGCTAGCACGCGGGTCAGCAGAGGACCGATCTGCTCGATCGGCACGCTGATGTCGACGATCGAGGCCGGCAGCGACCGCGGCATGGACGGGAAGGCGGCGGTCGCCGGGTCCTGGATGATGACGGTCCCGCCGGCCTCCTTGACCCGGACGGCCCCACTGGCGCCGTCCGACCCCAAGCCCGTCAGGATGACGGCGACCAGGCCCTCGCCGTAGGCATCCGCGGCGGTGGCAAAGAGGTGATCGATCGAGGGGCGGGGACCTTCGCCGTCTGGCACGAGCTCGATCGCCTGGTCGACGATGTTGGCATTGCGGTCGGGCGGGATGACGTAGATCGTGCCGGGCGATAGGGTCGAGCGGTCCGTCACGGTCTCGACCCGCAGGCTCGTTCGCGCCGAGAGGATCTCGCCCAGCTGGCTGGGCCGATGGGGGTCGAGGTGCTGGGCGAGGACGATGGGGGCCGAGAACGCGACCGGCAGGGTGGTGACCAGGGTCGACAGGGCGTCGACGCCGCCGGCCGACGAGCCAATCACGACGAGGGCTTGTCCGGGTTGATCCATCGAGTCGTCGGTCACGGGGCGTGCACTTCCGTCCTGAGAGCAACGTTCGGGCGGGCCTCCGCCAGCCCGCGGGGTCATGGCCGGCCGCTAGCCGACCGTACCGACCGGAATCGCGGCACTGACTGGTCCGGGGAACAGCTCGAGCAGGCCCTTCAGCACTTCGACGTAGTGTTCGTCTCGGTCAGCCTGCTCGACGAGCCGCTCGGTGTACTCACCGTCAGCGGCGGCATTCTGGTAGCGGGTAGCCAACTGCCGGGACAGCGTCGCCTTCTCCTTGAGCATCCGGACGCACGTCCAGAGTGCGGCCTCCATGTCCTCGGACTTCAGGCCGAGCAGCGTCTCCGGCGCGTAGGCGTGCCCAACGTGGCAGCGAAAATGGAGCGACGGGCCGGATCCTTCCTGCCAGAGCACCCCGCCGCAATCCGGGCAGGTGAACATGGTGCTCTGGCCGGAGCGGACGTCCTCGCGCTGATGGGTGAAATCCGCCGTGATCCGTCGCTCGATCGTGGCCTCTTCGTCACTCATCCGTTCACTCCCGTGATCGATTCCCTCGCTCACCAGTTCGATGATCCGCCGGGCGATCCCCGCCGCTGGCAGGACGGCGTCGACCTGGGCGGCAGTGATCGCGCTCTCCGGCATGCCGGCCATCAGCGCTTCCGTCGGATCCTGCACCAGCGCGACGCCGCCGTACGACTTGATCGCCATCAGCCCGGCGCTGCCATCGTAGAGCGTGCCGGACAACACCACGCCGATGACCCGCTCGCGATAGGCCCTGGCCGCCGACCGGAACAGCGGATCGAGGGCGGGCCGGGTGTGGTTCTCGCGCGGCCCATGGGAGAGCTCGACTCGACCCGGGTAGACCAGCAGATGACGGTCCGGCGGGGCGACGATGATCTGCCCGGGTTCGAGGGGTCGCATGTGCTCGGCCACGCTGACCGGCAACGCACTCGCGCGCTGCAGCAACTGCGGCAACCGGGATTTGCTCAGGGCCGGCATGTGCATGACGATCAGCACGGCCGCCGGAAAGTCGGCGGGCAGTTGCTCGACCACTGCCAGCAGAGGCGGGATGCCACCGGCCGACGCCCCGATGACGATGACGTTGCGCACAGCCGTTGCCCCTGTCACCGGAAAATCCACGCGATGGGTCCTCTCAGGGGCCAGTGCGGCGGACCACGGGTGCCTGGTAATGACGACACCCCGATCGACACCGATCGGACAGCGCCAATCTGGGCACTATATTACCCGATCGGTGGACAGTGTAGCCCTGCCACGCCAACAGACTGAACGATCCATCGAATGAATGGTTTAGTCGGCAAAGTCGACGACAGTGGCATCAGTCGATTCGGCTATTGAAACACCCGGATGGCGGACCACCGCTCACCGGGCCAGCCGGAAATCCTCCGCGATGGCCTCGAGCTTCGTCTGGCCGTTCCAGCGGTTGATCCCGATCCGGACGGCAAGGTCGACCGACCGGGCGGCCGCGGCGTCGGCCAGCCGTTCGCCCCCACCCCAGAGGATGACCTCGGCCGGCGCCTGACCCGGCAGCCCCACGACCAGCTTGAGATGCTGCCGTTGGGGGTCCTTTCCCATCAGCGTCCGGCGTTGGAGCGGGACGTTGCGGACGAGGAACAGCGGGTTCTCATTGCCCTGCCCGAAGGGGCCGAGCTGGGCGATGCTTCGGGCGGTCGCAAGCGTCAGCCGGTCGGCGGACAGCTCGGCGTCCGGGATGAGCTCGTCGCGGCCCAGTACGGCCCGGAGGTCCGGGGAGCCCGCAAGGACCTGATCCAGCTCGGCCTCGAGCGTCGCGGCCAGCCGCTCGATCCGGTCGGTCGCCAGCGTCACCCCGGCGGCGGCGCTGTGCCCGCCGTGCCGGATCAGCAGCGCCTGGGTGGCGGCGGATCGCAGCGCCCCGGCGATGTCGAAGCCGGGGATCGAGCGGGCCGAGCCGCGGCTGACGCCCGGCTCGTTCGGGTCGTCGCTGAGCAGGATGACCGGCTTGTTGAACGTGTCGACGATGCGGGAAGCGGCCGGGCCGATCACGCCGGGGTGCCAGCCGGCGCCGTGCGCGATCAGCACGCCGGACGATAGCCCACCCGGCGTCCCGATGCGGGCCCGTAGCGCCGTCGTCGCCTGCTCGATCACCTGGTTCATCGCGACCTTGCGGCCGGTGTTGCGGTTCTCGAGCTGGCGGGCCAGCCGCGTCGCCTCGTCGACGTCCGTCGCCATCAGCAGTCGCAGGGCCAGCATCGGGTCGCCCATCCGCCCGGCGGCGTTGAGCCGGGGCGCCAGCTTCATGCTCGCCTCGTGGGCGGTCAGCGTCGTGGGCTCGACGCCGCCCGCCGCGCAGAGGGCCGCGACCCCGGGCCGCGGTTGCGTCCGGACGGCCCGGAGCCCGTCGCGAACCAGCGGTCGATTCAGGCCGGTCAGCGGCGCGACGTCGGCGACAGTCCCCAGCATCGCCAGGTCCTGCAGCCCGGTCGCCAGCCGTTGCAGGCGCGAGTCGCCCAACTCGTCGGCGATGGCGAGGAGGTACAGCCAGCCCAGCCCGGCGCCGGTCAGGTCCCGCAGCGGGTCCCGTGGGGTGACGGCGGGCGTCAGGTAGGCGGAGACGGTGATCGCGCCGTCCGGCCCGGCGCCGTGCTCGCCGATCTGGTGATGGTCGAGGATCACGACCTCCAGCCCCAGCTCTCGCGCCAGTGGGACGCAGTCGTGATCGCTGCTGCCGGTGTCGGCCACGATCAGCAGGCCGCCCGCTCCGCCGTGCTCGGCCAGCGCCCGCACGTCCGGCTCGCAGAGCCCATAGCCAGTCTCCCGGGTCGGAAGCCGCGTCAGGACCTGGCCGGCTCCGACGGCCTCGCCGAAGAACAGGGCCAGCATCGCGGCGGCGGTCGTCCCGTCGGCGTCATAGTCGCCGAAGACCCCGACCCGCTCGCCTTCCCGGACAGCCCGGACCCCGCGGGCGACGGCCGCGTCGAAGTTCGGCAGCTTGACGCCCTGGATCAGCAGGTCGTCGGGCGACTGCGCCGTGGCGTCGAGGAAGTCC
>JAABUS010007743.1_pt1 | contig 12138 bp, 11 predicted proteins | sample 5560161 | NCBI WGS metagenome assembly JAABUS01 (sample SAMN10711885, study PRJNA513376) | rock metagenome | isolation source: Antarctica rocks | place: Antarctica: Victoria Land, Trio Nunatak nord | collected 2016-01-04 | reverse complement strand
CCGCTGCACAGTCTTGCGAGGTGCGAGCCCCGCTCGTCGTGCATCTCGCCGGCATCCGGTTCGCGCGGCCAGTCTCCGCGCTCGCGCGAGCCGTCGGAGCAGAGATTCTCGTTGCGGTCTCCTCGGCATCGGCGGCGGCCGTCGGACATCCCGCGCGTGAGCACGTGTTACGCGGTGAGGAGGAACTGCGAGGCGGGGTGCCCTCGGTGTCCGTGCTACGGCCGACCATGATCTACGGCAGCACCAGGGACAGGAACGTACAGCGGCTCTACCGCTTCAGCCAACGGCTGGGCCGCGTACCACGGATATCGGGAGGGGGGCGGATCATGCCCGTGCTCGTCGACGATGTAGTCGAAGCGTTGCTCGAAGTCATGGCCTCGCCAGCTGGCGACGTCCGTCCAGTCGGCGGTCCGGTGCCCGTGCGGCTAGGCGAGCTGTTGGACGAGATCTGCAGGGCCGGAGGTCTGCACCGCATCCCCGTGCGCATCCCCTTGTCGCCGGTGGTGACCGTGGCCTCACTCTTTGGCAATCGGGCGGGCAAAGCCGTCCATGCTCTGCAGATGCTCTCGTCCGACCGGCTCGTCGACCCTCCGGGCCAGGCCGGGTTCCGCTATTCACCGACGTCTCTTGGCGAAGGGGTCGCGCTGGCGGTGCGCCGTTATGACAAGGGGGGCGCTTCGTGATGGGCTCAGCTCAGCAGCGTGACCAGGTATCGGGCCTAGAGCCGGTTAGGCTAGACGTGACCCGTGTGGTCGTCTTGGCAACGGATCGTCCCTTGACCCGGAAGTTCGCAGCCGGGCTTCCACCGGACCGCTTGGCGGGCGTCATCTGGGAGAATCGCGGGGTTCGGGAGAGGCTGCGACTCTGGCAACGCCGCGTCAAACGGCATGGTCCCGTGACGACGGTGTCCCGTCTCGCCGCCCTGGGACTGGACCATCTCGTGCACCGATTCCGTTCCGGCCGGCCTGGGGCTGTGATGCCGCCGCCGATAGCGGGCATCACGACAAGAAGTGTCAACCACCCGTCAGTCATCGACACGGTCCGCAGGTGGCAGCCGACACTCGTGGTCGTCGCGGGGACGACGTTGCTTGGCCCAGCGCTGCTCGACGCGCTTTCCCAGGCCGTGGTCGTCAACGTGCACGTTGGCCGCACGCCCGCTTATCGCGGGACGCATGGCGGGGCATGGGCGGTCATCGAGGGGCGCCCCGAAGACGTTGTCACAACTGTGCACTTGGTGGATGCCGGTGTTGACACTGGCCGCCCGCTGGCTTATCTGCCTGTCAAAGTGCAGCCGACGATGACCGGGCTCGCACATGCGCAGCTCGAGGCTGGCCTCGATTGGTTGGGCGACGTCATCGCAAGCGGTGGCGCCAGGGCGGGCCCCGCCCAGGATGTGCCCCGGACATTGCCGCTTCGCTACCCGCCGACGCTCCGGGACTGGTGGCGGTTCCGGGCAGCCGCTCGTCGGCTGACGCAAGGGTGCGCCCATGAATAGGCCGCTGGCCACGTTCACACTAAGTGCCGATGTCGAGATGGCCTGGGGGAGCTGGCGGGATGGCCGTTGGCCCTGGGAGGCCTTCGCGTCCGAGCCAGATGTCGTCCGGCGGCTGGACGACCTTGCGGTCTCGCTCGGCACCCCGATCACGTTCGGACTCGTGGGCGCGCTCGCCGGAACAGACGTCGCCCGGCTCGAGCAGATCGACCCGGCGCTCGGGGTGGACGCCGCCTTTCCCGACCTCGTGGGTGGCTACTTCGACGGCACCGTACCCACGGTCGGCCAGGTCCTGTTGCGTCCGGAGGCGTGGCTGGACGCGACCGTGGTCGATCGGCTGCGGGCCAGCTCCGCGCGGCATGAGATCTGCTCGCACACGTTCTTCCATACACTTCCGCGATCAGCCGACCGGATGCCTCTGGACGTCGCGGCCACTCGTCGGGCGGTCGGCGACGTCTCCAGTTTGATCTTCCCGAAGGACAGCCTCGACTTCGTCGAGTCGCTTCCTGCCTCAGGAGTTAACGCTTACCGCGGGACAGGTGAGAGCGCCTACATGCGCAGCCGGGGCAGGCCGCGGCACATCGGACGCGTGGTGCATCTCTTGGAGCAGGCCGTCGGACGACCTGCGCCGCTTGCCAAAACTCTGCCTGGTCAGGTCACCTGCTTGACGACTTCGGCCTACCTCACTCTGCGCACAGGGGTGCGCCGTCGGATTCCTGTTACTGTCCTGCGTCGTCGTTTCATCACCCCCCTGCACGACGCCGTGCGGCGGGGGGGCTACTACCACCTCTGGACACACCCATGGAATCTCGCGCTGCCGGGGAGCGACGGCTTTGATCTGCTGGCCGAGGTGCTCCTCACTGCCGCCGAGATGCAACGGCGCGGGGACCTTCGCGTGCGCACCATGAGCGAGCTGGCGGAGGACGCGTGAGCCGGGATAGCGAAGCGGAGCAGTGGGAAGCCCAGGTGCCGACGGTGCGCCCCCTGGGCCCCGCGACGCCGGAGGAGTTGCTGGCGCTCGTCGAGCTGGAACGACACATCCACGGAGCGAGTGCCCATTACGACGACGCGCCTTGGCGGCTTGAGAACTTCGCCCGGCCACTTCCGGGCAAGGCGGAGTTGAGCCTCGTTGCGACGATGTCCGACGGGCCCGTCGGGTTCCTGATCGCTTCAAGCTCGCTGGAGGGCGTGCACGTTCACCGCCTCGCCATCGATCCTGAACATTGGGGTACCGGAATCGCCGCCCAACTGCTGGCGCGGCTGCTCGCGCGGTCGGCCGGACGGGTGACCGTCAACTGTCACCCGCAAAATGCACCCGCTCTCGCGCTTTACGAACGAGCGGGTTTCCGCGTCACCGAGACCACGACGGCAGGCAAGCTCCTCCTGTCGACCGACGATCTTGTTCCCGCTACGAACTTGCGTGTCTGGTACGTCTTCACCAGCACGGGCATGCGGAGCGGGCACGCCGCACACCTTCCCGGCCTCATCGATGCCCTAGCACGGATCAGTCGATGCTCCGCGGTCCAGTATGGCGACCCCGCGGACCTTCCGACTCTGCGACTCACCCTCGGCTGGGCGCGCGCCTTTGCCCGCCTCCTGGCACGTGCTCGGCGCGAGCGCGTCGATGTAGTTTTCGTCCGCATCCACTGGAAGCTGGCGGCCTTGTTCTGGCTGGCCGGCCGGCTCGGGGGTGGCTGGCGTGTCGCGCTGTGGTCGTCGGGCGGTCTCGGCTTCCTTCCGGATGCACCGCTCAGCTTGAGCCAGCGCGCAGGGCGGCTCATCCGCCGGCTGGTGCTCCGCCGTGCCCTCGACGCCGTAGTCACAGGTCCTCCCCGCGTTCTCGAGGAGTACGCCGAACGCTACGGCCTGAACCGGGACCGCCTGCTGCTCGCGAGCAACGACATAGACATCAATCGTTGGCGCGCATCCGCCGATGCCGAGCCGGAGCTGGCTTCGCTGCCGATCGTGCAGAAGTGGCTCAAGGCGCCGCACAGATTCCTCTACGTTCACGGTCTCGACATGATCCGCGGTGCGGACCGACTGCCGGAGCTGTTGTCGGGACTCCGGCAGGAGCTGAGCGACGCCGAACTACTCGTCGTCGGAGATGGGCCACTACGCGTGCGACTCGCCGGCGAGCCGCTGCTGCTTGCCGGACGAGCGCCGAACAACGCCGTTGCGTGGGTGATGTCCCAAGCACACTGCCTGCTCCTGCCGTCACGACAGGAAGGCTTCCCCCGCGTGCTTCTCGAAGCGATGGCGCTCGAGCTGCCGTGCGTGACGTTCGATGTCGGTGGTTGCTCAGATGTGCTTGGGGAGATGAGCCACAAGTACGTCGCATCGGACGGCGACCTCGATCAGATGGTGGCGCTCGCCGTGGCATCGGTGTCGATGCGGACTTCCGAGGGCTCAGGTAGGGAGCTGATCCAGCGAGCCCAAACCTTCGACACGACCCCCGCCGCCGCTGCCCTCGTCGCGACACTCCGTAGCCTAAGGGTCCAGGGTGCCGCTCCGGCAGCCTGGTTGTCGCGTTCGCTGTGGCGGCCAGTGTTTCCTGAGAGGAAGGCGTGATCTTGCCTGTCAACCCGATGTTTGAGCGCAGCCTCTTCGTGGGCGCTCACCTCGACGACATCGAGCTTGCGGCTGGCGGCACCGCCGCCAAGCTGGTCCGGACCGGGGCACAGGTGCGCTTTCTCGTGATGAGCTCCTCGGGGTACACCAACTACGACGGCACCCGCTATCGGGATGCGGATGTCGCTGTGGCCGAAGGGCGCGAAGCGGCAGCTGCGTTGGGTGTCGAAGAGATCAGCATCCTGGAGTTCCCCGCCAAGGATGTCGAGAACCACTCGACCGTCGTGGAAGCAATCAACGAGGTGATCGACGCTCTCCGTCCGACGATGATCTTCACCCACTGGCCATTCGACACGCACCGGTCACACGCGAACACCGCGCTTGCCACCATCGCGGCGAGCCGGTACTACAACTCGGTCATCATGTACGAGCCGATCACGCCGTCGGGTCGCAGCTACGTCGGCTTCCGCCCGCAGCTCTATATCAGCATCGACGACACGATCGAGCAGAAGCTGCAGGCATTGCGTTGCCACCGGTCGGAGTACGAGAAATACGGCGAGCAATGGATCGAGGGTGTCGAGGCGCGTTCGCGCTACCGGGGTTATGAGATGCGCGCTCGCTTCGGCGAGGCGTTCGAGGTATCCCGGCTCGAGGCCGTGCTGTCGTGAGGATCACGATCCACCAGCCGGAGCACCTGCCCTGGCTCGGCCTTCTGGCCAAGGTCGCAGCATCTGACCTATGGGTCGTTCTCGACTCGGTCCCCTACCGGAAGAACTACTTCCAGAACCGGAACCGCGTGCTGGTGGACGGCGAGCAGACGTGGCTCACTGTCCCCATCAACGCGTCCTCCGGCACCCTCATCAGCGACGTCCGGGTCTCCGACACTCCCCGCTGGCAGCGTCGCTACGTGGGGCGTCTCGTGCAGTCCGCGCCGGCGGCTGCGCGCGAAGGCCGCCTGGAGCCAGCCCTCGCGACCCTCGAATCCACCTCCGCCGGGACATCGCTGGTCGATCTCAACCTCGAGCTGACGGGCTGGCTGTTCTCAGAGTTCACGGTCACTACGCCGCAGGTCCTGGCGTCCGAGCTAGGAGCGTCCGGGCACAAGAGCGAGTTGATCAGGAACCTATGCCTCGCAGCCGGCGCGGACGAATACGTCGCCGGACCATCCGGACGCGACTACCTGGACCTGACCGACTTCGCTGATCACGGAATCAAGGTGCTGTTCTTCGACTTCGAACATCCAACCTACGATCAGGGCGGCCCGTTCGTGCCTTACCTCTCAGCGGTCGACGCATGGTCGCGGCTCCTCCCGAGGCAGCTTCCGCAACTGCTTTCCACCTACCGGCTCAGCGTGTCGTGACGATGCCGGGACCTCGGGTCACCGTCGTGACTTTCTCGGGTCACCGGCAGCCCGACGTGAAGGACTCCCATGACTTTCGCTCCTGGGCGGCGCTGGCAGACCGGCTCGGGCCGATCTGGTGTATTTGGGCGGGCCCTCATCTTCGCAGTCAAGAGGGGGATCTGCACGTCATCCGGCGACTGCGTCACGCGGGTGTGCGCTCCGTGCTGTGGGTAGCCCGAGCTGTCCCCACGGGTGTTCGCGTCGCACGGGCCGCAGCGGCCAGGGGCGAAGTAGTTGTCCTCAATGGCGCCGAGCCATGGGGCTGGCTATCTGCCTGGTTGGCCTCGATCGTGGTCCGTCGCCCGTGGGTCATGGACGTCCATGGAGACTACCTGGCGCTGCCGGCCGCCTCTGTCGGCCGCTGGCGCAAGGCAGCACTCAAGCGTGCCATCATCCTGTTCGCCCACCGCGCGACCGCTCGCAGGGTTGTCGCCCAACCGATGGTTGATGCGTTGCAGCGGCGCAACCTGAGCGCCACGCTCCTCCCCTCCCGGCTTCAGCCCGTCTGGGAAATTCCCCTGGAGCGTGCACAGCCGCCTTTGACAGGCTCAGGTTTGACCATCCTCGCCGTGGGGCGGCTAGTGCCGTCGAAGGGCTACGACATGCTGCTCCATGCCATCGCAGAGGTCGTGAAGGAAGTGCCCGAAGCACAGCTTCGCATCATTGGTGACGGTCCGGAGCGGACGCAGTTGGAGGCGCTGACTTTCCAGCTCCACCTCTCGGACAACGTTGCCTTCTTGGGTAGCGGCGGGATTGACGAGGTCCGGGCTGGGCTTGCACGGGCAGACATCTTCATCATCTCTTCGCGGGACGAGGGGTTGCCGAGGACACTGCTGGAAGCTGCTGCGGCTGGCGTCCCTGTCGTGGCGACCTCGGTGGGTGGCATACCGGCGGCGACGGCAGGCTGGGCGACTGTGTTGCTTGTGGCGGTCGATGCCACGTCGCTCGCAGCCGGTGTGCGACGAGTTTTGGCGTGCCCTCCCGACACCGCCCAGCTCGCTACAGTGCGCGAGGACGTCCTGGCGTCGTATGGTTTCGAACCGAACCTCGACGCGCTGGCCAGCTTCTATCGGGGCGTCAGCGGAACCTGACAGGAGGGACGAGACCGGAAAGACTCTGGCTAGACTCCCGCTCCTGCTAACCGCGATGCCACTTCGTCCGCCTTCGCCCGGTGGACGGCCAGGACGTCCGCGAGGGGCCACAACGGGTTGGGTGCCGGCACTAGCCGGTTTCCGGCAGGCTCGTACAACACCGTGTCGTACCCGTGGTCGCCAAGCCATTCGCGGACCTCGGCCTCGGATGAACCGAACCTGGCCAGCATCTTGTCGACCAACTCGAGCATCCAAACAGCAGGCTCGGCCTCTCCAGCCAGTGCATGAGCTCCGGCCAAGGCCAGTGGCTCGGCACCTTCAAGGTCCAACTTGCCCATGGCCCAACGACGCCTTGGGAGCGCTTCATCCAGCGTCACCACCTTGGCCCGGACCGTCTTCCCGTCGTCTGTCGCGGTTTGGATCCGCGAGCCCGTCCCACGGAGCACGAATGCGACCTCTCCACCTCGGTCGCCAATGGCCTCCGGGTGAATTGTCACCTGGGCCAAACCGTTGTGCTCCACGTTCTCGCGTAGACGGTCGATGAATGCCGGGGCGGCCTCGAAGGCGTGCACCTCCCCACCAGCACCGACCAGTTGAGCGGCTAGCAATGTGAACATGCCTTCGTTGGCCCCACCGTCAATAAAGCCGTCACCCGGCCGGAGATACCTCCGCATGAAGGTCATCTCCTCAAAGTCTGGGAAACCTCCGAAGTAGATAAACCTTCCCGGCTGTGTGCTGTCTGGGTATGCACGGAAACGAAGACCGTCATACACGCGCAGGTCAGTGGCGCGCTTCATCAAACGCTTCCGGGCCTGCCAACCCGCTGCAGCGACCAGTGCCCGTCCGCGTCTCCCGCGATTGGCGGGATGCTCCCAAACCATTTTGAGCATCCCACGCGCAGTCGTCGGCATCGATTACCCCGCACTTGGTTCGGCCAAGCCACCGCGACTTGGCCGTGGGCGAGTCAACTGTCCAGCGGGGCTCCAAGAGTGCGCGTTCATCGCAAAACTGGAACAAGCACTGCGGGAACCGACCAGATGGGTCCGCCGCTCCCGCCGGTTGATCGCTGCCGCGGCGAGCAGGAGCCCCAGCAGACCCCATGGCGCGCCGGGGAATGCCCCGCTGGAGTTGATCCAGACCAGCCACGCGACCAAGGCTATCCTGACGGTCAGGTCTCCTTGCCGGAATATCGTGGCCACCAGCGCGGCGAACAGCAACCAGCCGACCACCCCGAGGAAGGCGAGCCAATCCAGGTAGACGTTGTGCAATCCACTGATGTCGCTGAACGTGAACGCGCTCACGTCGAGGTGAGCCCAACCGGCACCAGCGAGTGCGCCCCCGGCGGTACTGGGGATCGAGAAGGCCTGGGCCTGCGCGAGATGGCGTCCGATCGTGGCAACGTAGTCCGAGCGGAGAATCGGTACCACCGCGGCGACCATGACGACGAGGTACGCGGCTAGCACCGGGGCTCGGCGACCGAGACGGAGCCGGTGGCGGTTCGCGGCGAATGACACGATCACAATGGCGACCACGGCGGCGACCAGGGCGGCAATGCTGCGCGAACCAGCTAGCGCGATGAGCCCGAGCATGACCACGACGAACCTTCGCCGGCGAGTGGCGGTAAGACCGAGGACAATCACTACGGCAGCGATCAGGCCAGTCTCGTTCGGGCCGCCTGCCCAGCTGTCCCAACGGCCGGCGGGGAATCCGTCGGCGAGGATTGCTGAGCCGAGAATGACGAGACAGACAGTTCGGACGTCGCTCCAGACCTGATAGCCGATTGGAACTGCTGATGCTAGCGCGAGGCCCAGCCAGAGCGGCAACATGATTCGCAAGAACGCGATGTCACCGTCGGTGTCGCTCCGAGCAAGCCCGTACAGCGTGAGGGCGCTGAGCAGCACCCACATGTATCCGCCACCCGGAACCCTTCGCCGGGCGGCTATCACGAGGAATACCAGGCCGAGAAGAAGGTCGCCGACCCGGAGATCCAGGGGGCCAATGCTTGCTGCGGGCCAGACCGTTGGCTCGATGAGCATTCCGATCGCGGCGGTTCGCACGACCACTGGCCACGGGGCGGCGACGACGAACCATGCTGACACGGCAACCACGGCGAAAACCCCCAGGACGGCCCACTGATCGGTGGCGACCACGTAGCCGACCATTGCTGACCCCACGACACTCCCAGCACTGACCCCGAGGTTGATTCCGTTCATGACCCAACCCGCATCTCATTGCACCTCGAAGATCAGCTCGTGCCCGACCCAAGGCATCTGAATGGGTGCACGCTCTGACTCGTTAAATCCAGTACTAGCAATGAATCGAGCAAGTTCATCGATGCTCGGCCACGATGTTGCCGCCCAGTCATCGAATTCCTCGACCTCCAACGTTCCTTTCTGGGCATCCACCATCAGCCGACCGGTGGGCTTGAGCACTCGACGTACCTCAGCCAGCACCGTGCGCAGATCCAGAGCATGGTCGAGCGAGTTGCAGTAGATGAGGTCAACGGATGAATCCGGGAAGTCCAACGCATGAAAGTCGCCGTGCAAGACTGACGTACTGTTCTTGCCGGGCTGGAGGTCGATGCCGACGGCGAAGGCGCCTACGTCCCGAAAGGCGCGCACCTCGGTGCCGAGACGTGATGCTAAGCACAGGACGGACTCTGCGCCGGCGATCCGGTTGCTGCCTTGGAGCCGTTCGGCAAGAGCAGCACGGAACTGGACGTCGTACCTCGACCAATCGAACTGCTCAAGCTTGCTGCGTTGGTGTACCACGTAATCCTGGTACCGCTCGTAGTCGCGCACTTGCAGTCCGCTGCGCGGTTCTGCTTTCCAGTCGCCATGCGGCGGGGGATGAATGATGTACCAGATCCTTCGCCAACCGGCTCGTGTGCCGAGTCGACGGCCAACACGCACAGGGTCCGATACAACGCGCTGAAGCAGTCCCCGGAAATAATCAAGATCGACGGCCACCGGCGCCCCCTTTCGAGCGGTCATCGTGACAGCTTACGGGTGCGCCCTCAGCAGGTCACGCCAGCGCGACACCGCGACCCAAAACCCTAGCAGCATGCACGATACGATCAGCGAAAGTGCAGCAATGGCTGTCGCCGCCGTTGTCGCTGCCGTCCATACGTGGGTGATGACGGCGGTTCCCGCAAGCATGACCACTGACTCACCGAGGACCGCCAGGAGCCGCAGAGTGGGGCGGCCGACTGCGAGCGGAAGCACCTTCCCCCAGATGGCAGCGGCACGCAGGGCTCCGGCGGCGAGCAGGAGTATCGCGGCAAGAGTCCCGGCCGCATATGCCTCTCCGTAGAGCAGTTCGAGTGCCGGACGCATGAGCAAGGCACCGAGCGGGACGACCAAGGCGGACACACCAAGGACGAGCCTTGTAGACCTCGTCATGAGTCGAAGAAGGGCTTGCCGCTCACCCCTTGCTGCCATGAGTGAAAGGCGGGGAAAGGCCTGTGCGGCGAGCGGGCTGAAGAGCGTCAGAAGCAGCCTACCTGGGGCCTGAGCGACCCGCAATAGAGCCGCGAGTGACGGTCCTCCACCGACCCCTGCCAGGACAAGCACGCCGCTCTCATAACCCACGGCGAGCGAACTGGAGGTCCAGGTGTTCGCGAGGAAGTGCGCTAGACCCGGGGGAAGCCGTGAAGGGGAGGCGCTAGAGGGCTCCGGAAGGATTCTCCGACAGAGCACGAGCAGGACACCAACCTGAAGGCACGACCCCGCCAGATTGCCGATGAGATACCCATAACCTCCCCCCGCCAGGGCACCGCAGACCATGAGAACGGCGTTGCAGACCGCCAAGGCCAACATCGCCTGAGCCAGGCTGGTCAGTCGTTGCGTCACTGCGAATGCCGCGTGCAATGTGCCGACAACACCAGCAGCACCCGTGGATACAAATGCAAGAGCGAGGTACGCGGGCTTGGCCACGTCGGACTCCGGTAGGGCACCGACAGCCCAGGCGAGCAACGCGATGGTCGCCACGGTCAACCCGAGTGCCGCATCCCAGCGAGCGAGTCGCCAATAGAACACCACCGCACTGTCGCGCGACCGGGTAGCAATCAGCGGGAAGAACCGCTGCACCGCGTCTTCAAACCTGGGATCGCAAATCAGGAATACGATGGCAGCGGCAGCTTGGGCGAAAACGACCTGCCCGACCTCGGCCATGGGAGCGTTACGAACGAGGATCAGCAACGTCAGCAGCGAAAGCACAGCCGATGCTTGACTGCTTGCAGAAAGCCACGAGAACTCTCGCGCGCGGGCACTGCGGAGCAGCTCACCCAGCACCGCTCGGCGTGCCCTCATCCGCCCAGGCCATTTTTTCGGGCCGCAACCAGTCGCTGGTAGTGACTCTCGATGATGTTGCACGCTCGCGCAATGTCGTAATCGGAGCCACTCTCAAGCGCACCGTCCGACAGGCGTTCGCAAAGTGTGACGTCGTGAAGCACGGTTACCAGCGCTGCAGCGACCGCCCACGGATCGTCCGGAGGCACCAGCCGCCCGTTGACCCCGTCGCGCACTAGGTCCGGCATCCCGCCCACCGCGGTCACGACGGCTGGCACCCCGGCTGCGAGCGCTTCCATGAGCGCGACCGGGCGTCCCTCCCAGGACGAGCACAAGACAAAGACGTCGGCGCAAGCGGACAACCTGGCCGCTGTGGGGACTCGGCCAAGGACGTGGAAATAGTCCCCCATCCTGGCACGCAACGAATCGCTCCTGATCGACTCCTCCAGCGGCCCTTGTCCGGCCACGTAAAAGTGGACGGACGGAACCTCTTCGTGGACTAGGCGGGCCGCCTGCAAGAGGACGGCGTAACCCTTCTCCGGACGGAAGTTGGCCACGCTAACCACACGCGGTCCAACCACGAGGCCGAGGTCCCTCGCCAGCTGCTCGCGATTCGATCGGAAGTCCCGCAGGTGCTCGACGCTCACGCCGTGGTGTACGGTTTCGACCTTCCTCGCCGCCCGGCACACGGGCGAGGCGCGGACCGCTTCTGAGACGGCGATGACGAGGTCGTCGGCGCGGACTGTGGCGATGTCGAGCAGCAGGGTCAGGTTGTGGTGCGTCACGCTGTGCTCGGTGGTGATGAGCGCGGGCCTCGACCGTCCGAGGCTACGGACAACGGCCCGCACACCGGCGGCCATGAGGGGAGAGTGCACGTGCGCGACATCCACCTCCTGATCGCGGAGATGGCGTCGCAGGTGCAGAAGCCACCGCCAGTCGGCGACGGACTGGGCGCCCAGGCAGCGGAGAGGGATTCCGATCTCCTCGAAGGCCGGTACGAGATCGGTCCGGGTGTCGTCTAGGAAAGCGACGGAGTAGTCGAAACGGTCTCGGTCCGCGATCCGCAGCCGCTCCAGGAGAAGCATCTCTGCTCCGCCCACGTCAAGGCTCTTGATGAGCTCCAGGACCCGGATGCGCCTCATCGTCGTAGCCGGTGCGCCGAGCGGGCGCGGTGGTAGACGTCCTCTATCCGTCGGGCTACGTCGGGCCACCCAAGATGTGCGACGGCGGCACGGGCTCGGGCACCGACCTGTCCTCGGGTGACCGGATCGGTCACCGCCTCCACGAGCAACGCCG
>JAABUS010007742.1_pt1 | contig 12138 bp, 11 predicted proteins | sample 5560161 | NCBI WGS metagenome assembly JAABUS01 (sample SAMN10711885, study PRJNA513376) | rock metagenome | isolation source: Antarctica rocks | place: Antarctica: Victoria Land, Trio Nunatak nord | collected 2016-01-04 | reverse complement strand
CCCGGGCGAGGACGTAGGCGGCGTAGCCACCGGCGTACGAGGACACCGTTGCGTCGTGCACCTCCCAGGTCGTGTCGCAGACCGCGTCGAGGAACCAGCGGTCGTGGGTGACGACGACCAGCCCACGCCCTCGGGGGGCGCCGAAGCGCCTGCCGAGGTGACCGGCCAGCCAGGCGATGACTTCGATGTCGAGATGGTTGGTGGGTTCGTCAAGGATCAGCAGGTCCTGATCGTCAATGAGTAAGCGGGCCAACGAAACCCGGCGCCGCTCGCCTCCGGACAGCCGTGCGATGTCAGCGTCCAGATCAATGCCGGCGAGAAGGGTCTTTACGACCTCTCGCGCCTGCGGCTCGGATGCCCAGACATGCTCAGCGGCTTCGCCGAGGACGACCGTACGCACGGTCACCGTCGGGTCCAGCTCGTCCTGCTGTCCGAGCAGATCAGTACGCAGGCCACGGGCCCGAGCCACCCGGCCCGATTGCGGCTCGCTCTGCCCGGCCAGCAGTTTCACCAGGGTCGACTTGCCTCCGCCGTTGCGGCCGACGACACCGATCCGCTCACCGGCCGAGACGCCCAGGCTCACGCCGTCGAGGACGGGCTTGACCCCGAAGCTGACAGAGACCGCCTCGACGGTGACGAGATTCGCGGTCTGGGGGGAGGACATGGGCAGCACAGACGCTACCTACGGCCGAGTTGATCATTGGAACTGGTGGGGGTTTTCGGCCGAACAATCGGATGACTGCCCGCAGTTCCGATGATCAACTTCAGGTCAAGTGCGGCGCGATCTCCTCCGCGACGAGGGCGACGTGGTCGAGGTCGGCCAGGTCGAGCACCTGCAGGTAGAACCGCGTGGCGCCCAACTCGGTGAACGCGCCGATCCGATCGAGAACCTGGGCTGGCGTGCCGGCGAAGCCGTCAGCCCCTAGTTCGTCAACCTCTCGTCCGATGGCCTCCGTGCGGCGGCGAAGTTCCGCCTCGTCCCGCCCGATGCAGAGCACTTGGCCGACTGACAGGATCAGCGACGCACGGTCCCGGCTCGCCTCGTCGCAGCCGGCGAGCACCCGGTCGAAAGCGGCGCCGGTGTCGGCCACGCTGCGGAAGGCGACGTTGAACTCAGCCGCGTACCGCACAGCCAATGCCGGCGTACGACGCTTGCCCCCACCCCCGATGATGATCGGCGGCCCGGGCTGCTGCACCGGTTTGGGCAGACCCGGTGAGTCGGTCAGCGAGTAGTGCGCGCCACGGTGACTGAAGCTCTCCCCGGCCGGGGTTGCCCAGAGCCCGGTGACGACCTCGAGTTGCTCTTCCAACCGGTCGAACCGTTCGGTCACGTCGGGAAACGCCAGCCCGTACGCCGTGTGCTCCGCCTCGTACCAGCCCGCCCCGAGCCCGAGTTCGACCCGGCCGCCGCTCATCTGATCCACTTGGGCGACGGTGATCGCGAGAGGTCCTGGCTCGCGGAACGTCGCCGGTGAGACCAGCGTGCCCAGCCGGATCCGCGACGTCTCCCTGGCCAGACCGGCCAGGCTCACCCAGGCATCGCTGGGTCCGGGCAGTCCGTCGGCGTCGCCCATCGACAGGTAGTGGTCGGACCGGAAGAAGGCATCGAAGCCCAACTCCTCGGTGGTCCGCGCGATCCGCAGGAGGTCCTCGTAGCTGGCGCCCTGCTGGGGCTCGGTGAAGATTCGTAGTTCCATGCCGACCATCCTGACAAGCCGCCGGCCGGCACCGCGGGGCGTCGGTGCCGGCCGGCGGTGGCCAGGGGGCTGACGAACGCCGAGATCGCCGGCCGCTTGTTCGTGAGCGGGGATACGGTGAAGACCCACGTCGGCAACCTCCTGGCCAAACTCGGTGCTCGCGACCGGACGCAGGCCGTCATCGCGGCTTAGAATCCGGCTTCATCACCCCGACTGCGTCCTGAACCCTGATCGACTAAAGGATCTGTTCGGAACATCCCTTGCTGAGGGAGCGGGTTCCTCCGCGGGCGGGAGCCGCCGGCTGGCTGCGGCGGCGAGCGTGGTGCCTGACGGCAGCACCCGTTCACCGAGGAGAACCTGGCGGCCCGTACCGAATCACCAGCCCCCCGCTCGAAAGCGCCGGCCCCCGATCTTGGCGGTTTTGACGTAAACCGCCAGAGCCGTTCCGGCGGCTCGGTCGACACCGGCCCGAATCTTGGCGGTTTTGACGTAAACCGCCAAGGTGGCGACCGGGACGATCGGACCGGGTTCGGCGGTGGGCGTTACGCAAGCGGCTGGGGTCGCGACAGGCGGCGCTGGTCGCGGCGGTCCTGTCCCTAACGGCCGCACAGGGTCACACGTGTGGCAGGTTCAACCGGACGGCCGTGGGTGCGTTGGTGACCGTCGCCGTATCGCTGCTGTTCGTCGTCCAGGACAGCAACCTGCTAGGTCATGCTCGGACACGCGCCCATATCCCGGTCGCGACCCTAGCGGTGTTCGCCATAACCGCAAGCTCCGAGCTGTTGCCGCGGTTCATCCCGTAGCAAGAATTCGAGTGCGGGACGCCTTGTGTCGAACCTCTTGGCACGGGGTGGCCTTCACTCCAGCGATGTGGGCGGTGCCGGACGGGTCTTGCGGAGCCAGAGCAGCCCCAGCACCGGGAGGAGCAGCGGGATGAAGCCGTACCCCCGCCCGAAGACCGACCACACCGTCTCGTCGGGGAAGGCCCCCCGCTCCAGGATGCTCAGCGTCCCGACGACGAGCACGCCGAGGAGTTCGACCGAGACCGCAGCGACCGCGACCGTCCACCAGACCCGGCCTATCCGGACCAGCGCCACTGTTGCCAGGACGTACACCACACCGGCGAAACCCGAGAGCAGGTAGGCGACCGGAGCTTCGGCGAACCGGGTCGAGATCTGGTACGCCGCCCGCGCGGTCGCGGCCAAGGCGAAGGTCGCATAGACGGCGATCAGCACCCGTCCTGACCCCCGCCGTCGTGCGTCAGCGGGAGTGGCCTGGGCCTCAGCCAATCGAGACGCCCCACAGTTGTTGCAGCCGTACGACCAGGACGGCCAGCACCAAGCCCCCAACGACGAGGATCAGGGAGCCGGACTTGTTGGGCTCGGTCCGGGCGAGCAGCCAGGCTGCGGGCAGGATCAGAACCACCGCGACGAGGTATGCGAAGAACAGCCCTGGCTCGTCGGCCGCCTTCCCGCCGATCGAGGCGACGACGGCGACGACGGCCTGAATGACGAGCAGAACCTCGACGAGGGCAACCACGGCCAGTGCCAGCCGATGTGGACCCCGCCGGAGCAGCGCGGTGATTCCCGCAACCGCCGTGATTACCAGGGCGCCCACGATGAGTGCGGTGCCGAGCCAGCCGATCACGCGCGGATCAGCCGGGCCTCGAGGGCTGCAGAGCTCATCCCAGGTCCGTACAGTCGCCATCGGTCAGTACCCGGATCTCGGTATCGGCCGGGGCCAGGCTCTCGAAGCGCCGGTACTCCATCTGCGGCATCGCCAGCGTTCGGTCATGAATGGGTACGGCGATCTCCGGGGCCACTGCGCGGAGGAAGTCGATCGCTTCACCCGCCTTGAGCCAGGGTGCACCGGTCGGCAGTCCGAGGACCCGTATCGCGACGTCCGGGACCGTGAACGAGTCGCCCGGATGAAAAACAGTGTCGCCCAACAGATATCCCACGTTGGCGATGACCGGTATGTCTGCATGGATGATCGCGTGTTGCTCGCCGAAGACCCGTACCGATAGCCCGTCAGCGTCCAGGACGTCCCCGGCCCGAGCAGTCTGTGCCGCGATCCCTCGCTCGCCCAACTGCGCCACGGACTCGTGATCGGCCACGACGAGTGCTTGTGGGTTCGCCCCGATCAACGCCGAGATCCGGTCCATGTCGAGGTGGTCGGCGTGCTGATGGGTGACCAGGATGGCGGTGAGTCCGCGCAACTCCTCGAAACCGGACGAGAAAGCCCCCGGGTCGATCAGCACGGAGGCGTCCTCGTCTTGGATGTGCAGGCAGGCATGCCCCAGCTTGGTCAATCGCATGTGCCCATCTTGCCGGTCAGCTCACAACCGGGCGCACTGGTCGTCCTTGTTGCCCGCGCCACTGTTGTCGTCGAAGAGCAGGGTGCCCTCGATGTGATCGTTCCGGATCGTGGCGCTGTCACCCTGGACGAGAGGGACCGATCCCCCGACGGTCGACCCGGCCAGCTTGACCGAGCGGGAATTCTCGGCCTGTACGTCGCCGATTACGTTGACCGAGGTCGCGGTTGGCCGAGCGTTGGACTCGACCTTGATGTGGCCAGTAGAACTGTAAGGCTGCGTTTCATTGCGCTCTCCTAGTGGGTGGCGGCCCTCCATGGGCCGGTACGTGCAGCGCTACTGCGCAGGGTGGGTTCCGAGTGAGAGCCTGATGAGACAACCCTTAGGCGGCCCTGGGTCGGGCTGATCACCGGCTGCGGCGGACCGACCGTTTGTTGATCTAGACGGCCAAGCCCCGGGTAGACCACGATGAGCGGGCGATCGCATGCGCGGTCCCGGACCGACAAGGGAGAACAGTGACAACACCGAACTGGCGGCGAGCCATGGCCGCCGTCGCCGCAGCCGTCGCCGCTCTAGCGGTCAGCACTGTAGGCACCGGAATCGCCAATGCCGACGATCAGCCGCAGGTAGCTGTCGAGGGAACTGACAGTCCGAACGCCATTGCCGGGCAATACATCGTGGTGATGCGGCCGGGCGCCCAGGCCGCTGCCAATCGGGCAGCAGCTGTGGCTGCCGCGCGGAGCAACGGCGGACAGCTGCTCAACGAGTACTCCAGCGCACTGCAGGGATTCGCGGCGGAGCTACCCGCCCGCGCGCTGGATGCCTTGCGGCGCAACCCCAACGTCGAGCACATCGAGGCCGACCAGCTGATGTGGTTGAACACCACTCAGTCGCCGGTCGTCTGGGGTCTCGACCGGGTCGACCAGCGGAATCTGCCCCTGTCCGACAGCTACACCTACACCGTTACCGGCAGCAGCGTCACCGCGTACGTCATCGACACCGGTATCCGGTTCAGTCACACGCAGTTCGCCGGCCGCGCGGTGAGCGGATTCGACGCCATCGACGGCGGATCTGCAGATGACTGCAACGGTCACGGAACGCACGTCTCGGGGACCGTCGGCGGTACGAGGTACGGCGTCGCCAAGGCCGTCAACATCGTCGGTGTGCGGGTTCTCAACTGCAGGGGCAGCGGCACGAACTCCCAGGTGATCAAGGGCATCGACTGGGTCACCAGCGACCATGGCCCCGGCGAGCTCGCCGTCGCCAACATGAGCCTGGGTGGCAGTGCCTCGACGGCCCTCGACAACGCGGTCCGCAACTCGATCGCCGACGGCGTCACGTATGCCGTTGCCGCAGGTAACGACAACCGCAGCGCCTGCAACCAGTCGCCGGCCAGGGTCGCGGAGGCCATCACGGTCGGCGCCAGCACGAAGACCGACGCGCGGTCGTCGTTCTCCAACAAGGGCACCTGCGTCGACATCTTCGCTCCCGGCTCGAACATCAAGTCGGCGTGGAACACCAGTGACACAGCGACCAACACCATCAGCGGGACCTCGATGGCCTCGCCACACGTGGCCGGTGCCGCCGCGTTGTTCCTGCAACAGAACCCGTCGGCCTCGCCGCAGGCGGTGCGCGACGGACTGGTGAACTCCGCGACGGTCGGGGTGCTCAGCGATGTCGGGACCGGCTCGCCGAACCTGTTGCTCTACACCGGCTGAGGCGGTCCGTCGGCATAGCCGAACAGCTCCATCGCACGGCCAAGCGGTGTATCCGGCCCGGCCAACTGACCGGATACACCGCTTCGTCGTACGTGGACCCGAGTCAAGCGTGGCTTTAGGGTCCCTTGACTGACAGCGAGCGTTCGCGTACGGAATGTAACTGAATTGCCCGCACCCTCTGGACGGTATGGTGCGCGGCCGGGCAGGATGATCATGCGCCGCACCGCCGGGCGCCACACACGAGAGCTATCGAGGGAGAACTGTGTCCACATTGACCTGGCGGCGAGCACTCGCCGTAACGGCGGCCGCGCTCGCGGTTTCCACTGCAGCCGCCGGCGTCGCAGGCGCCGAGGAGCCGCGAGTGGCCGTCGAGGGTACGGCCAGTCCCACGGCCATCCAGGGTCAGTACATCGTCGTGATGCGCCCAGGCGCGCAGGCCGCGGCCAACCGGGTGGCAGCCGTGCTCGAGGCGCGGCACAACGGGGCTCAGGTCCAGCGCGAGTACGGCACGGCACTGCAGGGTTTCGCCGCGACGCTCCCAGCGCGGGCACTCGACGTCCTGCGCACCAACCCGGCGGTGGCCTCCATCGAAGCCGACCAGGTCATGACCCTGAACGATACGCAGTCTCCGGCGACCGGTGGGCTCGACCGGGTCGACCAGCGGGCCTTGCCGCTGTCCAACAGCTACACCTATGACGTCACCGGCTCCGGCGTCACCGCCTACGTGATCGACACCGGAATCCGGTTCAGCCACAACGAGTTCGGCGGCCGGGCGGTCAGTGGGTACGACGCCATAGATGGCGGCGCTGCCGACGACTGCAACGGACACGGCACGCACGTATCGGGCACGGTCGGCGGTAGCACGTACGGCGTCGCCAAGGCGGTGCGCGTTGTGGGCGTACGCGTCCTGAACTGCCAGGGCAGTGGTACCAACTCCCAGGTGATCGCCGGGATCGACTGGGCCACCGCAGATCACGCCGCTGGGGCGCCGGCCGTGGCCAACATGAGCCTTGGCGGCTCCGCCTCGTCCGCACTGGACACCGCGGTTCGTAACTCCATCGCTGATGGCATCACCTATGCGATCGCGGCGGGCAACTCCAACGCGGACGCCTGCAACGCCTCGCCAGCCCGGGTCGCCGAGGCCATCACCGTGGGGTCGACGACGACTGCCGATGCCCGGTCGTCGTTCTCGAATTACGGTACGTGCCTTGACATCTTCGCTCCGGGCTCGTCTATCACCTCCGCCTGGTACACGAGCGATACCGCCACAAACACGATCAGCGGCACGTCGATGGCCTCGCCGCACGTGGCCGGTGCTGCGGCGCTGTTCGTAGCGCGCAACGGGTCGTCGGCACCGCAGGTCGTACGCGATGGGCTGGTCAACTCGGCCACGACCGGCGTGGTGACCAATGCCGGTTCCGGATCGCCCAACCGGCTGCTCTACACCCTCGGTGGCTCGACCCCGCCTCCGCCGATTCCGCCGCCTCCGCCGCCTGGCTGCGGCGGCCTGCCCGAGCAGTTCACCGGCTCGCTGGCCGGCACCGGTAGCCAGGTCTACTACACAAGTTCCAGTGGCTTCACGGCTGCCGCCGGTACGCACAAGGGTTGCCTGGACGGTCCCACTGGTGCTGACTTCGACCTGGCGCTGTACAAGCTGGGCACCTTTGGCTGGACCCGAGTGGCCATTGCGCAGAGCACTGGGCCGGACGAGAACATCACGTATTCAGGCGCCGCCGGCACCTACCGCTGGAGGGTTTACTCCTACTCCGGTAGTGGCAGCTACGCCTTCGGGATGCAGCGCCCGTAGCGAACGACGTACGGCGGTGACTTCGATCCCATCCTCGGGGCTGGAGTCACCCGCCGTACGTGGTGCCTCCGCGTTGCAGCTCCGAGGTCATCGAGGCCAACAGCGAACTCTTGGGTGAATTCTCGCGACCAGCATGGCCTCAGCTACCCGCCGTAGACCACGACGTGGGGAGCATTGAACGGGTGACCGCGCATGGGTGCACCGGCAGCCGCCACCTCGGTCTGCGAGATCGACGGGGAACACACCCAGGCATCGCGGCGGTCGCCGGCCGTACAGGGCTTTGCCGCACGGCTGCTTCAGCGGGCGCTGGACGGCTCGACACCGGAACCCGATTCAGCCACAGGGACTTCGGTGGCCGGGCCGCGAGCGGATTCGATGCCATCGACGGCGGCAGCGCGGAATGACTGCCAAGGCCATGGCACGCATCTGGCGGGAACCGTCGGTGGCAGCGCGTACGGCTTGGCCAAGTCCGTCAATCTGGTCGGCGTACGAGTCCTGGAATGCAACGGCAGCGCCTTCGGTTGCAGCGACCGTAGGACGGCTGTGAAGAGCACAGCAGTGCCCTGGATTTGCTGGACACCTGTCGTCAATGTTCAATCCTCGGCGCCGGTGCGCACGCTAGGAAGAACCCATGAGTCAACACGTCACTGCCACCTTTGCGTTCGACAGCTGGGACGAAGCGGAGATCCTCGACGTCGAGGGCGCCCGGATCGTCCGTACCAGCTTCGCCAAGACCTTCACCGGAGACCTCGAAGGCACCAGCCGCGGGGAGATGGTGATGGCCCACGCCTTGCAGGAATCGGCTGCCTATACCGGCTATGAGCGGATCGAAGCGGCCATCGGCCGCGCGGGCAGTCCGAGCCGGCTCGTCGGAACCTTCATCTTGCGACACAACGCGTTCATGGCGCAGGGAGCTGGGGGCTTCGAAGTCGTCGTCATGGATTCGTCGGGCACCGGCGACCTCGTGGGGTTGTCGGGTACGGCGACGATCGAGCGCCACGAGGACGGCAGCCACAGCTTCACCCTCGACTATGACCTGCCGGTGGCCGACCCTGACAACCCCGCCGGACCCGACTCCGCCGACTGACGCGCATAACGTTCCGAATCTAGTCAGCGCGGCCCAGTCCGGGTCGGCGAGCGCCGCGTGCGAGCAGGACGGCCACGACGGCTCCCAGTGCGGCGGTTGCTGCGATCGGGAGCGGGGCGGCTTGAGCACCCACCGTGCCGATCACTGCCCCCACCACGGGCGGGAGCGTGATCCCGCCGAGGTTGCCGGCCACGAGAACCGTCGCCATCGCGTGCCTGGCCTGCGGTTGATCGGTGCTGACCCAGGCGAGCCCGGTCGGAAACACAGGCCCGATCGCCGCACCGGCCAGGACGTAGGCGAAGCCGCCCAGGGGTGCGAAGTAGGTCAGGGTCAGCATGGCGGTGGCCAGGATCGTGCTGGCCACGAGCAGCGGCCCGGGATCGACCCGGAGCCCGATGAGTGCCGCGCCCATCCGCCCGCTAGCCAGGCCGAGGTAGAACAGCGACGTCGCGAACGCCGCAGTTCGCACCTCCTGGCCGAGTGCTTCGAGGTGCGTCGGCGCCCAGGCGCCGGCGCTGATCTCGGCCGCGATGAGGCAGGCGAAGAGCAGGGCGAACCAGCCAAGCCGCCCACCGCCCGCCCTCGCCGACGGCACATTTTTCGCAAGATGACCGCTGCGCTGACCGTCTGAGGGGACATTCTTCGCAAGAAGTGCGTCGGGGTCTGTATCTGGATGGGCCGGGACCGCTCGCTCGGGGCTGGCTAGTGAGGTCAACGGCAGGGCAGCGAACAGTCCGGCGGCAGCGGCGGCGAGGACGGCGTACCACAGCCAGGCGAGCCGGCCGGATCCTTCCGGCAACAGGGCCACGCAGACCGGCCCGAGCACAGCGCCCAGTCCGAAGATGCCGTTCTGCAGGTTCAGCAGGAACGTCGCTCGCCGACTGGGATACGCAGCGGCGATGACGCCGTTGGCCAACGACGTCGCGCCGCCGTACCCAAGCCCGATGGCGGTCCCGCTGGTCAACAGCAGCGGCCAGGTCGGGGCTAGCGCCAGCCCAACAAGGCCCGCGACGAGGAACGCGCATGACCCCTGCAGCAGGAACCGGGTCGGGACCCGTCGTTGCAACGCCGCGCTCACCAAGATCGCCACCGTTGCCCCGGCCGGCAGCGCCGAGACGAGCAAGCCGGTCGCGACCGGGCTCACCGAGAACTGGTCCCTGATTACCGGGAGGAGCGGACCGTATGACGCGGCGAGCAGCCCCATCGTGACCATCAGGGTGAAGCAACCGGCCAGCACCGCCCGGGGCAGACCCACGATTCGGGTAGCGGACTCGGGCTCCCTCACCGCGGGATCGTCTCATCGTTATTGGCTCGTAACTTGCCCGGGTCGAGGTCGTTGAGCATCGACATTCGACCCTGTGCCTGCCTGCGCGCGGCTTGCCCGCCCGAACACCAGGAGTGACCATGCCGATCGTTGACAGCAGCCGGATCAGCCGCCGCTCCCCGCGCGCGAGGAGCAAGCTTGCCGTCCTGCTCGCGGCCGCGCTTGCTGCCGGATCCCTGTGGTTTGCCACTCCGGCCGGCGCCGACGCCGACGCCGACGGCATCAACGCCGAGGTACAGGCATTCCTGGCCACCCAACTCGCCGGACTTCCGGTGCTGGGTCGCACCGAGGTCCTGGTCCATGGCACCGATATCGCGACCGCTCGCGCGGCGGTGGCCGCCAGCGGGCTGCACCTGATCACCACCTTCGACAAGATCGGCGTGGCCGCCGCGCGCGGTACCGCGGACCAGATCCGCGCCGCAGGCAACCAGCCGGGGATCAGCTACCTCGAGGGCAACACCCCCTTCCAATTCACCCTCGACACGTCCAACACAGCCACCCGCGGCGCCGAGGCCGTAGCCACTCAGACCGGCGCGAACGGTCGCCCGCTCAATGGCAGCGGCGTGTCGGTTGCCGTCATCGATTCCGGCGTGGATCCCACTCATCCGTTCTTCCGCAACCCGGACGGTTCCAGCGCCGTCGTCGCGAACCTGAAGAGCGTCTGCTTGGACGAGGCGACCATCACCACCAACTGCGTGCTTCGGGTGCCGAAGTTCCTCGACACCGACACGATTTCCGGCGGGGGTCATGGCACGCACGTGAGTGGCATCGTCGCCGGGCGCCCGACGGTGCTGACCGATGGGACCCGCCTGCAGGGCGCGGCGCCGGGGGCCAGTCTGGTGTCCATCTCGACCGGCGCCGTACTGCTGATCATCGGCGCAGATTCGGCACTGAACTGGGTGCTGGAAAACCACCGGGCGCCCTGCGGCGTCAGGGTATCGGCCGCGAAGTGTCCCCCGATCAGGGTGACCAACAACTCGTACGGCCCCGTGGGCGGCGGTACCTTCGATCCCAACTCGGCCACGGTGAAGTTGCAGCGGGCCCTTGCCGCCGAAGGTGTGGCGACGGTCTGGGCAGCCGGTAACGACGGCGGCAATGGGTCGAAGAGTCTCACCAACCCACCCGGGCAGGACCCGACCGGCGGGATCCTGTCCGTTGCGTCGTACTTCGACCAGAACACCGGCACCCGCAATGGGACTGTCAGCACGTACTCATCGCGCGGCAGCGCGGCACAGCCGGCGACCTGGCCGGACCTGTCCGCGCCGGGTGAGGAGATCGAATCCTCGTGCCGGCTCTACTTGCTGATCTGCTCGTCCGGCCTGCAACCCAACAATGGACCTGGACTGCTTGACATCGGCACGTTCAACACCATCAGTGGAACGTCGATGGCTGCTCCGCACATCGCCGGCATCGTCGCCCAGCTCTTCCAAGCGGCGCCGAGCGCAACGCCGGCCGCTGTCGAGGCGGCGTTGAAGTCGACGGCGTACCGGTACGTGAACGGTGCTGGGTATACCCAAGTCGGCAGCTACCTGACCTCGTTCGACAAGGGCGTTGGTCTGGTCGACGTGGTGGCCGCAGCGACGGCAGTCCGCGGCTGACCGTAGACAGACGCCCCGAGCTATACCGCCGCTAAACCGCGTCCCTGCAGAGTCTGGTCGCAAGCCGCTCCCCCCGGAGTTCGACCGAGACCGTTAGGAACACGATGAGACGAATCGCTTTGGCTGCAGTGACCATCGCACTGTTGACCGCTGGCTGTGGCTCAGGTGGTGGCGACGATGGCAAGTCCACCGACACTCGGCGGCAGCTGGCACGGGCACCGTTGCGGCTGATGACTCGGCGACCGAGTCTGGTGACACGGCGACGGAGTCTGATGACACGGCGACGGAGTCTGGTGACACGGCGACGGAGTCGCAGGGCAATGGCGGCTCGGAAGAAGAGGGTGCGGGATGCGACCTCATCTCCGACGAGGTGGCCGCGAGCGTGCTCGGCATCAACATCGTCCGCCGCGAACCGCACGAAGACGCGACGACTGGCGGCGTCAGCTGCATCAAGGGGACCGAGCGGGTGCAGGACCTCAGCCAGGCCTCCTACGTCAGCATCAGTGCTACTCCCGGCGGTGCTGCATTCTTTGATCAGACGATCGAGGGCGCCCCAACCGAGTCCGTCCCCGGAGTGGGTGACCGGGCGGAGT
>JAABUS010007741.1_pt1 | contig 12141 bp, 11 predicted proteins | sample 5560161 | NCBI WGS metagenome assembly JAABUS01 (sample SAMN10711885, study PRJNA513376) | rock metagenome | isolation source: Antarctica rocks | place: Antarctica: Victoria Land, Trio Nunatak nord | collected 2016-01-04 | reverse complement strand
CAGAACCTCGACGGCGTCCTGCGGTCCACGACCGGCGCGATGAACAGCGTTCAGGACCTGGTGAAGAAAACCGACGCCGGGCTGACCCCCACGCTGAAGCGCCTGCCGGAGATCACCGCGGGCCTGCAGGACGCGGTCGCCAAGGCCGGGCGGACCGTCGGGTCCATCGAGGCGAGCTACGGCAACAACTCGCAATTCCAACGGGAGCTGGAACGGGCCATGACCCAGGTGGGCGACACGGCACGGTCGATCCGGCTGCTGGCGGACTTCCTCGACCGCCATCCGGAGGCCCTGGTGCGCGGGCGCACCGGCTCGGCCGCCGAGCGATGACACTGTCCCGCCGCGGCCTGCTCGGCCTCGCGCTGGCCGGCGCCGCCCAGGCCTGCACGTCGCCGGAGCCGGCGTATTACACCCTGGCCGCGGTGCCGGGCGCCCCCCGGCGCGGCGGCCCGGCGCAGGTGGAGCTGCGCCGCCCGGGCCTCGCCGGCTATCTCGACCGCCCGGGGATCGTGCGGAGCAACAGCCCCTACTCGATCCGTGTCACCGGATCGGAACGGTGGGGGGAGCCGTTGGGCGATCTGTTCACGCGCATCCTGGCCGAGGACCTGAACAACCGCCTGCCGGGCAGCAGCGTGTTCACCTCGACCGGGTCGATCACTGCAGAGGCGGACGCGACGGTCGAGATGGACATCCAGCGCTTCGACGCCGACCCGTCGGGCCAAGTGGTGCTGCTGGCGCAGGTGGCGGTGTCGCGCGGGCGCACGCGCGCCTCGGCGGCGACGCGCGTGCTGCGCCTCCTCGTGCAGCCGGCCGGCCCCGGCATCGCGGACCAGGTCGCCGCCATGAGCGCGGCGCTTGGGCAGCTCGCCGACGCGCTGGCGGCGATGCTGCAGGTGCCGAGGCGGGGTTGAGCGTCATTCGGTGGGGCGTGTCCCCATGCAGAGTGATGCGTTTTAGTATCCTCTAAGCCTCGGCACCACTTGGCCTGCCATGGCCCCTGGGCAATCTCCAGGCTACTTTCCGCCGACTGCCCCCGCTTTCTATAAAGCGGCGATTATCGGATTATGCGTGGCCGCTGCCGGACTGCCTTGGTGACCGCCATCTTACGACAGCCTTGGGCAGGAGTGGTTTGCCGTAGGTTGATTGCCGGGGGTTCGTCGTGGACGGAAACGCCCTGTCCGTCTCGGAAATCCGCCACTCACGACAACCGCTTGGTTTTCGCGAGGTAGCCCCCGCCGCCGTCCCGCGCGGCGTCGCTCGGACCGAACAAAAATACTCGCGTGAATGCTGTCGGGAGGCCAAAACGCAGGGATTCTTTCCGCTTGCAGGCCGATCAGAACAAATGCAGAACATTTGCCTATGAGCAGGAGCGGCGGATGGTTTTGAAGATCTCAGGACTGGACGAGCTTCGTGAACGCCTCGAACGCTTGCGCCCTGAAGAGGTGATGGCGCGAGCCCTGGCCGAGCAAGCTGCGCGCATGGCGGCCAGGGTGCGGGACGGCTTGTCGGAGCCGCCGGGTGGCCCCGGGCACGACGAACCCTGGCTGCAAAGCGGCGCGTTGCGCGACAGCGTGGGGGCGCAGGCGGACGGGCTGCAGGCCGTGGTGGGAAGCAGCGACCCGGCCGCGGTCCCGCAGGAGATGGGGACGGCGCACATGCCGACCCGCCCGTTCTTAGCACCGGTGGCGGCGGGCATGGGCGAGGAGGTGGCCCGGGCGGTGGGGGCGCGGGTGGCGGCGTCGTTGCGGGGCGACGACCCGGGCGCGGGTGCCACAGACGAGCCATCGTTGGACGCCATCCAGGTGAGCTCGACATCGACGGACATGGAGCTCTCGCTGTTGGCGCTTGGCGCCGTTGCTTTCGGCCTTGCGCTCAAAGGCCAGTCCTCCAGCCCTGGCCTGCCAACCACGTCAGCGCCAACCATCTCTGAGGCGGCAGTGCCGGTTCCTCCGCCCGTTGAAGGCGAGAAGCCGGCTGATGTGCTCAAACCCGGCGGCCAGAACGTTGGGGGACCTGGAGAAAATTCTGGCGTCCGCGTGCTGCCGGGAGGCGAGAACGAAGCTCGCGAGTTGTTTGACCGCCTGACAAAGGGTGGGACAGACATCACCCGACCCGGCCACATCGGCAAGGTGATCAGGATGCCCGATGGAAGCGTCATCAGCTATAGGCCGAGATCAAAAAGCGGTCCTCCGACGATCGACGTGAACGTGCCCGGTTTGAATATCCGAAAGTTGAAGTTTCCTGGGGAGAGCGGCTGATGAGAACTTTGACGGATCGCGAGCGCCGCAGCCTGGTTGAAGAGTTCCATGCCGAATCAGGAAGCGATCTGGTCGGACTTTGGGAGATCGCGAAAGAGGTTGAAGAGCTTGTCGGAACAGGCGAGACGGCCAGGGAGCAGAGCCTTATGGTTGTCAGAGATCTCCTGGCAAAAGGCCTGATCGCGGGTGATCCGCCTTACAGTCCTGGCGGTTTCAAGGCCTGGAACGACCAGGTTCCCGACAACGTAATGGCTCGGATTCATATCGAGTGGCTAAGCCTGGGCCACACGCCGAATATACCCGACATCGTATGGTTTTGTCGCCGCGAGTAAGGCTGCGTCACTGGGGCGTGGCGGGCGCAGCAGCAGGCGTGAGGTGGTCAGCACGGCGGAACGTGGCTGGGAAGGAAATCCGTGTAGGCGTTTGGTTCGGATACGTTGAAACTGAACCGCCCCACGTCCGCCACTACCGCGCAAACCAGCTCAGGACCCGCCCCGAGCCACCTTCAAACAAACGTCCACCGTGTCGCGGAGCGAGCTGGTGAAGTGGTCGGCGCCGATCTCCGTCTGCACCATCCGGTCGGTCAGCGCCGCGTCCCCGGTGGGCCAAAGGCCGACCAGAATCGGAGCGCCCTTCGGCAGCTTCCGCCGCAGCCGCTGCATCAGGTAGCGCAGGTGCGCAGGCGTCCCGGCGATGTCGAGGTAGGAGATGCACACCATCGCCACGCCGTCCACGTCGAGCATGTCCACCCGTTCCCGCGACGCCGCCTCGTAGGGGGTGAGCCGGGCGCCCATGCCGTGCTTGCCGAGGAGCTGCGCCAGCATCGCCGAGGCCGCCTCGTCCAGCGGGCCGCGCCCGGACAGGCACAGGACCGGCGCCTCGCCCTGCCAGGCCGGCGGCAGGTCCGCCCTTACGGGCGCGGACCCTTGCGGCGTTGGGTTGTCCGGCAGCTCGCGCCGCTCCGGCGCCGGGGCCAGCGCGGTGTCGTCGGGCTGCGCCGGCTTGGCCTTCGGGGCCACGTCGTCATGCCCCTTCAGCTCATCCACCAGCGCCTTGATGGCGTGCTTCACGTGCTCAAGCTGCCCGTGGGTCAGCACGCCGCGCTGGCTGTCCTTGGCCGCGAGCTGCAGGCCCTTCAACGCCACCTCGTCGTAATAGGTCGAAAGCGACCGCTGCTTCAGCGTCCGCTCTGCCTCCTCCTGCACCTCGTCGGGATCGCCGGCGAGCAGGCGTTGGTAGAAGTTCTGCATCGGCGTCAGCGCCGGGGTGTCGCCCAGCAGCACATCCAAGAACTCCAGTCGGTCAACATGGCGCCCCAGCACCACGAGGCAGAGCGTCAGGGGGGTGGACAGGATCAGGCCGATGGGACCCCAGATCCATGACCAGAAGATCGCCGCCACGATCACCGAGAACGGCGACAGCCCGGTGCTGTGGCCATACATCATCGGCTCGATGGCCTGGCTGGTCACGCCCTCCGTGACGAGGAACAGCCCGAGGGTCCAGAGCGGCATCGACCACCCGGGCGCGACCGCGGCGGCGAGGGCCACCGGCAGCAGCGCCGAGATCAGCGCGCCGATATAGGGCACGAAGCGCAGCAGCGCCGAAAGGATGGCCCAAAGCACCGGGTTCGGCACGCCGATTAAGAACAGCCCGATGCCGATCAGGCAGCCGAACCCGGTGTTGATGCAAAGCTGCGTCAGGAAGTACCGGCTGAGCCGCCGCCCTCCGTCGTCGATGGCCACCGTCGCCCGGTGCAGGTCGGTGGTGCCGAACAGCCGGATCAGCCGATCGCGCAAATCCTCTTTCTGCAAGAGGGCAAAGATCGCCACGATGAACACGATGCCGAACGTCGCGAGCGGCGACAGCACGGGAGACAAATAACGCCGGGCAAGTTCGAGCGGCGACGAGGTTGGCGGCGGGAGGTTGGACGCGGGCGCCGTCTGCGGCGCGGCGGGCGCTTGCGACTCTTCCGGCGCGTTGGCCGCGGGCGCCCCGGCGTGGCTGCCGATCCTCTCCGTGAACGCCGAGAGCCGGCCGATGGTGACCCGGCGGATCGTCGCGACCTTGTTCTCGACGGTTTCCGTGTATTGCGGCAGGTTGGTGGTGAGGTCCGCGAGTTGCGAGCCGATCACGCCGCCCAAGGCGAGGATGAGGCCCACCGCGAGCAGCACGGCGAGCAGCACCGACGGCACCCGGCCGAGCCGCAGATGCCGCAGCAGCCCGACCAGCGGGGCCAGCACGAAGGCCAGCAGCAACGCCAACGTGATCGGGACCAGCACTTCCCGGCCGAAGTACAGCGTGGCCACGGTCATGACGAACAGCGTCATGCCGCGGGACGTGTCGGCCACCGGCGCGGATCCGGCCTCCACGGCCGGGCGCGGCGGCGCGGCGGCGTCGAGTGAGAAACTGGTGTCAGGCATTGCGGGCGGTGCTCCGGGCCGCCCTGGACGACCCATATCCGTAGGCGAGGGCCGCGATGCCCAGGACGAGGCCGACCACCGCGGCCGAGCGCCACGCGCTGCGCCGCCGCGGCGTTGTGAGTGCGGCCTGGGCGGCCCGGGCAGCCGGGACGGCCTCGGCGGACGCCCGTCCGGCCAGCCGCTGCACCAGGTTGACGATGGGCTGGCCGTACTCCGCGGCCAGCGTGGCGTAGTCGAGCAGCATCCGCAAGCCGGCGCCCGCCTCCTGCTGCACGGCCTCGGCGGCGGGCTTGGCGCTGTCCGGCAGCAAGCCTTGCAGTTGCTCCTTCAACTGGTTGGCCTGCCGGCTATGGGCCAGGGTGCTGATGGTGCTGCGGGCGGACATGGCGGCTTTCCTCGTTCTGCGGTTGAAGGGAAGCGCGCCAGGCGGCTGGACAGTTGCACAGGACGCGGCAGCGGCTTGCCATATCGTTGCAACAATTCGAAGCGGCAGGCCGGGCCGGGACACCATCGCCGCGACAAATCTTTGTGCCAAGTCCGAGCACAGGCGAACCAAAAGCCGCGTGGCTGGTTAACAGCATTCGGAAACGGCGTCGGCGTCCAATTGCCGATGTGCTCAACAATAATCCAGGGAGTTCCATTTTGCATAAAGCCGTCCTGACAGCTGCCGCCACGATGCTGGGCGCCGGGCTGATCGCCGGTCCGGCGCTGGCCCAGTCCGGCGCGACGCAGTCCCCACCCTCGCCCAACTCCGGGCAGAGCGCGCCGCAGACCTCGAACAGCGTCCCGTCCGGCGCTGCTACGGCATCGCCCGGCGCCGCGCCGACCGGCGTCGTAGGCAACACCAACGTGGGCGGCTCGCCGAGCGCCTCGCCAAGCGGGGCCGGGCAGAACGCGCCGGCGGCGCCGAGCGGATCCACGGGCGGCCAGCCCTCGGGCGCCTTCGACAAGACCATACCGCAGCCCGCCTCCAAGTAGTTCTGACGCAATTCGCGGTCTGGAGCGCCCTCGCGCTCCAGACCGCTTTGCGCTCGGTCCTTTCCAAACTCATCGACGTTGCAGCCGCCCCTCGATCCGCCCGGCGCATTGCGCGACCCTGCGAGCCGGCAGCAGCGCCGTGCCCTGCTGACTCTGCCGCACATGGCGCCCCTCGCTGCCTACGTCGCCCGTTTGCGGCGCCCAGGCGTCGAGGTGCCGGACTTCGACCCCCTGGACGGCGGCACGGACGCGCTGGTGCTGTTCCTCATGGAAAAGCCCGGCCCGCAGGCGGCATCCTCCCGAACGGATCTTGAAGACACCGGCTTCATCAGCCGGGACAACAACGGCGAGACCCCCAAGGCGCTGCGCCGCTTCATGCTGGAGGCCGGCCTGCCGCGGCGCGACACGGCCATCTGGAACGTCATCCCGTGGTGGAACGGCGCGATCTCCGTCACGGCGACGGAGCGGGCCGCGGGCCTGCTGGAACTGCCGCAGGCCCTGGCCCTATTGCCCCGGCTGCACACCGCCGTGCTGGTCGGCCGGACCGCGGCGCGGGCGCGTCCCGTCCTGGGCGGGCTGCGCGTGCTGGAAAGCGCCCATCCCAGCCCGCAGGTGCGGGCGGGCAACCGCGCCCTTTGGGACGCCATCCCGGGCGTGTGGCGGCAGGCGGCCCAGCCCCCCTGACCCCAGAGCCCCCTGACATCGTCAAGCCCGGCGCGGCACCTGCGCCAGCAGCGCCGGGACGAACAGCAGCGTGGTCAGCAGCGTGCAGCCCAGGCTGAGCAGCAGCAGCGCCCCCATGCTGGCCGTGCCGGGATGCCGCGACAGCGCGAGCGAGCCGAAGGCCGTGGCCGTGGTCAGGGCCGAGAACAGTACGGCGCGCGCCGTGGCGGAACCCAGGGGATGCGAGCGCCCTGCGCGCCAGTTCATGACGAAGTAGATGTTGAACGACACCCCCACCCCGAGCAGCAGCGGCAGGGCGATGATGTTGGCGAAGTTGAGCGGCAGCGGCAGCAGCACCGCTGACAGCACCGTCAGCATGGACGACAGCAGCAGCGGCGCCATCACCAGCAGCACGTCCAGCACCCGGCGCAGCGCCATGGCCAGGATCACCGTGATCGCCAGCAGCGCCCAGATCGCCGCCGCGCGGAACGCCCTCACGATGGTGTTGGCGCTGGCGGTGATGGAGACCGCGGCGCCGGCCGCGTCCGGCGCGACCTCCTGCACCTGCGCCACGAACTGCTGCAAGCCGTCGCCGACCATGACGCTCCGCTTCGGCACCGCCTGCAGCCGGGCGCGTCCGTCCGGCAGCACCCAATCGCCGGCGATGTCCGGCGGCACGTCGGCCTCCGTGACCGGCTTGGCGCCGAGCGCCCGGCGCAAACGGTCGAGCTGCATCGGCAGGAACCGGGTCAGCGCGGCGTCGGCGGCCAGCAGGATCGGGTCGGATGCCTGGCCAAGCGCCTTGAGGTCGCCGGCAATCGCCGAAAGCGTGCTGCCCTCCGGCAGCTTGTCCCGCACCCCCTCCAGCTTGGCCGCCGCGGACTGCGCGGCGTCGCGAAGCGCTGCGGCGTCCGGACGCTCGGCGCCCGCATCCACGTCCAGCGTCGGTCCCAGCAGCGTCGCCGCGTCGGCGATCAGCAGCAGCTTCTCGGCCTGGTCCTCCGGCACGAAGCTGCGCAGCGTCAGCACGCTGTCCACCAGCGGCAGGCCGCTCAGCCGCTGCGCCACGCTGACGGCGTCGGCCACGGAGGGTTCCAGCGCCTCGATCGTGTAGGGGTTGGCCACCGGGTCGTCGATCAAGGCATGCAGCGTGCGGACCGCCTCGGTCGTGGGGTCCTTGGTGTCCAGCGGGTCGCCGTCGAACACGAGGCGCGGCAGCGACGCGGCGCCGGCAATCGCCAGCATGGTGCAGGTCAGCAGCATCGGCTTGCGGAAGCGCACGATGGGCGCGTCGAGCGGGCGCAGCCAGCGGAGGCCGACCTCCACCACCCCGGCCCGCGGATCGAACAGCAGCAGCAGCGCCGGCAGCACGGTCACGGTGCAGGCGAACGCGATCAGCATGCCGACACCGGCGATCAAGCCGAGCTGGGCCACGCCCACGAAGCTCGTCGGGGTGAAAGCCAGGAACCCGGCGGCGCTGGCGCAGGAGGCCACCATGACCTGCCGGCCCGCCCGGCGCGCGGTGCGGTCCAGCGCCGCCCGCAGGGTCACGGCCTGCATCTGCTCCTCGCGGAAACGCACGGAGACCTGGATGCCGAAATCCACCGCGATCCCCACGAACAGCACCGCGAACGCGACCGAAACGAGGTTCAGCGTGCCGACGGCGAGCGTCGCGAACCCCGTGGTCAGCAGCAGGCCCAGGATCAGGGTCAGCAGCACCGGCACGATCAGCCGCCAGCTCCGCAGTGCCAGGAACAACAAGACCGCGACCAGCACCACGCTGCCGAGCAGGCCGGCGACGGCGCCCTCCGCGACCGTCGCGAACTCCTCGTCCTCCAGCGCCACGGAGCCGGTCAGCCGCACATGGGCGCGTCCGCGCTGCACGAACTCCAGCCCGGTCACAGCCCGGCGGATCGCCTCCGTCGCGGCGGCGCCGGGTTCCAGCGCGCCGTAGTCGAGCTTCGGCTGCGTCAGCACGAAGTGGTACTGCCCGGCCAACTCCGCGACCGGCCCGGCCAGCAACCGCTCCCAGGACAACGGCTCCGGCCGGTCCGTGGCCGCCGCGGCCAGCGCGGTGTGGAAGCCCTTGAGCGCCGGCTCGAACGGCGTGAGGTTCGCCTGGCCGGCCTGCACGCCGTCGGCGATCAGCGACAGCGCGCCAAGCAGGCCGCGCAGGCTCGGGTCGGCGGCGAGCTGGCCCAGGAAGGGCTGCGCGTCGATGGTCTGGTCCAGCAGCGCCGAAAGCTGCGGGCGGCTCAGGAACATCAGGGCGTTGCGTTCCAGGTACGGGGACACGTCGGGCTGGCGGATGCTCTTGAAGTGCGTCTTGTCGGCCTGGAGAGCGGCGGCGAGCGAGGCGGCGGTCGCTTCCGCCTCCTCCGGCGTCGCGCCGTCCACCACGGCGACCAGCAGGTCCTCGTTCTGCGGGAACGCGCGCTGCAGCTCCATCCCGTGCTGCCGCCAGGGCAGGCTTTCGGAGAACAGGCGGGAGGTGTCGGTGGAGACCGCCAGCCGGGACTTTGCCAGCCAGACGCAGCCCCCGGCCAGCAGCAGCGACGCCAGCAGCACCACCCAGGCATGGCGCACGCACGACCCGATCCAGCGGGCCAAGACCTCCGACACGTCAGAACCGCATCGTGGGCAAGCGCGCCATGCCGCTGCGCCAGCCGGCTGCCAGCCCGTCCAAGTACAATCCGGCCATGCCCGGCCCCTCCCCTTCGGATTCGGCCGCGCGTTCGGCCTGTCGCCGCCAGCCTATAGTCCGCGCACCCGCGGCAGGCCAGCCGGCGCTCTCCTACTCGCCCCCCCTACTCACCACGCGGGTCGAAGGCGTGGCGCAGCCCGTCGCCGAGCAGGTTCGCTGCGATCACCGACAGGAAGATCAGCAGGCCCGGCAGCACCGCCAGCATCGGCGCCGTCGTCACCAGCTCCTGCGCGTTGTTGAGCATGTTGCCCCAGGACGGCGTCGGCGGCACGATGCCGAAGCCGAGGAAGCTCAGCACGCTCTCGAACAGGATGACGCGCCCCACGGTGAGGGTGAGCGCCACGATCAGCGGGCTGGCGACGTTGGGAAGCACATGGGTCAGGATGGCGTAGCCCGCCCGCGCCCCGCTGACCCGGGCGGCGCGGATGTAGTCGGCCTCCCGCACCGAGAGCGTCGCCGCGCGCACGATGCGGGCGACGCCGGTCCAATCGACGATGGAGATGATGACCACCACCCGCCAGAACCCGGCCGCGCCCGAATGCGCGAACTCCGGCGAGAAGCCCAGCTTGGTGAGGTCGAGCGCCCCCAGCACGATCAAGAGCGGCAGCAGCGGCAGCGCGATCATGCCGTCGGTGAAGCGCATCAGCAGCGCGTCCAGCCGCCCGCCGAAGTAGCCCGCCGCCACCCCGATGGCGGTGCCCAGCAAGGCGCCGAACGCGGTGGCGATCAAGCCCACCAGCAGTGAGATCTGTCCCCCCACCATCAGCCGCACCAGCTCGTCCCGCCCGGCGTCGTCGGCGCCCAGCGGATGCGCCGCGCTCGGCGGGTCGAAGCGGGCCAGCAGGTCCGTCGTGGTGGTGTCCACCCCGAGCCACCACTGCGCCGGCCAGGCAGCCAGGCAGAACAGCACTACCAGCAGCAGGAGCGCCAATGCCGCCATCCCCATGCGGTGCCGCCGGAAGCGGCGCAGCCGGAGACGCCAGGGACTCTGCGGCGCGTCCACCGCGGGCGGAGGCGAGACCGGAAGCTGGACGTTCATCCGACCGAAATCCGCGGGTCGAGCCAGCCGTAAGCGAGGTCGGCGGCGAGGTTGCTGAGCAGGGTCACGAGCGTCGCGAACAGCAAACCGCTCAGCGCCAGGTTGTAGTCGTTCCCCAAAATGGCGTCGTAGATCATCTTCCCCATGCCGGGCTGCGCGAACATGGTCTCGGTGATCAGCGCGCCGCCGAACAGGCCGCCGAAGCTCAGGGCCATGACCGTGACGACGGGGATCAGCGCCGGGCGCAGCGCGTGGATCAGCACGACCCGGCCCTCCCCGGCGCCCTTGGCCCGGGCGGTGCGGACGTGGTCCATGCGCAGCGCGTCCACCATGGCCGCGCGCACGTAGCGCACGAACTGGCCGATGATCGAGAGGGCCAGCGTCGTCACCGGCAGGACCATGTGCCAGAACGTATCCTTCCAGGTGCCGTCGCCCACGCCGCTTGCGGGCAGCGCGTGCAGGTTGACCGCGAACACCAGGATCAGCACAAGCGCCAGCCAGAACACCGGCACCGACACCCCGGCCAGCGCCACCGTGCTGATCGCCCCGTCGATCCAGCCGCCGGGCCGCAGCGCCGCGAGCACGCCCAGCAGCAAAGACAGCACGACGGCGATGGTGAAGCCGCCCAACATCAGCTTGCAGGTCTGCCACAGGGCCGGGAGCAGCACCTCCAGCACCGGGCGGGCGTGCACCCGGCTGAACCCCAGGTCGCCGCGCAGCGCGTCCCACAACCAGCGGGCGTAGCGGAGCAGCAAAGGCTGGTCGAGACCATAGATGGCGCGCAGCCGGGCCGCGGCCTCCGGCGTCATGCCGGGGTTGCTCGCCATCATCAGGTCGATGGGGTCGCCCGGCATGAGGCCGATCAGGCCGTAGATCACGAACGACATCACCAGCAGGACGAGCACGGCCTGGGCGGTCCGGCGGAGGAGGAAGCGGGCCACGGCTCAGTCCGCGAAGTGGCAGGCGCTCAGCACCTTGCGCCGGCCCGGCGCCGGGCCGAGCAAGGGGGGCTGGACGCGGCAGACGGCCTGGACCTTGGGGCAGCGCGGATGGAACACGCAGCCCGGCGGCGGCGCCATCGGGCTGGGCATCTCCCCCCGCAGCGCCGAGCCGCGGGCGCGGCGGCGTCCGATGCGCGGGGCGGCGTCCAGCAGGGCGCGGGTGTAGGGGTGGCTCGGCCGGGCGAACAGGTCGGCGCGCGGCGCCAGCTCCACCAGGCGGCCCAAGTAGAGCACGGCGACGCGGTCGGCCAGGTGGTTCACCACGGCCAGGTCGTGGGAGATGAACAAATAGGCCAACCCGTGCGCGCGCTGCAGGTCGCGCAGCAGGTTCAGCACCTGGCTGCCGATGCTCACGTCGAGCGCCGACAGCGGCTCGTCCGCCACGACCAGTTCGGGTTCGGGCGCGAGCGCCCGGGCGATGGCGATGCGCTGGCGCTGCCCGCCGGAGAACTCGTGCGGGTAGCGGTTGAGCGCGTCGGGCGGCAGGCCCACCTGGGCGGCGAGTTCCCCCGCACGCCGCCGCTGCTCCGCCGCCGGGTGGCGGGCGATGCGCAGCGGTTCCGCGATGATGGCGGACACCGGCATGCGCGGGTCGAGCGCGCCGAACGGGTCCTGGAACACCACCTGGATCGCTCGGCCTGCATAGCGCACCGCCCCCTGCGTCGGCGCGCGGAGCCCGGCGACGACGTGGCCCAGCGTGGTCTTGCCGCTGCCGCTCTCCCCCACCAGCGCCAGGGTCTCGCCGGGCTGGATGTCGAAGCTCACGTCCTCAACGGCGCGCAGCACGCGAGACTTCGCAAACAACCCGCCGCCCTGCGGGAAGTGGACGGACACGCGCTCCACTTCCAACAGGCTCATTGGCCCACCTTGAAGCACGCGGCCCATTGGCCCGGCGCGTGCTCCTCCAATGCCGGCTCCGCGGCGCGGCATCCGGCGTCGCCGCGCGGGCAGCGAGGGGCGAAGCGGCAGCCCGGCTCGGCGCGGCCGAGGTCCGGCACCCCGCCGGGGATCACCGGCAGATGGTCCACCCGGTGCGAGGCGTCCGGCAGGGTGGCGATCAGGCCGACCGTGTAGGGAT
>JAABUS010007740.1_pt1 | contig 12144 bp, 7 predicted proteins | sample 5560161 | NCBI WGS metagenome assembly JAABUS01 (sample SAMN10711885, study PRJNA513376) | rock metagenome | isolation source: Antarctica rocks | place: Antarctica: Victoria Land, Trio Nunatak nord | collected 2016-01-04 | reverse complement strand
GGTGGGCCGCTCGTCCGCTGGAGCACTCGGAGCTGGTAACGGAGGACGAGGATCTCGAGGTCCTTGGTTCCGTCGTCTCGGCCACGTTGGCGACCGCTGACGAAGAGACGGGCGAGGGCCCGGACGACGAGGTAGAGGAGGGACAGCATCGGCCGATCGTACCGGGCTGTCCGATCGCGAATCGTGGTTTTCGACCCCCACGGGATCCTCAACTCGAAGTACTAACCCTCATATCGTGTCCCCCCCACGGGCAACCGAACCGGAACCTCTCATCAACAGGATCCGTCGGTGCAGTACCACCGTTCCCGCGTCCGACAACTGAAACGCCCAGGCCGAACCCGGAACACCGGAGGAACCGCACTATGGCCACCGAACGAACTGCAAGAACCGTTCTGGCCGCACTCGGACTCACCTTCGTGACCGCCTGTTCAGCACCAGGAGCTGATAGCAGCCTGCCACCCGAACCAACTCCGGCGGCATCCGGCGACCAGGGGACCGTCGAGCAGGTAGTGCGAACAACGACTTCGTCTCGTTTCCCAACCGTCGTCATCACATGTCGAGTACCAGAAACGATCACGACCGACCGATGTCGAGACCTCGGTGACCTTCGACTCACCGGGGCACCCGCCGATCTCGCGCTCCCGATTGCAGAGGTCGAAGTAGAGTTCGTCTATGACGGATCCAGCTGTCGTCGCTTCAACAGTTCGCTGCTAGCCGCCGGCGGAACCGCACTAGAAATGGCCACCGCACCATGTCCGCCGATGTAGCCCTAACGTATGCATACGGTGAGCGACGGCCCGACCGATCCTTCACATCGAAGAGGTCCTGAAGTTCCCCCGGCGGTCTCAAGTGAACGACGCATCATCGGTGGCGAGCAGCCAGGGTTGGACTGATCGCGCTGAGGTGGGCGGATGCGTCGGGGACATGGAGATCACGGTCGGCGGCTGACGGGCGCCGAGCGTCTGGATCCGACGTCGGATCGCGTCGGGTGAGCCGTTCGCGGTCGTGGCCGCGGCTGTGGACTGCTCGACGAAGTCGATCCAGCGGCTGCTCAAGCGGACGGGTGGTCTGCCGCCGCGCGTCAGCACCCGCTCGCCCTTGCGGCTCTCGCCCGCCGAGCGCGAGGAGATCTCGCGCGGGCTGCTGGTCGGCGAGTCCCTCCGCCGCATCGCCGACCGGCTCGAGCGGGCGCCATCGACGGTCTCGCGCGACGTGGCGGTGAACGGGGGCCGGCGGCGCTACCGCGCCTGGCGAGCTGAGGCCGCCGCGAGCCGGCGGGCCCGACGACCCAAGGCCGCCAAGCTGGTCCGCAGCCCGAGGCTCCGGCGCGAGGTGGAACGGCTGCTCGACGAGCGTTGGTCGCCCCAGCAGATCGCCCATCGGCTCAGGCTCGATCATCCTGACGATCAGGAGATGCGGGTGTCGCACGAGACGATCTACCAGTCGCTGTTCGTCCAGGCCCGGGGCGCGCTCCGCAAGGAGCTGACCGACTGCCTCCGCAGCGGTCGTGCCCGGCGTCGGCCGCATCGGCGCAGCGCGGGCGTCGGCGAGCTCACGGACATGGTCCTCATCAGCGAGCGCCCTGCCGAGGTCGCCGACCGGGCGGTGCCCGGGCACTGGGAGGGCGACCTCATCATCGGCAAGGCCAGCCGCTCCGCGATCGGCACGCTCGTTGAGCGCCAGACCCGCTATGTGGTCCTCGTGGCTCTGCCAGGCGGACGCTCGGCCGAGCTCGTCCGCGACGCCTTGGCCGAGCGGATCCTGACCCTGCCCGAGCAGCTCCGCCGGACGCTCACCTGGGACCGCGGCAAGGAGATGGCCGAGCACGTCCGGTTCACCATCGACACCGGCGTCCAGGTCTACTTCTGCGACCCCCGCAGCCCCTGGCAGCGAGCCAGCAACGAGAACACGAACGGCCTGCTCCGCCAGTACTTCCCCAAGGGGACGGACCTGTCGACTCACGACCAGCGCCACCTCGACAAGGTCGCTCCACAGCTCAACGGTCGGCCTCGACAAAGCCTCGGCTGGATGAAACCATCGGAGGCGCTGGCCAAGGTCGTTGCGTCGACCGATTGAGACCGCCCACCACTCGGGGGGACACGGCCAGACGTGCGAATGCCTCGTTGTCGTCAAATGTCACGGCTGTTCCTCGGTTTGTTTCGTTGGGTTCATGGCGGTCGGCGGCCGTCAGTCTCAAGTTCGCAGTTCCCGAAGCCCTCGGAGGCGATCCTCGGCGTCGAGGCCGAGTCGATTGGGTGGCCACGAACCTGATCGCGACCGCCGCCGCCTCGTCGGTCAGGCCCCTCATCGGGCGGTACCCGCGAGCAGGCCGTCATAGACGGTCAGGACCGGGGCATCGCGGTCGAAGCGCCGCAGATGGGACGCCGCGGAGACGGTCGAGCCCGTCGGCCCCCGCCGCTCGGTGATCCGGCGGGCCTCGATCGCGACGAGGGCGGGATCGGCCGCGCCCGCCGAGTTGACGGCCTCGAGCGCGGCGTGGACCGCCGGGAACGGCAGCCCGCGGTGGAGGAGCAGGACCTCGATCAGCGCCCGCGTCCCGCCGCCATCCCCGAAACGCCGCCGGGCCCGCGCCCAGAACTGCTCGTGCGCGCCCGTGAGCACGCCGATCTCGCGCGCCTGGTGGGTCGCGAGCGCACCCGGCATCGCGCCCGGCTTGCGCGCGAGGATCTCGAGATAGTGGTCGAGGACGAGGGTCTGGCTGCCTCGGACGACGCTCCGCTCGTGGGCGGCGACGACCGTCCCGGCATCGACGACCTCGATCCGCGTCCCGCCGATGCGCGCCGACAGGCGGCGGCCGGCGTACCGCGCGGGGACCGAGTAGAAGGACTGGCGGACGCAGACCCTCGCCTTGGTGTCGACCCGGACCGGGACGACCCGGGCGGCATCGAAGGGCTCGGCGGGCAGGGATCGCAGGGCCGCCCGGTCGGTCTCGCCCATGGCACCCACGGTCTGCCGGCGGGTGCCGATGTGGCGGGCGAGATCGGCCCGGTCGGCGGCCTCGAGCCTGCGGTTGAGCTCGGCGAGCGAGCGGACTTTCGGCATGGGCACGAAGTGCCGTCGCCGCGATCGACCCACCTCGCCTTCGATGCCGCCCTTCTCGTGGGCGCCGTTTTCGCCCGGGATGCAGAAGAACGAGTCGAACCCGTGCCATTGCGCCTCCTCGCGGTGGCGTGGCCAGACCTGGTACGCACGTGGCCCGGCCACCCCACGCCTCCGCCCGCGCCGGTCGAGCACGCGCACGCCATGGGTGAGACGCGAGATGCCTGCACCGACGGAAGACCGCAGGAGGGCGGTCGGTGGGAGATCGCACGCGTCAACGCCACTGAGACTGCGGAGTCGTGCCCACCAGCGCAGGCTGTCGACGATCTCAGTGGACGCATCTACGGGCAGGCGGGCGCGGCACTCATCCGGGCACAGAACGAGTGGATCAACGCCAAGGAGTGCTTCAGCTCGCCTGACACACGCAAGTGCACGCGCGAGGAGGATCAGGGCTACAACGAGTGCACGCAAGAACGTGACGACGGCTACAACGAGTGCAGTCGCCGAGAGGATCACGGCTATCGCAACTGCTGCGACTGGTGGCCTTGCTCGTGGGCATGTCGAGCTTCGGTATGGATAAGCAACATCGTCTGCGTCGCGTGGACGTGGCTCCAGAACATCGTGTGCGTCGCGTGGACCTGGCTCAAGAAGATCGTCTGTGTCGCGTGGTCCTACATCGCGGCGGTCGCGTGCGCCATCCCGCACCTTTTCAGTGCCGCAGTGAATGCGATCGGCGGTCTGGCCGGCATCGGCGTGGCGGCCGGGTTCAGAGGCATAGCCGGGGCCCTGGCGTCCGCGTGTCGTGCGGTGGGCTGGGGCGGCGTCACGACGCGGAACTCGCGTCTGAGGGTCGTCGGCGTCCACATGGCCGTCCTCCATACCGGCAAGGTCATGCTCTTCAACTACGACGAGGGCGTGCAGCCAGTGACCGGTGCCAATCCGGCAGACTTCACCGCCATCGCCGATTCCGACCGAGCTCTGTGCGCGCTGTGGGACCCGCGGACTGGGGACGCCCGGTACGTGAAGCCCGGACGGAACGTCTTCTGCAGCCACCATGCGTTCGGCCCGGACGGTCGGCTGTTCGTCGCCGCCGGCCAGTTCCCCCTACCGGGTCTGCCGAAGTCGATCATCCCGTTCAGGCTGCTTGCGCCAGGCGCGGACCGCGATGTTCACCTGTTCGACCCTGTCGTCGAGCGCTGGGAGCGCCTGGATGACATGGCGCTGGGCCGCTGGTATCCGACCTGCGCCACGATGGCCGACGGCAAGGTGTTCGTGATCTCGGGGACCAACGGATGGGTGACCGAGACGGGCCTCGGGCGGGGCATCCAGGACACCTACGAGATCGCCGACCCGGTGTCAAAGACAATCGGCTCCCCGACCGGCCTCGGCTTCAACATCTTCCACCTCTACCCCTTCGTCCATACCCTCCCGTCCGGCCAGCTGTTCGTCCACTTCAAGCAGACGACCGCTGTCTTCGGATCCTCCATCACGCACGTTCGGGCGGATCGCGAGGGGATCGGCGCCGATCGACCGTCCGGGCGGCACGGTCTATCCGTTCTCGCGCACGGGCCCAGGTCCGGGCACGTGCGTGCTGCTGCCGTTCGAGCCGTCGGTGGGCGAGGACACGGCCGAGACGACCTACCCGCCCGCACGCCTCATGATCTTGGGCGGAGGGGGTGCCGAGGGGAAGCCGGACCCCGTCGTTCCCCGCGAGACCTACGAACTCGACTCGTACAAGCCCGCTACGAACACCGCGGAGATCCTCGACCTGGGCGACTCGGACCCGCAGTGGCGGATGCTGACGCAGGGGATGCACGCCGGGCGCGTCATGCCAGACTCGGTGTTGTTGCCCACCGGCAAGGTGCTGGTGGTCGGCAGGGGTCGCTATGGGCAGTCGGGCGGCCTACTTGCCCACTTCACCAGCTCCGATGTCGGCGGCCGGCCCAACAAGGGCGCCTGGGACCCCGTCTTAGGGCCTGAGCTCTTCGATCCGGTGTCCGAGACCTGGACGAAGCTCTGTCCCAAGCCACTCGCGCGGCTATACCACACGACCGCCGCGTTGCTGCCGGACGCACGCGTCCTGGTAGCGGGCCACGATGGCGCACTCAACATGCGGCCCTATGACGAGTCGCAGTACGACCTCGAGGTATTCTCGCCGCCCTACCTCTTCGACGCCGACGGTCAGCCGGCGGCGCGGCCATCAGTGTTCGCCGCACCTGGCCTCGCGACCTACCAGCAGACGATCGAGATCGGCTTCCGCAGCGAACACGGCGTCGGGCGGGTGTCCCTGATCCGCCAGAGCTCGACCACGCACCAGATCAACTCCGACCAACGCTGTATCGGACTCGCCTTCGAGGTGACGTCGCACGACCGGGCTACGGTGTCGATGCCGCCGGGTGGCGGCGTCGCGCCGCCCGGGTACTACATGCTCTTCCTCGTCGATGGGCGGGGCGTACCGTCCGAGGCCCACTGGTTGAGGCTCGCCCCGGGCGGCTGAGCAGCAGCGGCCGTTCGCGCCGGTCCTGATGCCGAGGCGGTCGGACACGCTCGCAGCCCCGGGTTGACGTTCGCTTTGCCGATGATGTTTGGAGACGGCGTGACGCACGGCGCTCCGTCCGCTCGACGCAATCGCCGCACCGCCATCGAGTCATTTGCGCTCGTGGACATTCCGGTGTCTGCCGCACGACACGCCTGCGCTTCTCGTCGAGGGAGAACGGAAGCGCAGAACTGACAGCTACCGGGACAGCTATAGAATCTGCATACGTTGTCGCGAACTAGCTCGAACTGAGTGGATTTGAACATGAATATGATGCTGTGACGGGGCTCGCTGAGTGCCGGTGTCGAGTCCCCTCATCTCCACCATCCCCACTCCCGCAGGGGCTACGACCCCAGGGCGCCGTGCAGCTCGAGCGAGTGGCGACGGAGCCAGAGCCGCCAGTCCGCGTGGTCGGCGCGGCGGGAGGCGACGAGAGCCCAAAAGGCGGGGCCGTGGCCGAAGACCCGCAGGTGCGCCAGCTCGTGCACGACCACGGTCTCGAGCGCCTCGGGCGGCGCGAGCACGAGCCGCCACGAGAACATCAGCCGGCCGGTGCGCGACGCACTGCCCCACCGGGTCCGCGGGTCGCGCATGGCGACGTGGGTGGGGATGGCCGCCATGGCGGCGGCGTGTCGATCGACCCGGTCCTCGATCGCCACCCTGGCGCGGTCCGTCAGCCAGTCGCGCACCACGGTCGTCACGACACGGCGGTCGCCACCGGCCAGGCGGACAACCAGCTCATCGCCGTCCGGGTGGACCTCGTGTGCAACGTCCGATCGCCGGCCGGTCTCACTGACGACCCGCAGCCGATGGAGCTCGCCCCGATAGCGAAGGGTTCCGCCGTCGGCCAGACCGCCTCGAGCTGCGAGCTCGGCTCGCGACCGCGCAAACCCGGCGAGGTGGCGGCGCAGCCACGCCTCGCGCTCGTCGAGGAATCGCTCGATGGCCGGCTCGGGGTGGGCCCAGCCGCGACGCGTCGCCAAGGGCACGCTCACGATCACGCCGCGGTCGGGAAGGATCGTCACCCGGAGCCGCCGGGACTGCGACGACCGGCGCAGGACGTAGGCCAGCGAGCCACCCTGCAGACGCGCGACCATCAGCGCCTCGTTCGGGCGCAGCTGGACGGGGGCCGGCGAGGCACTTGCCGACGACAAGGCGGTGACCGCATCCATGGGGCGATCGTGCCAGAAACGCGAGAGCATTGAGGAGTGCGGTGCGCGCAACCACTGACCAGCCGTTGGCCCGATATCGGCCATATGGGCGTTGGCGGTCGGCCGCCGGGCCTCGACCGGCCCGTGGCTCGGCGGCGAAGGCCGCCCTGGAGGCCAGCCCGCAGTCGGCTATACTCCCCGCTCCGGCGTGGGGCTATAGCTCAGCTGGGAGAGCGTCTGAATGGCATTCAGAAGGTCAGGGGTTCGAATCCCCTTAGCTCCACCACAAGACCTCGCGCCGATGGCTTCGCGGAGCTCAGCCTCGGAGCTCGGTGAGCGAGGGCCGGCACACCGCTGAGGGTGGCCCTCCCGAACCCCCCGCCGGCGGGCGGGGGGTTCTTCGCATCAGCGAGCACAACGTGACGACGACACCCGAGCGAACCCGGATCGAGCGCTACCAGCCGACCGAGATCGAGCCGCGCTGGCAGGCGCGCTGGGCCGAGCTTGACCTGTACGCGACCGATCTCGAGGACACGCGCGACAGGTTCTACCTGCTCACGATGTACGAGTACCCGTCGGGCGACATCCACATCGGGCACTGGTACATCAAGACGCCAACCGACGCGGTCGCCCGCTTCCTGCGCATGCAGGGCCGCAACGTGTTCCTGCCCGTCGGCTTCGACGCGTTCGGGCTGCCGGCCGAGAACGCGGCCATCAGGAACAACGTCAATCCGCGCGACTGGACGATGCGGAACATCGACAACATGCGCCGCCAGCTCCGCTCGATGGGCGCGGCCTTCGACTGGAGCGCGGAGGTCATCACCTGCGACCCGGGCTTCTACCGCTGGAACCAGTGGCTGTTCCTGCGGTTCCTCGAGGCCGGGCTGGCCTACCGCCAGAAGTCGCCCGTCGACTGGTGCCCGAACGACGGAACGCTGGCCCGCGAGCAGGTGGAGGGCGCGGACCGGCACTGCTGGCGGTGCGGCGCGCCCGTCGAGAAGCGGGATCTCGAGCAGTGGTACCTGCGAACGACGAAGTACGCCGACGAGCTGCTCGACTTCAGCGGCATCGACTGGCCGGATCCGATCCGGATCATGCAGACGAACTGGATCGGACGGTCCGAGGGCGCGGAGATCGACTTCCTGTCGGCGCCTGACGACGCCCAGCCGGGCGGTGATCCGATCCGGGTTTTCACGACCCGGCCGGACACGCTGTTCGGTGCCACGTTCATGGTCCTCGCCCCCGAGCACCCGCTCGTCGGGACGTTGACGCACCCCGATCGACATGCCGAGGTGGAGGCATACGTCGCGGCGTCGATCCGTCGAACGGAGATCGAGCGACTCTCGACCGACCGCGAGAAGACCGGCGTGTTCACCGGCGCGAGCGCGATCAACCCGGTCAACGACGAGCGGATCCCGATCTGGATCGCCGACTACGTCCTCGGCGGCTACGGGTCCGGAGCGATCATGGCGGTGCCCGCCCACGACGAGCGTGACTTCGCGTTCGCCCGGCGGTTCGACCTGCCGATCCGGTGCGTCGTGGCCGCGCCGGGCGCGGACGATGCGGTGCCCGATGAAGCGTTCGTCTCCCACGCGGCCGGCGAGATCCTGGTCGACTCGGGTGACTTCACGGGGCTGCCCGCCGACGAGGGTGGGCGCCAGATCGTGGAGCGGCTGGCCGGCGCTGGCCGGGCGCGCGCGACGGTCACGTACCGGCTGCGCGACTGGCTGTTCAGCCGGCAGCGCTACTGGGGGACGCCGATCCCGGTCGTCTACTGCCCCGTCGACGGCATCGTGCCCATTCCCGACGACCAACTGCCCGTCGTGCTGCCGGCGGACGTCGACTACCGCGGCCGGGGCGAGAGCCCGCTGCTCCACGACGAGCGGTTCCTGAAGGCCGAGTGCCCGACCTGCGGCGGCGAGGCCCGGCGCGAGACGGACACGATGGACACGTTCGTCGACTCCTCCTGGTATTGGTTCCGCTACCTCTCCCCGCACAAGGACGACGGCCCGATCGACCGGGCGATGGTCGATCGCTGGACGCCCGTCGAGCTCTACACGGGCGGCGCCGAGCATGCGGTGATGCACCTGCTGTACTCGCGGTTCTTCACCAAGGCGATGCGCGACTGCGGGCTGGTCGCCCAGGACGAGCCGTTCCGGCGGCTGTTCAACCAGGGGCAGATCCTGGGCGCCGACGGCGAGCGGATGTCGAAGTCGCGCGGCAACGTCCAGGCCCCGGACGAGCTCGTCGCCCGCTACGGCGCGGACACGGTCCGCCTGTTCCTGATGTTCATGGGCCCGTGGGACCAGGGCGGGCCGTGGAGCCCGACCGGGATCGGGGGCGTCCACCGGTTCCTCAACCGCGTCTGGACGATCGCGCTCGACCGCAACGGCCTCGAGGCGGGTGACGCCGCGGCCGGCCAGCTTCCCGCCGGCCAGGACGAGGCCGCGGCGCGCGACATGCTGCCCCGCGCCGCCCACAAGACGCTCAAGACGGTCACCGGCGACTACGAGGCGTTCAAGTTCAACACGATGGTCGCGCACCTGATCGAGCTCACGAACACGCTGATGCGCTACCGCGGCACGTCCGTGGCCGGCCTGCCCGAGTGGGACGAGGCCGTTCGCCTGCTCCTCCTGATGCTGGCGCCTGCCGCGCCGCACATCGCGGAGGAGCTGTGGTCGCGCCGGCTGGCCGCAGCGGACGAGCCCTGGTCGTCGATCCATGCCGAGCGCTGGCCGATGGTGGACGAGGCCGCCGCGACCGAGGAGACCCGTGAGGTTCCGGTCCAGATCAACGGCAAGCTGCGCGACCGGGTCGTCGTGCCGGCGGGCATCCCGGACGCTGAGCTGGAGCAGATCGTCTTGTCGCGGGAGAAGATCCAGGCAGCCCTCGCGGGGCGGAAGCCGCAACGCGTGATCCATGCCGGGGGTCGGCTGGTCAACATCGTCATTCACTGAGCGGTTCCGCGGCGGACTTCGGTCGCGGGGTCCAGCCCCGGCGCCTGGGACGAAGTGGGTGGCGTTCGAGGGACGGGCGGCCACCCCGATGCCTGTTCGATGATTGAGCGCCGACCGAGGCAGCTCACAAGGTGAGAGGCCGGATGCCCTCGGCATCCGGCCTCTCTTGGTCGCTCGGGGGTTTCGAACAACCAGTGGAGCATTCGAGCAACTGGGGGCGGCGCTTGCTCCTCGTGGGCGTCAGCAGGAGAAGGCTGCCGAGGATGCCGGCGAGGGCCAGGAGGACCGTCAGGTAGCTGTTGCCATCGGGGGTCGGGCTGACGGACTCGGGGTCGGGACCGGCGTGGCGACCGGGGTCGCGACCGGCGTGGCGACCGGGGTCGGGGTGGGTGTGGCGTCAGGCGTCGGGGTGGCGACCGGCGTCGGCGTCGGGGCCGGTGCATTGCACGTGTCGAGCGTGATGACGTTGTCATCGAGAGTGACGACGCCATTCCGGGCGAGCACTCGACCGTCGACCGTCGCGCCGGTGTTCAGCGTGATCGAGGTGAGGGCCAGGATGTTGGCGACGAACGTCGTATCGGTACCGAGCGTCGCGGAGCTGCCGACTTGGAAGAAGACGTTGCAGGCCCGGGCGCCATTGATGAGCTCGACGCTGCTCCCCGACGCGGTCGTGAGCGTGTTGCCGATCTGGAAGAAGGCCGCATCCGGGTCGCCCTGTGCATCGAGGGTCAGCGCTCCGGTTCAGCTGGGCCACGAGTCGAAACAGTAGACGCCCGGCGGTGAGCGTCAGTCCGCCCAGGTCCTGGCCGGTGAGGTCCACATCGCAGGCCTGGCCCGCGGCGTCGTTGAACGCGATGGTGAGGTCCGACTGGGCCTGCGCGGCGACCGCGTCGTCGGCGTGGATCGTCCCGTTGACGATGCCGGGCGGGAACCCGGTGACGGCGGAACCCGGGCTGACGCCGAGGTCGCCGTTCACGACGGTGGGGCCGGTGTTGGTGACCGTCGAGCCGGCCAAGACGGCGAAGCTGCCCGCCGTTCCAAGCTCGATCGAGGTTGCTGCCAGCGCGGCCGACGTGCTGCCGGGCAGTCCCGCCGCGACCAGGGCGACGGCGTCCAGGCGTGCCGCTCAACGCGATGAGGCCGGACGACTCTCGACGTCCGGCCTCGTGGGGTTGCTCGGGGGGTCCGAGCGACCAGGTGAGAGCGGCCCTCCTAGCGGCGGCGGCTGCTCCGGCTGGGCGTCAGCAGGAGGAGGCTTCCGAGAATGCCGGCCATTGCGATGAGGATCGTGAGGAAGCTGTTGCCACCGGGGGTGGTGGCGCTCCGAGACTCAAGATCGGTGGGCGGAAGCGGGGCATTCGGCGTGGTCGTGGCACCGGCGTCGGTCGGGACCGGCGTCGGCGTCGGCGTTGCATCGGGTGTCGGGGTGGCGACCGGCGTGGCGACCGGGGTGGCGACCGGGGTGGCGACCGGGGTGGCGACCGGGGTGGCGACCGGCGTGGCGACCGGCGTCGCGACCGGCGTCGCGACCGGCGTGGCGACCGGCGTGGCGACCGGCGTGGCGACCGGCGTGGCGACCGGGGTGGCGACCGGCGTCGGGACCGGGGTGGCGACCGGCGTGGCGACCGGGGTCGGGACCGGGGTGGCGACCGGCGTCGCGACCGGGGTGGCGACCGGCGTCGGGGCGCAGAACGATGGCGTGATGACGTTCCTGTCGAGGGTGACCGCGCCGTTCCGGGCGAGCACTCGGCCGTCGACCGTCGCGCCGGTGTTCAGCGTGATCGAGGTGAGGGCCAAAATGTTGCCCACGAACGTGGTGTTCGTGCCCAGCGTCGCGGAGCTGCCGACCTTGAAGAAGACGTTGCAGGAGTCGCCACCGTTGATGATGTCGACCGTGCTGTTCGACGCGGTGATGAGGGTGCTGCCGATCTGGAAGATGAAGACCGCATTCGGGTCACCCTGCGCATCAAGCGTCAGCGTCCCAGTCAAGAAGGCCGACGAATCGAAGCAGTAGACACCGGCAACGAGCGTCAGTCCGCCCAGGTCCTGGCCGGTGAGGTTCACATCGCAGGCCTGGCCCGCCGCGTCGTTGTAGGCGATGGTCAGGTCCGACTGGGCCTGCAAGGCAACGGCGTCCGCGGCGTGGATCGTCCCGTTGACGAGACCGGGCGGGAACCCGGTGACGGCGGTACCCGGGCTGACACCGAGGTCGCCGTTCACGACGGTGCGGCCGGTGTTGGTGACCGCGGAGCCGCCCAGCACGGCGAAGCTGCCCGCCGTGCCAAGGTCGATCGAGGTTGCTGCCAGCGCGGCCGTGCGAGTGGCCATGAGAAAGTCCCCACTGGTGGCCACCGAGAAGTCCCCACCCCTCGTCTGATCTGACCACCCGGGCTGACCCCGGGGCGGCATCGTGGCGGTGTTCAGGCCAGCCACGGACCAC
>JAABUS010007738.1_pt1 | contig 12150 bp, 9 predicted proteins | sample 5560161 | NCBI WGS metagenome assembly JAABUS01 (sample SAMN10711885, study PRJNA513376) | rock metagenome | isolation source: Antarctica rocks | place: Antarctica: Victoria Land, Trio Nunatak nord | collected 2016-01-04 | reverse complement strand
TGATCGCAACGCGATCGCACAACCGTTCCGCCTCTTCGATGTAGTGCGTCGTGAGCAGAATGGTGCGCTTCTCCGCGCGCAACTCCTCCAGCAAATCGCGAATCTCCAGCCGCACCTGCGGATCGAGGCCGGTCGTAGGCTCATCCAGAAATAGCAATCGCGGGTCATTGATGAGGCCCATCGCGATTGCGAGCCGTTGCTTTTGGCCCCCAGAGAGCGTCGCGTATGCGGCGTCCTTCTTTTCCCAGAGCTGCAGCCGCTTCAGCAAGGCATCGCCATCGACGGTTTGCGTGTAGAACGCGGCAAAGAGATTGAGCGCTTCGCGGACCTTGATCTTGTCCGGCAAATTTGTCGCCTGGAGGCAAACGCCAATCCGATCCTTCAGCTTCTGCGTTTGCAGCTCAGGATCGAAATCCAGCACTCTGACGTCGCCACTGCTGCGCGGTCGGAGACCTTCCAGAATCTCGACCGTCGTCGTCTTGCCCGCACCGTTTGGACCGAGTAATCCGAACACTTCGCCAGGACGCACTTCGAAATCGAGCCCTTTCACGGCTTCGAAGTTGCCGTACGACTTCCACAGCCCCCGGACGTAAATCGCGAATTCGTTCGTCATCGATCGCGGTCACGATTACTTCAAGCGGAGGCGATTGCGCGATAACAAACGCGCAGCGCTCGTCAGATCTCGAACAAACGGAATGGCGGTCTGCCTCCGGCCTGGCGCTGCATCAGCGGCAAGGAGACGTTGAATACCGGGATCCGTGCAGTCGTAATTCCTTCAGCACTGCCGTTGTGCGCGTGGCCGTGAAAAACGGCATTCACTCGGAAGCGGTTGATCGGTTCCTCCAATCGGGTGGAGCCGAGGAAAGGGAATATCTCGGGCTGCTCCCCTTCGACAGTCTGACGAATCGGAGCGTAATGAAGCAGCACGATGCGGCGATCGCTCGTTAGCTGCGTCAGCGCCTGCTCGAGTCGCAAAGCCTGATCGATCGCTTCCTGCACGAACGACTTGATTAACGGCTCACCCCACGCGTTCAGCATTCGCCGGCCAAAACCACCCCCAAATCCGCAGACGCCGGCGAAGCCGACGCCTCCGATCTCCGCAGCCTCGCCATCCAGCATCCGCACGCCGGCCTCTTCCATCACCTTCACGACCGCTTCAGGATGGCCGGATTCGAAATCATGATTTCCGAGCACCGCGAGCACGGGGATTCGCACATGCGCGCGAATGTCGGCCGCCAGCAGTTCCGCTTCTTCAGGTAGCCCATAGTCGGTCAGGTCACCGCAAATCAGGAGCACGTCGGCATCACGGGACGCCGCGGCAAATATCTCGTGCAGCTTGCCTTTCGACTGCTTTCCATAATGAAGATCCGCAGTCGCGGCTATTCGCAGTTTTCTCTCGCTGCTCACAAGTTTAGAAACGGCCAGGTCTGTCGGCGTGGTTGTTTGCGCGGCGTCACTTCGATGCGCGCGGCGCGAGTGGTTCTTACGTTACGATAGCGTGAGCAGCGGAATGGCGGCCCCGGAACTGGATCCGGCAACAGAGGAATTCTATCGCAGCTCGATACGGTCGCTTCAGGAGGCGAGGATTCCGTTTCTCGTCGGCGGCGCATACGCATTCTCGCTCTACACCGGAATCTCGAGGCACACCAAAGACTTCGATTTGTTTGTCCGGCCAGCCGATCTCGAACAGGCGCTCGCGCACTTTCGGGAAGACGGGTTCGAGGCAGAGGAGACGTTTCCGCATTGGCTGGCAAAGGTGAAGTGCGGCGACGATTGCATCGACCTGATTTACCGCGCCGGCAACGGCATGTGCGAGGTCGACGATGCCTGGTTTGAACGTGCGCGGCAGGAGGAGGTGCTCGGATTCCCGGCCGCTCTCTGCGCGCCCGAAGAGATCATCTGGATGAAAGCATACGTGATGGAGCGCGAACGTTTCGATGGTGCGGATGTCGCGCACCTCATCCAGAGCTGCGCGGAACGGCTCGATTGGTCGCATCTCGTGCGGCGGTTCAACAGTCACTGGCGCGTGTTGCTCGCGCACCTCGTGCTTTTCGGGTTCATCTATCCTTCGGAGCGAAATCGAATCCCCAGCTCGATCATGAGCGGCTTGTTGCAGCGCACTCAGGAAGAGCTAAGCAGCACGCCCGATGATCGCGTTTGCCGCGGGACATTGCTGTCGCGAGCACAGTATCTGGTCGATGTGCAGGAACGCGGCTATTCCGACGGGCGTCTGCATTCACAATCGCATATGGGTGCGAACGACATCGCGCATTGGACAGCTGCAATCGAGCAGGCGGAATAAAGCGCGTGCGGTGAGTTGAGCGTACGCTCCCGAAGCCGGAGAGTCGCGCACGCATGAGCGACATTGTCGGAATCGATCTCGGCACCACGAACTCGCTGATCGGGATCATGGAGGCCGGTTTTCCGATCCTGATTGCTGACGCGAACGGCGAGCGCCTCACGCCTTCAGTGGTGAATTTTCGGGCAAATGATGAACCGCTCGTCGGGCGCGCGGCGGCGCGGATGCGCGCGATCTCGCCGGCGAACACTATCTACTCTGCGAAGCGCTTCATCGGGTTGCGTGGCGATGAACTTCGCGCCGAGGACGCCGGATTTAGTTTCGCAGTCTCCCGCATTGCTGGTCAGCCGGCGCGCGTACAGGCGGGCGGCCGCGAGTATCTGCCGGAGGAGGTTTCCGCGCTGGTGCTGCGGAAGCTGAAGGCTGACGCAGAAGAAGCTCTCGGCCGGGAAGTGTCGCGCGCGGTGATCACTGTTCCCGCATACTTCAATGACGCGCAACGCGGCGCCACGAAGCGGGCCGGTGAGATCGCGGGCTTCGCGGTCGAACGGATCGTCAATGAACCCACGGCTGCCGCGCTGGCGTATGGCCTCGATAAGTGCGCCGCCCGATCGAAAATCGCGGTGTTCGATCTCGGCGGCGGCACCTTCGACGTAAGCATTCTCGAGCTGAATAACGGCGTCTTCGAGGTTCTCGCGACCAACGGCAACACGCGACTCGGCGGCGATGACATCGACGCGCGTCTGATCGCCCACTGTGCAAAGCGTGTTGGCGTCGAAGTGCTGTCCGCGGAGCAACGAGCTGTTCTGCGCGATGCCGTAATCGCTGCCAAGCACCGACTTTCCGTCGAACAGGAAGCTACGATCGAGCTGCCATTTTTTTCCGGAGAACAGAGTGTGTCGCTGGAGCTCACGCGCGGCGAGTTGGAGGAGTTGAGCCGGCCCGTCCTTGAGAAGACGCGCGCGTATTGCGTGCGCGCGCTGAGCGACGCGAGGCTGTCGAATGCTGAGCTCGACGAGGTAATCCTTGTCGGCGGCGTCACTCGCATGCCGCTCGTTCAACATTTCGCAGCCGAAGTCTTCGGACAGTCACTGAACCTTTCACAGAATCCCGACGAGGCGGTGGCACTTGGGGCAACGATTCAGGCTGGCATCCTTTCGGGTGCTGTTCGCGATGTCATTCTCCTCGACGTCACGCCGCTTTCGTTAGGCATCGAGACATTCGGAGGGCTGATGAACGTCATCATTCCACGTAATTCCACTATTCCGATCAAAGCGGGCGAGATGTTCACTACGGCCGTGAACAAGCAGCGCGCAATGCGCATCAAAGTGCTGCAAGGGGAACGCGAAATGGCACGAGACAATTGGCCGCTGGGCGAGTTTGAGCTCGCATTCGAAGCCGCACCGAAAGGCGTTCCGCGCGTCGGCGTGCAGTTCGAGATCGACGCGAACGGCATTCTCCATGTTCTCGCGCGCGACACGCGGACGGGCACGGAGAAAATCGTCGAGATCAACAGCGCGGTCGACGTGTCAGATGAAGCCGTAGAAGCGATGATCTCCGAATCGCTGGATCACGCGTTTGAGGACATGAACGAGCGCGCCTGGACAGAGGCAAAAGTGAAGGCGGAAGAGATGATCAACGCAGTGGACACCGCTTTCCGGGTACTCGGCAGCCGGATACCGGTCACGGAGAAATCCCATGCCTCGACGTTGCTCGCAGAACTCCGCGCGGCACTCGAATCTGGCGAATTGCATAGGCTCAAAAACGCAAACGTCGCGCTCGACAAGGCGACCGAGCCGATCGCGGCGATTTTATTGCAGGAAGCACTCGCCGAGCACACAGTGACCGAAAACAGCTAGTAAGCTGCTAGCGCGCCGTCTATCTCGGGGCAGGGGACGGCTCTGGCTGCGACGGAGAAGGCGACGTTGCGGGCGGCGGTAAAGGGTCGGCAGGGGCAGGGGACATCGGTTGCGGGGAAGGCGCCGAGGACATCAGCGCGGCTTTCGCGACTGCTTCATCCAATAGTTTTTTTTCTTCTGCGAACAGCGGCGCCCTTTGAGCTGCAGCGAGATATGGTTTCGCGAGCTCAAGTTGGTTTTCGTCGAGATAAAGCGTGGCTGCATACACGGCAGCATGCGGCTCCTCGAACTCTTCCGGCGGGAGCTGGCGCAGAATTTGCAAACCCTCCGCTGTTCGCCCCGCCGCATAGAGTGACAAGGCATACGTGACCGCGCAGTTCACGTCTTTCGGAGCGGCATCGAATGCTTCCTTCGCGAGACGGCGCGCCTCGTCGGTGTTGGGTGCGAGCAGCAGCGCGAGACGAGCGTAGTTGGCGCTTAGCGACGGTTCACGCGGTGACGTTTCATGAAGCTCCCTGCTTACCTGGAGCAACTCCGGCAGATCGTTTTCCGCGCGGTAGATCCTGAACAACGCATCGAGCGCTTCCCGTCGCATGGGGGCATGCTTCGCAACATGTTTCCAGAGCTGCTTCGCCTCGACCAACAGCTTCCATTTCGTTGCGAGCCGCGCGAGTTTCGCCTGCCGTTCCGGTTGTTCGGCAGCAGCTCGCTCGGCCGAGCGCCAGAGGGAATCATATTCTGCGTCCGCCGCTGATTGCCGCGACTGTCGGGCCGCATACGCCTGATAGGCGAGTCGCTGGTAATCCGAATCGCCCCACGCTCCGCTGCGCGTCCAGCGTTTCAATCGCGACCAGTTCTTCGTCTCGGTAAATGCCTCTGCAATCTCGATCGCCGGTGGCGGAGCGGTCGTTAGTTCGGGTGGCAGTTTATCGTTCCACTTGAGCACCTCGGCGGCGAGGTCGTTGGTGTTCATCCACTTCATCAGCGCTGCTATGTCGTCGGGATTCCGTGCAGCAACCGGCTTCACTTTGTCGAGCAGGGCAGCGAACTTTTTCTCGTCCAGTTTCCGGTAGAGGTTGAGGCAAAGCAGAAGGTCGGCGAACGTTACTTTCTGCGCCATCTGTAGCTCCTGCGCGAGTCCGTCAGCACGCTCGAGATCATCTCGTTCAACAGCGTCGCTGAGAAGCGCGCGCAACGAACCCGTGCGGAACTCTTGAACTTTGCTTAGCCGCTCGAGCGTGTCGCGCGCGGCGAAATAGGTGTCTTCTTCCGATGAGCGAATCTGAAGGACGGCGAAGTTGAACTGATACAAGTCATTAGCCGGCTCTCGCTTTACTGCGGCGCCGAAATGTTCTTCCACCGCGGCGTCGTTTCCTTGCGCGCGGGCCAACCAGCCGGCGACCACATGATATGCCGCGGCGTCACGGTCCGGCGCAGGAACGTTCTCAAGAGCTCTGCGAGCGACGTCCAACCGACCGAAGCGCAGTGCCGCCGATGCGAGATTCAATTGTGCGTCCAAATTGTCCGGGATGGCTCGTGCAATCTGCGCCCGCCACGCGACCGTCTCCGGGCGGTTCTGTTTCTCCGTCGCGTCAGCCAGGATGCGGAATGCTGCGAGCGAGTCACTCTTGAGCTGCAGCATCTTCTCTCCTGCTCGCATCGCGCCGTCGAAATCCTGTTTTTCGAGAAGCGCAGCTGCTTGTCTCTGCAGACGAGACTCGCGCCAGGTGCTGTAAGCGCGCGGGGCGGAGGTGAGAAGGAGAAAACCAACGGCGAATCCGATTGCAACGCTAAGGAGGTAGATGGCGCCGCGGACGCTGAAGATCTGCCTCCAGCCCGATGGGGCGGAGCGCACACGCCGCTTGCGTCGCACACGTTTGACCTGTGTCGCCATTGCTAAAGTTCCCTACCACCGGGCAGGAGGAGTTTGCAACTCACACCCACGAATCCGCGAGACAGCGCGCATGAATCTCCGCCGGTGTGCAGACTGCCGACCGATCACGCGTTTGCGTGTTCCTCGGCTGTGCGCACAACCGGCACTTCCTCGATCTGCTCGCTGACTCGCTCACGCAAGCGCCGGCCCCAAACGTAACGCGCGAGCAGAACTTTCAGAGTGGCGGTTAACGGTACGGCGAGGATCGGCCCAAGCAAGCCGCCAATTAGCAGACCCCAGACGACAATCGAGACAATCACGGTCATCGGGTGCAACCCGACGGAGTTTCCAACGATCCGTGGCGCGATAAAGATCGCTTCGAGGTTCTGGATTCCGAAGAACACAGCCGTCACGATCAACGGGTGTATCCAATCACCCCACTGCGCCGCCGCGATGAGTACTGCCGGGATCCAGCAGAGCACGATCCCGACGTATGGGATCATCGTAAGGAAGACCACGAGCAGGCCGATCAGGGGAGCGAAGTTCAACCCGAGAGCCATCAACGCAGCGCCAAGCAATGCGCCGTCGATCAGGCAGACCAGGAGCTGGCCGCGGAAGTATGCGATGACATAGCTGTTGATCTGCATCAGCACCGGAGCGACCTCATCCTTGAGCGGCGAGTTACGCAACGGGAGATATTCCTTCCACCTTCGCTCGATTGCAGGACGCTCCTTTAACAGAAAGAACAGGTAGATCGGCACCATCACCAGGCTCAGCAGGAATCCTGTTACTCCGAGAAAGCCACCTATGCTGGTCTTTAGTAGGTTCCAAAACTTCGTGGCAAGCGTCGGCAGCTGTGCCTGAAGGTTCGGGAGTTGTCGTTCAACCCATTCCTCGATCCGCTGTCGCTCCGCAGAGGTAAGCTTCGGCGTCGTGGTCGATCCCGCCACGCTTGCCGCAGTGTCAGGAGGGGGCGCGTCAGGCTGGGGCGAAATCACCACCAGCGGCTTTTCCGCGGCTGGAGTAGGAGTGGGCGAGGCTAGCAACCAGTTGACAAGGTTGCTCGCCGTGGACGTAGCTTTGGATCTTCCAGTGGCCGGAGTATTGAAGGTGTTGTTATAGCGATAGACTAGGTCGACCACCTTGTCGCGCGCGCGGCTAGTGTATGCCGGCAGTTCTTTTGCGACGTTGGCGCTCTGCATCGAAATCGACGGTACGATTCATGTCAGCACTGCCGCGAGGGCGAAGAACGCAATCGTGAAAAGCGCACCGATTGCCTCGGTGCGGCCGTAGCCCCGCTCCCCCTGGTAGGGGACGAGCGGCTCGAGCAGGTAGGCAAGATTCACGGCTATTGCCACCGGATCAGAATCGGCTGAAGGAAAGCGACAAGGTTGCCCGCAAGCCAAATCACTGAACAATCCCCACCAGCGTGACCACGAACACGGCAGTAAGCGACGCCCGCATCGTCTTTCGCTGCCAGGGCGTTGGATACTTTTTAAGGTACGGATTAGCCATTCAACTAACGCAGCAATTTAATCGCGTCTCCTCCGGTGTCACTGAAATGGGTTTCCTTTGAGCGGTTCGCTTCTGCTCAACATTGTCTTCGAACCCTCAATCTTGTCGGCGAGAGACTTGTTTTCGGGACTTAGTGCAAGGGCTTTCTGCCAAAACTCGAGCGCCGGTGGCGCACGGCCAAGCTTTGCGTAGGTGTCACCGATGTGCTCGAACACCACCGGATCCTCCTTCTTCAGAGTTTGCGTTGCGCGTAACAGATCCTTCAACGCTTCGTCAAAACGGCCTCTGCGGAACTTGACCCATCCGAGACTGTCCAGGTAGGCGCCATTATCAGGGTCCAGCTCGAGCGCCTTCTTCACCATCGCCTCGGCATCATCGAGGTGCATGTTCTGCTCGGCCCACATGTAGCCGAGATAATTGTAGACTTCCGCCGCGTTAACAGGATCAGCGACGATCGATTGGCGGAAAAGATCAGCCGCTTTGTCATAGAACCCCGCCTGTTCCGCAGCGACGCCATAGTCGAAGTAGAACCGGCCGTTAAGCATCGATGAGTTCGACGTTTCCGCCTCATGCCGTGCTTCCTCAAACGTAACCACCGCCTGCTGGCTGTGCCTGGCTTCGCGTTGCGCGAGCGCGAGCAGATACGCGAACTCCGGCGCTCGAGGGAAACGGAGCCGCCCTTCTGTCATGATTCGCTCGGCCCGGTCACTTTGCCTGAGCGCGCCAATCAGCAACTCACCGAGGCGAAGATACGTCTGCGCGTGATTCGGGTTTACGAGCAGACTCTGCTCGTATGCAGCGGCGGCTTTGGCGAACTCGGCCTTCGCCGCTTCGAGCTGGTTCTCCCGCTGGAGCGCGCGCGCGCCATCATCCAGCAACTGCGCGAGGAGATCGTAAGCCTGAAATTTCTCGGGATGTTGCGCAATGATTTCGCGGATCGTGTCGATCGCCTTCTCTCGCTGATTGGTCATGACGAACCCGGTTGCGAGTTTTTCGCGCGCGTTCGAATCATCAGGCTGCAGTTCCAGCACCTTTAGGTAGAGCGGAATCGCCTCTGGAATCTGCTGTGACGCCGCGAAGTAGTCGGCCGCATCCTTAAGGACCGCTGGGTCATCACCTGCAGTCTTGACTGCTCGCGTGAAGGCGTCGTTCACGCGCTGGATGTCTTCACGATGCGGCTCTTCGTCAGGCTTGAATAAGACCGATGCGTAGAGCTTCCCAAGTCGGATCCAAAAGTTGGGGTCTTTGCTCTCGACCTTCAGCGCGCGATCGAGAGCCATGAGAGCTTTCTTCGCGTCCCCCGCAGCGAGCTCGATCTCGTAGACGCGCTCGTATCCGTCGATGTTCTCGGGGTCGAGAGCGATCGCCTGATTCGCGAAGTTCAAAGCCTGCGCCGGTTTCTGCAAAAACTTCGCGTAGATGTAGGCCAGCTGCAGGTAAGGGCCGGTCTCAGATTGATTTGCCTTGATCGCATCTTTTAAAACATCGATCGCGCGCGGAAAATCCTCCTGCCGGACAAGCAGCGACGCGACGCGAGAGGCGAGTTCGACTTCACCCGGATCGACTGTGAGGACCTTCTGGTAAACCGCGAGCGCGGCGTCGAGTTCGCCATCTTCTTCAAGCCGCGCGGCTTCCACGAAATTCGCGAGCGCATCGGCCCGTCGTTGCGCGGCGGTCTGCAGCGCGAGATCAGGTGGTGGCGCAAGGCGCACGGAATCATCGAGCCTGCTGTGCTTCACCGGAAGCGCCTTGGCAGGGGTCGGCACCGGCGTCGCCCTGGCTGGCGCGGGGCGGGCAAAAATATCCCCCGTGGCGAAAAACAACGCCGCCGCGAGAAGCACGCTTTGGCGGGCGAACGCCAGCCCTTGCTTCGCGAGCACCATGTTAGTTCAAGCTTACGGCGGCCAACGCAGCGCGCAAACGAGCATGAGCCGGACGACGGCCGCAACGAGCTATGCAGGCTGAATGGGCAGACTACCGAAACGCGGGCGGGCGCTTACGACTTGTAGCGTAGACGCTTCTTGTGGCGATTCTCCTTCATGCGCTTGCGGCGCTTATGCTTGGAGATTTTCGCCTTCCGGCGCTTCTTCAGTGATCCCATAGAGGTAGTTCAGGCAGATCCGCGTTGGCGGAGCGCAATGCAAGCACCGGATGCCTGTAACTGCAACTCAGTTCTTCCGCCGAGGCGTCAGGCCGGCAGCGCTTTCAACAGCAGATCGACGTGCTCCTCCGGCGTCACCTTGCGATGGATGGCCGCGATCTGCCCGTCGGCGTCGATGATGAATGTGCTTCGCTCCGCACCCATGTATTTCTTCCCGTACATGCTCTTCTCAATCCAGACGCCGTATGCTTCGACGATCTTGTGATCGACATCCGACAGCAGCGGGAAGGGCAATTGGTGTTTGGTGATGAACTTCTCGTGGCTCTTCGCGGAGTCGACGCTCACGCCGAAGATCTCGCCGCGCGTTTCGAGATTGCTCCACGAATCGCGTAGCGCGCACGCCTGAACGGTGCAGCCCGGCGTATCGTCCTTCGGATAGAAGTAAAGGACGACGCGCGTGCCGCGGAGTTCTTGAAGTGACACTTCACGGCCGTTGCCATATTTGCCGCCGACGGCGTGCGCGCGGAAATCGGGCGCAGGGTCACCGACTTTCAGTTGTGCGGCCACGTTGAACGCAAGAAAACAAGTGAGCAGCGTGTCGTCGAGCGGAAAGCGTCTTTGTGCAATCATTTGGCGAACCGCGCTGCGGGATGGGCGATGATGTGCTGACGCTGCCGCGGGAGCCGCGAGTGTTCCCCCTGACCCAAGTGGCACCGCACCAGCCGCCGGATAATAATATGACCAACGACCCGAATAGTGCCGAAATCCTCGATCTGATGGCGACATTCGTTACCGTCAGGCATAGCGAACTGCGCCACGGGCTCGCCAAAGTTGTCGATAAAGCGTCGATGCTGCACGTCGACGCTTTGATCATGGTTCACCACCTCGCGAAGATCGCCACAGGTCACATCCTTGAGGTGGGATCATTCTTTGGCGGTGCCACGATCGCGGCGGCGTACGGGGTTCGTGCCTCCGGCACACGGAAGAAGATCGTCACGATCGAACCCGGGGGCCCGGTAAAGCATCACCGTCTGCCGAGCAAAGATATCTTCAAAGATCTGGAGAAAAATCTCTCACGCTTCGGTGTTGCCGGCGAAGTGACAGTTCTCCACGGGCACTCGTTTGATCCCGCGGTCATCGCAGCCGTGAAGCAAACTTTCGTGCGTGGTGATGTAGGCCTCTTCATCTTTGACGCTGACAACAACGTGCGGCGCGATATCGATGCTTACGGCGAGTTGCTGTCCGACGGCTGTTGGGTGGTGATCGACGACTACGTCCGCGGCGCGGAGGATAAAGTGGGACCGACGCGTTCACAGGTCGATGAGTTGATCGCAGAAGGCAGGCTCGCGCCGCTGGGCTATTACGGGTGGGGCACCTGGGTCGGTAAATGGCGCCGGCCTTAGCACCGAACGCCCACCGTTTCATTCCTGTACCGGTGCAGTTATTTCTCGAAGACAATTACCAAAACGCCGACCGCGCACAGCAGCGCGCCGATGAGCCCACTCTCATAGCGTTCAAGCAATCCGAGCTTCACCTTCCGCACCCCCAACAGCGTCAGCCAGGTGAACAGAACCATTCCCGCGACGGTGCCGACTGAGAGGATTATCGTCAGTAGAGCGAACCCAGTCCAGCCATAGCGAACGCCGGATGCATAGATCGGCAGGAACGCTTCGCATGGTGAAAAGGTCAGCAACGCGAGCAAACTCGTTATCGCAACACGATCCGATGGAGCTGCCGGTCGCGCGCCGACCGGCGTCGCAGCGTGATCATGTTCGTGCTCCAATTCGCCGGTGTGGGCGTGGCTGTGCCCGCAAAATAAATGATGATGCGCGTGTCCTTTGCCCGAAACCTGCCGGTAGAGATAAAACATCCCCAGCGCGATCAGCGCGCCGCCCGCGAGGATCGGAAACCAGGCGCCGATTCTGCGATCAAGCGCGATGCCGAACCAGGCGATGAGCAAACCAAGCATCGCTGTCACCAAGACATGGCCGGTCCCCGCCAACGCTGTCACTCCTAATGTTTTGGAAGGGTTCCAATGCTGCGCGCGTGCGGCGAGGACGAACGGAAGCCAGTGCGTCGGGATTGCCGCATGGAAAAACGCCACGCCAAACCCGGTGATCGCGATCGTGGTTAGGACGGTGTCATTCATCGACTCGTGCTCCTACTCGTAATTGTGATCATAATCGAGCACGATCAAGAGCATGAGCACGAGAGAGAAAGCAGATGGTCGGGCTGCAGGGATTTGAACCCTGGACCTCCTGCACCCGAGACAGGCGCTCTACCAAGCTGAGCCACAGCCCGAATCCATTCAGCCGCGGAGCCGTGGCAGCTCTCGCGATGCCTTTATTTTGCGTACTCCGGCCTCGCTGGCAAGCGTCAAAGACCGTCATTCCCGCCCGTATCGCGGCTTCCGGCGACGCGCGTTTTCGGGAGCTAACAAATCGTTTGACAGCGCCTTACACTGCCCGCAAAGTCCCGATTCGCCTGTCGCCGCTGATGCTTG
>JAABUS010007737.1_pt1 | contig 12150 bp, 9 predicted proteins | sample 5560161 | NCBI WGS metagenome assembly JAABUS01 (sample SAMN10711885, study PRJNA513376) | rock metagenome | isolation source: Antarctica rocks | place: Antarctica: Victoria Land, Trio Nunatak nord | collected 2016-01-04 | reverse complement strand
GCCCTTCCCGTGGCAGAACCGCGGGACCTACCACCAGGTCGCCAAGCTGAGGGCGCGACGCTAGAGGTCGACCACCTCGAGGTCCGGCAGGCGCTCGGACAGCAGCTCGGTGAGCTGGCGGCGATGGCAGAGGGCTGGGTCGGCCTCGAGGCACAGCAGCGCCGTGCGCGGCGCGGTGCGCGCACGCAGCTCGCCCGCGAGGGCGTCGAGCTCCCCGGCCGCCGCCCGCTCGGCGTGAGCCCGGAAGGCGGTCGCCCCCTCAGCGGCTCGGTTGTGCTTGAAGAACCAGCGGATGTCGGGCGGGGTGCCGAGCTCGCGGCGGTGCTCGTAGGCGATGCCGCGCTCGGCGAGCATGCCGCCAAGGCGGGTCTTGGACATGCCCGGGCGGCGCGACTGCGGCCGGTAGCGGACGTCGATCAGGCGCTGGATCCCGGCGGCCTCGAGCTCCGCCAGCAGCTCGGGCGGGAGCAGCTTCTCGTAGCCGATGGTCCACAGGGTGGGCACCGATCGCACCCTACGCTGCGCCGCGTGCCCCGCCGCGCCGGCCCACTCCTCGCCGTCCTGCTCGCGCTCGCAGGCTGCGGCGCAGACGGCGACGACACCGGGCTACAAGTGCGCGACGGCGTCCGTTCCATTGCGGCAACCGATCCCGAGACCGAGCTGCGCTTCGTCGTCCAGACCGCAGGGCCGTCGACGACGCTGAGCATCGAGGCGACGCGCGACCTGCCCGCCGGGGTGCGCACCCAGCTCGAGGGCCGGCGGCTCATCGCCACGTGTGCCGTGCCGGGCGCGACGGTGGCCGCCCTCCCGCGCGAGTGGCCCGACCTCGACGCGCCCTACACGATCAACCTGCAGACGCAGGCTGACGTGCCCATCGCCGACCGGGCCACGACCTGCACGCTGCGCACCCGCAGCGGCGGCACGCCCTTCGCCCAGGTCAAGTTGCGCTGATCACGGCGCGACGAAGGTGTCGGGGTCCGGCCCGATGCGCTCACCGCGGTCGAGGCCCTCGATCGCCGACATCTCCTCCTCCGTGAGCGAGAAGTCGAAGATGTCGAAGTTCGCCTGGATGCGCTCCGGCGTGGCGGACTTCGGGAAGACGACGTTGCCCAGCTGCAGGTGCCAGCGCAGAACGACCTGCCCGGCGGACTTGCCGTGGGCCGCACCGATGTCGACGATCACCTGGTCGTCGAGCACCTTGCCCTGGGCGAGCGGGCTCCAGGCCTGCGTGACGATGCCGCGCCCGGCGTGCTCGCGGCGCAGCTCGGCCTGCTGCAGGTAGGGGTGCAGCTCGACCTGGTTGACCGACGGCGTCACGCCGGTCTCGTCCACGATGCGCGCGAGGTGGTCGGCCTGGAAGTTCGACACGCCGATCGACCGCACGCTCCCCGACTCGCGCAGCTCGACGAACGCCTTCCAGGTGTCCACGTAGAGGTCCCTCGACGGGACCGGCCAGTGGATGAGATAGAGATCGACGTGGTCGAGGCCGAGCCGCTTGAAGCTCGCGCCGAACGCGGCCTTGGCGTCCGCGAGGCCGTGGTCGAAGTTGAAGCACTTGGTGGTGACGAAGACGTGCTCCCCGAAGGCGCGCACGGCCTCGCCGACCTCGGTCTCGTTGCCATAGGCCGCCGCGGTGTCGACGTGGCGGTAGCCCACCTCCAGCGCGCGCGACACCGTCTCGACGGTGTCGGAGGGCTCGATCTGGAAGACGCCGAAGCCGAGCTGGGGGATCTCGACGCCGTCGTTGAGCGGGACGCCGGGGGAAGCGGTCATCCTCCGAACGCTAGGCTGACCCGCCGCGCGATGACCCGGCTGAACCCGCACCTGCGCTTCCTGCGCCGCCTGTTCGCCAACCTGCCCAAGCGCGCGTGGCTGACGTTGCGCTACCAGGGGCCGAGGGAGACGCTGTATCGCCTCGCGACGTTCCCGCTGCGCCTGACTCCGCTGGGCCCGCGTCTCGGCCTGGTCACCCGCGTGAGCGACCCCAGCGCCCCCGCCCGCCGCTGGTACGCCGAGCACGGTCGCCCGGTCGCCGTGGTGATCCCGAGCTACGGCGCGGCCAAGCTCGCCCTCGCGGCCGCCCGCTCGGTCCGGCGCACCACCAACCCGGAGAGCACTCGCATCATCGTCGCCGATGACGGCTCCGCGCCGGAGGAGGTGGAGCGCCTGCGCGCGTCCAAGCACGTCGATCGCGTCGTCGCCGGCCCCAACGCCGGGTTCGCCGCGAACTGCAACCGCGGCCTGCGCGAGGCGCGCCCGGACGAGGACGCAGTGCTCCTGAACTCCGACGTGATCGCCCACCGCGGCTGGCTGGAGGTGCTCCAGCACGCCGCCTACGAGGCGGGTGGCGCCGACGTCGGCATCACCGGCGCGAAGCTCCTTTACCCCGACGACTCGATCCAGTTCGGCGGCGCGGTGCGCAACCCGGACGCGCCGAAGTGGTTCGACCACCGCTTCCGCTTCCGGCCCGCCGACCATCCGGCCTCCGACGTCCTGCAGCCCGCGCTCGCGGTCACGGGCGCCTGCCTGTACGTGACGCGAGCGACGCTCGACGCGGTCGGCCTGCTCGACGAAACCTACGGCATGGCCTACGAGGACGTCGACTACTGCCTGCGCACGTGGGAGTCGGGCCGGCGCGTCGTCTACGCCCCCGCGGCGACGCTCACCCACCACGAGTCAAGGACGCGCGGGGTGACCCAGGGCGAACGGGAGATCGAGTCGCAGCAACACTTCTGGGCGGCCTGGGGGGCGTGGTTCGACCAGCGCGAGACCCGCGCCGACGACGGCGGCGCGCGCATCATCTACGTCACGCAGGATCTCGGGGTCGGCGGCGGTCATCGCGTGGTCTTCGAGCATCTCAACGGGCTGCGCGACCGGGGCCATCACTGCGAGCTGTGGACGCTCGTCGAGGGCCCGCCGGATTGGTACGACCTGCGCGTCCCCGTCCGCTCGTTCGCCACCTACGAGCACCTGCGCGGGGCGCTGGCGCGCGAGGACGCGATCAAGGTCGCCACCTGGTGGGAGACGGCGCCGCCCGTGTGGGAGGCCGGCCTGCGCCGCGGCGTTCCCGTCTACTTCGTGCAGGACATCGAGACGACCTACTACCCGGCCGATTCGGGCGTCCACGGCCGCGTGTATGCGACCTACCGCCCGGAGTTCACCTACCTGACGACGTCGCAGTGGGTCTACCGCTCGCTGCTCGATCACGCGCCCGGTGCGACGACCGTCTCGCCCGGCGTCGACCTGGAGCGCTGGCACGAGCTTCCCGACGGCGTGCAGCGCGAAGCCAACGTGATCCTCGGCCTCGGGCGCGGCAACCCGCTGAAGAACTTCCCGCTCACGCGGCGGGCCTATCTGCAGCTGCCCGAGCCGCGGCCGGAGCTGTGGCTGTACGGGATCGAGCCCGCGGTCGCCGAGGGAATGGGCGACACCGTCACCTACCACCGCAAGCCCTCCGATGCCGAGGTCAATCAGCTGCTCAACCGAGCCACCGTGTTCCTGCAGACCTCCAGGCACGAGGGGTTCTGCCTGCCGGTGCTCGAGGCCATGGCCGCCGGCGCGCCCGTGGTGTGCACCGACGCCCACGGCAACCGCGACTTCTGCCGCGACGGCGTCAACTGCCTCATGCCCAAGGCCAACGCACGGTCGGTGCGCGAAGCGCTCGAAGCCGTGCTTGGCGACGCGGGCCTGCAGGCGCGGCTGCGCGAGGGCGGTCGGCGGACCGCGCGGGGCTATGCCCTGGAGCGCAAGCTCGACGAGCTCGACGCCTTCTACCGCGAGCTGGCCGAGCGCCGGGCGTCGGGCCAGATGCCCGATCCGGTGGTGCGCGTCAGGCTGGAGGCGCAGGCGCTGTGAGACCCCGCGGGTCCCTCGTCGCCGCGGTCGGTCGCTTGGCGCGGGTGGCGCGGTGAGACCATCTTTCGCCGAGCGGCTGCGCTGCCCGAAGTGCCGCACCCCCGCGCTCGTGCTGTCCGACGTGGCGGAGGAGGACGAGCGGGAGGTCCGCACGGGCACGCTGACGTGCGCTGGCTGCGGCCACGCCGCCCCGATCGCCAAGGGGATCGCCGACCTCCTGCACGACCCGCCGGAGTTCGTGCGCCGCGAGGCCGGCGGGCTCGAGCGCTTCGCCGAGGTCATGCGCAACGACGGCTGGACGCGCGAGACCCTGATGCAGTTGCCCTACGTACCGGACGGCTACTGGTACGCGCAGGCCGTGCTGATGCAGCAGACGCTGGACACGGTCGCCTTCCAGCCTGGCGACACGATCCTGGACGTCGGGTCCAACACCTGCTGGGCCGCGGCCACGTTCGCGCAGCACGGCCTCGAGCCGACCGCGCTGGACATCTCCACCCAGCTCATGCAGGGGCTCGAGACCGCGGACTGGCACTTCGACGAGAAGGAGGTCTTCTTCGAGCGGGTGCTCGGGATGATGTTCGACCTCCCCTTCGCCGATCGGTCGTTCCAATACGTCTGGGCGTGCGAGGTCCTGCACCACAACCATCGTGCCAACCTCGCCCGCACGTACCGCGAGCTGTTCCGGATCCTCGCGCCGGGAGGGCAGCTGATCGTCGCCAACGAGCCGCTGCGCACGCTGATGACGCCGAAGATCGACCCGGGTCACGAGGTCCGAGAGTTCGAGGGCCACGAGCACGCCTACCTGCGCCGCTCCTACACGAGCCTGGCCCGGCGCGCGGGCTTCGAGGTCGACGTGCGCGGCCCCCGCTACCACGACACCTTCCAGCCCGGCCACAGCATCACGCTCTCCGAGCGCATGCGCGTCGACCAGCTCTATCGCGCGGCGACGGTGATGGCGAGCCGCCGCTCGCGCCGCCTGCGCCAGGCGCTGCTGGCCGGCCGCGCCTACGTGATGGGCGGCACGGCGCTGCACATGGTCTGCACCAAGCCTTAGCTGTCAGAGCTCTTCGGCGACGGCGGGCGCGGTCCGGTTGAAGACCCAGAAGCCGAGAACCAACGTGCCGACCGTCAGCCCAAGTGGGATCAGCAGCAGCAGCGGGCCGCCAATGGCGTCCGCTGCGCTTGGGGCGCCCTGGTCGAAGACCGAGTGACGGATCTGCTGCACCACCACCGACAGCGGGTTGCACATGATCAGCTTCTCCGCCCAGCCGGGCACCTGTTCGATCGAGTACAGGATGGGCGTCGCGTAGAAGGCCGCCTGCAGGACCACGTCCCAGATCGGCTGCACGTCGCGGTAGCGCACGAACAGCGACGAGAGCAGCATCGCGAGGCCCGTCACCAAGACGAAGAGCAGGCCGATCGCGGGGATCGCGGCCAGCCAGTTGAGCTTCACCGGCACGCCCTGGATCACCATGAAGACGCCCACCGCGACCATGTTGACGGCCAGCGTCAGCGCGGAGGTGACGATCACCGAGAGGGGGATCACGATGCGCGGGAAGTGGATCTTGCGCACCAGGTTCTCGCGGGCGAGGACGGCGCCGACCGAGCCGCCGGTGCACTCGGCGAAGAACTGGTAGAGCATGATCCCGGCCAGCAGCGTCGGCCCGTAGTACGGGGTCTTGCCGCCGAGGTGCAGGATCGGGACGAAGACGACGTAGTAGACGCCGAACATCGCCAGCGGCCGGCCGAGCTGCCACAGGTAGCCGAGCACGGAGCCGAAGAAGCGCAGGCGGAACTCGAGGTAGGCCAGTGTCCAGGTCAGGTTCACCGCGCGGCGGGGGTCGCCGGTGAGCGCGCGCGGCCCGGTGATGCGGGTGCCCCCGGCGGCGCGAATCGCGTCGACGGCGCTTTCGACGGTGCTCACGCGGTCAGCTCCGGCGTGCGGTCCGCGGCGCCGCGCTCGATGAACAGGTCGTGGTCGAGGTCAAGCAGGCCGCCGGTGACGACGGTCCCGGTCGAGACGAAGCTCTTGAAGCGAATGCGGTGATCGGCGAGCTCGAGACCGGTCCCCCGCTTGGCGACCGCGGGCGAGACGGAGTAGCGCCCGGGCGCGAGCACGTTGCGAAAGCGCACGGTCAGCGTCGCCCGCTCGCCGGCCGCGAAGCTCCCGGTGCGCTCGTCGACCCAGATCGAGTTGGCGGCGAACACGACCTTCTGATCTCCGTCCTCGACCGTGATGCCGACCGACGGGTGCTCCATCGCCTCGTGGAACGCCACGACGGCCTTGATGATCACATCGTCGCTCTGGGCCACGGCCGTGACGGGGCCGCCGTCCTCGTCCTCGAACCACAGGTCCTCGATCCGCGCCCGCCCGTCACCCCGCCGGTCCGGATCCCCCTCGTCCTTCGCGGCCGGCTCCGCCAGCTGGGTGCCCTGGAAGTTGAGCTCCAGGTAGGAGCCGCCCACGTGCTCGGGGTCCCCGAGCTCGACGATCCTGCCGCGGTCCATCAGCATCGCGCGGTGGCAGAAGCGCCGCACGCTGCTCATGTCGTGGGTGACGAGCACGATCGTCTTGCCCTCGTCGCGCAGCCGGTTGAACTCGTCGAAGCACTTCTGCTGGAAGGCGGCGTCGCCGACCGCCAGCACCTCGTCGATGAGCAGGATCTCGGCGTCCACCTGGATCATCACGCTGAAGGCCAGCCGGACGTGCATGCCCGACGAGTAGTTCTTGAGCTTGAGGTCCTCGAACTCGCGCAGCTCGGCGAAGTCGATGACCTGCTCGTAGCGCTCGCGGGCCTCGCTGGGGGTGAGCCCGAGCATGATCGCGTTGAGGATCACGTTGTCGCGCGCGGCGAGGTCTGGGTTGAAGCCGACGCCGAGCTCGATGAAGGTCGACACGCGCCCGTTGACCCAGACGTCGCCGGCCGTGGTCTGGTAGATCCCGGCCATCAGCTTGAGCAGCGTGCTCTTGCCCGAGCCGTTGCGTCCGACGACGCCGAAGAACTCTCCGCGGGCGACGTGGAAGGACACGTCGTCGACTGCGACGAAACTGTCGAACGTGCGCCGCCGGAACGGGTGCAGCGCCCGCTCCTTGAACGTGTGCATCTGCTCGTGGGGCCGGCGGAAGTGCTTCGACACGCCATCCACGACGAGCGCTGGTTCGGGCGACATGGAACCTATGATCGTAGTCCTGCTGTGAGATTCAGCGTCGTGATCAACACCTACAACCGAGCGGCGAGCCTGCGGACGACCCTCGAGGCGCTCCGCCACCAGACGTACCGCGAGTTCGAGGTCGTGGTCGTCGACGGTCCCTCCGACGACGGTACGCCGGAGTTGCTCGCCGCACGAGCCGGCGCCGTGCGGGCCGTGGACTGCCCGGAGCGCAACCTGTCGGTTTCGCGCAATCTCGGTATCGATGCGGCGGCGGGCGAGGTCGTCGCCTTCGTCGACGACGACGCCATTCCCGAGGCGCGCTGGCTGGAGGACCTCGCGGCGGCCTACACGTCGCCTCGCGTCGGCGGCGCGGGCGGGCTGACGCTCGACAACACGGGCGTGCGCGTGCAGTACCGCTACTCGGTCTGCAATCGCATCGGCCTCACCGACTTCGACCAGCGACCGCCGTTCGATTGCCACAACCGGCCGGGCGCGGACCCCTTCGTCTACCTGCAGGGAACCAACTGCTCCTTCCGGCGCACCGCTCTGGTGGATGTCGAGGGCTTCGACGAGGAGATCGAATACAACTACGACGAGTCCGAGGTCTGCTCGCGGATCATCGACTCCGGGCTCGAGCTGCGCCCACTCGAGAACGCCGTGGTGCACCACCACTTCCTGCCGTCGCACATGCGGCGCAGCGAAGGCTTCACGGACCCGTATCTACCGATCAAGAACCGGGTCTACTTCGCGCTGCGCGTCGGGCGCGACCACCGGCCGATGGCGGAGACCGTCGAGTCGCTGACCCGCTACCTGAACGAGGTCAAGGCGTTCATGCGCGACGCGGCATCGCTCGGCCGCTTCTCGGAGACCGAGCTGGAGCACTTCGTCGCGCGCGCCGACGCCGGCTTCGCGCTCGGCATGGAGCGCGGGATGGCCGGCGTGCGCCGTGGGCGGACGATCCACGAGCCTGACCCCGATGCCTTCCTGCCCTACCCCGTGCTGGTCCCCGAGGGCCGCCGGCTCGCGGTCTGCTTCGTCTCGATGGACTACCCGCCACGGCCGGTCGGCGGCGTCGGGCGCTACACGCACGACCTCGCCCGCGGTTTCGCCGCGGCGGGCCACGAGGCGCACGTCGTCACGCGCGACGACGCCGCGCCGTACCGGGCCGACTACGAGGAGGGCGTGTGGGTGCACCGGTTCCCGGTCGCCTCGCGCTGGACCCCCGAGCTCGACGTCCACGTGCTCAAGGGCAACCTCGACCATCTCGCGGCGATGCACAGCGCGGTCGAGCGGGTGGCCGATCGGGTGCCGCTCGACATCGTCACGGGCTCCACCTGGGTGGCGGAGCCGTTGCTGTGCGCGCTGAGCGACCGCTGGATCACGAGCGCCGTGTGCGTCACCCCGATGCGCAAGATCGCCGAGACCCAGCCCGAGACAGCCGCGGCGCCGCTCACGCCGGGGCAGATCGAGCTGGAGGACGCCCTGCTGCGCTCGCCCGCCCGCCTGCAGCCGATCAGCTCCGAGGTGGCCGAGCTCTGCGCCGCGGTCACCGATGCCCCGATGGAGGTCGTCTGGCTCGGGACCGCCGACCGGCGGCCGGAGTTCCCGCGCTCTCGTGACGACGCCGGCGTGGAGATCCTCTTCACGGGAAGGCTCGAGCCGCGCAAGGGCCTGGACACGCTGCTCGAGGCGGGCGCGGAGCTGCTGCGCGCGCATCCCCAGGTTCGGCTGCGCGTGTGCGGGCCCGACAACCCGCACGCCAACGGCCGGCCCGGCGTCTTTCAGGACTGGGTGGCGTCGCACGCGGAGGACGTGGCGCCGCGCATCCGCTTCGACGGGTTGCTGAGCGACGACGAGCTGATGCAGGCCTACGCGGATTGCGACGTATTCTGTGCCCCGTCGCGCTACGAGTCCTTCGGGCTCGTCCAGGTGGAGGCGATGATGATGCAGCGGCCCGTGGTGGCCTGCGACGCCGGCGGCATGCGCGAGACCGTCGTCGACGGGGAGACCGGGCTGCTCATCGCGCCCGGCGACGTGTTTGCGCTGCGCGCCGCCCTCGAGCGGCTCGTGGACGACGGGGACCTGCGCTCGCGCATGGGCGCCGCGGGTCGCGCGCGCTACGAGCGCGAGTTCCGCCTCGACGTCGCGGTGGTGCGTCACGCTCGGCGCTTCGAGCGCCTGCTCGACGAGCCCGGGCGACCGGGCGGCGGCGCCCTGCCTGCCCTGCTCGAGGACCTGTGCGGGCTCGACGCCGACACCGCGAAGTCCGTGGCCGACACCTTGCTCGACCCCGCTCGGTTCCCTGAGGACCTCGTCGCGGGCGTGCGCAGGGCGCTGGCACGCGACGACGCCGGGCTGGTCGACGGCCTCTTCCAGACGCTGCTGGGCCGCGAGCCCAACGAGGAGGGCCTGGCCGCCTACACGGTCCGGCTGGCCGCCGGCGAGGATCGCTACGCCGTCGTCTCTGAGATCGCGACCTCGACCGAAGCCCGGCATCGCGACATCGACGTCTCGTTCCTGGACCACCTGCCCGAGCTTTCCTCCACGTACCTGCTTCGCGGCCTGGTCTCGGCCTGGGCGCTGGACGACGACGCTGAGTTCGTCCGGGCGCTGCACGTCCTGCTGGGGGGGACGGAGCCTCCGCAGCCAATCCCGCCGGGCGTCTCCCGCCAGGCCTACGTCCGTGACCTGCTGCGCCGGCCGGGGAGCGGGCGGCGGCTCGACCTGCACGTCCTGCCTGACCCGGCCGTCCTGCGGTCGACGTCCGAGATGGCGGCCGAGCTGCGGGCGCTAGCGGGATCCGGCGATGCCGAGTTCCTCGACGCCGCCTACCGCCTGCTTCTCGGGCGAGAGCCCGACCCTCCCGGCCGCGAGAGCTACCTGCGCTTTCTCAGGCAGGGTGGCGGCCGCGATGCCCTCGTCCGCGAGATGGTCTCCTCCGCCGAAGGGTCCGCCCGAGGCTTGCCACCCGAGATAGGCGCCCGCCTGGGCGCGGCGGCGGGCGGGGCCCGGCGCCGGTTCCCGCGGGCACAGCGCACGCTCGCCCGACTCGGCGAGGTCATGACGCGAAGCTCCGCGAACCGCGCGTCGGTCGAGGCCGCCGTCGCCGGCGCCGAGCAGCGCCTCGAGCGCGCGATTGCCAACTCGTCCGCGCACCGGCGCCTGGAGGTCCTCGACCGGAACCTGATCGAGCGAGTCGAAGCGCTCGACCGCGAGAGCCGCGCCGCGCTCGCCGGTCAGGGAACGATCCTCGCCGAGCGCCTCGACGCCCTCTCCCAGCTTCAAGTGGATCAGATGGCTGCCGACGGCGCCTCGGGCGTCAACCTGTCCGCCGCACGCAACACGCTCGCCGAGTTGCAGGCCCAGCTCGACATCATGCGCCGCAAGCACGAGGCCATGGCGATGGATGTTCGCGAGAAGCTGCCCAGCCCGGAGCTCGATGACGTCCCCGAGCCGGAGATCCCCGACCACGAAGCACTCTCGCGCCGGATCGAGGAGATCGGCGGCGTGCGCCTCAACCTCGGGTGCGGAGAGAAGCCCCTCCCCGACTACATCAACGTGGACTTCCGGCCACTCCCGGGAGTCCACGTCGTCGCAGATGTCCGTCGCCTGCCGTTCGAACCCGGAACCGTCGACGAGATCGCCTCCCATCATCTCATCGAGCACTTCCGCGAGCACCACGCTGAGGTCAACCTTCTTCCCTACTGGCGCTCGCTGCTCGGACCAGGCGGAATTCTCCGCACCGTCACGCCCAACTGGGCCGTCCTCATCGATCACGTCCTCGAAGGCCGCCTCACCTTCCAGCAGTTCAAGCTCGTAACCTTCGGAGCCCAGGATTACTCCGGAGACGACCACTTCGCGCTCTACTCCCCCGAAACCCTCCAGCGCCTCCTCGAAGCCGCCGGCTTCTCCCAAATCGAGATCCTCGAGCACCACCGCCAGAACGGGCTCTCACCCGAGATGGAGATCCTAGCGCGCCCGGCGGTTCGTGATCCGGCGTTGGATCTATCATCACGACATTAGTTAGAGTCGGGTCTCTGAGCGGTTACGCCCCCACCCGATTCCATGTGATTCATGCTGCGCCAGCCTGGATGCCGTCGTATGAGCGCGTACTGTTACACGGTCTGACGGTGGGTCTCGCGCCGCAGCGTATTTTGGAGATTGGAACTTTCCAGGGTGGATCAACGCTCATCATGTGCGCGGCGCTGGACGACCTCAATGAAGGACAGATCTTCTGCGTAGATCCCAAGCCACAAGTGGCAGAGGAGACGTGGGACAGCATCAAGCATCGCGTCAGCATCATCGCTGAGCCGTCGCCGCATGCCGTGTCGCAAGCGGTTGAAATGGCGGGCAGGCCATTCGACTTTGCGCTGATCGATGGGGACCACAGCCGCGAGGGCGTGGACAACGACATAGACGCCACCGTGTCCGCGCTCGCAGACGAAGCACATATCATCTTCCACGACGCCCATTATCGCGAGGTGAGAGAAGGCATTGATGCTGCGCTGAGCCGTTACTCGGGGCAGTTCGATGACGCGGGACTCGTTTCGCGCGTAGCCACAGCTGATGAGAACGGCGTGCTTTGGGGCGGCTTGCGACTGCTGCGGTTTCGCCGCTCTGAGATATGAGAGTCGGCCGCTTGCGGCCGGTCAAGTCTCTGCGGGACGCGCTTGGCCGGCGCGTACACGCGATAATTGACGCCCGCATAGCAGAGCGTTGGCCAGCAATCGAAGAGGGTCTAGCGGACCATGTGCGTCAGGCGGCACTGCGCGAACACCAGACCTTCGGGCCGCCCGAGCGGCTGCACCTAGCCCCGACAGCTGAGGTCAATGACGCGCTTTTCAATACGGTTTCCGGCTCGATAACCGTCGCCGACTACGCGTTTTTCGGCCACGGAGTGGCCATCCTTACCGGCGCTCACGACATCGAGCAACTCGGCACGGCGCGGCGGACGGCGATCCCACTGACCGGGCGGGACATAGAAATCGGTGCTTGTGCTTGGGTTGCGAGTCGCGCCATGGTGCTAGGGCCCTGCCGTATTGGGGAGAACGCGGTCGTTTGCGCTGGAGCGGTGGTGACGGCAGACGTCGGCGCCGGCATCATGGTGGCCGGTAACCCTGCACGTCCCAGACGGTCCCTCGG
>JAABUS010007735.1_pt1 | contig 12153 bp, 17 predicted proteins | sample 5560161 | NCBI WGS metagenome assembly JAABUS01 (sample SAMN10711885, study PRJNA513376) | rock metagenome | isolation source: Antarctica rocks | place: Antarctica: Victoria Land, Trio Nunatak nord | collected 2016-01-04 | reverse complement strand
TAGATGATCACTGGCCCCCCCTGCCCCCTGGGCCAGCCCCTGTTTGGCCCGAATGGCTGCTTGCCGCGCTCCTGCTTCTACTGGCAGCACCCATGGGTCTCTGCAACACAGGTATGGGTTGCTGCGCAGGTATCAGGTCAGCTTTGGCAAAATGTGCTGTAGGCCAGGACTGACACTGGGGGATCATTTGGCCCCATTCACTGCCCCCACGTGTAACCTCTGCCTGGCACACCTGGCTGCTTTGTGCTGTTGCTTCTGACAGCACCCAGCAGTCCTGTTGCCAGTACAAATGTACACAAGTGGCCAGTGAACACCAGCATCAGCATGACAAGCATGCAGTGCTGTTGACTGACAGCATGATGCGCATTTGCTGACTGCAGGCACCGTGCCTGGAAGTGTGAGCGTGCTTTGCATCATCTTCCACTGCACAGTTATGTGTCTGCCCAGCAGTGCATGCCGCAAGCAGGGTGTCTCTGCTTCTGCTTTACCTTTCTCTACAGCTTTGCATGCCATGTCTAGAGAATGCCACTGTCGATGACGCCAGCCAAGCAAACGCAGTTGCATGTGCTAGACATGCGTTGGCTACATGGGACATTGCTGACCTAACAGGCACTCAGGCAGCTACTCAGGGCTGTAAGTACCAGAACCTAGGGCAAGACATGTGTTGAAGTGATGAATCAATGAACATATGATGAAATGAAGGAACAAATTGATCGGTTTCAGAATGAACGCATGAATGAATGAATGAATGAATGAATGAATGACTGAATGAATGAATGAATGAATGGATGGATGGATGAATGAATGAATGCATGAATAAATGCCCACCTGTAGGCCATGCAGCAGGCCACAGTGAGAACAGGATCCAGGCAGCCAAACATCACCCCAAACAGCAGCATCTTCCCCACCCGGGGGGGCAACGGCAGGGCTGCAAGGTGCCGTCCCAGCTTAGTCAAGGCCTCAGTGCCCTCCTGAATAGCCCCTATGTCTTCCAACAGCCTCAGGGCGTTTTTGACAGCTGCCTCCACTGGGGGCTCCACAGCTCTTCCCAGAAAGGATGCTACACTGGGGCCAGATGCTGCACCCTCTAGCAGCTTCACCTGCAGCTGCCAGCTTGACTCAGCATGTGTCCCTTGCATTATGTATGGTGGCTTCTGAGATGCTGCGTGCCCAGATGTCATCACTCCAATGAGGCAGCTTGTCTATCGACACTGATGTGATTTGGTGGTAGACATTAGCGTGCAGTGTAGCTGCTGTCTCACATATCAGTCTGTGCCGTGCATGCCATGAGTGAGCATGGTATGCAGGGGAAGAAGCAAGTACTAGCAGGCTGCTTTGTGAGATGGGGGTTTATGGAATGAGTGGGGCAGCATCTGGTTGGTTGGTAGGAGCAACGGAGGAGCAAGGCAGCAAGCAAGATTCTTGGATGGGACAGAGCCCAAGGGGTTTGGCATCAAAAGGGTGGGTGGGCAAGAGAGTAAATGCATGAGGGAAGGTCTGTCTTTTATCTGAGTCTTGCAATGTAGTCTCGACTCTTTTCTCTGACTGCAGGTGAGTTGCCTCAGGTGTAGCATTGATCATGAAAAAGACAAGAAGGCTTAGATGCATCAGCACATACGAGTGCGGTAAGCAGACCTGTAAGCAAAGCTCATCAAGCGGGCTGCGCTTCAGCTCAGGCAGTTGCAGTTCTGCCAGGGCCTGACTGCGAGTGCGTGAGTAACAGTGGAAGGCGACGCCGGGCTGGCAGCGACCTGCCCTGCCCCTGCGTTGCTTCTCACTAGCCTTACTCACCCATGCTGCCTGAAGGGTTGACACCCCAGTGTATGGGTCATAGCTCTTCTCCTTCAGGCGCCCTGTGGGTCAAGCAAGGCTGTGATAGGTGACGTTGGTCAAGGGGGGAAGGGGTAGAAGAGGGGGTCAGTGTAGGGTGATTTGATGGCATCACAGCATCAGGATAACCTGGCTCTCAAGCATGTGGTGCTTGCTTTACTGCATGTCAGATGGCCCAAAAGACAGATCGCAGACAGCAACTATTGCCTGTTGTTTATGCTCAGGTCGACATAGACCACCATCCAGCAGCGCAGAAAACACATGCTCACACGCACACGCACACACACGCGCACGCACGCATACACAGAGTCAGTCTAAAAGGACAGCTGTGTACCGGCAGCCCACCTGAGTTGATGACACACACAATGTCGTCAATGGTGACAGCAGTCTCTGCAATATTGGTGGCCAGGATGAGTTTGCGAACCCCAGGTGGGGGCCGGATGAAGACCTTACGCTGGTCCTGGGTGGGCACCATGGAGTGCAGGGGGAGCAGCTGATACCGCTCACTCCTGAAGCAGGCCAAGCCTTCCAGTTGCTCCTTCAGTCTGATGATCTCATCCCAGCCTGCATGCTCACACAACAACTCATCAGGCCACTTTGGCCCCAAGACATGCTTCTGTGCACACCATTGGACTGCGCGCTCGTGCAACAACCCATGTAGCCAGTTTGGCCTCAATACGTGCTTCTCTGCACACCATTGACTGCATGCTCATGCAAGATCTATTTTGTCAGTTTGGCCTTGAGACATGCTTCTGTGCACGCCCTTCCACTGCAAAGGCTGCAGTTGAGAAAGCTGGGAGGCTGAATCAAGTGGAAGGTGTGGCCTACCAGGGTGCTACACACAAGTTCAGCCTGAGGGCATGCCTGTACATGCACCGTCAAACAGCAGTTGGTGACGCTGAGACCTGAAGAATGGTATAAACAACAAACGCTTGGTGTACCCAGCAGTATATTGTTGCCAATAGGCTGATGACATCCATAACAAACCTTACAGAAAAGATCTGCTGGTTGCATTTTTTCAGAACTGAAGTTGTTGCATATGAGGCATCAGACAAGTTCATCCTGATGGAGTCAGCTGAGCCTGAGTCTTCAGACAATAGTGAATCAGGTTCAGCACATTGATGTACTCTGCCACAGAAGCAGCTTTGGAAGAAAGTACTGAAGACAGAGCTATCAGCTGGTACCACTTTGACCGAACCCTCATCAGGCCAGGTATGCTCTTGCATTTGACCTAGTAACCCTAATCAGGCCAGGTGTGCTCTTGCACGCTGCTGACGTCATTCGATACCCTTGACAAAGCTGTACATCAGCAAGCCTTGCTCAGATTTTGTTTCGTTTGGTCAAGGCGCTAGCCCATAACCTGTCCCAGCAGGTTATGCTGTCGAGCTTATGACAGTCGAGATGCAGTGTGAGTGGTGAGCAGCAAGTTGCATCAGGCCACGTTAGATTGATGTGAGGTTAGGTGAGATCTGCACCTGGGAGGAACACTAAGACAGCCCCCAGGATGAGCCCCCCCTCTTCTTTCCTGCTGTAAGGGGGCTCCCCACAGATGTACTTGATCAGGGTAACTATCAGAAAGAGGTCAACCTCATCAGCGTCAGAGTTGGCCTGCAGGCAGATGAACAAGTACAAGTTGCATACTTGACAAGTCTCAAAAAGCTTCTTCCATGCAGATGGCGCCCGTTCCTCACAACCAACAGCACACAACATGGTGCTAGCACGGCTGACATCTCAAGCACAACCTGGCTATGTTATCACAGCAGTATGACCCCTCAAACAGCTCAAACGCTGGGTTGCATCTCGCCATAAGGATTTGCTGATAGGCGCTGTACACAGGGGAACAAACGCCTCTGCATGACAAAATATTGATTCTATTTACACCTCAGACAGGCATTGCTGCATGTGGCCACCTGCCTGGTAATGACTGAGTGCAACTGCACCTCCAGCCGCAGCGTCAGCTGCCTCAGCAGCTTCCTCATGCAGCTGCAGCATCTCAGCAGCTTCAGTGTGGCCAAAGCGCAGGGCCCACTCTCTGGCTGTGCCACCTTTGGACTGCAGCTCAGGTTGTGCGCCAGCTGCCAGCAGCATGGACAGCTCATGCAGACGGCCCTTGCCTGCTGCTGCCATCAATGCTGTAGCACCTACAAAAAGAAAAGAAAAGACTATGCCTTTTGGTGTCAATTTAACGAGAAGCCACGTATTATGCTGGGCTGCCCAGGCTGTAGCACTTACATTAGCGCAGGAGACTGACAGCCGAGCCAGGTCTACTTCTAGTGACAGTTGTGATGAAGTCATTTCTGAGAAACTGACAGTTGAGCCAGCTCTACTTGTAGTGAGAGTTGTGACGAAGTTGCTTGTGAGAGACTGACAGCTGAGCCAGCTCTACTTGTAGTGACAGTTGTGATGAAGTCATTTCTGAAAAGACTGCCAGCTGCTGCTATCAGTGCTGTCAAGTCTGCAGTGACAGACAGTCACTGTCAGCACTGGTAGTTTTGTATCATGGGGCACTAGCATGGGTGGGGGTGTACAGCTGCTGACGGCATGATGCCTTTCACGGTCAAATTTTGATGCACACAGATATGCAATCCCGTCTTAGTTGCGTGGCCCACACCAACTTGTCCATGAAACCTGGCTTCATCAACTGCGTTGCTACAGTGCATCCCACATGAGCACAGACGTGCTCTAGCAAGTTCATCCTGGATCTTAAGGGATTTCTAGCAAGGCGTGATATCTACTTGTTGCTTTTGCACCACCTTTAAAGACCAGTCTCATGCAACGCCTGAGATGCCACATTGAGGCAGGCTGTACTCTTCACTGCCTGTGAAGTCACTCAAACTGTAGTGAATGTACTGTAATTCAATGCAAGACTCTAATCCCATCTCACCCGTAGCCTGATGTGCCACATTGAGGCAGGCAGAATCGCCTGCCCCTTCCTGAGCCCCTGTAACCTCCAGTAACCGCTCCCAACTCCCCTCCTCCCCTTTCAGGAAGGCGTCCATAATTGCTTGCTCTATCACACCTTTCTGTTGCGCGCTCAAAGGCGCGTTGCTGAGCCTGCTGTCATGAGAATCTGGAGTGTAGTTGTCTGGAGCCTTGTAGCCAATGAACTTCAGGACATCCTCCAAGTAGAAGTCCTGCAGTCAGCATGCAGCAGGTCAAACACACGTGAGGTGTCAGATTTGTCTGCCATTGCCAAGCTTCACACAGTTTCTTGGACAACAGCAGCCACAGGTCTGGCTGCAGAAGAACGTATGAGAAGTCCTAGGCTGGGCAGTGCTCTTCAGTTGCTCAAGCACCCAAAGAGCTTGTATACACAGGACTGACAGGGGTCCTGCCAAATAGCAGTTGGATGCCAAGCACCGCATGGTTGGGTCACAAGATAAAGCGGCTTCATTAGGAGCCCAGCTTCCTGATCCAAACAGCAGATTCATCTTTTGGCTGGAAGCCTAAGAGACATCAACAGCTTCCCCATACACAGTTTCACCAGTTGCAATCTGAGCTGTGTACGTGACAACCATCACAGAGCGCACACCCAAGCACTGTAGCTGCTTGCACTGGCACGCTGTTGTGCTGGTCTGAGAAGCTTGCTGCAGTTCTGCCAACTGAGTGTTTTACTTATGCACTCCTTCCATGTCAATTTTTCAAGTGTAAAGACTGCATAGCTAGGGAGGGTCACAACAAACTGCTTCCACACTGGCATTGCCCAGATCCAGATTCAGCGCGTCATACAAGCACAGCAGATGCCAGTCCACACAGCAAGGCTCCTAAGCACTCGTTTGCTGCTGTCAACAGTAGAGCAGGCTTGGTGAGTCAAGGGCACATGCCAAGGGACAATGACGGCAGCAGTGAATCTGTTGCAGCAATGCGCCCAAGCCGTGCATACCTGCACATGAAGCTTAAAACAGAAGCACATCAGCATGACTTTGCAACCAGCAGCTCTTGCACCGTTGCAACAGGCCCTGGCCAAGCATACCTGTACAGGGTAGGTATACCCAGGTACTTGTATCAATGGACACCCATTGAAGTAGTCTGTGAAGAGCGCCACATTGAGTGTTGCAGACATGAGCACCAGGTGCAGGTTTGGCTTGCTGGGCAGCAGGTCTCTCAGCATGATCAGCAGGAAGTCTGCAAACTTGTCACGCTCGTGGATCTCGTCCACAACAATGTGCGTGACGCCCTCTAGGCCGTCGCCGCTGGTGAGCATGCGCAGCAGCACCCCATTGGTGCAAAACATGAGGGAGCTGTGTGGCCCGCCCCTGAATCACAATATCACCAATAGTAATAATGATAATGATAATGGTAATGATAATGATAGTTATGATGACAATGATGATGATACTGATACTGATACTGATACTGATACTGATACTGATACTGATACTGATGATGATAATGATAATGATGATGACAATGATGTTGCTACTGATACTGATGATGATACTGATACTTATGATGACAATGATGATGATACTGATACTGATACTGATACTGATACTGATACTGATACTGATACTGATAATGATAATTATGATGACAATGATGTTGATACTGATACTGATGATGATACTGATACTGATGATGGTAATGATAAGAGTAATGATAGTAACATCTACAATAGTAATAAGAATGATAATGGCAACAGAAAAAATGATGATTGCAGTAGTTGAGATGGGGACAGCAGCAGGCATCCCACGACTGACACAACATGGATGCTTGCAGCATGACCTGCAGGTCATGCTGGGTGCGTCGTCTGCTACAAAAATTGGTGAGATGAATGCACATCAAAGTTGTGGAGCCAGCACAGATTCTGACTCACTTATGACAACTCCGAGGTCCACAGGGACTGTTGTATAGCAGTGGATTTCCAAGCGGCCATCATAACAGAATAGCAGGTTACTTCACCCAAGCCCGACAGCATAATCAAGTTGTACCTTGCACCCAAGCAAACAGCATGATGACGCAACAGAACAAGACTGTCATGCTTACTTAGACTCCAGTCTGATGGTGTAGCCAACAATGTCTCCAGGCGCTTCTCCTCTCTCAGTCGCTACTCTGTCAGCCACAGAAACAGCAGAAATGCGGCGAGGCTGAGTGCAGAGCAGTCTGCAGGCTTGGCCTTGCTCCCAAGCCTGATCCAGCAGATACTGCGGCACCTGAGTGGTCTTACCACAGCCAGTCTCGCCACTGATGAGTACCACCTGGTTGCCTGACACTGCGTCCAGGATCTGCTGCCTGCATGAGGGCAACTTGCCATAATCACGGTGACTCACGGCCACCACCCTCTTGCAGTGGTTTACCGGACCATGGTGTGGTGCAGCTCTATGCTGTGACTGTTGTTAACAGCAGCAGGAATGAGCGCCAGCTGGTCGCTGGACAGTGAGTTTGTAAAGATAAGTACGGATGGGTGCAGACAGGACTCTTGCTGAGTCTGTTTGTCACAGTCCTGCGCTGTTTCTTATCAATGTGAGCAATGCCTTCGAGTGCTCTTGCGTGCTTGCCATAAAGCAGTGATGCAGCACAGTCATCGGGGAACACAAATCAAATTGCTCAGATGAGTGTCACAGCCAATGACTTGGCACTGAATCAGAAGCTTGTTAGACGTGATGCTTGCTAGGTCATTTGTGGCATTTCTGGGAGCTATGAAGGGTGCTGCAGTCCAGCCCTTGACAATTTGCTGCAGTCTCTCTCATGATACAGCACACTGCTGTGCCATGGCCCATGTTGTTGCTGCAGTTGTGAGGGCAAACAAAGCAAGATATGATCACACACTCTTCATAGTACGCTGAATGCCAAGAAAACCTCATACAGGGAGCCAGTGAGAAGTGTACATATCTGACCCTAGGGGAACACATGTACAGAATGAATGAACAACGGAGGAAACAAACAATTGGATCAACACACGTTGAACAAATACACAAACACACAAAAGGATGCATGAGCTAACAAACAAACACTTGAGTGAATGAGTGCATGAATGAGTGAGTGAGCAGTTGGTTGTTGGCAGCAGGCAGAGGCAGGGCGCACCTGTAGCTGGCAATGGGCAAGGATGCTCTGGTGGCTGACAGCTGCTGCATGTCAGGCCTTGCCAGCTTGGCTTGGTAGGCTTGCCATCTGGCCTCCACTTGCTGAGGCGTGAAGGAGGCAGCGCTCTTCACACCTGCTTTACGCTTCCTGGGGATGCGCCTCTGCCCTTCTGGGCTGTCCACCAGGGATGAAGTGCCATCTGTCACACAGGTTGTGAGCATGTCTGAGGAAGAGGAATATAAGTATGTGGTGAGTCAACCATTGCATGTGCAGATTGAAGCGTGATGCAGATGCTAGGGCAAGGCTGTCCTGCACAAAAGTAGAGCAGAGCTTTCAAACAGACTGACTGGTTGCAAGCTATTGCACAAATGCCTGTCAACGTTGCCATGTCAGACCAGAGCTGTTTTTGATAGTGTGCCAAGCTCTGCTAGGCTCAGCTGTGCTGAGCTCCAAAACTGAGAGGTGACATGCACAGCATGACAAAGTACACAGATGTAAGCTGCAGTGAGATGACTCGGAAATCTCATTTGAGGAGGTGCTGCTGGTGAGTCAGCAAACCTGTAGCTAGAGCAACAGTGCTGAGCTCTGCAGAGAGGGTGTGCAAGTGGGCAGGGTCTGTTGTCAGCCCTTCAGCTGCTGCCTGCAGCTCTGATGGGGATGGCGGGTGCTCCTGAAGGCACGAAAGGCAACAGCGTTTGCCTTCTGAACGGTACCTGCTGCTTTGTGATTTGCCTATTGAAGGGGCTGTTCGTGATGTGAATGGGATTAGCACTTGCAAGGTGTAGCTGGTGGAGGGTTGGCATTGCATAATTGGTGCTGGTGCATTGAGTTCAGAATGGGGTGAGGCCACTAAATACTGCTGCTGCCTGTTGAGTGCAGTATGCTTTGATGCAACCCCTGAGTAGCTGTGCTGACAGCTCTAATGCATACGCACTTCAAAAAAGTTCAGAGTGTAAATGCTTCCTTGGACTACTGGTGCAGATGGCAGTATTGCAAGTGATGGCAGACTGTGGATCAAGTGCAGCTGCATTAGTGTGGAGCAAATGGCGCATTGAAGATCTGCATCAATGCTTTGTGAACTTGTACTGCAGCGGTGATTGCATGAGACTGATGTACACAGTATGTTAGACATAGTCACATGCATGCAGTTGTTTGTCTGAATACCTGAAAGTGACTTTGCAGCAGGTCTACTGACTCTTGCTGAAAGTCCAGGTCAAAGACGTCATTTGCATGCTTGCGTGGCCCTCTCTGCTTGAAGACTGTTACAGCTCTGTCATTGCCCTTGCTGCAGCAAATGGCTGTCAGAGTGGCAGGAAGCTCAGTTGATGCGTGCAGCAACTTTGATTGGCTTACCCGTAGCTTTTTGACGAAAAGCCATACTTCTTGCATTCAGCATGTACAATGGCTCGATCATGATTGTTAAGGCCAGAGTCAAAGGCATATTCTGCAAGCAATGCAGTCAGATCTTAACATCTGCAAGATCAGATTCAGGTGGGGGGTCATTTGTCGAGTCCCAACCTGTTTCATCACTAGCTTGAAACTCCGCCAACTGATCTGCGATTCCAATCCGATTGTGCTCCGAGACAGGGCGCTGACCGGAAGCAAGTCGGCCTCTGCCACGACCACCTCGGTTGGCACCTCGACCCAACATAGCGCAATCCACAGCACAAACTTTCACGATCAGAACAAGCTCGTCGATAATGACACGTTGCTATTCTGTCCACTACCAACCAAGGGTGCTTAGCCCAACGGGAAAGTCAAGCCAAAATGAGCAGAACTGTTGGTTTCGGTGCAGGCCAAAATCAATCTGAGCAGCTGTGCCTGACATGCAGCGCTAGTTTGCACGACTACTCGACAATGTATGACTTCTGCTTCACGTTTCCTTACAGCGCACTGTTGGCGTTTGGTGGATTGACAGGGTTTGTGTCGAAAGGCAGCTTGCCTTCGCTCGTGGGGGGGCTGACTTCAGCTGGCATCCTGGCTGCTTGCGCGTATGCTAGTTTGACAAGCTACCGGCAGGGCAAGCTATGCAGGTACTGCACGGCGATTGGCAGATTACTGAAAGTTCTTACACGATACGCACAGATGCATGAATCTCTTGACCTTGCCTGTGTTCCTATGTGCTTCTCAAGTGAGCTCAAGCAAGCATAAGTAGCAAGCACTACCAGTAATGTATTGCTGACATTGTCTTGTTGTACATACAGACCGGCAACAGTTACGAGCCTATGCATTGCAGCAGCTCTGACGATCGTGATGTGGAGGCGATATCAGAAAACTCAGAAAGTCATGCCTGCTGGTTTCACAGCTGCTTTGAGCTTTGCCATGGTTGGATTCTACTTATGGAATATCCTACTTTTCAAGCCGCCAGTGAAGCTCAATAGTTAAGGGATATGGTACCGTCATTACATGAGGAACAAGTTATGCACACGTGGCAACAAGAAATAATTGACTGACATCTATGTTGTATCACATAGCTGCCCATGCTACATGAGGCCATGCAATGCTCGCATCATAGCAGTAGTGAGTCCTACAGCAAATACAACAAATGGCAGTCCACTTCAGCAGACGCTTCCCTGGCAAGCACGTACGGCTCAGATGCTGATCATAGGTGTCAGCTGCAGCCTGCATAGTATGCATATGCCATATGGCTGCCAGCTGTTTCGCATGCAGGCTGGTGCACATTTAATTCAAGCGCTGCACTTAGTAAAGAAAGCACGTAAGACACAATTGTACCATGTCTGACTCAGTCGTGCACGCTCTTAGCTGACTGCAGTGGACTCACAACATTGCACCTACGCTCAGCCTTTGAACTGGCGTTCGCAACTACGTCATCAGCTGCAGATGCACACAAGACAAAGCGATCATGCATGTGTCTGTTACTCACATGTTCTAACTTTCATAATATGTGAACTACCTCATCTAATATGTGAATTGTTTCATCTAGTGTACAAAAAACAAGCATAGCATGTGTGATTGTAACTCTGATCAGGTCTAAATGTTACTAAATCGGTCATAAGCTAGAGGCTGCAATGAATGTGGCATGCCAAGCTGCATAGTTGTCAAAGACAACAAATATTCATTCACAAAACACTGATTTATTTCAGGGACAAAGGAGCAATGCATCTGCACAGCAGATTTGCTCATCTCTGTCACATTCCCTGGAGGGGTGCATCAAGCATGAGAGACAGGGAGGGGGTTAGCAGCATCAATTGAAGAAGTACTTGGCATCAGTAATACTCTCCAGAGCAAGACCACCAAGCTGAGGAACGTGGGGGATGTCCAATTCAGGAGACTCTTCCAGGAGTTCGTTTCTCAGGTTCTGCAGCAGCGGCTGGCTGTGTAGCTCAAGAAACTTCTCGCGCAAGATTGCATTCATGTCGTCCACAGACCCAGCATGCGTCCAGAAGGAGTCGTGCACGCCAGCAAACGACAGACCTGCAGGTACAGATTCAGCAAGTTGATTGTGAGCTGCACTACAAGCTTGTGCACGCCGTAACACTACATGCTCCTTACTGCTGGGCAACATGGAGTATGCCTCCATGACAAATATCACCAGTAAATGTTGAACAGGTTGTGCAGTGCCAGTCATCAGCAGACACCAGCAGTCAGCATCATGTGTGGGACCACAGACAGGGCAAGAAGAAGGAAGGCAGACATAAGATGTTGGCCAGCCTTGTAGCAGCAGTGGTGGTACTGATCATGTGGTAACGACTTATTCCTTCATTTGTTGGGTATATTCAGGACATAGCATGATCAACAAACTGAAATACAAGGAAAAGAAAACAAAGCCAAAGCCAGCTGCTCACCAGCTTTATGGCAAGCTATGGCTGTCAGCATCATGTGACTGGAGTCTATAGAGTGAATGAAATTGGGCGGGAAGGCACTTCTCTGACGCACCCTCTGAATGGGGCTAGCATCTGTCTGATGAACCAAGATAACTCGCTGCAGGAGAGTCTGCACATGAGTCTTGCTCTGCACGCACACCACCATGTAACTCAACCCCACATTGCCATTTACACCATCCATAAGTCAATTCTACATTGCCATATACACCATTGAAGACTCAATTCTACATTGCCATATACACCATCCATCTATTGCTGTATATTCTATCCATAAGTCAGCCTGACACTAGCATGTACAGGAGTTATCACAGAATGGTCCTTGGAGACGGCAGATCCTGTCTGTATCTAAGCAGGCCCTACAGCCCTGCTAACAGGCATGCAATGATCTTGATGCAGCATTGCACATGCAGGGCAAAGATTCCGGCTCGTGTACAGACAGCTCCAGCTTGAGGTT
>JAABUS010007734.1_pt1 | contig 12153 bp, 11 predicted proteins | sample 5560161 | NCBI WGS metagenome assembly JAABUS01 (sample SAMN10711885, study PRJNA513376) | rock metagenome | isolation source: Antarctica rocks | place: Antarctica: Victoria Land, Trio Nunatak nord | collected 2016-01-04 | reverse complement strand
GCCGCCGAGCTCGACGGGCTCGCCGACCGCGCCGCGACGATCACCATGCCGCGCGACGCCGACGTGGTCGACCTGCTGCAGGAAGTCCGACGCGCACTCGCCTCGCGCGCGGCGTAGACCGCAGTCGGCGTTCCCTCAGCGCGACGCGCCGACCGATCTTCTCCGCGCGCGGCCGCCCGAGCCCGCCATCCGTCCACCACATGGCGCGCCGCCGTCAAGCGAGGACCGGTCGCGGTCGACCGTGAGGGCATGCGATCCGCCCTTCGTCGCGCCCCGTTCATGGCGCCGCCGTCGCGAGCCTCGCTGCGCCCGCCGCCGCGCAGGCCGCGACCCCCCAGAATCTCGTCCCACCGTCCATCACCCCCGCCCCTTCGGCGCCCTGCAACGACGCGTCGGGCACGCCGATGTCGCCCTGCACGGGCGACGAGCTCGACGGCTCACGGGGAACGTGGGCCGACGAGGGCAGCCTGACCTTCAGCTACCAGTGGCTGTGGTGCGATGGAGTGGGCATCGCCTGCCAGCGCATCCCGACCGACCCTGGTCGCGATGGCCGAGGGACCCGATCCCCCGCCGCCCTACCTCCTTGCGCCGGTCGACGTGGACCGCACCCTCAAGCTCCGGATCTACGCGCGCAACGCCGGGGGGAGACGGCTGTCGTCGACTCCTCCGCGACGGCACCGGTCCGCCGGCGCCCGCGCGCCACGGCGCCCATCATGACCGCTTCGCAGCATGCTCGCCACGGCGACCTCGCCGCCGCGGGCGGGTCAGCGCATGACCGCCACCCTCGGCTCGTGGGACGACGACTTCGCCGACTATCACTACCGCGTCCAGTGGTGGCGCTGCGACGGCTCGGGTCAAGCGTGTGCCGCCGTCACCGATTCGGAGTTCGTCCGCCGTGAGGGCCCCGCCTCCTACGACATCACCGAGGCCGACGTCGGGTCGAGCATGCGCGCCCAGATCCTGGTGGCGAGCTTCGACTACGCCAAGCGGACGACGCAGTTCACCGACGCGACGCCCGTCGTCGAGCCCGGCGGCCCGCCACGCCTCGAGACGGGCCCGTTCCTGATGGTGGGCGGGAACGGCAGGGCGACCGTGCGCGTCGGCGCCGGCCCAGCCGACGTCGGCGACGTCCTCTCCGCGGCTCACGGGACGTGGGCGCTGGTCGACCCGGGGCTCTACTCCGTGCGCTGGATGCGCTGCGACCGCGCGGCCCAGTCCTGCGTGAGGATGTCCGAGGTGTCCACCCCGGACGCCCCGGCCGAGCAGCGCTGGAGCTACCGCGTCCAGACCGGCGACGACGGTCGCTCGATCCGCGCCGAGGTCGTCGCCGCCAACGGGCTCGGCTCGGTCACCGCCCAGACACCGGCCGTGAAGGTCGGCGCCGAGCCCGCCGGCGCCGCCGCAAGCGGCGGCGGCTCGTCCGCAACCGACGGCAAGACCGCCGTGCGAACGGTGGACATCGCCGGCGCCAAGGTCACCTCCACCCTCCGCGGCGTGACGGTGACGCTGCGCCTCCGGCGGGCCGGCACCCTCACCGTGACCGCCACTGCGGCGAAGGGCGGCGGCAAGCTCGGCAGCGCCCGCAAGAAGGTCGCCGCGCCGGGCAAGGTGCTCGTCACCGTGCCGCTCTCGCGCTCGACGCAGAAGACGATCGCCTCCGGGCGCGCGGTGCGCGCGAGCATCAAGGCTTCGCTCAAGGACGCCGACGGTGGGAGCGCGACCCGCTCCGAGAAGGTCACGCTCAAGCGCTCTCGGCGCTGAGCCTCGCCGGAGAGAGGACCTCCGCGCGGGGGAGGGGGGCGAAATTCTCAATCCGCGGCACTAGGAACACAGAGATGACGACGATCCTCGCCGACGCGCAGGGACGGGTCGAGCGAATGGTGGCCGCGGGCACGTCGTTCGAGGCCGTCGAGGCGTTCGTCGACTCCGCCCCGCTCTCACCGATGCAGAAGGCGGCGCTCTGGCTGCTGGCCTGGAGCTCGCAGGACCGGCGCACCCAGCTTCGCGTCGCCAAGGAGGCGCTCGCCCAGGCGGCGAGCTGAAAGCTGGCGCGCCCGCGGTCGGACCGTTGGCCGGTTTCCGGTCGATCGACGCTACGAGTCCGCCCTGGAGGGTGTTGCCGCCGAGCTGACGTCAGACCAGGTGGCCGAGCTTCGCGCCGACCCGAGGTCGCCTTCGTCTCTCGCGACCTGCCCGTGCGCGCGCTCGGCGCCGTCGCGCTGGCCCCGGGCGACGCCGTCCCGCCGGGCCTGCGGCGGATCGGCGCCGCGACCACGACGACCGTCGGACGGTCCGCGAACGCGCCCGTCGCCGTCATCGACACCGGCATAGACCTCGACAACCCGGAGCTCGACGTCCGACCGGGGATCGACCGCACCGGCTCGGGCTCACCGGACGACCTCAACGGCCACGGCACCCACGTCGCCTGCATCGTCGCGGCGCGCAACGACGGCCGGGGTGGTGGGAGCGGCGCCGGGCACGCCGGTCATCCCGGTCAAGGTGCTCGACGCGAGTGGCTCCGGGACCACCTCACAGGTGATCTGCGGCATCGACTGGGTGACCCAGAACGCCGCTGTCAGGGGGATCAAGGTGGCGAACATGAGCCTCGGCGGCCTCGACCCGTCCGGTATCGGAACGTGCGCGACCAACGCGGAGCGCCGCGCGATCTGTCTCGCGACGGCGGCGGGAGTGACCTTCGTCGTCGCAGCGGGCAACGACGGTTGGGACTTCGGCCTCAACCCGCCCGACGTCCCCGCGGCCTACCCCGAGGTGCTCACCGTCACCGCACTGAGCGACAGCGACGGCGCGCCGGGCGGCGCGCGGCAGGCCGTGCGGCTATGACGAGCTCGACGACGGGCCCGCCAGCTTCTCCAAGTACACGAGGGCGGCGGCCGACGCCGCCCACACGGTTGCTGCGCCGGCTCTGTGCATCCGCTCGCTGGCGGGGCGGGGGCCTGGCGACGATGTCGGGCACCAGCCAGGCGTCACCGCACGTCGCCGGCGCGGTCGCGACGTGCCTGGGCTCGGGCGGCGCGGCCGGACCGTGGACCGGCCTGACGCCGGCGAAGATCATCGAGCGCACGCGCAACCGCGCCCTCGCCGCGGGGGCCGCCTTCGGCTTCCGGGGCGACCCGTTCGATCCGCTCGGCCCCTCCGTCTTCGGCCCCGCCATCCGCGCGGGCGGCGGCGCCGCGACGGGCGCCGTCACGACTATCGGGGAAAGGACGGCGCACGCGGAGGGGACGGTCTTCCCCGACGGCCGGGCGACGACCTACCGCTTCGAGTACGGCCCCTCGACTGCCTACGGCCAGTCGAGCGCCGGCGCGCCGGCCGGCGGCGGCGACTTCCCGCTCTCCGTAGGCGCCGACCTCGCGGGTCTCGCGCCCGCCACGACGTACCAACTACCGGCTGGTCGCGCCGGCCCCAGCGCCGCCTGCCGCACGTGGAAGTCGCGCCTCTCGACAGCTCGCCGGCGGCTTGTCTCCGCCAAGCGCACGGCACGCCGCGCCCCCTCGACGGCAAATCGCAAGCGGGTCAAGCGCGCCGGCGGGGACGTCGCGAAGGCCAGGCGCGAGGTTGCCAGGCGTTGCTGAGCCGAGACCAACGAAGCAACCTTTTTCTCTCGCCGCGCCCGGCAGGTAGGGCCGCAGCGGGGCTCGTGGCGAATGCGCTTGGCTCGGAGAGCTCGACCAGCCGGACTGGCGGACGCGGTCAGCGGCCCGCTTCGATCCCGAGCTCGGCAAGCCAGCCGGCCACCGCTTGCGGCGGGTCGCCGTGGTAGGCGAGACGCGCGGCTTCGCGCAGGACGCGCTCTTGGTCGTGGTCCTGCCCCGGGTTGGTGGCCAGCCACGTCGCGGCCGCGGCCGTCATCTGACCCGCCGGGCTGTCGCCCTCGGGGTCTTCGCGGCCGACCGCCTCCCAGGCGACCTCCTCGAAGTCCTCGACCCCGCGCGCGGGGCGCTCGTCGTCCTCGAAGCGCTCGACGAGCGCGGCGACGACCTCGTCGTGAGCGTCGGGATCGGTCAGCGCGGCTGCCCGCTCGAGGACGTGGGCGACCGTGGGGGTGTCGGTCTGCATTGGCGCAGCGGAGCTACCCGCCCCGACGCCGCCCAATCGCGCAGCGCCCCCGCCCTGTGCGGGCGCTCCGACCCACAATCCTTTCGCTCACTTGAGGGCGAGGAAGAGCACGACGACGATGAGCACGAGTAGGAGCCCAGAACTCGCGGCGGCCACGGGCCAGTTGCGCCGCCAGAACTCCGGCTTGGCTCGATCGCGCGTGTAGCGGCCCTCCGGAGGCTCGCCCACCCAGTCGTCGTCGTCCAATCGTTGGGGCATCGCTCCTAAGGGTGCCCCGATCTCGCCGCCCCCACGCCTCCTGTCCTCGATGCCCTTGTCAAGGGTGCGTCGAGTGGGAACGGGTCAGAGCTCGCGGCCACCTCGCCGCGACGCATGCGCTAGTTCTTCTTCTTCCCCTTCGGAGCTCGGAGGGTGAGGCTGAACGTGTCGGTGCGCTTGGTCGCTCCGACGCGGACCGTCGCTGTCGCCTTTGTCGCGATGCTCTTCTTCGCTCGCAGCAGTGCGAAGCCCTTTGAGGAGAGCTTGAGCTTGACCGTGGCCTTGCCGGTGGGCGCGATGGTGAAGGCCTTGCTCGCGAGCGCCAGCGGCTTGGTCTTCTTGCCCTTGGCCTTGGACGAAGCCGCCGAGCTGGCCTTTACGGGCTTGGCGGTGACCAGCGCGACTACTCCACGGTTGCCGGCGCGGCCCGCCAGGCGGATGCTGAACGTTCCGTCCTTCGCCACGGTCACCGACCTGGGGCCGGTCAAGCTGACCTTGCCCGGGCCCGTGGTCGCGCCCGCGGAAACCCCACCGGTGGCCACCTTGCCGCTCTGGCCCGTGGCGCCGGTCGGCGTACCGGTCGGTGTGCCGCTTGTACCGGTCGGTGTGCCGCTTGTACCGGTCGTGCCGCCGCCGCAGGTCATGCGGACGTGCAGGTCGAGGGCCGGCGGCGGGATGTCGGCCTGGTCGCTCGTGGTGTCCTGGCACCCGGTCGCGCTGACCAGCACGCGGTAGCGGCCCGGGGCGACATCCCATTGGTAGATCCCGTTGGAGGGAGTCACCTGCGGGTTGACGTTGGGCGTGATACCGGGGTCACCCGAGAGGAGGGTGGTGAAGCTGCCGCCCAAGAGGCGCTGCAGCCGCACCGTCGCCCCCGCAATCGCGGCCTCGGCGCGTGCCTCCTCGGGCGTCCGTCCGGCGGCGATGGCGGTGTCGTAGCGCGCGCCGTCATAGACGACGCCCTGCGGGTCGATCAGCTGGAGCCCACCGGCCGGGATGCGGAACACCTGGATGTTGCCGCCCTCTTCCAGGGTGAACTCGACCCACATCTCGCCGGGGACGACGCACGGGATAATGAACGTGTAGCGGTTGTTGGCCGACTGAGCGGGGTCGGGGGTGATCGGCGGCGGAAGGGCACCGCCGGTGAGATTGGTCGGGTTGTGACGCGCGGGATCGATCACGAACATCCGGACGTTCCTGATCTTTCCGCTCCCGGGCTGGAGGTTGACGCCTACGGGCAGGTTCAGCTCGCGCCCGGAGCGCTGGTCGAAGGTGCAGTCCGGGAAGCCCGCGGCAGCGGTCGCCGAACGGCCGAACTGGTAGAACGGCGCCTCGGGGTTGGCCGGGTTGGGCTGCGTGTAGACGGGCACCTGCTGACCACTGGGTCCTGCGAGGTTGCCCGGCAGCTGGGACGGGCCCTCCATGCGGTTGTCCGCCACCCACCGGACCGTGGCCGAGGCCGCCGGCTCCTCAGGATCTCGCGTCCCGTCGCCGTCGGCGTCCGCGTAGGCCATGAGCGTGTCGAGGCCGACGTTGGCGCCGTTCCAGTTGACGACGACGTTTCCGGCCTGGTCGGTGGTCGCCGAGGCCGGGGTCCCGGGGTTCGCCCCGGTCACCTCGTAATTGACCCGCTGCCCAACGACCGGGTTGAAGTTTGCGTCTACCAGGGACAGCGTGACCTGGTGGGCGCCCGGCAGCTCCTTGACCGCCGAGGCCGGCCAAGCCGTCAGCGGCGTCGGCCGCCGCGCGTGCCAGATCGCCTCGTAGCGAACGGTCTGGGTCGGCGCGAGCCCCTGGGTGGCCCGATCGTTCCAGCTCACCCCGGCGCCGTTATCGATGAGGCCCGGATTGACGGTGTTGGCGAACGCGTCGCTGTTGAGAAGCCGGCTGATGATCGAGCCGTAGTAGTCCTCACCGAAGCTCGCCCACCGCGGGACGACCGTCCCCGCGGACTCGCCGGGCAGCCGCGAGTCGGTGACCTCCTGGAGGCCGTTGGTGGTGCGGCTCTGGCTGTTGCTCCCGCCGACGAAGCGGCTCGGTCCGTCGATGAACACGCCAGTCCCGGAGGCGCTGCTGTCGAGGTAGAGGTCGGCTGCTGTGCCGAAGATGAACGGGATCGTGCGTCCCTGCGGGTCGATGTTGGTGATCTCCCACACCACCCGGAACTTCAGGTCGAAGCCTGTGTAGAGCACCGTCTGCTTGATGCGGAAGAGATCTACGCCGTCGAACTGCGCCTTGAGCACGGTTTCGTTCTGCGCGGGCGACATCGGAGTCCAGTTCCCGGTCACCGGGCCGTTTGACACCGGGACGAGAGCCGGACCGCTCGTCACTGCTGCGCTTGTACCTTGGGATACCCCTCCTCCCCCCGAAGCCCCTTGCCAGATCGTCGTGTTCGGGGCGGGCGCGCCTTTCAAGCGCAGGTAGAAGAAGTTCGAGGCCGGTCCACCGCTGCTGCAGCAGAACATACCTACCCCGGGATCCTGCGGGGCGCCCTGCTTGGCCTGGAGGCTCCCGTTGTCGCCCGCGTAGATCGTGAGCTTGCGGGTGTTCGCCGTTCCGTCCCCGGGGATCACCTGCGTGTCGGCCAGAGCGCTCGCCGGCGCTATGAGGGCGAGCGCGATGACGGCGAGCACGCCTAGCGGCCGAAAACGAAGCATGGAGAACCTCCTGGCCCTGGATGGGGCGGACGGAAAGACGCAGAGCGAACGTACGCCCCTGGCTCGGGCGGAGCGGAACGAGGCGGGAACCTACGCCACTTCGCAGTGCGAAGTCAATGGGAAATCCGGGTCATCAATATGCCAACACGTCGTCGAGCGTTCGACGCCACCGAGAGCGGCTGCCGCATGAACGCCATGAGTGCTGGCTGCGGGGCCCGACGAGGCCCTCGACCTCCTCTCCGGCCGTGCGCCGCCGCGCCCGTTTTGACCGACCCGGCCATGCGTCCAATCCCATGGGAGGGGCGAAGGCGCCACTACCGGCTCCTCACGAGCGGCGTCGAGGGGACAAGCGAGGGCGCCGACCGGTCCTTCACGACGGCTCCCGCTCCGGGCTCACCCTCCTCTCCGGCGCCGAGGACCCGAAAGTCGCCGACGCGAAGCCCCCCAGAGCGAGCCCGGCGTGCCGGACCTCGAAGGCTCGCCTCGCGACTGCCCGTCGCCGCCTGGCGTCGACCAGGAGCGCCGCGGGGCGCAGACCCCCGACCGCCGAAGGCAAGCGGGTCAAGCGCGCGAGCACTGCGGTGTCGAGAGCCCGTCGTCAGGTCGTCGCGCGATGCTGATGCTCGTCGAGCGCGACGACGCTTGAGGCTAGCTCTTCTTCTTCTTCTTCTCCTTCGGCGCTCGGAGGGTGAGGCTGAACGTGTCGGTGCGCTTGGTCGCCCCGACGCCGACCGTCGCTGTCGCCTTCGCCGCGATGCTCTTCCTCGCCCGCAGCAGTGCGAAGCCCTTTGAGGAGAGCTTGAACTTGACCGTGACCTTGCCAGTGGGCGCGATGGTGAAGGCCTTGCTCGCGAGCGCCAGCGGCTTGGGCTTCGTGGCCTTGGCCTTGGAGGCGGCCGCCGAGCTGGCCTTTACAGCCCTGGCCGTGACCAGCGCAACTACTCCCCGGTCGCCGGCGCGGCCCCCCAGGAGGATGCTGAACGTTCCGTCCTTCGCCACGGTCACCGACTTGGGGCCGATCAAGCTGACCTTGCCTGGGCCGGTGCTCCCGCCTCCAGGGACCCCGCCGGTGGGCGGCGTGCCGGTCTGGCCCGGGGGGCCGGTCGGCGTGCCGCCCGGGGGACCGCTCGTGCCGGTCGTGCCGCCGCTGTCGTCGTCGTCGATGATCGTCCCGACCCCGGCGGCGTCGCCGAGCGTGGCGTTCTGGGGGTTCGAGAGGTTGACGCCGAAGGTCTCGTTGGGCTCGTCGAGCGCGTCGCCCTTGACCTGGACCGTCACGTTCTCCGTGGTGTCCCCCGGGGCGAAGGTGACCGTCCCCGAGGCAGAGGTGTAGTCCTCCGCGGCCGTAGCCGAGCCGTCAGCCGTCGCGTAGGCGGCGGTCACCGTCCTCCCGCTCGGCCGGCTCAACGCCACCTCGAAGCTCGCACCGACCTCGCCCGCGTTGCCCTCGGTCACGGACGCGTCGCCGATCGAGACCGCTGGCGGGTCGTCGTCGTCGGTGATCGTTCCGGCCCCGGTGGCGTCGCCGAGCGTGGCGTTCTGGGGGTTCGAGAGGTTGACGCCGAAGGTCTCGTTGGGCTCGTCGAGCGCGTCGCCCTTGACCTGGACCGTCACGTTCTCCGTGGTGTCCCCCGGGGCGAAGGTGACCGTCCCCGAGGCAGAGGTGTAGTCCTCCGCGGCCGTAGCCGAGCCGTCAGCCGTCGCGTAGGCGGCGGTCACCGTCCTCCCGCTCGGCCGGCTCAACGCCACCTCGAAGCTCGCACCGACCTCGCCCGCGTTGCCCTCGGTCACGGACGCGTCGCCGATCGAGACCGCTGGCGGGTCGTCGTCGTCGGTGATCGTTCCGGCCCCGGTGGCGTCGCCGAGCGTGGCGTTCTGGGGGTTCGAGAGGTTGACGCCGAAGGTCTCGTTGGGCTCGTCGAGCGCGTCGCCCTTGACCTGGACCGTGACGCTCTCGGCGGTATCACCCGGGGCGAAAGTGACCGTTCCCGAGGCAGCCGTGTAATCACCCGGCGCGGTGGCCGAGCCGTCCGCGGTCGCGTAGTCCACCTTGACGGTCGCGGTGCTCTGCTCGTTGAGGTTGACCGTGAAGGTGGCGTTTACTTGGCCGGAGTTGCCCTCGGTCACGGTCGCATCGCCGATCGTGACCGCCGGGTTCGCCTCCACCACTAGCGTTACGTTGTCCGCGCCGTAGGTCGGGACGTAGCGCTCATTGCCGAGGTCGTCGCCGCTGACCTGTGAGAACTGGCCGCTGCGGCCGTCCGCGGCCGTCTTCACGATCTCGAAGGTGCCGCTCGCCGCAGGATCGAAGCCGGAACCGTTCACGAGCCTCAGTGCCCCGTCGAGAGAGGCGTTGCCGTTCACGACCAGACGGTCGAACTGGGTCCCGGGGCCGGTCCCCTGGATCTCCGATTCGAGCGTTCCGCCGGCGCCCTGGGTGTAGTTGCTGTTGATCGTGAGCGTGCCCGGCGAAGTGCCCGGCCTGACCGTGCCGCCCGAGTTGTTCACGGGCCCGTCCACAGTGCCCGCTCCGCGCAGCACGCCACCCTGAAGCTCGAGGGGGCCGCCAAGCGTCGTACCGACGGGGACCGTGGTCGTGCCGCCGGTCTGGGTGTGGGAGGAGAGGTCGAGCCGGCCGGCGCTGATGGTGAGGTCGCCGTCGTTGTCAAGCGGCAGGTAGAAAGCCTCGCTGCCGGGCGAGGTCTTCTCGATCGTGCCGCCCGCCAGGTTGCGCAACAGCCCGGCGCCATAATCGTAGATCGCGATGTCGCCCGTGATCTCCAGCGCGCCGGCGTTCTCGACCGTCCCGCCGTAGGGATCGCCGCCCCCGACGTTCCACCCCCCCGAGCTCCAAGTAGTGGCTCCACCCAAGCGCAACACCGCCTGGCCGTTGACCGCGAGGAAGCCGGTGGAGGCGACCGTCGAGCCTGCCGCGAACGTCGTCGTGCCGCCGCTGAAGGTGATGTTGTCGAAGTTCGAGGCGCCCGTACCGACCGTCAACGTGCCCGCCCCGAAGCGCGTGCCGCCCTCGCCGTCGGAGACGATGCGCCCGGTCGAGCCTGCCCCCCCAAGCTCGAGGGAGCCGCCCGAGAAGAACGACGTGGCCGGGTCATAGGTCGCGCCCGAAGCCAGCGTCGTCGTCCCTCCCTCATAGCGCACCGTGCCCGGGCCGCCGAGCGAAGCTGCAGCCCCAAGCGAATGCTGGCCGCCGAAGGCAAGCGTCGCCCCAGCCGCCGCCGAGTAGGAGCCGACGCTCGTCTCGCCGGCGCCCGTCCCACTGGAAAGCTCGAGCCCCCCGCTCGACACCGTCAACGCGCCGTCGTTGTCAAGCGGCAGGTAGAAAGCCTCGCTGCCGGGCGAGGTCTTCTCGATCGTGCCGCCCGCCAGGTTGCGCAACAGCCCGGCGCCATAATCGTAGATCGCGATGTCGCCCGTGATCTCCAGCGCGCCGGCGTTCTCGACCGTCCCGCCGTAGGGATCGCCGCCCCCGACGTTCCACCCCCCCGAGCTCCAAGTAGTGGCTCCACCCAAGCGCAACACCGCCTGGCCGTTGACCGCGAGGAAGCCGGCGAACGACGACGCGCCCGTCCCGACGGCGAGCGTCCGGCCGGCGCTCACGGCGAGGTTGGCGCTCGTCTGGAGCGCAACCGACTTGGCGGCCCCGTCGGCACCTGAGTCCAGCACCGCGTTCGCACCCATAGGGATAACCACGTCGTCGGACGCGGTCGGCACGCTCGCGCAGCTCCAGTTGGCGGCCGTGTTCCAGTCGCTCCCCGGACCCTGGAAGGAGCAGGTTGCGGCCTGCACGGCGCCGGGCGCCGCCAGCACCGTCACCAGCGCGGTGAGCACCGCCCAGGCGAGTCGAGTCCTTCCGGGCAGTCCCTTCTTGCCAGTGCGCGCTCGCACTCCCATACCCAGGTCCACCATTACCCCCCTTTGGTGACGTGCGACCCTAGCGGACCAGTCGGGGCGAGGCAAGCACAGATTCGGTCCACCTGCGGTTTCCGATAGGTCACAGGAGGAGCGGAATACTTCGGCTCCAGCTCGTGGACGCTCTGCTCGGGCGAGGGCGGCGCGTCGTCGTGATCGATGGTCTCTCCAGCGGCCGGGCGGACCGCCTTCATGAGCCGCGCGAACCCTCCCCTATGACTCGCCCCCGCCTACTGAGCCGCCTTGCAGCGTTCCTCCGCCCTCTGGCGCTGGTCGCCCTCCGGCACGTTCTTGACCACGTCGAGGCACTGCTTGACGGCGGCGTCGCGCGCCTTGTCCGCGTTGCCGTTGCACGCCTCCTCGGCAGTCTTGCGGGCGCCCGCGTTGTCGATCCTCCCAGCCTGGTCGAGGCACTCCTGCTGCGCCTCGCCCTTGGTGTCGGGCGTGTCGTCGTCGTCGCCGCCGCCGCCGCATCCGGCGGCGAGCAGCCCGCACGCGGCGAGGAGGAGGAAGAAGACGTGGAGGCGACGGAGCATGAGTTCTCCTGTAGAGGGGCGGACGCACCCTATCTCTAAGCTGCCCGCCATCGCCACCGCGCAACGACAGCCCCCGTCCTCCGACGACGTCGAGCAGGTCGCCTGGGATCTCGAACCGCTCGTCGAGGGCGACGGAGATGCGGGCGTGCGTCGGCTCCTCGACGAGGCGGCGGCGCAGGCAGAGCGCTTCAAGGCTCGCTACGCCGGAAAGGTCGCAGAGCTCGACGGGGCCGGCCTCGTCGAGGCCATGACCGAGCTGGCCGAGCTGCAGGAGCTCGTCGGCCGCGCGGGCACTTACGCCGCGCTGTGGTTCTCCACCGACACGGCCGACCCGGCCCGCGGCGCCCTGCTCCAGCTCGTCCAGGAGCGTGCGACCGCGATCGAGACCCAGCTGATCTTCGCCGAGCTCGAATGGGCGGCCCTCGATGACGAGCGCGCACAGGAGCTGCTCGCCTCCGACGGGCTGGACTTCTGCCGCCACTACCTGGCCACCCAGCGTCGCTACCGCCCCCATCTGCTCACGGAGCCCGAGGAACGCGTGCTGGTCGAGAAGGGGGTCACGGGGCGTGGCGCGTGGTCGCGGCTGTTCACCGAGCAGGTCTCCGCCGTGCGCGTCGCGATGGAGGGGGAGGAGGAGACGACGCTCGACGCGGCCCTGAGCCGGCTGGTCTCCCCGGATCGCGGGGAGCGCCGCG
>JAABUS010007733.1_pt1 | contig 12154 bp, 12 predicted proteins | sample 5560161 | NCBI WGS metagenome assembly JAABUS01 (sample SAMN10711885, study PRJNA513376) | rock metagenome | isolation source: Antarctica rocks | place: Antarctica: Victoria Land, Trio Nunatak nord | collected 2016-01-04 | reverse complement strand
AAATTTATACTCGTAGGGGGGTACGAATAAGGCAGTGTAAAAACGTTGATTTATTTTTAAAAAACTTTAAAATTTAACAGTTGAAGGGCCTTTTGCTGCAATGTGGGTTAAGTCCTACTAAAAATCAATTTTTTTTTTTTAACAAACATGCTCCTAACATTGGCATACGGTATTGTTACGACACGAGCCGGGCTGGACATTGATAATGCCCTGCCATTGCAAATACTCGAACGTTATGCAATCTTGCGGAACAAATACAGTTTCTATATTTGGAAACCATTCTTATCTTTGGGTAAATAATTAATTGCGACACTTTCAAACAAGGTTTTTAGAAGAAGCGGACAAGTTCATTGCTGGACTTGACCCAAAAGCGGCGAGGAAAGTTTTCTATAACATTGACCTTGCTGAGCAAACGAATAACCAAGAGCTTTTTAAAAAATTGCAGAAAGACATCTGGGAGTTCAGGACACGTTTTGCAGGAAAACAAATTCGCCTTCTTGCCTTTTGGGACAAAACGAATTACCAGGAGACTTTGGTTTTTGCAACTCATGGTTTTATTAAAAAAGTAGACAAAGTGCCAGCGAACGAAATTGAAAGAGCAATTAACATTAGGATAAAATATTTTGAAAACAAAAAATAATAATATGGCAAAGACAGCAATAAAATCTTATTCACTTGCCGAAATGAAAGACAAATACCTTGGCAAGGTTGGGACAAAAAATAGGGACGAATACGAATACGAACTTAACATGGATGTATTAAGCCATATGATTAAGAAAGCAAGAGAAGAACGCAATTTGACACAGGAGCAATTAGGAAAACTTGTGGGTGTTCAAAAGGCACAGATTTCAAAATTGGAAAGTAGTGCTAATAGTGCGACAATAGACACTATCCTAAAAGTTTTTAAAGCATTGAAAGCGGATATTCATTTCAATGTAACTCTTGAAAACAAACAGCTTCAATTATCGTAAGCCAGAAAGGCGAACGCCCGACAAGGTTTGGCAATATGCGGCAGGACGTTAAAGCTTCAGCTTAGGGCTGCTGCTGCCAGAAGCAGTTCCAGCCGACGAATATCCATGAGGTTTTATTTGTTATCTTCACCTTGCGTTTTTTAATCAGCTTCGGCGTGACAAACGTCATAAATACCACCACATCGCCAGGCCTAAAAAGTTAAGCAAAATTTTTCATTCTGCTTTAGTGCTTCGTTAAGTTAAGCAGCTATGTTCGTCCGGAACGTATGTATTTTATCGGCATTTCGGCTATTGTCTTTGTTTCGCTTTTGAATCAGTCTTGTTTATGTTAACGATTGAAATGTTGCTGCAGGTATTCGTTTTCTACAATAAAACCTCACTATTTAATAAATGATATTAAATGATTGTATTCCGGTAAAACAAAGAAGATTAATTATATTTTTGCCGCCTATGAGATGCAAAATATTATCAAAAGTCCTTTTTTCCGGAATACTATTTTTTTATTTGCCCTATCAATCTATGGCCTGGGGAATGTTAGGGCATCGCATTGTAGGTGAAATAGCAAGCAGTTATTTAACGCCTAAAGCCCGTAAAGCAATTCAGCAAATATTAGGAACAGAGTCTGTTGCAATAGCAAGTAACTGGGCAGATTTTATAAAATCTGACAATGATTATAGATACCTTAACTCCTGGCATTATATCAATTTTGACAGTGCATTAAGTTATAGCCAGATGCAGAACTATTTAAAAAAAGATACTGCCACTGACGCTTATACCAAACTTAATTTTCTTATTAAACAGCTTAAAAGCAAAAGTCTGCCGCAAAATGAAAAAGTTATGTATCTGCGTTTGCTTATACATATTGCAGGGGATGTGCACCAGCCATTTCACTCAGCACGAAAGGGAGACACCGGCGGTAATGATATAAACGTTTCATGGTTTAACCAATCTTCAAATATTCATCGTGTCTGGGATGAGCAGCTTATAGATTTTCAGAAATTAAGTTATACTGAATATACTGATGCAATTAATCATGTAACCCAGAAACAAAAAACCAGTTGGCAAAAACAACCTGTCAGTAAATGGTTATATGATTCATACAGTATCAGCGAGCAGTTGCATCAGGAGTTACGACAACCCGATCAGAAGCTAAGCTTTCAATACAATTTTAAACACATCGAAACGCTCAACGAACAGCTGGTAAAAGGCGGAGTTCATCTGGCTGCATTGCTAAACAAGATTTTCGGCTAACAGAACCATTTAGAACCACGATTTTTGGATTATTACGGATCGGGAGGAAATAGAAGCTAAACTACAATTTATTAACTCTTGTTATCATCGATACTAAACACTAATTACTCTGAAAAAACAAGATTTATTCTCCTCATAATTTATTAAAATCTTCAAAATCGTGGTTCCAAAATCGTGGTTTTAAAGTTGAGGTTCTCTATGGTTTCAATACCACTTTTACACAACCGTCTTCTTTTTTGTTGAAGATGTCATACATTTTTTCTGCCTGGCTAAGAGGTACTCTATGTGTAATTATATCATCCAGTGTAACTTTATTTTCCACTACCAGAGAAATCAAATGATCAATGTAACGTTGTACCCATGCCTGACCTCCGCGCATCACAATATTTTTTTCAAACCATTTTTAAGAGGAAAATTATCATAAGGATATCCGTATACTCCTACTACTGACACTCTTCCGGCTCTGCGCACAGCATCTATACAAGCTTCAAGCACCTTTATGCTGCCTTGCTGACCCTGGAAAAAATTTTTAACAGATTCCAGTGTTGATCTGTCTGCCTCCATACCTACAGCATCTATGCAAACGTCTGCACCATATCCGCCGGTCATCTCACGAATAACATCTACCGGGTCTACTTTATTTGAATTAATAGTTTCGCTTTTGGCAGTAAGCCTTGCTTTTTCAAGGCGATATTCCTGTATATCAATTCCTACAACCCTCGATGCGCCATGAAGCCATGCTGCTTTCTGCGCCATTATGCCTACAGGTCCGCAACCAAAAACAGCTACCACGTCGCCTGCTTTTACTTCTCCCCACTCACAGGCAGCCCAACCTGTAGAAAATATATCAGTAAGAAAAAGTATTTTCTCATCAGGAATACCGTCGGGAACAATACGAGGATTATAATCAGCATACATTACCCTCGCATATTCTGCCTGGCCTCCCGGTATCCCTGCATAGGTATCGGTAAAGCCATACAAAGCAGCACCAGCTCCCTTCATAACAGTAATGTTACCTTCAGGGCCATAGGTTTTATCATTTGAATTTTCGCAGTGGGTGGGCAAATCCATATCGCAAAAATGACAATGTCCGCAGGCAATGGGAAAAGGAACAATTACCCGGTCGCCTTTTTTTAATTTAGTAACGCTGCTGCCGACTTCTTCTACAATACCCATAAATTCGTGGCCCAGAACAAGATCATGCGGCTGCAGTACAAATCCATTATAAATGTGTAAGTCTGATCCGCAAATAGCAGTAGAGGTTACACGGATTATTGCATCCGTTTTTTCTTCAATTTTTGGATCATCAACTGTGTCAACGCTTACATCTTTCGGTTTGTGAAATACTAAAGCTTTCATGTTAGTGGTTTTAGTTAAAAAAATGATTTAGGAGAAAAACAAGCTTTTTAAAAGATCGAGTACTCTATTGCTGCTGTAAGTATTAATTAATTTTTTTATAAATAAACTATGCCATCTAAATGCTAAATTGTCTTTCAAGCTGTATATAATGCTAGCAGGCATAACAGTACTCACAAGAGACTGCCGGTTCTTATGTTTGAAACTTAAGGATATTAGCAGCAATTAAATATTCGTAAAAATAAAAAGCTAATTAAAATTTATAAAACCAGGAAGCAAAAAATAATTCAATATTTGTTCAAATAAAGGTCAATGAAAAAAATAATCATTATAATACTGTTTGCTTTTATGCTTTTCGCTGCCTATTCAAGTAAGCCTGATGATAAAACTTGTATTATAAAGGCTGTAAAAGCTGTATGGGGTAAACGTGTTCCCGATGAAAGACTTCCATTATGTTACGAACCATTTATGGATTTGACCAGTCAGTCAGTAAAAATTAATGATTGGATATTCCTGAAAAGAATTCAATATAAATATAAGAATGGTTATATAACTGTAGGGATTGGAGCTTTTAAAAAAGTGTTCATTCTTTAGTATTTCTGATATTTAATTTTCTCACTTTCAGTGTTCCTTTCCAAAAAATTCTTCTAGCTTTCTTTCAACTATAAAATTAAATTTTACCTGTTTTTTTACTATTGTTACAAAATTTACTTTTGGGAAGTAAAAGTTCAGCCAAACTATCTGTCAATTCAAAACTTTTGAGACGATAAGAGATCAAACAATATTAATATTTATTATTTTTATCGTGAAAAGAGAATGAAGCGGAGAAAATACTACTAACAATTATATTGCTCCTAAAAAAATACAATGAATATAACAAGACGCGATGCGATAAGAAGTTGTTTAATTATTACTGTTGGTGCCCTTGTACCTTCGTGTCTGCAGGAAAAAAACAAGCCGGCTATAGCTTATAAACATCTTTCTATAGACGGCAACCAGGAGAAGCTTATTAGTGAGGTTAGTGAAACAATTATACCAGCCACTGATACACCCGGTGCAAAGGATACTTATACTCACCTTTTCGTTTTAAAAATGTTGGATGATTGCTACAATAAAGACGAACAGCAGCAATTTATAAAAGGAATGAAAGAGTTTGAAAAGCTTTCACAGAAAAAGTTTGACAAATCTTTTGTTGATTGTAATATGTTGCAGAGAGAGGAATTAGTAAGGAACAATATCAACAGTAAAAATGTTTCAGAAGATATATCAGCTTTTTTTAAAATAATGAAAAAGTTAACTGTTCAGGGTTATATGACATCTAAATATTACCTTAACAATATACAGGTGTATAAACTCGTTCCCGGTAAATACTATGGTTGTATTCCGGTGACTTCATTAAATCAAAAAGGAATTTCAATTTAAATAATATGGGTGATAATAATGGTACGATTAATAGCCGTACGTTCGATGCCATCGTTATAGGATCTGGCATGAGCGGCGGTTGGGCAGCAAAAGAACTAACAGAAAAAGGTTTAAAAACACTCGTATTAGAACGTGGCAGAGATGTAAAACACCTGGTTGATTATCCTACAACCAATATGTACCCATGGGAGTTTGAGCACCGCAACCAGCTTCCGCTCGATGTGCAGACGGCCAATCCTATTGCTAGCCGGTGTTATATATTTAAGGAAGATGCTATGCATTTTGTAGTAAAGGATAATGAACATCCTTATACCCAGGAAAAGCCTTTTGACTGGATCAGAGGCTACCAGGTAGGCGGCAAATCTTTGTTGTGGGCAAGACAGACGCAACGATGGAGTGACTTTGATTTTGAAGGGCCTGCAAGAGATGGTTTTGCTGTAGACTGGCCTATTCGCTATAAAGATATAGCGCCCTGGTACAGCCATGTGGAAAAGTTTGCGGGTATTTCCGGTAATAAAGATGGCCTCGCTAGCCTTCCTGACGGCGAGTTTTTACCACCTCTGGAATTATCATGTGTTGAAAACTATTTTAAAGGTTTTGTAACTGAAAATTATAAAGACCGGCATGTAATATATGCACGATGTGCGCATTTAACAGAGCCACAGCCGATACACATAAAGCAGGGAAGAGCGCAATGCCAGAATAGAAACTTATGCCAGAGAGGATGCCCTTTCGGGGGATATTTCAGCGCTAACGCCACTACTATTCCATGGGCTCTAAAAACAGGTAAAATGACTTTGCAGACCGATGCCGTAGTTCACTCTATTATCTTTGATGAAGGAAAGGGTAAAGCAACAGGTGTAAGGATTATTGATGCCAAATCAAAAGAAGTAACGGAATATTATGCCCAAATTATTTTTGTAAATGCAGGTGCGCTCAATACCAATCTTATTTTGTTAAATTCCACTTCAAATCGTTTTCCAAACGGGTTAGGTAACGACAGCGCGTTATTGGGAAAATATGCAGCCTTCCATAACTATAGGGCAAGGATCTCAGCAGAATATGATGGTCATATGGATAAAACTACAGATGGACGCACCCCTACCAGCGCATACATTCCACGATTTAGAAATCTAAGGAAACAAGAGACTGATTTTCTGCGTGGATATGCAGCAGGGTTTGGTTCCTCAAGGTCGTTCAATACCAATACAGATGGCTTTGGCAAGGATTTGAAAAAGAATTTACAAACAAAGAATCTGGGTCCCTGGCATGTTGGTTCACATATGATGGGTGAAACGATACCAAAGAAAACCAATTATGTAAGTTTAGATAAAAGTAAAAAAGACGATTGGGGGATGCCGTTATTAAATATATCAATTGATTACGATGAAAATGACGAAAAAATGGTGAAAGACTTTATTGAGCAATTCACAGAAATGTACACTAAAGCAGGATTTACCAACATAAAAGCCAATGACTCAAAACAAGCTCCGGGCCTTGACATTCATGAGATGGGGGGAGTGCGGATGGGCAGAGATCCTAAAACTTCTATGTTAAACAAATGGAATCAATTGCATGCATGCAAAAATGTGTTTGTAACCGATGGAGCGTGTATGACATCCACTTCAACTCAAAACCCCTCTTTGACTTATATGGCATTTGCCGCAAGAGCAGTTAATTATGCAGCATGGCAAATGAAGAAAGGAAATTTGTAAACATTAAGACATTTGAAACAAACCTTTCTTAAAATAGTACAAGAGTAATATTCGCCCTCGTACTCTTTACTTATACGCAGAAGTAACAGAGTTACAGGATCAGTAAATGTCACTGTAATTTATTTCAAAAATTTTTCAAAGGCTTTTATAAAAAATATTTCTTAGGCTATAATTTCTTGTAGAAATACGTTTCAATTTAGCCTGACCACCATACCCTGTATAGTTTCTTTATTGTCGTTGTGTTAGCAACCGATAGGGCAGTGGAGGCATAACATAATGACAGGTAATGAAGAAATAATACCTCGAAGGTGTCAATTAATGATTTCAACTGAAGTGCTGGTGCGGTTTTAAATCCGGTGAATTGTCCCATAAATAACGCTTCTTTAGAAAAAGCATAAAGACTTACAGATTGTTCAACGAAAGAAGATAGTATCACCGCTTGCCGCCCGGTTGCTTAAGGAGCCTTGCGAACATTTAAACCGAAATCATGGCTTTGCGTCATTACTTAGGGGACAGTATGTGCCGGAGCCGTTTTATTTTGGGCCTTGCAATAAAATAGATTTCATTTATTTCTTTGGCCTTATAGCCTCTTAAACTAACAAGGAATTATAGAAGTTGTAAAGGGAAAACCTGTAAAAAAAAACGGGCAGTGGATAGAAATCCTTGCCCGTATCCAATTTCTATGAAAAACACCGGGTTAATTGAAACAACATTAATGCCGCAGGTAGATTTATCCCTTCATTTGATATAAATTGAACGAATGCCGATATTAATAATTGTTTCAAAAAAAAGAATAGTTACCGCAGAAACATTTTTCTATTTCATCAAAAACGACTTTTAGTTAAATTTGAATGAATACCGATATTAGTGACTTTTTCAGGAAGAATTGAAAATGACTGCATTAATATTTTTTTGAAATAAAAGAAATAATATAGTATAAATATTAATATCATTTTATTATATTTTAATTACGAACTCTGCTTTGAATATTACAGGCACCTTCTTTGCTGTGGTTTTATAGAAGTATTTGTAAAAGTTGCTCTTAAAAGTTATAATCCAATATGAAGCAATGAAAGACATACATTTTGACTTTGTAGACTTAGATAGCACTGAGTCTTTTGAGCTGTTTGGGAAATCTTTAGGAGGAGTTTTACAAAATAATACTTTACACTTTGATAATAATATTGCTAAAGGTGAATTAGTAAAAGCTACACCTGATTATGGACTATGGATACGTAAATGGAAATTTACTGTCTTAGAAAAGCTAATGCTACATAAAATACCTCCTCCTGCACAAGATGAAAAGAAATTTATACTAATTTATTTTTTGAATCCTGCCATTTTTCTTATTAAAAACAAAAGAAAAAAATTACATGTAAATGGCTCCCGTAACAGTTTGTTTTTAACTAGTGACGAGATGATAGACTTTAGTGTCATACCTAAACAGCCATTCTATGTTCTCGATATTGCCTTTACTGCATCCTGGCTCTTAAAGCATTTTAACGACGCTGATCCTTCTTTTAAAAATATTTTAAATACATATTTAAATACCAATACTAAAACAATTTTGACTGAGCCGTGCTGTGTAGAAGAATACAAAACATTACATGAACTGGAAGTGTTGATGCTTACAGATAATGAAGACGTTTTATTTATCCGTTCTAGAGTATATAACCTAATAGTTAGATTCTTTAGTAAAGTAGCTAACAGAAAGAACTCTTCCGTGATACAAAGCGCCATTAACTATGAGCAAATGATGCAGGCCGAAATGTTAATAATGGAGAGTATAAAAACACCTCCTAAAATTGAAGCAATAGCAAGAAAAGTAAATATGAGTGTTTCTTCACTATTGCGCCAATTTAAATTGATATATGGCAAAAGTATATATGAGTATTATGTAGAGAAAAAAATGGAGCTGGCGAAAAAGACAATACTGGAAAGTAGGGTTACGGTAAAAGAAATGGCGGAAATGCTCGGGTATAATCAAGCAAGTCCTTTTATAGAAGGCTTTACGAAATATCATGGTTACAGCCCCGGGAGCTTAAAACTTATAAGCCATTAGTCTTTATGCTGTTAAAAGACTGCTTAAATATTGTGTTATTAACATGAAAACCTCAACGTCAGTAATCAAACTTCCTTTCGATAAGCTTATTAATCTTTTTACGAAAAAATCTGCACACACATTTGTATTAGACCCTATTATAGGAAAAGGATTTGTACAAATTTTGGGTCTTGAAAAAGGATTGCAGGCAAGATTTTGGCAATGTTGTTTTAATGAAGGAATAGAAATGTATAGTGATGCAGGTTCTGAATATGAAAATTCATATTTTACACTTGCTTTCTTTCTTAATATCCAAGGATTGCAATTTGCTAACAGAGGCACATTTTTACATGAAAACATAATCTGGGATACCATCTTTATTTCTGCTGTCTCTGATTACAAAATACATATCGCTTTTAAGGCGAGGGTACATTGCGTAAGCATAAGCTTTTCAAAAAAATGGCTTAACAATAATGTTTTAAAAGACAATGAAGTTTTTAAAAATCTAAAAGAAAAAATTGATACAACTGAATTATTTTCACTGCTTGAATCTATGAGTTCATCAGAGAAAAAAACGATACAGGAATTATTGGATTCTTCATGGGAAAAGTCTCTTGGGTCCTTTTATATTAAATCTGCTGTATTAAAAATTATCTGCGATTTCTTTTACAAATTAAAAGAAAAGCAAACGTTCATTATGAATGACATTTCGCCATATACCTCCATTACGCAAGTAGGAAAATACCTCTGTGATCATCTTTTATGCCCGCTGCCTAATTTAAAACATTTAGCGGATAAGTTTTCAAAAAGTGAATCAACCTTAAAGAGACATTTTAAAAAGAGATATGGCGTTAACATGTCTACCTATTTTATCAAAAAAAAGATGGAATATGCACAACAACTAATACATGAAAAAAATACGAGTGTAAGTGAAATTGCATTTATGCTTGGGTATAGAAATGTAAATAATTTTATTACTATGTTTAGAAAACACACTAAGTCTTAATGTAGGCAGAATTTTAAAAGACGTTAATTTAAAAAAGTTATCAAACTAATAGTGATCAAATGAGATGAAGAATGAATTTTGCGAATAACGGACTGATCCTATTAAAACACTCTGATTTAAAAAACCTCGCCTAAATTGAGATAAACGCTGGAATACCCTTTACTAATACCATAATCAATAGCAATATTAGTGTTTGATCGTTTGTTAAATTTAAGACGTAGACCAGCACCTATCGCAGGGTGTGGACCTGTATAGCGGTTGTTAGAGGGATCTGTAATAATATTAAAGTTAGCAAAAGCAACATACCCCAGCAATCCATTTATAGTAAGATCCCTTCTGTATTCGCCTTCTGCATACCACATGGTTTTGCCGCGATAATGGTTTTGTGCAATTCCTCTTCCTGACCTTTGATAAGGATCCCAGCCAATGCCCGGCAAATCGAGGTACGGTACATTGTTGTCAAGAGCACTCCAAACGTATGACCATAAAGCGACCACTTTTCTTTTTTTATCAGGAAATGATAAATACTTTCTGACATCCAAATAGAGAGATTTCCAGGTATTGCTCCCATTTCCTAAAAAATGAGGATTCATGCGGTAAATAAAGTTCGCGTAGGCGCCTGGCAAAGGGTTGATAGCATTGTTTCTAGTATCGTATAGAACATTAAAGGTAAGACCTGACGATACAGAATTTTGATGGGGTGCTGTGCCATAATTGTAGCCTGTAAACTTTGCCAATCCGATAGTGTCATTTACCGTGCTTATGTTAATATGATAGTCAAGATTGTAACCCATGCCTGCAAGAAAATAAGGCTTTATCCGTCTTAATACAGTTTGATAAAAACGGATGTATGAATAATTTACCAATAATCTTTCGTTTTGGTAAATATTGCCTTTGGTACCGTATATATATTCAGGATATAAAGAAAACCTTGTATCGCCTTGTATATTCCACATGTTTTTGCTAGTATACATATTTGACCGGAAAGCCAGCGAATAACGCCCTTTGAAGTTAAGATAAGGAGAGAAAGAAACGTTTGACAAAAAAGTCTTTTGTCTGCTGCCCAGGTAAAAGCCGGCAGAAGTAGATGCTATTACAGCTTTGCCGCCCCTTGGTATTGCACCCGGAAGCAGGGAAAAATAAACTTTTTTCCCTGGGCTTCGCTTTATTTTTTTCGGACTGAATTGAAATCTTGATTTTACAACATCTATGATGTCCACTTTTTTTGTTGTATCTAAAATAAGATCTATTGTACTCTCCTGCTTTTGCTCCTTCTTTTGAGACCAGACACACACCGGGACAATAGATAGCAAAAAAATTATAATGATATCTTTTGCTGCTTTTTCAGATAATATAAAATGAACCGGCATGAATTTTCAGGGAAAAGGTTTCTATTGAAATATCCTGCTAAAATAATGCTATAATCATGCCTTAAAAAATCTTTAAAACCTTGCTCCTCATTAATTTCGTAAAACTAATATAACCTCGAATCTCTGGTGCGGGAGTATCATACTTTTTCAAAATAAAAAAGCATGAAACAATCCTTTAGGTCATTTCATGCTTTTAATCATTAAAAAATCATCTTATTTAACCCTCAAAACAGGCTTAAGTTTATAACTTCCAGCCCCGGTTTTAATAACGGATAAGTCTGCATTAAAGTCTATAACAATATTATCAAGCGCAGCGCTTAATTTTTTTGCTATTTTAATTTTCAATCCTGTTTCATCACCGCTGGCAACAGATAAAGGATAAATAACATTATCTATTTTTATGGAATTATTGGTTCCCAAAATAAAGCGTATTTCCTGTACCGTACCGGCAGGAACGGAACCTGTTGCAAGTGTAGTGTCAGCACCATTTTGAAATTTAAGTAAATCATACACATTTGCGTTAGTATTGAGAGAAACCCAGGCTGAAGTATCTTTAGCAAAATTTACCCTTACTTCTTTGATGTCTACATTCACTTCCTGTGCATTGTAAGGAGCATCAGTCAGTTTTACACTTAATTGAGTGGTTGCATCATTACTTTTTTTACATCCAGCTAATAAACCTACCGATATTATTATCAAAAAAAACGATAATACCATTTTACTTTTCTTGAACATTTTTATAGTTTTTTTACAAAACGCAAAAAGGCAGGCATATATTGTAAAATGAAAGCGAAAAATGCAGGCAGATAAGAATACAGTGCAGGTAAAAAGTTTAGAATATATGGAAGCGTATTTATTACTGATTTAAATTGGTAAAGAATGCTTATTCATCAATCTTTATTAAACTTTAAATGGTTCTACATGTACTAAAACATCAGTTACTCTTAAATCACTTTTCAGAATAATATCTTTTACTAAATGTGATATGCGGTGACCTTCTGTTACGCTCAGTTGTCCGTCAA
>JAABUS010007731.1_pt1 | contig 12155 bp, 10 predicted proteins | sample 5560161 | NCBI WGS metagenome assembly JAABUS01 (sample SAMN10711885, study PRJNA513376) | rock metagenome | isolation source: Antarctica rocks | place: Antarctica: Victoria Land, Trio Nunatak nord | collected 2016-01-04 | reverse complement strand
ACATATATATGTATATACTCAGATATGTGTACGAATTTGACCCCCATATATGGATTTACACATGTGTGTATATGTACACAATACCAGAACACAACTCACGACCAGAAAGTGATACAGCGTTTCACCTGTTTGCAGACTGATGACTTCTGTTCGTTCAAGCCCAGCTGAGTCACGGGAGTTCAGAACCGTATCTGTCCCTCTTACAACATGACTACAGCTCCTGACAAAAAAAGGGTCGCCCACCTTATGTATGTCCTCCATGACATATTTGCCACTTGGCTTCAAATCAGCAATGAAGGGCGTTCTGTCACTGATTGTCTGGAAGTCATCAATGCTCAAAGGCACATCCACAGAGTGTGCCATGGCCAACAGATGCAGCACTGCATTTGTGCTGCCTCCCAGGGCCATGACAACTGTGATTGCATTCTCAAATGCTTGCTTGGTCATGATGTCTCGTGGCTTGATGTCGTGTTTCAGCAGCTCTAGCAGAGCCCTGCATGACACAATTAGAGTCAATTTGGGGTCTATTCTGACTCAATTTGCAGCCAATTTGGAGGTAAAACACACAGCGGGGTTCTTGTAAAAGTCCCCTGGTAGAAGTTGAACTGAATGTGCCTGACCAAAGATATGTTTAAGCAGCCATATGGTGAGCTGATATCCAATATTGTGGTGAGCACAGGCAAGGTCTGCACAGTAAGCAGAAGCATGCTGAAAGTATGGCCACTGCGACCTGAGAGTCTGTCTATCAGCTTCCAACAAAGGCACAGCATGCATCATCAATAACAGCAACATATCAGCAATACTTACGGTCACAACAACAGTAACAGCAACAAAAGCACCTGCCTGCCAGCCAAGCGACACTCCAGTTTCTTAAGAGGGTCCTCTGCCGGCACGCTACTGCTGTAAGGCAGACTCATGCCCATTGCTTCTATTGCGCTGGACATGGTGTTGGCTGTATACATACCCCCGCAGGCTCCAGCACCCGGACATGCATTCCTTGTGATGTCGAAACGTTGGGTCTCGTCTATCAGCTTTGCAGCATAGGCACCTGAGAAGACAGAACTTGTTGAATCGTGAGACAGATTAAGTTGTGCTGTGATGCATTCCTTGTGATGTCAAAACGTTGGGTTTTGTCTATCAGCTTTGCGGTGTAGGCACCTGGAAAGACAAATCTTGCTGGGAGCTGATTGACAAATCTTGCATCTTTAAACAAACTAAGTTGGGCTGTGATGCATTCCTTGTGATGTCGAAATGTTGGGTCTCATCTATCAGCTTTGCAGCATAGGCACCTGGAAAGACAGGTAATAAGATAAATAATAACAATAGTTACGCTTTCCAGCTCTCATGATGAGCTAGGTACGTGCGGGACAAGTATTGTCTCTACAAAGCTGTCTGTCTTGCGCATCTCTGTAAGGTCTATAAGGAAAGACAGATCTTGTTGTTTGATCTTGAATGGACTGAACTAGGTTGCGGTGCAAAGCTGAATGTAAAAGTAATGATGTGTATGATGCATGTGGTAGAGATGTTGACACTTTGCCTGCTTGCTAAAGGGGATGAGAGGTATCAAAGAGGTCATCATCAAAGCATGTGCCAACTACTCAGATGATCAGGTAGCAATATGGCTGACTGCACGTAACTGATTGCAGCTACCAGCATATGACAAAATGCAATGCACTGGCTGCAGGATGTGCCAAAATTGTGATGTGTCAGCAGACCTTGCTACACTAAGTTTTGCAACAGGCATGCATCAAACACTTGTCCCTGTAAACAAGAGAGGCTACAGACATGACAGCCTGGCATTGCAAGACAGGGGCAAGCAAAACGTACACCAAGCTCTTTCATCACTATGCGAAGAACAAAGCACACATGCAGCAGACCGCTTGCTTCATGTCTTGGGTGCCTAACAAGATTGTCTACTACTGTAGAAGACTTCCTAGTGGACAGCTCAAAGTCAAGAGTTTAGAAACCCCAATAGAATTCAGCTGTGCACAGGCAGGAGTGTGACTCACCATAGCTTTGAAAGGCTGAAACAATATCCAAGGGCTCATTGTCCTTGCTGTACCCAGGCTTGATAGAGCCTCCATACACCATAATGGAGGGCCTATTTAGGCGCCCCATGGCGATCAAAACCCCTGGCATGTTTTTGTCACAGCCAGGCAGTGATATGTTGCCATCATACCACTGACCACCCATCACCGTTTCAATGCTGTCAGCAATCAGGTCACGGGACTGGAGGCTAAAGCTCATGCCCTCTGTGCCCATAGAGATGCCGTCGCTGACACCGATTGTGTTGAATCGGAATGCGACCATGCCGGCGTCTTGGACCCCGGCTTTGACTTCTGCTGCTAAGTCCATTAGATGCATGTTGCAGGGGTTGCCTTCATACCAGACAGATGATATTCCCACCTGCAGCACAGGTTGCACAGGTAGCACTCAACGCCGCCTTTATTTCGTTCAGTTTGATTGCATAATGCCAACAGTGCAGTTGCTGCCTTCTCGATGTGCTCACTAGTGATAAAGGCCTTGAACTTGCTCTCAGCGATAGTGCTGTTTGCATGCGTGCTGCGGTGTACAGGCATGTACACTGCCACAGCGCTGCAATGTGACTGCAACCACGGTCACTGATGACTCGCCTGTGGCTTGTTCATATCCTCTTCCGTCAAACCAGTGGCGTACAGCATTGCTTGCGACGCTCCCTGTGACTTGGGTTGTGTGATATGGCGACTGATTTTGTTGAGGTTCGGAGGCACTGGATCGCTCGGTGATGGTATCTTCTGTTCTTCCAGAACTGGCTCGGGTGCGGCTACAGCTGCGCGTACTCCGAACTGCTTCCGGTGTCTGCACGCTCGGCGACACTGGTGCAAGACAGGAGTGGCCTGGCTGGTGCTGGCCACCTGCGGGGATATATTGCGTCCGTACATGTTCATTTGTGCAATTGTCGGCCTAGCAAGCACTTCCGTTCTATCGGTCGCCTGATGTTTCGAAGGCATAAGCTGCCGACAGCTGCAAGACTCATCTAGGGTTTCCTTTCACGTGTGAGCGCACATGGCGCAGCCATGACTACACCCGCTGCATAGTTCCTGCACAAGCATCTGCCGATCGTGCTGTCGCAGACCCCACCTGTCTTGTTCGCGACAATCGTGTCGCCAAGACAGTATCCATAGATAGACCTGTGCGCCATGGCGCCAAGGCGAACCTTGGCGGAGGAGTTGGCAGAGCTTGCCACACCTCGGCCGGCTGCAGGTAAATTTGAACCGGTGCTGCTTGCGGTTGCTGACCGCCTGAAACGTCTCCTCTCAGCGTCAAGTACTGGTTACAGGGCCGGATCTTGAGGGTGACGACTTGGCGGACGGCGCTACTTTGGAAGCTGAAGACATGGACTTTGACCAAGACCAGCAGCCCTCCAGGTACTCTACCTGCAAACCAACGCAAAGTACAATTGTCAGTTTCATGTCAACACTGGTGCACTTCCAGAGTTGTCACCGTCAAGTGACTGGCTCAGAGCGCAGTTGGAGGCACTGTGGGCTTGATGCTCTATGGCAGCTCAACTAGTCTACATCACGTTTGCGTTGTATCAAAGCGCTGCTGCATCCAAGCTTTTGCGTGCTGTTGTCAGCCTTGTGTTGCGTGACGCATGTAATAGAGTCTCTTGCAAAAAAGCTTGTGTGCTTGATGCTGTTGCAGAACGGCTCGTGAGAAGAAGGACAGATTGCGCGCAGACATTCAGCTGCAAGGGCCTTCCTACAGCGGCCGCCGCACAAGCAGAGCTGCAGTCTTTGACAACGCTGCAAGCAGCGGTGACTGTGACATTGATAGGTGCATGACATCCTGGGATCAAGATGTGCGCATGCACGACATTCAGTGGAAAACCGGTCCAACAGGACATTGGAGTAGTCATTGCATGCATGACATTCAGTGGGCGATCTGTCTAATAGGGCGTTGGAGTACTCATTGCATCACAGCCTTGTGCAACTGCTATGCTGGCATGGCTAGACCAGCATGCGTATCTGGCTGACAATCAGTGCTCTGCAAAAGAGGCTTTTGGTCAGATTCCAATATGCGGATTTGTCTGAATTTGAGTTGTTGTCAGGTCTGTGATAGTGCTACTCAACATGTATTCCATCTTGTACTGTGTTTGCAGTGAGGGTTGGGAGCAAAGCGCACAGAGCAGTGATGCAGCTGCTTCAGAAGCTTCTGATGATGATGAGTCAGAGGCCAACAGCAGCAGCTCCAGCAGTGCTGCTGACAGCAGTGGTGATGAAGGCAGTGACAAAGGCCACGCTGATTTAGATGCCAGCTTACCACTCCCCCCAGGTATCGTCAGAACGTATCTGAAAGCTTAATAATAATAACAATAGTAATCAAAACGTGTACTTAGCCAGAAGGCATCAGGTACGTGCAACTTCAAAGCTTGGTGCATCAAGCTCAACTTGGGATTCTTACCTTCACCTTTAGGCATCTTGGGATTCTTAATTTTAAAATTGACACAATGACGACAAGGCAAAGCAGTGCTGTTGCATTGTACCATTCCAACTTATCACAATGATGTTGCAAAGCAATCATGCCTGCGACGCTGATCTTGCTTCAAGTCATTCAATTTTTGTGCCAGCTGACTTGTGCAGGTTTGAACAACTTGCCTGTTTTGGCTTGAAGGAACTGCTTTGGGAAGGCAATACCACAAGATCAAACACCCTTTACAAACACTCACACTGCACGAATGCACTGCATGGCTGAAAACATACAGCAGCTTCAAAAGAGCTTGGCTTGCTCAGGTCAAGAGCCAGGCACTGAAGAAGAAGAGCTGGCACGGCAATATGCAGAAGCAGTAGCTCAAGACCAGATTGCTCTCGCCAGCATCAAAGACAGAGCAACAAAAGAGCAGACCAAAGGCTCAGCAGTCCTCCACCAAAAACAGCTGTGGGAACAGAACCTGGAGTTGCGCATTCTGCTGCAAAGATGCTTGCAAGCAGCCAATCGCATGCCACATGCTGCTTCGCATGCTGCTGTGTTGTCAGCAGACCAAGGCTTAGCCCAAGGCTATGCAGGACTTGTTGCTACTGCCTCTGATGTCATTGATGAGATGCTTGCTCTGCACTCAGCGCTCGTTGAGCAGCATCCGGCAGCTCATCAGAGTGCCGAGGCAAGTGTTGCGGCAAATGGTAAGAGGCAGAGGCAAGAAGCAGAGCATGGTGATGAGGGGGTGGACTCGGCACAGAAGTGGCAGCGTATTGATGAAGAGTACAGGAAGCTTGTTCCATTCAGGGATGCATCTGTTGACAGGTGACTCAAGCATGGAGAACTGTTCCCTCAACTGCTGTGCGGTGGAAGACCTTGTTACTTGTGTCATCACTGTCAGCTGCTGCTGCTGCTGCGTCTGTGCCAAAAACATGTCTGCGAGTATTTGATGTCCCCAGGTGCTTCTGAGTGTAGCTTGTCATTGTAGGATGGATGTTTCTGTGAAGATATGGACATTTTGGCAGTGAGCATAGCTGATGTGCCATTGTTCACCACTCCAATGTCGGCTCATGTTGTATGGTGCCAGCACAGCTGTGTTCTTGAAAGCTTTGTCTCTCTGTGCATACTTCATCTAGGAAGACTGAGGTTTGCTTGTGCAATTGTGACAGGTGGCACCGCAAGACCATGCTGATCTCTGGGGCAGGGGCAGTCAAAGGAAACCTAAGAGCCCTGAACCAGTCTGTTTCCAGTCAAGTTGCCCTCCTCATGAAAGACCCCACCAGATTGGCTCGCCGCAGTGGTGTCTCAGCACAGCAGCGCCCTAGGGTCTTGTGTCAATCGGCACAAGCCCTGGCAGAACCTTCGGCAGATGGTGTGGCAGAACCTGCCTCAGGCTTGACTCAGCAGAAAGATGTTGCTGAGCAAGACGAGCTGGATTTAGATGCCTTTGATGATGGAGAGTTCTATGCACAGCTGCTGAAGGAGTTTTTAGATTCCAACAGCAACGGGAATCTGGCTGCTGCAGGAGGCTACCCTCAGGTGTGAACTGCTGCAAGAATTCTTGTCAGCCCATACTTCTTCAGAAGTTGTCATACTGTGTGTGGTGTGATTCATGGCAGCATGTGCTCTGTTCAGCCTTGAACCAGATGCCACATGCTGCCGTGTCCTGCTGTGCAAAAAGTCTCCAGGTCAAGCAATGGGTTAATCAGAATATGTGTAGGTCTTGTTGCGCTATGTTGCGCTTAGCGTTTATCTGTCCATGTCACTGACACTGCTTTTCACTCTTGGAGAAGAACCATGTTGATTTCTGTCATAGGGTAAAAAGAAGAGGAAGCAGATGGACAGGCGAGCTTCGAAAGGGCGCAAGTTGCGGTACCATGTTCAAGAGAAGCTAGTGAACTTCATGCCGCCAGTGGAACATGCTGGTCACAGCATTGCCACTCAGCTCTTCTCAAGCTTGTTTGGCGGATCCAAGCCAAGTTGACAGATTCTGTTTGACTCCTCTCTTTTGCCACTTATGTGCTATACCGGTATACGGTATACTATTAACAATATTGTTCAGAGTGTGTCAACATGCTGTTTAGGTTGTCATGCACGGACGTCTGAGAGAAATGAGGTCACATTGCAGTTGGATCCTTCCCAGCTGTACAGTGTGTACACATGTGTCCTCGTTGTGACGATGATTGACAGCATTAAGTTCCGCTTGAGTGAATGTGTGTACTGATCTATGTGCACACTCCATTAGATAGGTCTGCTCGACACATCTATATCCAGGTAGTTGTCAGCGCTCCAGTTGTGTATGGTCAGCTTCTGAAACAGCAGCCGGGCCAGCAGTCTAGAGGGTTGTCCAGCTGCCACAGTTGAGGTGCAATCTTGCAAAACTGCATATTGTATCAGCCACAGAGGAACAGAAGCACCCAAACTCCACATATGCCAAGCCAGCTTGCAGACCCTAATCCACTTGCATTACACTGACCAGGGCATCAAGCGTGCTACCATGCATGCGATGGCATGTCTACCTGCTTGTGGATGACATACATGAGGCTGAGGTAGCAGTCTTTTGGGATGCAATTCTTGCAACCCTCAAGACTTGATTTGGCAGTGTGTGTGTCTTTTGCTCGCACATAGTTGTCATTACTTTTTGTACATTTTAGGTTTGGGTTGCTTGCTACCCATGCAGTGTGGTTTGCTTAGGCTTTTGCGTCAGACAGCATATACATGTGCGCATTTGCATCATTGTTGCTTTTCTGACAGCACAGAGCATGCTATACGTGCCATTTGTATTGCATGCGATGTCTGCATTTAGACTTGACATCACATAGCTGCCTGGATGCTGCCTGCATTTAGACTTGACATCACGCAGACCATTTCTGCATTTAGATTTGACATCACTGCCTGTCTCTGCGCCCTGGGGCTACCACAGGGCGCCATGTGTTCATTGAAGTTTTCTCTGCAAGCTACGCAGGATGAGCGCTCTTTGACGACCTGATACATCGAAATCCACCACAGACACCCAGACAGAGCTACAGACGGCAACGCCCTCGCAGACAGAGCTGGTCACGGGTTCCTGTATGCCTTTTCACATTCGTGTGCCTGTGCCTGGACGGACTGCATGACCTAATCCTCGCTCTGGGGTTGCTGCTCTTGCTGAAGGCTGCCTGTGTCCCTGATTTTTCAGGTACAACGAATCGTTACGCTGTGGACATCTGCTTGTGGATTGAGTTGGATGCATCTGCGCTCAAGGATCTTTCGTGATATCGAGTGCGCTCAGCTTAGCGGTGAACTGACCTTGCCAAGAGGCAACCTCCTAGCTGCATAGCGCAGTAGCGACGCGACATTCCGGCGCAGTTTCAAGAAAGATTTCAAGAGCTGTTCCCAGAGGGGAATAATGCATTTTTACCGCACGGACTGTGGACAACCGCTGAGTAGCAAGCAACCATTTTGCAGGTGCTGTTGTGCTGTTCATCAGTTTGGCAGTTCATTTTGAGCATTTTTGACAGTTGCTGCATACGTGTTCCGATAATGTGCAGGTGCCAACACTTTCGACTGCTGCCTCATGGAAGCCACGACGCTGTCAACAATCCGAGACTGCTTGCTCGAAAGCCCAAACAGCGGAAAGCAGGTGAGGCGCGTTGCGCAAGATACGACATAGTTTGAGGTGCACAGTGTGATATCCCTAAATATGCTGCAGCGTTTGAAACGTACTGTCAGGGCACAACAGCACAGTCAGAGGAGCAGCAAGGGAAATGTCGTCTAAAGCCAGGTTTGCCAGACATCATCGAGCTCAGCCCCCAGCTGCAGCAAGAGTGGCACCCTGACAATAATGCTCTGCTTGGCGGCATCAAGGTGAAGCCAAAGTGCGGCAAAAAGGTCACATGGTCATGCCCCAACTGTCCATTGGGATGCCCTCATATCTGGAAGGCAACTGTGCAAACCCGTACACAAGGCCACAAATGCCCATATTGTACAGGACATACATTATGTCAGCACAACTCTCTTGCTATTAAGGCACCGAGCCAACTCAAATACTGGAATCATGACAAGAATGCCAAGACACCTGAGCAAACGGTTGCTGGGAGTGGCCTCAGGGCTGAGTGGAAGTGCCCAACATGCAGCCACGAGTGGCAAGGTCAGGTTGCACAACGTGCGCGGAGAGACAGCGGATGTCCTCGTTGCAGTAGCAAACTTGTAACGAGAACAAAGCAACCGGCGTTTGAAGCAGGGCAACATCAGCTGCTGCCTGAGTGGGACTATGAGCGCAATGCTGCAGATGGCATTCATCCTCACAACACCACCCTTGGCAGCATGAAGCTTGTGCATTGGGTGTGCAAGAAGTGTCCAAAGGGACAACTGCACCGGTATCAGATGCATGCTTATTCTCGTACCACAAGACAAGCTTCAGGTTGTCCATATTGTGTTGGCAGGCAAGTCTGCATATGCAATTCCCTGGAAGCTCATCATCCAATAATCTCATCGGAGTGGGACTTTGCCAAGAACAAGCTCACACCAGCTGATGTCACCTCTGGGTCTAATAAAGTGGTCTGGTGGGAGAACAATGTGCGAGGCAGCTGGAAGCAGCGCATCGATAGGCGCACGCACGCAAAGCATTGAGAGGCGCACACGATCCCAGAAGAACCGAACATGATGCTGAGATCTTTGTTGACTGTAATGTGAGGCATGCGTGCTCAAAACAGAGGATTCTGACATGCCAATGAAGTGCAAAGTCTCTCCTTGTCTTGCCAAAGGTTGCTACGTATGTCAACAGTTTTTTTTTGTTTTTGCTTTATGCATGTTTTGAGGTGCAAATTCGCCGGCGCACATTTGCATGCATGTTGGAGACTCATGCAAGCCTCTGTTGGCTGTGATGTTCAAGCCAAAAATCTAGCTTGAGTCACACACCATGTTTTGGATGCACGTGGCTTTTGCTCACAGTTGACGCTATAACATAGCAATACAGTGTGCTTTGACAAGGAAGGAAGGGACAATGCTCATTTTGACATGCATTTTCTGAGAAGCAAAACTCTTGAAACAATTGCAAGTCAAATACTGCCTGGTGCGGTGTTGCTTATAGTGCCATCAATTGCCACTGTCAGTAACTATGCCATTGTTGTTCAAGCAGTCGTTGTCATTGTCAGAGTGGAGAGATCAATGTTGCCCTCAGGGTGCCCTAACAGGCTGTTGTAACAAGGCTGATGTATCTAGAGCTGCTCAATGAATGCATCACAACCATGTTTGATCCGCAGCAATGCTGAGTGCTGGAATGTATTGCAAACATCCGTGGCTTTAACACTGCATCAGCGGTGTTTCAGTCGAATAATCGCAAATTGTTATTACGAACTGGCCCGCTGGCAAGCACGTCAGACAAACAATACTCGTGGCATGCCAGCCGTGCTGAATTCTGTTGTCTTACTCCACAAGCTTGAAACACAGTGTGACTATGCTATAGACAGGAGAGGTGCTAGGCGTCAAAGTGAGAGCAGCCGCCTGAGACATGGCAGAAGCAGCAGTTGTTGGCAAAGTGAGTGGCATTGCAGCAGCAGCAGCACACTGTGCTCTGTGAGTCCAGCCATATTATGTTTGGCATTCAGCTCATTATTGAAGACATGGACACATTGATCATTGTGACAGCAGTACTCTTGGTGATAGCGTAACATATCTTTTTCGCTCTGCAGATCATGATGTGTTTCACGAGATGCTTTTAATGCCTCAACAAAGTAGTACGGTTGCGTCAGTCCCTAGCAAGCAGGCACTTGCATAATTTCAACTGAGCAAAACAGTCTGGCTAACACAACTACGATTATCTTCACTGTTGTCTTGCAACACAACAAACACTTGAGCAGCTTCAAGCTGTTGACATGCATGCTAGCATCATGGAGCAAGAAAGACAGCTGCCAAATGGCAAGTTCAATGTTTCGGCTTGCCGCGAGTGTCTGTGCGCTGGGCGATGCATTGCAGCCAGCTGCCCCGCCCATCATTCTTCCACCATACCACTTGATCAGACCTTGACGTGACGTCAGCAGGTGCCATATCATTTCTGGCATAGTCCCACTCAGATGAAATGACTGGGTAATGAGCTTGCAAAGAGTTGCATTCACAAACCTGCTTGCCAGCACAATATGGACATCCTACAGAGTTTTTCCCAGCGCGAGCAGAAGCGTGACTGCGATACCGATGCAGCTGTCCCTTTGGACACTTCTGGCACACCCAATGCACACGCTTTTGGCTGGCCAGGGTAGTGTTGTATGGAAAGATGCTATCTTTGGGATTGCGCTCATAGTCCCATTCAAGCAACAGCTCATGTTCTGCTGCTTCAAAAGTTGGGTGACTCGTCAACCTTTTATGGCTTTGACTGCACCGAGGACAACCGCTGCCCTGCTTTGTACGCCGTGCAACTTGAGCTTGCCACTCATGGCTGCAGGTTGGACACTTCCATGCAGCCCTGAAGCGGCTGCCCGCAAGCATCTGCTCAGATGTTTTGGCATTCTTGTCCTGATTCCAGTACTTGACTTGTCTCGGTGCTTTAGTAGCAAGAGAGTTGTGCTGGCAAAGTTTTCTCCCTTCACAATATGGGCATTTACTGCCTCCTGTGCGGCTGAACACACTTGTCTTCCAGACATGAGGGCATCCTGCTGGACAGTGGGGGCAGGACCACATGACTTTCGTGCCGCTGTTTGGCTTCACCAGGATGTCGCCAACCACAGCGTTGTTGTCAGGGTGCCACTCTTGCTGCAGCTGGGAGCTGAGCTGACTGATGTCTGGCAAGTCTGACTTCAGGCATTGGTCTTGCTGCTTTTGCAGCTGTGATGGTGTGGCACAACAACACACTCCAGGTGCTGCAGCAGTGTCATTGAGAAGGTTGACAACAACCACTTTAACCCCTCAGAGCAGAAGGTGGGCTTGCACAAAAAGCCACACCTGTCTTTTGCTGACTTGGCACTTGACTACGAACGCTCGAAGTACCAGCAGCGCTGCAGCTTCGGTAAGGCAGCAGCCGCAAGCACTGGTGCCTTGCACACCGTGAGCACAAAGCCAATGTCAGACAGGCATACTCAGATGGATAGCCAAACAGATGCAGACAACCGTCTTACCTGCAGTCTGGTTGCTTGCCACCCAATGACTGGCGATAGATCGTAGGGCGTGATGCTTTGATACTCATCTTTGCACTTGGTCGACACGCGCACTTAGAGACGACTTCAATTCACTGCTAAGCTTGGCGCAGCGTGGAAGTCGCACGAGCGTTTCAGTGGCACCCATGTGACTGTCCTGTTGAGCATGTGATATATTTACAGACAGAAAGGCATGGCAGAGACTACGTAGTATGCTTGAGAAAACTTTTAGGTGTTCAGAACACCTACGAATATTCTTTAATGTTGTCACTGATCAGACAACTTTGCACAATGTGCACAATGCATTGAACCCCTTGCAACATCAGCCCGGTATGCATGCCATCTTCCTTGAATGTCTAAACAAGCCAGCTTACTCATCAGATGCAGCCAATCGAATGAAGACCTAGCGGCAGCGACATAGTGCTGCTTGTCAATTGCCTGCTTGCATTTCACTAAGGGTGGTAAACGAAAATCTGGCAGTCACCACCATGGAATGGCTTGCAGTGACTGCATGTGTGCTCAACAGCATGCAGACTGTTATACATGTGCAAAATCTTGTCTGTCAATACTCACTTTTGTTCAACAAAGTAATCT
>JAABUS010007729.1_pt1 | contig 12156 bp, 1 predicted proteins | sample 5560161 | NCBI WGS metagenome assembly JAABUS01 (sample SAMN10711885, study PRJNA513376) | rock metagenome | isolation source: Antarctica rocks | place: Antarctica: Victoria Land, Trio Nunatak nord | collected 2016-01-04 | reverse complement strand
TACTATTAATAGTTATATTATATTTAGATTTTTATAAAATTATAATAATCCTAGTCGTATTTCTAATTTCTTTCTTTAAGATTATAAATATTATATATATATTCCGTAGATAAGACTAGAGTTAATATATTATAATTTAAATAAATCTCTTTTTTCTTCTTTTTTCTTCTTTTCTTTAATTTTATAATTATTAAAGTAAATAAAATAATTTATTTTATCTCTAAATAATTTACTTATCTATATTATAAAAGAATTATTATTATCGTAATATTTATTTTATTTTTAAATTATTAATTCTATACCTCATTTTACTAGTAATATATATATAATTATATTACTTTAATATTTAGTATATTAGTTTAATCTCTACGGTATATAATATTAACGGTAATATTTAGATATTTAATATATCTCCGATTTTCGCTTCCCGTAAAATAGTTATTTATTTTATTTTAATACTTTCTTTATTTATATTTCTCTACCTCCGTTATTTTAAACGGATAAACCTAGTTAATTATATTTTATATAACAAGATATTATATATAGAGTATATTTATTACGCGAAGAATAAATATTTATATAATCCTATATATCGCTTATATTTCGAAACTAAATTATATTAATATATTATTATACTCTTATAAATTCTTTTTTTAATTATTTAAAATATCGAGGCTTTAATCAATATCTTCGCGAGCGTATTATTAAGTATATAAAGAATATTATAATTTTCTTTTAAGAAATTAAATCTAGAAATAATAATATTAAAAAAAGAAAAGATATATTATAATTAATATCTCGGTTTATTATAAATATCGAGGGTATAAATAATACTTTTTATCTTCTAATAAACTAATATAATTTAAATATAATTCGTATATTAATAATTTAGGGAGAGATTTCTTCCCGGGATATAAATATATTTCAAAATAAAATTATATAATATTAGTCTAATAATTTATTTAAATTAACGGACGAAGATAAAATTAATAATAAAGATAAGAATAAAGCTCGTATACGATATATATAAAATATCTCTAAATACGATTTTTCTCCCGGCTTTAATCCCGCTACTAATTAATTTAATATATTTATTTTTAATAATTTTAATAATTTTAATCTTATTCTTTCTTTTAATAGTATATAACGAGTTATAATATTTAGACGTAAAGCTTTTTTAGTTAAGAATATTATTATTTATTTTAATTTAATAGAGCCTCGTATTTAATATAACGATATAAAGAATATAAATTATTATATATTAAAAGAAGTAATATCTTTTTATAAAACTTTTAAAGAAGAAGTTAAAAATAAAATCGATAATTTTATTTTTAGTTTTACTTCTTATTTTTATTTTTTAACTCGATTTCCCGGTTATAATTTTACTTATAAATAACCGAGTTTTAAAATTAGGAAAATTATTTATTTTAAATATAAACCTGCCCGCGAGCGCGCCGTTAACCGTAAATATATATCTCGTTCGAAGTTTAGTAATAAAAAGTAGCTAGTAGTAATTAATAATCAATAATATTTTCTTTTTTTACTCTTTACTTTTTATATTCTTTTTATTTTCGTATTCTTTTCGAATACTTTTTATAATTCTAATATATTATTTAAAGTATTTATACTAACTTATTTATTAAAGGTCTTTAGTTATTCTAGTTATTTTATAACGTAAAATACCTCGCTCTTTATTTTCTTCTTTTTTAGTATCTTTTTTATTTCTTATTTATTCGTATTATTTATTAATTCCGGTAGAGGTATATTAGAAATCGAAATATTATTTTACTATTAATAATACGACTTTAAAAACGATATATAAAAAATATTATAAATTCGGTAATTAATTAATAATATTAGGCGGTATATTTATATTCTAATAATATTCAAAATCTTAAATAATTTAATTACTTTATAAGAGAGCTTCTTATTTAATTATTTTTCTATTAAGTTTTTAATTAATAATAATATAAAGCTATTTATATTAAATAATTTCGGTTTATACCTTTTATTATAATTATATTTCTACGCCTCGACCGTAATAATTTATACTTTTATTAAATACTCTTTTAAAGTATTAAACTTTTTAATTCTTTTTTATACCGACGGTATTTCTCCTTTATATATCTCGTCCTTAAAACGCGGTTTAAGAGATAAATTATAATTATATATAATTATTAATAATATTTATTTTATTATTATATACTATATATTATAATATACTTATTTTATTATAGGTAAAAATATTATTTAATTATTTTATTTACTTAACTAAAAGGTTCTTTAATAATATTCTAAAATTTAATTTTAATATTTCATCTAGTTATTTATCTATAAATAAAATACGATATTTAGGCGCTTTTTAATTTTGATTAAATAATATACCTTTAATTAAAATATATTTATAAAGATAAAATCTTTATTAGAAATAATCCTATTAAGAACTCTAAATTTTAGAATTATTTCTTCGAATATTAATTTTATTAATCCCGTAGAGTCGATCGTTTTAATAATTAAAATATATCGTAATATTTTTATATATTTATTTATAATTATAAGGGCCGTATTATAAACGTATCCGTAATATTTATTTTTAAGTAAATTAATAATAAAATTTATAATAATTTCCTTATATAACCCCGTAGGATATAATAAAGAATTAATTTTATTATAAAAATAATATCGATATACTTTAACCCGTTAGTATATATTATATATATTAATATATTCTTATATATCGGCCTTAAAAGTACTCTAGAAATATTTTTTAATAAATAATTTATTATTTTCTTAATATTAAAATACCCTATTAAAATATTATTATAATATTATTCTAATAACTCTTCGCGGACTAATCTTTCTTTAAATATATAAATCTTATTATTATATCTAAAAATTAATATAGAATCTAAAGTCTATATTTCGGCGGAATATTAATAATCCGCCTATATAATTTCGGCGATTTTTATTTACGAGAAAGAATTATACTTTTATAAAGCGCGAATTATTTTAATTATTAATAAACTCTTAACGTTATATACCGTTTCATAAGAGACTATTAATTGAATAATAGTTTATAGTATAAATAATTTATAGTTTATAGTTCTAGCGATAGAGTTAAATAATTTCTTTATTATATTATAATTAATTTAAATAAGCGTTTTATTTAAACTCTTTAGAATTTCTTATCTAGGTATTAACTCCCTAGGCCTAGATAAATATATTACCGAAAAATATATCTTTTTTATAATAAGCCTTAACGACTCTAATAATATAAATTTTATATATATTAGATTTTATATAATATCTACGGATATACTACCTAACGCCGGCGAATTATTATTTATATCTAGATTTTTTATATCTACGAACGTATTTTATATTATAACGAAAATAAGGTATTAATTAATATCTTCTAAATTTAATAACTTTTATTATAATATAAATAATATATTATCTAAAAAATTATTTTTACTTTTATAATTAAAATAATATAAAGAGTTATCGGCTAAATTACTCTTTCTAAAATAATATAATATTATGAAATTAAATAATAAAGATCTAGTTACTTAATACGCTTAATAATTATTTACTTTTTTAATATTTATAAAACCCTTCCAATTATTATAATCGGTTAAAAATTTTATTTTATATAAACTACTTTTAAAATAATATCGTTATTATTTAAATATTATAATAATTATAAAAAGCTCTTTATTATAAATCTTATATCGAGTTTCTAGACCTTATATTTTACGAGATTAAAAAAAAAAGGGATATTATTTATTACTTTTTTATAATTATATTGGAATTAGAATTATAATAAAATCCGAAGTATTTATTTTAATCCGAATTTTTAATTCTAGATTAAAGTATATAATAATAAATATATATATAAATAAATCGCGAAGTAGATAAAATATTTACTCCGCCTTTTTAGGTTATTTAAATAAACTAAATTTTTTATTATCTTAATTACTTTTTAATAAACCCGTTAATAAACTTATTATCTACGAATAACGATAAATAAATCGACGATAAAAATTAATAAAGCCTAAAAGTATTTATATATTATAAAAGGACTTTGGTTTTAACTAGGACTAAATTATATTTATTTTATATTTATTTATTAGTATACCTTCGGTATTTATAATAAACCCTAGAAATTTAATTAATTAAATAAAGAACTTATATTTCTTAAGACTCGCGAATAAGGAATATTTTTATAGACGTTCGAGTATTTATTATATATAGTTAATATACTCCTCTTTTTAATTCGAATAAATTAGTAAATTAACTTAAATAAATAATATAAAATATATTTATTAAACTAGTTAATAATTTATTAATATAAATTTCAAAAATAATAAATATATTTATTAAATTAAAAGATATTATTATATATTCGAAGAGATTATATTATATATAGAATATTATCTTTTATTTATCGCCTTCCTTAATTCTTATTTAATAATAAATATCTTTTAAATTAAATTTCGTAAATTATATAATATTATTTAAATAGTTTCGCGTCTTACTAATTAAGAGTAATAAATAATAATTCTTAATAATAATCTTATTAAAATCTTAATAGTCGATATATAATTATAATTTATTATCCTTCTTTAAAATAAAAAGGATAGGAGTTTTAACGGGGTTAATAAAGTATTTAATTTAACTCTTTTTTTAAATATCGTTTAAATACCTCCTTAATTTCATTAATTTAAAGTTTAATAAATTATAAAGGGGTTCATATAATAAGTTACTCTTTATATTAATAATATAATTATTATTTTTATATAATAATCATCGACCAGCTTCTTTATTTAAAAAGATATTATTAAAATTTATATATTCGTCGGGAAACATAGACGGTATAATAATATAAATATTAGAAAATATTATATTAATAATAATATCGTCTTTCCTAGTCTTATTTTTATTAATAAGATCTTAATTAAAGAGACTAGTATTACGGGGTAGACTCTAGTATAAGTATTATTAAACTAAACCTCGGTACTTTTATAATAGGACTAGCGCCTTGGCTAGATTCTAGTATATTAGGGTCAAATCCTCTATAGATAATTAATATCTTTTACTAAACTAATAAAACTATATATTCTATATATATACTTTAATAAATAGTAGTAACGATTTATACCGATTACTTTATTTATTAAGATGTTTTTATCTACTTTATTTAACTAGTAATTTAACGGTTCTACCTATTTTAATATAAGAAAATATCTATTTACTTTAGACTAGTACCTATACGGTCCCTCTTTATCCGATAAATTTTAAAAACGACTCTTTTAATAGGCCTAACGTTACTATCATTATATTAAATAATATTAATTATAGTACTCGCTCCTAGAAATAGCCCGATAGTAAGAGTTTAAATACCGAGTAGTAGGAGTTAATACCGCCTTAGGAAAATATATCTCCTCCGTTTCGTATATCTAATCTAGGCCTTATATTAGGCTTTACCGCCGAATAAACTACGTTATTATAAATAATAATAATTACTATTATTAACTAAACTATAAAGTAAGTATTAATTAATTTTACTAGTTAGTAGTAATACTAACTAGAAGAGTATATTCTAGATAATAACATCGAGCTTCCTAATCTTTTATAACTTATTATTAAAACCGATAAATTAAAAGTTAAAGACGTTAGTTTCTTTAACTCTTAATACGAGCCTAGAAATAACGCCCTAGTACTAAATATTTATAAATATATTTACTACTAAAACGTCTACGTTTTTATAGATAAATTTAAGGATATAGTAGATATAGAGTTTAATATTTATATTATTATTAAGAACCTCCTTCCCGCGTATTTTCGTAGTTTAATTTTAATATAGTATTTAGTCGAGTTAATAGAACTTAAAAAAAAGTTCCTATATAATACCGCCTCCGATTTATAGTAGTAATATATTACTCTTATTAACCGATTCAAAATTAGAACTTTAATAGTTATAATTAAAATCGTTACTCTTATATATACGCCCTAGGATATTCGAAAGGGTATATATTTTTATATATTTATTTAGAATATACTCTACCTCGTTAAATTTATAAATATTACTTTAATATACTCCTAGCTTTTAACCGTTTAGAATATATTCTATATAAATATATATTGGGATATTTTTAAACTAAAAGTAATAATAACCTTAAATTAATTCCTAGAAGATATTAATAATAAGTTATTAATTTAGGAGGATTTCGTAATACGTAGTTTTATATTATTTTAAAAACTACTTTATTTTTAGCTTCGATAGTAGTAATAGCTTTAACGATAAATTTATTAATAAAATAATTTAAAGCTATTTAATAATAAGTTATTTAATAACTATAAATATTATAAATTAAATAATTAGAATAACTAGCTAGCCGTTTATACTACCTAACTAAAGAGATATAAGAATAGCGACGAATAGAAGAAAACTATTAATATTAACTACTCCCTATACTTCGCTAATAGTCAATACGACTAGTATAACGACGTTAATAATCTAGAGTATAATACTTATTAGGTTATAGTTAAAGATTGAGTTTAGAAACTAGTCGAATCTAGACTAGTACCGCGCTAAAATAGTTTCAACTTCGAAAATACCGGTAAACGACTATTTTCAAAAATCGCTAGTTATTCAAAAACTGCGCTAAGGCCATAAATTTACACTAAGACCTCACTTTTATATATAAAGAAACCGACTATTTAGGGCCCTAGTCCTTTAATATTAATACTCTTATAACGCTAAACGTATACGCCCTTATTTTATTAATACTATAGTTACTACCGCTAGTTATTTACGTTATCTCTATACCTCCCTATCGCCTTACCTCGCCGTCGCGATTTTAATAATTTAGTTTTACGGCTCTACGTCAAGTTTTAAAACTTTACGGTACTCCCGTAGTTACCCCGCACCGACTATTTAAAAGTTAGGGATATACTAGTATATTTACCTACTCTATTAATTTTCTATATATAGACGTTATTTACGTTATTACTTGCGATACCCTATATCCGCGTATTAACGAGGGCGTTAACGTCTTTCTTTAAAAGGGGCGATTTATTACGGGGTAGACTCTAGTATAAATATTATTAAATTAAACCTCGGTACTTCTATAATAGGACTAGCGCCTTAACTAGATTCTAGTATATTAGAGTTAAATCCTCTATAGATAATTAATATCTTTTACTAAATTAATAAAACTATATATTCTATATATATACCTTGACAACTAGCCTTAATATAAATTAATATATAATTAATTAATTACGTTTTTAATAATTTCGTAAAATCTTTAAATAATTTTAATATATATATATTCGGCGCGATACCGAACCGCTAGGTACGTATATTATAATCGGTATAAATTTATTCCTTTTTTATAATTAATATATTTATAATAATAAGCGAGCCTTTCTTATTAATAAACTAAAAAATATTATTATACTCTTTAATTTATCCCTAAAAATCGGTTAACCGGTAAATTATATTATTATTATTTTAATAATAAATAGATTACCCGTTTATTTATTTAAAAATCAATAATAACTCGCTCTTAAAATACTCTAGGTTATATTATTAAATAAATATCTCGTTAATAATATTTATCTTAACTCTTAAATCTTTATTTATTTTAATATAAATAATTTTTATATTAATATTAATTAGGTTTATAATAACTTCGTTATTAATATTTATATTTAGTCGGGTTCTTATTTATTTTTATTCATTTAAGATAAAGATTTTCTTAAGAGTTTATTATTTTTTAACTCCGCGGTATAATTACCGATATAATTAATAATCTTCCTTTTTTTCTCTAGATATTTATTAAAGTAATAACCGAATTTATAATAATTAAAATATTTAATATTCTTAAGATTCTTCTTACTCCCGCGAGTTATATATATTTTATTAATATAATTATTATTATTGGAATCTTATTCTTTAATATTAAATTTACTTTTATTATCTCCGCTCTTTAACTCCTTTTTATATCTTTTCTAAAGTCCTAATTAATTATTTTATTTATTATTTTATATTTTAAAATCTCGATTAAAATTATATTTATAATATATTATAAATAATATAAATTCGGTTCGCTTAATAAAAATATTCTAGGCTCGGTTAATTTCTTTTAAAATATTAAGTCTTAAACGGGTTATTAAATAAATTATTTATTACTCTTTATTATAAAAAGGTAATTCGGTTTTTAGAGTATTAAAATAAATATCGATATCTTATATTAATTAATTATTCCTTTAACGTATATATTAATATTTGAAATTTATATTTATAACTCGGTTTAAAGAGTCCTTAATTATATTAAATAAATAATTCGTAAAGGATTTTTATATTAATATATTTATTAGATAAAGTTCTTTATATTTATTTTATAACTTTTTAATTTACTCCTTTAAATAAAATATTATATATAAAATCTTCTTTTTATTTATTTAAAAATTTACGGGCGTTAAATAAAATATAGTCTTTATATTATAAATTTATTCTCGATAATTTTATAGATTCTTTATATAAAATTTTTATAATTTCGGTAATTATAAATTACCTTAATTTATATTAAAACTAATTTAATTTCGATTTATCGTCCGGTCGTTTTTATCTTTTATATTTAATTTTTAATAATTATCTTCGATTTCCTTATCTCCTTTATTTATAATAATATATCGTAGATTTTTAATATTTTTTTAAATTATAATAATAGAGGCCTCTTTCTTAAAGGCTTTTATTTATATTTTAATTTTATAAATTATTAATCTATTATTAAATTAACATTTTTCGGTAAATCTCTTATAATTTCGTCTAAAGTATTAATTCTTTATATTTTACCTTCGGGATAATTATTTCTAAAGAGGGTTTTTATACTTTTAATAAATTATTATTTAAAAAGATTAAAAGAGATTAAAATTATTAGGTTATAATATTTAAGATATTTATAATAATATAAAAGTAAATATAAAGTCTTAATAAGAAAATAATCTTTAAGTTTAAATAATAAAATTAATTTTTAAAGAGTTAGAGCGAGGGCTCCGAGTCTTTTATTTCTAAAAAAACTCCGGAGTACCGGAAATTATAATATAATACTATAATATAAATAGCGTAACTACGTCGTATACTCTCTTTATAGAATCTATATATTATATTTAGTAACTATTATGAAGTTGGGCTTAATATAATATAATATAATAATTAAATTTTAATAAATTATTTTTATTAATATAAAGAATCTACTCTATTTATTTATTATTATAAATTTTATCCCGATCTTTATCTTAATTAGAAGGGTTTTATTTATTCTTTTATATTATTAAATCTTCTTTATTTTAATTAGAATAAGAATAATCGAGTAAAAAGTAATTTAGTTTATTCTACTAGTAATTTTTATACTCTCGGAAAATAAGATTAACTTTTATAAAATAAGAGTATAGGATATATTCTTTTATATAACTTATATACGATTTAATACCCTCGAATTTAGATTTATCTTAATTATTTAAGGTCGAATTATCTTAATCTTTATCTTAATTATTATTCTTTTAGTAGTTTTCCGGGATCTCGAATATTATTAATTAAATCTAGATATTATTCGAGAGATTAACTAGATAAAAATAATAAAGAAGTATATTTCTTATTTTATAATCCTACTTTTCGATAATATATTCGTAACTATTATATTAATATTTTTAATATAGTCGTTAATACTTAAGATTCTTCTTATTTTATTCGTATATATTATTATTATTTATATAATTTATATAGCCTTCTAACCCTATTACGTCGTTATTATTATTAACGATTATATTATTATTATCGCTAATATTATCGTTATTTTTAATTTTAATATTTTTACTTAAATTATATTTATTATCTTCTACTCTATTTTTAAATATAAGTAGTTTATATAATTAAATAAATATCGATTAAATTATATTCTTTAATTTAAGGTAGATAAGTTAAGAGAATTAATTTAATATATTTAATTAATTCGTATTAACGATATTATCGAAGTCGATTTATTTTTATTATAAAGTAGTAGTATATTATATACGCCTACGCCCCGCTATAAAGCGCTAGTACGTTATATACGCCTACGCTCCGCTATCTTTATAATATTATTATTTATTAATACGGGGTTCTAGCCTTAATATCGCGGGGTTTTATTTTTTAGTAATTTTATATCGAGTTAATATTCCCTCGTATAGTTAGAATCCTTAGAGATTAGTTCTATTACTAAATTTAACATTTAAGAATTATCTAGAAATAAACCCTATAACTATTTTACGTCTTTTATATTATTATTAAATTATTAATTCTACGCTAGCGGCCTTAGATATTATATTTATATAAAATCGAATAACTACGGTTCGTATATTTTATTAGAATTATTTATTCTAATATTTATACCGTAAGATTTACCGGAAGGTTAAAGTTATTTTCTATATCTTTTATTCTAAAACCGTAATATTTAAGTAACTACTAAAACCTTTTTAATATTATTTATTTTAATCTATATCCTAGTAATTTTACCCCTCTATATAATAGATTAATTACTTTATAATTTAGGAGTTAAAGAACTATTTTCTATAAATTAAATTAATATTATTTATTTTAATCTTTATCTTAATATATTTACTTAGTATTTAAAATACTAACGATTATATAATTATAATAACTTAATATCTTATTAACTTATAATTTATTTTTATTTAATTTTACTTTATTTATAAAGATTAAAGTACGAATAAATATAGAGAAAATTATAACTAATTAATTTATTAATAATTAAATATACCGGCCTTATATATATAAATATATTATATAATATTTTAAATTGAGATAAATACTTTTTTAATAGTATAGTTAATATAATTTCGGTATAAAGAAAAGCGAGATTATAAATAAATAGAATAATCGGATTTGTAATATTAAAAACGAGATCCCTAGTTATTATTTACTTTAATCTTATAATAAAAAGTTATACTCTTTCGATAACGACTTCTATATTAAGATAATCTCTTATTTTATTTTATTTTATATTATTAAATTATAATATTAATCGTAGTAGTTATAAACGATTAATAAATTATTCTAAAATAGAATCGAAAGTCCAAAATTTTATAATTGAGTCCAAATTTCATAGTAAAAATAGTAGTACTAGTTTGATAAATATAAAGATTAAAATGAATATAATAAAGCGTCGACCTTCGGATATTAATTATAATATATTTTTATTTAATATATATACTCTTTAATCGCCGTATAAGCTATATATTTATCGGGGCTATAATAATTCGTTTATTATAAATCGCGTAAAAATTGAACTACTACGGTTAATATTAATATTATATATTTATAAAAAATATCTAGATTATTTACTCGTAAATTCCTTAATTAATATCGTCTTTAAGGTCTTTTATAATACGTTTAAACCTATAACTTATATACGAAAATAATATTTATAAGAGCTATATATAATTTCGTATATAAAGCGCGTAAAGAGTAGCTTCGGGATTAAAAAATCAATAGTTTTTTAAAGAAACCTAATTTCTCGTTAAATAATAATTAAAGAGTTAAATTAAAAAGTAATTTAATTATAAAAGTCCTATTAACTACCGCTCTTTAATTATTTAATTTATACCGCGACTTTCATTACTCGGGGTTTCCTTATATATACTTTTTTTATATTAAATACTTTCCTCGCTACTTTTAAATTCCGTTATATTTTTAATAATCGAGGGCTCTAATTAACTTTTATATTATTATTAAAATTATTAAATAATTTAAGATTAATATTAGTTATACTTTTATTAATAATTAAAGGTATAATTATTAATCTAAATTAATAAAGATTTAATTAAATCTTAAAAGGAATTTCTAAAAGAGAGTTAGAATTTTAATTTATTATATATTTAAAGTTATTTTAGCGGGATATTAACCTAAAATATATAAAATAAATATAAATCTATCTTTATAATCTTTCTATTAAGTATTAATTTAATTAAGTTATAACTATTATATATAACGTACTTTTATAAATTATATAATTATAAAAGAGTTAATAATTTCTTTTATTTTCCTACCTTCTTTACTAGTTTCTAAAATATATATTTAGAATATTT
>JAABUS010007728.1_pt1 | contig 12157 bp, 12 predicted proteins | sample 5560161 | NCBI WGS metagenome assembly JAABUS01 (sample SAMN10711885, study PRJNA513376) | rock metagenome | isolation source: Antarctica rocks | place: Antarctica: Victoria Land, Trio Nunatak nord | collected 2016-01-04 | reverse complement strand
CTTAATACCTAAAGATGAACAAATGGTACAGGCTACTGCACCAACAGCAAAAGCTTTGTAAATTTGGGTTTGCAATTTCGTTTAGCAACATTAAATTAAAAGTAAATTTTTTTGAGTGGCAAAAAAAGCCACCTTATTAAAAGGTGGCTGGATCTTTCTGCAGGATTGAGATCATTCTGCTCTTTCTTGCGTAATTCTTTTTACCATTTATTTCATATCTTAAAATGCATTTTTCAGCTCTCTGAAACCTGCTGTCCAAATTAACCAAGAGAACGTATCCAATCTACAATTTCATCTTTGGTTTTACCTAATTTCTTTTGTAAACGGCCGAAAAATTCATCATCCTTACCTTCTTCATATTCCAGGTCATCATCTGTAAGATGAGCGTGTTCCTGTTTCATCTTACCTTTTACTTCGTTCCAGTTTCCTTTAACATTTAACTTGTCCATAATATTAAGTTTAAAAAGGAATGCAGAAAAAATTATGCCATTGTAAATGGACAATTTTTTATTGGCAAGGGTGAAAAGATTATTTTGAAATGCAGTAGTTATTGCAGTAAACACGTTTAGTAAAAAGGGCTGTAATTGCTTCATTTATTTAATATCCTTTTTCTTATAATATCCTGCAGCTTATTTCCATCGGCATCAAGACCCGATTTAAGATAAGTGAATTCTGCTGCATAAGGCGAAGTAAGGTACCTAAGCTTAGGTTCAGGGTCCGAAATACAATCTGCAATTACCTGTGCTACCTGCTCAGGTGTTTGAAATATTTTAGCTTTCAACTCTTCGGTAAAGGTTTGCCGGTAGGCCATATAATCATTCATTAACGGCAGGTAATCATCCTGGCGAACCCCGCCCGTGTTATTAAAATAGTTCATAAGAGTATTACCAAATTCGGTAGTTATACCAGCAGGTTCAATGATGGTTGTTTTTATTCCGAAATAAGGCGCGAGGTAGGTTGCAATGCTTTCGGTTAAACCTTCCAGAGCAAATTTGGCTGCACAATAAATTTCATTTATTGGCTGACCAACCAAACCCCCAACCGAAGAAACGTTAATGATGTGACCGTTTTTTTGTTTTCGCATTACAGGCAAAACGGCTTTAATGCAACGTATAACTCCATAAAAATTAACGTCCATAACGTTGTGTATTTCTTCCATCGTTGCCTGCTCAAGTGTTCGTATAAAACCGGCGCCTGCATTATTTATCAGCACATCAATTCTTTTTTCTTTATCGGTAATCGCTTTAATGCATTCATCAATAGTTTCCTGCTTTTGTACATCAAGCGGAAGTATATGAACATTTGACGGATAGTTTTTGGTAAGCTCCTCAAGCAGATTTCGTTTAGTAGTATCTCTCATTGTTGCATACACCATATTTCCTCTTGCTGCCAATAAAGAAGTTGTGTGTAAGCCAACGCCTGTTGAAGTTCCTGTTATTAATATTATTTTAGACATAGTGCAAGGTTAAGAAATATGAATATAACATATCTGCTGCTTTGGTAATTTAAATCCTGCTAACTGAAATAAAAAAAGGGCTACAACCTGATAGATCTTCTTCTGTAACTGAATATTAATTATCCCGGAAAAGTAACATAAAAAAGAGAGGCTCACCAGCCTCTCTTCTAAATAAGTCCTCTCATTAAGAGATGTTGATTAAGCGTGAAGGTTTTTGCTTAACCTCTTCGCGTTTTGGTATGCTTAACCGAAGAACACCATTCTCGTATTTAGCCTGGATTTTATCGGCATCTACAGCTTCTCTGGATAATTGGAAACTGCGTTGGAATGACTGATAGCTAAACTCTTTACGGCTGTATTTCTCACCTTCTTTTTCTTCATGCTCCTGTTTTTTCTCGCTGCTGATGGTAAGAACGTTATTGTTTAATTCAACTTTAAAATCTTCTTTGTTCATACCAGGGGCAGCCATTTCTACTTCAAAATTTTCTGCTGTTTCTTTTACATTTACGGCTGGTAAAGTTGTACCTGCGCCTGAAAAATTTGAAGTGCCCCAATCAAATAAATCCCTTGTAAAGAAGTCATCCAGTAATCCGGGTAAAGAATTAGGTGCTTGTCCGTTTCTTTTTGTGAGTGTCATAATTCCTCCTTTTTAAATGGTTTTTATTTTTGTTTTATACCTGGTATAAATCAAGTAAAATGCCATAGGCTTTAAGGCTGAAAAATTTTCAGAAGTACGGTGTAAAGTGTCAGTTTTAAAAGCAAAAATGACAACTTCTTTTGATTATTGGATAGTTCTCAAAAGTTAATAAGATCAACAATTTTTTCAAGAAACTTTTGGTCTGTTTCGTCAAAATAATTCAGGTGCTCGCTATCAACATCTAAAACAGCAACCACTTCATTATTCTTAATTATGGGCACCACAATTTCTGACCGCGATAAACTACTGCACGCAATATGTCCCGGAAACTTTTCTACGTCAGGTACAATTAAAGTTTTGGCTTCGCTCCAGCTTGTTCCGCAAACGCCTCTGCCTTTTCTTATCCGGGTGCAGGCAACCGGTCCCTGGAAAGGGCCCAATACAAGTTCATTGTGTTTCACAATGTAAAAGCCTACCCAAAACCAACTAAATTGTTCTTTTAAAGCTGCGGCTACATTGGCCATATTTGCTATCAGGTCGGTTTCGCCTGTAAGCAATCCTTCAATTTGTGGAATTAATAACTCATATTGTTCTTCTTTAGTTCCCTTACTAATGCTTAAATCTTCTGCCATTGTAAAAACTTTTAGCTAAGGTAATATTCTTATGCAGTTACAGCTTGTCACGCAAAATAATTCTTGCCTGTTCTTTTTTATGTACAAACAAATTTCTTGTGATGGTGTATTTTTTGCATCAGCCAAATAAAAATTTACATTATGAATAACATTGAAAATGATGCATCAGGTAATAAACCGAATGCAGCAAATCAAAACGATAACAGCGACCAAACGGGCTCTAACACGGTAAAAGACCCTAATGAATGGACGACAGGAAACGAGCCTATGACAGGAGCTCAACGATCTTATTTAAAAACATTATCCGACAGTGCAGGCGAACCTTTTAACGAAAACCTTAGCAAGGCAGAAGCTGCCAAAAAAATAGACGAACTGCAAAAGAATAACAAAGGAAATAACCAAAATCAAAACAAAGCTGCAGATAATACCGGTGCATCAAATACTGTTAAAGACCCGAACGACTGGAAAACAGGAGATCAGGCAATAACAGGCGCGCAAAGGTCGTACTTAAAAACACTTTCAGACGAAGCAGGTGAGGAGTTTGACGAAAATATCACTAAAGCCGAAGCATCAAAAAAAATAGATGAACTTCAGCAAAAAACGGGCAGAGGTGCAAGCAGTAAGCAGTAATTTAGGTTGCATAATATTCCTCTTACTTGGCCTGCCAATTTCTCTGCACTATCGCTAAAAAGGGTAGCAAATACAGGATCATTAATTTGTTTTTCATCATCAAGCTGCGAAACATCTTTTTGCTGCCACCATTTTCTGCATTCAGATACTTTTTTATTATTATGAAGCAGAATGATACCGGCAGGGCCATGTTGCTTTGCTGTTTTCAAGCTTTAGCATATACGACCAGTGTCAATGGTCAATGGTCAACCTATCAACCTATCAACTAAAAAACTATGGGTCGCATATTCGAAGTTAGAAAATCAACGATGTTTGCGCGCTGGGATCGCATGGCAAAGGCATTTACGCGCATAGGAAAAGAGATTGCGATTGCTGTAAAAACAGCCGGACCTGATCCTGATACCAACCCCGCCCTTCGCCGCTGCATGGCTAATGCAAAAGGTGTAAACATGCCTAAAGACCGCGTGGAAGCTGCCATAAAAAGGGCAATGGGTAAAGACATGACCAACTATGAAGAAGTTGTTTATGAAGGTTATGCGCCTCACGGTGTTGCCGTACTGGTTGAAACTGCTACCGATAATCCCACACGCACAGTTGCTAATTTAAGAATGCACTTTAAAAAAGGTGAAGGCAGTTTAGGAAACAGCGGTTCGGTTTCTTTTTTATTTAATCGCGTAGGCGAATTTAAAATTAAGAATGAAGGACTGGATTTAGATGAACTGGAACTTGAATTAATTGATTATGGCCTTGAGGAGATTGGTGAAGACGGCGAAGGAAACATTGTATTACGCACCGCTTATGAAGAGTTTGGACAGACGAGTAAAGCGCTTGAAGACAGAGGCATAAACATAATCAGCGCCGAGTTAACAAGGATACCTGCCACAACAGTAGAATTAAATGAAGAAGATGCTAAAGAGGTTTTAGAACTGATAGACAGATTAGAACAGGATGAAGATGTACAGAAAGTATATCATAACCTGAAATAAAGATGTGCTGATATAACCATTGAATCACTGAGTACATGCATAACTTAAATCTTCTTTAATTATTGGTGATGCTGTTACTTAAACACAAAAGTATTACTGCCTTCGGGGGTTTCTTCATAAATGTACTCATGAAAGGGAGGAAAAAAGCCGATAGGAATTTCGCCTGGCAAAATATCGTCTGAAGTGGGAGGCTGCTCGTGCTTATATATCCTTTGCTTATTCTCTACCTTACGCGTTTGACCGTCTAAAGGGCCTCCCACAAATTTTGCTGTCTTAGTTTGTTTTTCCATGGTACAAAACTAATATTTATTAGCCTAATTCTTCCCGTACTTATACCTTTTGTCCCCTTCAGTCAATCAACTTAATCACCTAACTGTGCGAATACTTTTAATGAATATTCTGCTTTTATATCTTCTAACGAAGGGTTGTACTCATCCGTGGATTGATCATTTTGTAGGCATTTGCTTTGGCCCGCCAACGGATATTTTTGTGCTTGAAAATTGAGAAGATTTTTTCTCCGCATTATTTTCAAAGGCATCTTCCTTTTTATCTAATGTTTATTTTGGTACGCGTACCGGAAACCTAACATATACATGCCTGTTAAGGTTAAGCGTTTCAGTTTCATCATTTGGCTTAAAAGTTTTTTCAATTTTTTTTATGTCATGGGTAACTTCCGTTCCATTAGGCGCGTGTACATAAACTGCTGCAAGATTTTCGATAGTATCATTCGCAGTTTTTATTACCCCGCTTTTCTGCGCAACTTCCATTTGGTTGAATACGGGTGTAGGCTTTACAACGTATGCTGCTATGGGAGATTTATTTGCAGCATCATTTTGGTTAACAGCCGTTTCTAACACTTCAATTTCAGGAGCAACTTTCATCAGATTGAATGCAGGTTTTGGCTTTACAACATAAGCCGATGTAGTCGGTTTGTCAATATCATAATTTTGGTTAACAGAAACTTCCGGTGCTCCATTTTTAGAAGGAATTTCTATTTGAGGCTTTACAATATAAACTGCTTCAAGAGACACAGCCTCTTCATCAACATTTTGGCTTACTATGGTTTCTACTGCTTCAGCTTCAGGTATAACTTCCGGCTCAACTACAGGTTCTGCCTGAGCAATTGGAGATTCTACAGGAGATACACCTGCATTATTATCCTTATTAAGAGGTGTTTCTATTGCTTCAGCTTTATGTATAACTTCGGGCTCAACTGCATGTTCTGCCTGAGCAATTGGAGATTCTACAGGAGATACACCTGCATTATTATCCTGATTAAGGGGTGTTTCTATTGCTTCAGTTTTATGTATAATTTCCGGCTCAACTGCAAGTTCTGCCTGAGCAATTGGAGATTCTACAGGAGATACATCTGCATTATTATCCTCATTAAGAGGTGTTTCTATTGCTTCAGCTTTATGTATAATTTTCGGCTCAACTACAGGTTCTGCCTGAGCAATTGGAGGTTCTACCGGAGATACACCTGCATTATTATCCTGATTAAGAGGTGTTTCTATTGCTTCAGTTTTCTGTATAATTTCTGGCTCAACTGCAAGTTCTGCCTGCGTTATTGGAGATTCTATTGGAGGATCACTTGTAGCATAATCATGAGTAAGAGAGATTTCTTCTGCTTCTACTTTAGTTTCATGTATAACTTCCGGATTGACTAAAAACTCTGCCTGCTGAACTGGAGATTTTGTGTAAGACTTACTTACATTATCATCCGCATTAAGAGTTGTTTTCGTTGCTTCAGTTTCATTGACAACTTCCACTTGATTAACTGAAAGTTCTTCTTTAGCAACAGGGGTTGTTACAGAAGGTTTACTCTCCTCATTATTATGGCCAGCTCTTAACTCTGCTTCTGTATTTTGGGTAACTTTAGTTTGTTCACTCCCTGGCGCTGAATGTGCAACCGGCTTAAAGTAAGTAAACATTCCCGTATCTTTATCCCGATTATCGCTATCCCATGTTACTGAAGCCTTTGAGGTAAACTCCGTTTGTGTAATAGTTGGCTTTTCCTGTACAACAGTTACTTCGGGCTCCAAAGCGGGTGGTGCGGGTTTTACATATTTCTTCAGTTCATCTATCTTATCAGGAGTTTGCCATGCTATGCTTTTACCCTGAACCCAAATAAGATCGGTAGAAAACAACTCTATTCGCCCTATTTCTTTAAGTGTAAAAAGACCAATTTGTTGTTTATTACGAAGAACCGCGTATTGTTTTTTCATAGCTAGGTTTTATTACTTAGAAAACATCTATTGGCATAATTTGTACCCTTCTTTGTGAAGAAATAGTTATATGATTTGTCCGAACTGGGATTTATGGGATTTGGATTATCAAGCTTGAGCAAGCCAAATGAAAGACGGGATAATTTTATATAAGTTTAAATTGTTTCTCACAGATTGCACAGATGAACACAGATAAAGCTCATCTGTGCCTTTCCGTGTCATCTGTGAGAGTACCCAATAATCCCATAAATCCCGGTTCATACCTCACACATTCTCTATAACCATTGCACTTGCTCCGCCACCACCATTACAAACACCGGCAACACCGTAGCGGCCTCCATTTTGTTTTAAAACATTAATTAAGGTAACCAGTATTCGTGCACCGCTGCAACCCAATGGATGCCCTAAAGAAACTGCCCCACCATGCACGTTCACTTTAGCAGGGTCAAGCTTTAGTCTTCTTGTATTTTCAATACCTACTACTGAGAAAGCTTCATTTAATTCAACAAAATCAATTTCTTCCATTTGCAGGCCTGCTCTTTTCAGCGCTTTTGGTATAGCTACGGCAGGTGCGGTTGTAAACCATTTAGGTTCCTGCTCTGCATCAGCATAACTTATAATTTTTGCTATTGGTTTTAAGCCGAGCTCTTCAGCTTTTTCTTTGCTCATTAAAACAAGCGCTGCCGCACCATCATTCATGGTTGAAGCATTTGCAGCAGTAACCGTGCCCTCTTTACTAAATGCCGCACGCAGTTCGGGTATCTTATCAAACTTTACATTAAAAGGCTCATCATCTTTATTTACAATTATGGGGTCGCCTTTGCGTTGGGGAATCTCAACAGGTATTACTTCATTTGCAAACTTACCTTCGTTCCATGCCGCCTGGCTTCGTCTGTAGCTTTCTATTGCAAATGCATCCTGCTCTTCACGGGTTATGCCACATTCTTTGGCACACATATCAGCAGCATTGCCCATTGCCAGTCCGTCATATACATCTGTTAAACCATCTTTGGCAATACCATCTATTAAAGTAGAATTTCCATATTTATTGCCCCACCTCACCTGCTCGGCATAAAACGGAACATTGCTCATGCTTTCCATCCCACCTGCCACTATAATATCAGCTTCGCCAAGAGCAATGGTTGCAGCGCCTTGCGATACTGCTTTCATGCCACTTGCACACACTTTATTTACTGTTGTACAAATTACACTGTCAGGAAGACCGGAAATTTTACATGCCTGCCGTGCAGGTGCCTGACCAAGATTTGCCTGTATTACGCAACCCATCAGCAATTCCTCTACCTGCTCGGGTTTTATACCTGCGTTAGCTACTGCACCGTTAATGGCAATGGCGCCAAGTTTAGTTGCCGAAAGGTCCTTTAACGATCCCCCAAAACTGCCTATAGGTGTTCGAACCGCAGACATAATATATACTTCTCTCCTATTCATAAAAGCTTTATTAATTCAAAATGCAAAATTCAAAAGTAAAAAAACGAGGCGTAAAGATAGGTGTTGGGGAAGGATGAAATTTGTTTTGCATTAAATGCAACTACATTTTACAACTATGCAAATAGACCTATTTTAAAAATTTATTTTGGAACAACCAGTTCTTCAATCTTTCGATCCATTCATCTTTTGTTGTAGCATTATGTAATCCGAAACCATGTCCGCCGTTTTGATAAATGTGCATTTCCGCAGGAACTTTATTTTTTATAAGAGCTTCAAAAAATAAAATGCTGTTTGCTACCGGTACAGTTTTATCGTCTGCTGCATGAACTAAAAAAGCGGGAGGTGTTTGAGGCGTAATTTGTTCTTCGTTTGAGAAGCGATGAACTAAGTCGGCTGAAGGTGATTTACCGATCAAATTGTCTTTTGAGCCCTGATGAGTGATACTATCTTTAAAGCTGATAACGGGGTAAATAAGCACTGCAAAGTTAGGACGCAATAAAGTTTTTTTAGGGTTACTGATAACTACTTCATTATAATGTGTTGCCAGAGATGAAGCAAGATGACCCCCTGCCGAAAAGCCCATTATTCCTATTTTAGCTGTATCAATTTTATATGTAGCTGCATTTTCGCGCACTATTTTTATTGCCTGCTGTACATCCATTAAAGGGCCGTTTTCTTTATGCTCCATACAGGCATCGCCGGGTAAGCGGTTCTTTAAAACAAATGCGGTAACTCCCATTGCATTTAAGGCCTGCGCTACCTCGTACCCCTCATGCTCTATTGCAAGCCTTGCATAACCACCACCCGGACAAATAATAATACTTGTACCTGTTGCATTTTTTGCATCGGCAGAAAATACCTGCAATGTGGGACGAATTACATTTGCCACCGCACCCTTGCCCGAACTGCTTTTTATAATAGTTTCCTTTTCGCTGCAAGGCTTTGAGTTAGGAACAGGGCCATTGTCATACAAATCAATTATCATTTGAGCAGAAGCTTTTAAATGAATAAATACAAATGCAAATAGTATAGAAACTAACTTCATGAGATTAAGCGTTTAATTATTAAGATGACCAGGTTTATGAGAGTACAGAAAAACGAATATTAAAAAAATGGCTCACCCCCGATTTGGGTTCATGAGCCATTATTGCAAAACATTTTATTTACCAGATATGAATACGCTTCTCAGGAGCAACATACATCTTGTCGCCGGGCTTCACATTGAAAGCTGAATACCAGGCATCCATATTAGCTATAGGTCCGTTAGCCCGTGCCATTCCGGGAGAGTGGGGATCGGTCAATATTAACTGAGCAGAAGTTTCGGGAGTAGTATTTCCCCGCCAAACCTGCGCCCATCCCAAAAAGAAACGCTGCGTTGGTGTAAAACCATCAATCTCTTTACCTTCTTTAAACTGCTTTGTGTTACTGAAGGCTTCGTAAGCAATATTCAATCCCCCTAAATCGGCAAGGTTTTCTCCCAAGGTTAAACGGCCATTTACATGCAGTGTATCTAATACAGTAAAATTATTATATTGGTTAACCACCATGTCGGCCCTTGTTTTAAATTTGTCTGCATCCTCTTTTGTCCACCAATCCATTAAGTTTCCGTTTGCTGCAAACTGGCGTCCCTGGTCATCAAATCCATGTGTCATTTCATGGCCTATTACTGCGCCTATTCCACCATAATTTACTGCATCATCAGCTCCAAAATCGAAGAAAGGAAATTGCAAAATAGCTGCAGGAAAAACGATCTCATTATTGCTTGGGTTATAATAAGCATTAATGGTGGGTGTAGTCATTCCCCATTCGGTACGGTCAACAGGTTTACCCATTCGGCTTACATTGTAATTATAACTCCATGCTTCAGTACTATGGATGTTTGAAAAAAAATCTTTCCTGTTTATGGTAACACCCTGGTAATCTTTCCATTTGTCGGGGTAGGCTATTTTTTTAGTGAAGGCATGCAATTTTTCAATCCCTCTTTTTTTTGTAGCCTCACTCATCCAATCGAGGCGTTTTATACGGTCTTCAAAAGTTGTTTGCAGGTTATTTACCAAATCCTGCATGCGTTGCTTGGCTTCGGGTTTAAAATACCTCTGAACGTATAGCTGTCCTAACAATTCGCCTAAATTATTATCAATTAATGCAGCAATGCGTTGCCAACGCGGAGTTTGCTCTTTTTGACCGCTAAGCACCTGCGTGAATTTGAAATTCTCTTTTACAAAAGCATCAGGCAAATAAGGTGCACTGCTTTTTAAAACGTTCCAGCGTAAATAACTTTTCCAATCGTTTAAAGGAAGGGCGGTTAACAACAGGTCGGCGGTTTTTAGGAAAGAAGGATTACCAACCAATACACTGTCGCCCGCATTAATTTTTGTTTGAACAAAAATGTCGTTCCAGTTTAAACTGGTAGTGAGAGCATTCAAATCTTTAACAGCAAACTTATTATAAGTTTTATAAGGGTCGCGCATTTCTACCCGGCTATACTGCGCCTTTGCTAATGCAGTTTCAATACGCAGTACTGCATCAGCATTATATTCAGCAGTTGTAGCGTTCTCGCCAATTAAGCCAAACATGTTTTTCACATAGTTTTTATAAGCTTCGCGTATTCTTATACTGCGTGGATCATCTTTAAGATAATAATCACGGTCGGGCAATGTTGTTCCTCCTTGCATTATTGAGGGTATATATTGATCTACTTTTTTCCTGTCCTGCCCCACGTATATTCCAAACAGAGGAGTTCCGTAGCCCACTGTTCTTAACCGTGCAATTTCATCGGCAACTGCCTTCACATTTTTCAGGTCAGCAATCTTGTCAAGATCAGGTTTAATAGGCTGTATGCCTCTTGCTTCAATTTCTACGGTATCCATTCCGCTGGCATAAAAGTCACCGATCATTTGTGTAGCTCTGTCTTTGTTAGTATTTGCTGCGGCTTCCTCTAAAAGCGTACGCAAACGCTGCGAGCTTTCTTCGCGCAGTACGTCAAAGCTTCCCCAACGGGTTTTGCTGGCGGGCACGGGATTGTTTTTTAACCAGTTACCGTTAGCATACAAATAAAAATTGTCTCCGGGCTTAACAGATAAATCCAGGTTCGACTTATCAATGTACTTAATACTGTTAGAACCCGGCTTTGGATCGTTTTTACCAGGTCCGGCATAAGTAACGCTGCTAATTGAAATGCATGTTGCACATGCAATCAATTGCAATGAATATTTTATTCTCATAACATTAATTTTTAATTGTAAAGTTAGTTTAAAAAGCAAATATGCAGGTTCATACCACTAATTCTCAGGCATCCAACTTTCCAGTTAACGCGTATCGCCTAACAAATAAAAACCTGCGAAAGAGGAAAAATTTCTACAATAACATTTTTAAACTAAAAACCTCCCGGAGCTACCGGGAGGCTACGTTTAACCTAACATGAAAAACCCCCTAAAAATATATAGATGACTATGTAGCTAATGAGATGAGGCTTTTTGCTATTTACATATTTAAAAATATTATGCCATAATAGTTATAAGGAAACTAAGTATTATGATGAATATCTTTTAATTGATTTTTACTGTTGATGTAGGATATTCGCATTAGAAACAGGAGAAAAAATGATCTCTCAGGATACCATACAACAAATAACCAACAGGATTGACATTGTAGAAATTGTGGGTGAATTTGTGAAGTTGAAAAAGCGGGGAGCAAACTATTTGGGCAATTGCCCTTTTCATAATGAGAAAACACCCTCGTTTACTGTTTCGCCGGGCAAAGAAATTTTTAAGTGCTTCGGTTGCGGCAAAAGCGGCAATGCTATTGGCTTTTTAATGGAGCATGAGAAATACACTTATGTTGAAGCTTTAAAATTTCTTGCTGCCCGCTATAATATTCAAATAGAAGAAACTGAGGTTAGCCCCGAAATTAAGCAGCAACAACAGGTTGCTGAAAGCTTATTTATTATAAACAGTTTCGCTCAAAAACATTTTAGTAATAACCTCTTTGTAACCGAAGAAGGAAAATCCGCAGCCCTCTCCTATCTTAAACATCGCGGCTTTAGAGAAGACATTATTCAAAAATTTGAATTAGGTTATAACCTCGAAGAAAGAGACGACTTGTACCGTGCACTTTCGTCCAACAAATTCAATATCGAATAT
>JAABUS010007726.1_pt1 | contig 12159 bp, 8 predicted proteins | sample 5560161 | NCBI WGS metagenome assembly JAABUS01 (sample SAMN10711885, study PRJNA513376) | rock metagenome | isolation source: Antarctica rocks | place: Antarctica: Victoria Land, Trio Nunatak nord | collected 2016-01-04 | reverse complement strand
GAGTATATCGTATCAAAGTGCAAGGGTTTTAAAGCAATAACAATCAAATCCATGCATTTTATACATCAAAAATAATGCCTAATTAATTGATATTCAATTAAATATGACTTAAAAAGCAGACCCTAATGTAGAACAAGTATAAATTAAACGATAGAATATAACAATTACAATATTTAGTTTTCTGAAAATATTAATCGTTTGATATTTTATTATAACTGGCAGAAATACCTTTAATAAGGGAGGAACTAAAGCCCTGATGCTCCATTTCATTTAACCCTGCAATTGTACAACCTTTCGGAGTAGTTACCTTATCAATTTCCTGCTCGGGGTGTGTACCTTGCTGAAGCAACAATTCAGCTGCTCCTTTAACGGTTTGAGCAGCAATTAAACTTGCAGTAAGGGCATCAAAACCAATTTCGATACCACCCTGAATGTTTGCACGGATGTACCGCATAGCAAATGCAGTTCCACAAGCTCCAAGCACTGTGGCTGCATTCATTAACTTTTCATCTATAGTAACAACTTTACCTAATGTTGAGAACAGATCGTGTACATAACTAATATCAGATTGTACTGCGTTAGTATGACTTAAGCAAGTCATACTTTCACTGATTGCAATAGCAGTATTAGGCATGGCTCTAAAAAGAGGCAATTTAATGGTAATCACTTCCTTAATTTCAGTAATCAGTATTCCTGTCACTACTGAAATTAAAATATGCCGGGAAGATAACTGGTCTTTTATTCCGTCCAGTACATCTTTCACCTGAAATGGTTTAACAGCTAATATAATTAACTCACTCTGCATAACAGCATTACTGTTATTTTCCATAATAGTAATACCCTTTAGTTTTATAGCAGTAAGAGTTGAGATATTCCTTTTAGTAACAATAATATCTTTTGGTGCAGAAAATCCACTTTTTAATAATCCTTCTGCTATGGCAGTGCCAAGATTTCCACCACCAATGATTGCTATTTTTTTACTCATTACAGATTTTGATTGTGTGGTTTATAAAATTGGGAATCCAGTTTACAGCACATTGTTTGAGGCTCAGTAATAATTTAGCGGGACAAGGAAGTTTCTGACATAATCTTCTATTCCGTTTTCAAGTGTAAAAAATTCATTACTATAACCGGCATTCCTCAGTTTTTGCATGTTTGCCTCAGTAAAATACTGGTACTTATCGCGTAAGTCCTCCGGCATATTAATAAATTCTATTTCTAATGGTAAGTTTAACCCGGCATAAGTTGCATTTACCAGATCAATAAAGGTTCTGGCTATGCCTGTTCCGAGATTATAGATTCCTGATTCCGGTTGATTTTCCATGAGCCAAAAGGATACTTGCAAAATGTCTTTAATATAAATAAAGTCCCGTAGCTGTTCTCCATCTTTATAATCCGAACGGTGGGATTTAAAAAGTTTTACTTTTCCTGTTACTTTTATCTGGTTATATGAGTGAAAGATAACACTGGCCATTCGTCCTTTATGATATTCATTAGGCCCATATACATTAAATAATTTCAATCCAGCCCAAAATGGTGGTGATACTTCCTGCTGTAATGCCCATTTATCAAATTCATTCTTAGAAATGCCATAAGGATTTAGCGGTTGCAGGTATTGAATTATTTTATGATCATCAGAATATCCCATGTTTCCATTACCATAAGTAGCAGCAGAAGAAGCATATATTAATGGAATGTTCATATCGGTGCAATAATTCCAGATAAGCTGAGAGTATTCCAGATTTAAATGCTGGTGAATGGAATAATTGAATTCAGTAGTATCGGTTCTTGCGCCAATATGAAATACAAAATCTACTGTGGGTTTTTGTTCAGATAACCATTGAAATAATGTTTCACGCTCAATTTTTACATTGAAATGTTTGTTATTAAGATTGGGCAGTTTATCAGCACGGCTAAAATCATCCACCAAAATTAGTTTCGCATATCCTTTACTGTTCAGATAACCTGCCAGGCAACTGCCTATAAATCCGGCAGCCCCTGTAACTATTATCGTTGCTTCCTTGTTTACCATACATTAATTATATGTGCGGGACTATAATACTGCCAATGCATTTTCTGATTCAGTAGTGGCCAATAAGTTTTCAATAGCATTATTGTATTTTTCCTTCCATTCATTTATTGTACCCCAGTACATACCATCTATTTCAATGGAGCCTGCGGTTACAAATCCTAATTCTTCGTATGGGTGATCTTGCATTGTTTTTTTGAATGATTCCATTTTAGTAGATTTCACACTTACTACTACCCTGCTTTGAGATTCACCAAACCAATAAGCATCTTTTCTGATGTTATAATCACTGGCAACTACATCTACACCAAGGTCCTTATTAAAACATGACTCTATAAGGGTAGTAAACAGCCCTCCTTCACTTACATCATGAGCTGATTCTACCAATTTATTTTTAATAAGGTTTGTAATTTTCCCCTGCAAAACAAATTCTTCATTCAAATCAAAATGTGGTGCAGGGCTATATTCAATTCCTTTTATTTTATGTAAATATTCTGATGAATTAATATCATTAGTGCTTTTACCAACAAGAAAGATTGTGTCGCCGGGAGCTTTAAAATCAAGTGTCATTTTATCTTTCACTTTTTGAAGAAGCCCTACCATACCAATAGTTGGCGTAGGGTATACTGCACCTTCGGGGCTCTGATTATAAAAACTCACGTTACCTCCTGTAACCGGAGTACCAAACTTACGGCAGGCTTCGCCCATGCCTTTGATTGCCTGAACAAACTGATAGTAAACCTGAGGATTATAGGGATTTCCAAAATTAAGGCAATTAGTTACTCCTAAAGGTTCTCCACCGCTGCAAACTATATTTCGGGCGGCTTCTGCAACCGCTATCATGGTTCCTTTATACGGATCGGCAAATACGTAACGACTATTACAATCTGTAGTGATTGCTAAAGCCTTGTTTGTTCCTTTTGCTAAAATAACAGCAGCATCAGTAGGCTCGTTTGTAGAAGTATTAGCAGTTCCTACCATGCTGTCATACTGTTTGTATATCCAGTGTTTAGATGCAATATTGGGAATTGTTATCACCTGTTCTGCTATAGATTTAAGATCATCAGGTGTTTCTATGGATCCGGCATCAAATTTTTGTATTTGTTTAAAATATTCGGGTTCTGTAAATTCTCTGTCGTACTGAGGAGCACCGCCACCAAGTACCAGGTCATTAGCAGGTAATGCTGCTTCCAGGTTGCCATGCATATAAAATTTTAGCAAGCCATCATCTGTCACCTCACCAATTTGAGCACAAGGAAGATCCCATTTGTCAAATATCCTCAACACCTCTTTTTCTCTTCCTTTTTCTACTACCATCAGCATTCTTTCCTGGCTCTCACTTAACAAAAGTTCCCATGCTTTCATATTCGTTTGTCTGGCTGGAACTTTATCAAGGTCTATTCTCATTCCAACGCCACCTTTGGCACTCATTTCTGCGGTAGAGCAAATAATTCCTGCTGCACCCATATCCTGCATACCGAGTACTGCACCGGTTTTAATTACTTCCAGGCATGCTTCCAGTAATTTTTTTTCCTGAAATGGGTCTCCTACCTGCACCGCTGGCAATTCTTCCGTGCTTTCAGCAGTGATATTAGCAGAGGCAAAAGAAGCTCCACCTATACCGTCTTTCCCGGTGGCGCTTCCTACAAAAAAAACAGGATTTCCAATTCCTACTGCTGTTGCTGAGATTGTATCGCCCGATTTCAATATACCCACACTCATGGCATTTACCAATGGATTGGTATGATAGCAATCCTCAAAATAGATTTCCCCTGCTACAGTAGGCACACCAAAACAGTTTCCATAATGGCCAATGCCATGCACTACGCCAGCAAGAAGATGCTGTGTTTTAGCCTCTTTAAGATTTCCAAAACGAAGAGAATTAAGGGTAGCGACCGGTCTTGCGCCCATGGTAAAAATATCACGGTGAATGCCTCCTATACCGGTGGCTGCTCCCTGAAAAGGTTCAATAGCGGAAGGATGATTGTGAGATTCGATTTTAAACACCACCCCATAGCCATCACCGATATCCATCAGGCCAGCATTTTCATCTCCCGCTTTCACTAACATTTTATTGCCGTCCCTGGGTAAAGTTTTAAGCCATTTAATTGAATTCTTATAGCTGCAGTGCTCACTCCACATTGCAGAGAAAGCACATAGCTCTGTAAAATTGGGCGTTCTACCCAGATTTTTGCGAATAAGTTCAAATTCTTCAGCCGTTAAACGCAGTTCTTCAGCTGTTTTAACTGTTACTTCCATAATAGGGTGAAAATATAAGAATCGCAAAAGTACGAAGACGGGTTATTCCGGAAGCTATTTTGTATTCCTTATTTTTATAGGTATGAACGGTGAGGTATGAGCTGTGTGTTGTAAAGCAAGAAATAAACCACGAAGACAGGGAGGCACAGTGAAACAAGGAGACATTTCTCTTATTTTTAAAACACAGAATCTCAGTGTCTTCTTGTCTCCGTGTTTTTCAATTAACCATTAACCATTACATGTCTTCCATCGCCTTTATTCATAGCGGTAAAAGTTTCATGCCTGAAATTGGGGCGTATCAAAACTATTTTGAACATGCGGGAATAAAGACAGACCTCTTGGTGAATCCTTCGCAGCCAGAGATGGAACCCTATGATATTCTCTGGTTTTTTATGGGCATTCAAAATCGCCTGAATGATGTAAACAAAAAAAAGATTATTGTACATGAATATTGCTCAGCCTCTACTCCTCCCCTAGCAGGATTTAAGGATATGATAAAGAAAATTATCACTCCAAAGCCGAACCTAAGAATCAGCCTGTCAACTGAACATCGGGGAAGGGTTTATCCTGTTGATGATATTCCGATTATTGTTAGAATGCAGGGTGTGCATTCTTGTTTTTTTAAGAAAATATATATTCCGAAAGAATATGATTTTATATATACCGGTTCTGCTTTAAAAATGAGACATACAAACAAATGGCTACATGAGTTTGCGGCTATGTTTCCACGGATGAGTATAATAATGGTAGGTAACCATGAATCCGGGATCATTCAACAATTTAAATCGAATCCAAATATTCATTTTGAAAAGCCGGTGCCCATTACCTCTTTACCTGAACTAATAGCAAAAGCCCGTTTTGCGGTAAATTATGTTCCGGATGTTTATCCATTTAATATACAGCCTTCCACTAAACTATTGGAATACTGCGCGGCCGGTTGCAATATTATTTCCAACAGATACCATTGGGTGAATCAATTTGCTCAAAAAACAAAAGCGGGTATTTTTTTTATGGATGATCTGTTTGAAAATCTTTCTGCTATAACACTGGAAATATTTCCATTTACTGTTCCAGATATGTCAGTATACGAATGGGAACGTATTTTTAAAGAAATGCAGATACAAAGCTATTTACCGATATAATTATTGTCTAAGCTGGTTTTAGCAAAAAAAGTTTTTAACAGGCTCTTATAAAATATAACAACTTTATTAATATCATATTTCTCCGTAACTATTTGCCTGCCATTCTTACCCATTATTGCCCTTTCATTTGTGCTTAGCATCATCATATTTTTCATTTTAATTGCCAGGTTAAGGGGATTATGTTTTTCACAAAGAAATCCGTTAAAACCGTCCTGTATTAAGTTACGGCAACCTGTATTATCAGTAGTTATCACCGGTAATTCCATACTGCAGGCTTCCATTAAACTACGGGGTACGCCCTCATTATAATAAGAAGGATAAACAAAGCAATCAGCCTCAGAAAGGTAGGTTCTAACGTCATCAGTAAAACCCTGATATTGTAAACTATGCTCCTGCTGGCATATAAGTATTTGTTCATAGGAAATAGCATCCGGATGATCTTCAATAGCCCCGAGCAAAAGACATCTGAAAACAAAACCTTTTTGCCGGAGTAGTAGAGTTGCATCCGCATATTCAATAATACCTTTACTTTTTAACAACCGGGCTGACATTATGAAGGTAAATGTTTCCTTCTTTTTGGGGACGCCTGAATTATTCCTGAAGTGATCTGTGTTAACACCTTCCCCCGGCAATATCCTGATTTTCTTAAAAGGAACAATTTTATTGTCAGCAAAAAAGCCGGCATCTTCCTTATTCAAACACCATACTTCGTATGCATACCGTAATGAGAAATAATACAATTTTTTGATTAAAGCACTTAAAAAATTATTTTTGTTAAATGCATGCCCCAGCCCTGTAACAATAGCAATTGAGGGAATGTGCAGCATTCCGGCGGCAAGAGTGCCATATATATTTGGCTTAATTACATAATGAAATATAAAATCAGGACGGTATCTTTTGTATATCTTCTTTAACCAAAAAAAAAGCAGGATATCATCTGCCGGTCTTAAAGAACGGTTTTTGATTGATACCGGAACAAACTGGCAACCCATTGAAACAAGCAATGATGCATATTTATCTTCTTCTGCAATTATTATTACCTCAAATCCGCCTTGTAAAATACTTTCCAGCACTTCTCTCCGAAAATTATACATTGTCCAGGCATTAGGGGAAACAAAAGCTATCTTTATTTTATCCGCTGGCTGTTCCTTCATTAGGTGGTTATACTGGTAAGAATTCAGGTATTTTTGTTTAGGTATTTATTTCTGCATCCTGGTGTTATAATCATTTATTTGCAGTTAGCATTCCGCAGTCAGGAGATTAATGCAGGTATGTTTCCTCCTGATGGCTCATAGCTGATAGGTGAATAGCAAATAAATGAAACCTACTATATACTTTCCATTATGGTATCATTGCTTCTTATTATCTTTTACACTACAATATTTATTTTCTGGTTGCTGAAAATTTCACGAAGCTATCGAAATTACCTTTCAGCCCAGCAAGTTGCCTTGAGCTTTGTTACCAAAATTGCTTTTGGACTAGCCTATGGCTTTTTATTCTGGAAATTTTATAAAGGAGATGACACATGGCAGTACCATAATTTTTCGCTAACTGAATACCAAAACCTGTTGCATCATCCTGGCGACTTTATACTCGACATAAGGAGTAAAGCAAACGGCAGCACCAGTCTTCATTCTATTTATGATACTACAAATTCTTTCTGGAACAAATTTGATGACGTTCTTCTTATAAAGCTGCTAACAATTTTTGATTTGTTCAGCTTTGGGCATTACTACGTAAATGTGGTGCTGTTTGGCTTTGTAGTTTATTTAGGACACTTTTTAATATTCCGGTTGCTGGTTCATTATTACCCGCAATCTGCTCCCTTGCTCATTGCAGCCATTTTCTATAATCCAATGATAACTTTCTGGTTAAGTGGCATACGCAAGGAGGGTGTTCTTTTCCTTGCACTTGCCCTGGTATTATTTTATTTTGACCGATTGCTCAGAAAACAAGGCAATCTAATTATTAATGCCCTATTTATATTCACAGGCTTAGGGGTGCTTTTGGTGATGCGGAACTTTGTGGTCATGTGCCTGGCGCCATCATTACTAGGATTGTTTTTTTGCCGGCGTTTCCAATGGAATGCTCCGCTGACCTTTACAGCAGTGTATTCCGGATGCATTGTTGCTTTTTTTATGAGCAGTACAATACCGGGATTACCAAACCTGCCAGCCAAAGTAGCCCAACGTCAATACGAGTTTTTAAGTTTAACTGCTAATACCCGGCTCTCTATTGACAGTCTAAAAGGAACACCTGCCTCTTTTCTTCAGGTATTGCCTCAGGCTATTAATCATTCATTTTTAAGACCATACATTACAGAAAGTAAAGGCATCCTCCAGGTTATTTCAGCAGGAGATATCCTTTTGTTTTTTCTAATGGCATTAATAACAGCTTTATTTCACAAGGATGACTGGAAGAAAATATTGCAAAACCCGATTGTGCTCACCTGCTTTTTCACATCCCTTTTCGCTTATCTTTTAATCGGATATACTGTACCTTTTCCCGGTACTTTTATCAGGTATAAAGCAATTTTTGAACTTTTGTTTGTCTGCATATTTGCAATCATAACAGATTTAAACAAAATAGAAAGAATGTTTATTAATAAAAAATAATATATCACATTTTTCCCGTAATTACCTGATATTTTTTAAACAACCTTTCTCTTAACGTTAATATGAGTTACTCAAAGTTATAATTTGTTGGATAAAATTGTTTTTTACGTCTAATTGCCTTTATTTCGTAATTCAAAAAAAACCATTTCATGTCTTTACGATTAAACGCTATTAATAATCTTTCCGACCATTCTAAAGATGTAACGGTAGCATCCACTAAAATCACTGCCATATTTGGAGAAAATGTATTTACCTTAAAGACCGCCCGTGAGTTATTAAGTGATGAAGCTTATAAGAGTCTGGTAATTTCAATTAAAGGCGGCAAAAAAATTGATCGTGCTATGGCTAACCAGATAGCTTCCGGTGTACGCCAGTGGGCAGAAAAAAAAGGGGTTACCCATTACTCACACTGGTTTCAGCCATTAACCGGTACAACAGCCGAAAAACATGATTCCTTTTTTACTATAAAAGGTGACGGAACAGCTATTGAAGAATTTGACGGCGCAGCCTTAATTCAACAGGAACCCGATGCATCATCATTTCCCAGTGGTGGCCTGAGAGCTACTTTTGAAGCAAGAGGTTATACAGCCTGGGATCCCTCGTCACCTGCATTTATCATGGAAATTAATAATGGCAAAACGCTCTGCATACCTACTATTTTTGTTTCTTATACCGGCGAATCATTAGATTATAAAGCTCCTTTACTGAAAGCCTTGGAATCTTTAAACAAATCAGCCGTTGAAGTTTGTAATTATTTTGATAAAAATGTAACAAAAGTTTCAGCCACGCTTGGCTGGGAACAGGAATATTTTGTGATAGATGAGGGATTCTTCAACGCAAGGCCTGACCTGGTACTGAGCGGGAGAACCGTATTTGGGCACGGTCCTGCCAAAGGCCAGCAACTAGAAGATCATTATTTTGGTTCTATTCCGGAAAGGGTGTATGCTTTTATGAGAGATTTTGAGAATGAAGGTTATAAATTGGGTATTCCATTACGTACACGCCATAATGAAGTAGCACCGGCCCAATTTGAGTGTGCACCCATTTATGAAGAAGTAAGTGTAGGGGTTGATCATAATACTTTAATGATGGATATCATGGACAGGGTTGCACGCAGGCATAATTTAAGGGTGCTGTTACATGAAAAACCTTTCGCCGGCATTAATGGAAGCGGTAAGCATAACAACTGGAGCATGTCAACTGATACGGGTGTAAACCTTCTTGCTCCGGGCAAGACACCGAAAACCAACCTGATGTTCCTTACGTTCTTTGTAAATACCATTAAAGCGGTGTATGATTATGCTGATCTTTTAAGATCTTCCATAGCATCTGCAGGAAATGATTTTCGTCTCGGTGCTAATGAGGCTCCTCCTGCAATTATTTCTGTATTCATTGGCCAGTACCTCACAAAAGTATTGGATGATGTGCAGGCAAGAGTGGGTGATAAATTCGATGAACAGGATGAAGCAATTCTCAAACTGGATCTTCACAGAAGCATTCCGGAACTGCTGCTGGATAATACAGACAGAAACAGGACTTCTCCATTCGCATTTACCGGTAATAAATTTGAGTTTCGCGCAGTAGGTTCTACAGCTAATTGTGCCAATCCAATGACAGTACTGAATACAATTCTTGCTGAAACACTAAAGAATTTTAAGAAAGATGTAGATGCTTTAATAGAAAAAGGGGATAAAAAGGAAATTGCCATTATTCATGTTATCCGTGAATATATAGTAAGCAGTAAAAAAGTGTTGTTTGAAGGTGATGGTTACAGTGAAGAATGGGCTGCTGAAGCTGAAAAACGTGGTTTACCAAATGTAAAAACTACTCCCCTGGCACTTGATGCCATGCTTAGTGATAAAGCAAAAAATTTATTTGAAACCAACAACGTATATACTCATTCTGAACTGGAAGCACGTTACGAGATTGAACTGGAAAAATATATAAAGAAGGTTCAGATAGAAGCGAGGATGATGGGTGAACTGGCAACCAGTAATATTTTACCGGGTGCTATCAGATATCAGAATACGCTTATTGAAAATATCAGAGGTTTGAAGGAGGTAGGAATGCCTGAAACAGCTTACGCAAATCAAAAACAAATCCTTGAAAAAATTTCCGAACATATTGCAGCGGTAAGTGAAGGAGTTGAAAAGATGATTGAAGCCAGAAAGACTGCGAATGCTATTGAGAATAGCCGTGACAGGGCAATTGCTTATTGTGATAATGTAAAAGGTCCTTTTTTCGATAGTATCCGTTATCATGTTGATAAACTGGAACTGTTAGTAGATGATAAGGAATGGACATTACCTAAATACAGGGAAATTCTTTTTTTAAGATAACATATTTAAACTTTGTGGTTAGCTTAAGAGCCCTTATCGTGTTCCGATAAGGGCTCTTATTTTATACGATCTTTTGCCCATTTTAAAGCAGTTTGAAACTGTTGTTCCCTGGTTAATCTTGTATTGTCCAAAACAATAGCACCTTCGGCTTTTTTTAACGGACTGATCTCACGGTTTGAATCCATATAGTCCCGCATAGTGAGATTATGCTTTACCTCCTCAATAGTTACGTTAGGATTTTTTTCATAGAGTTCCTTAAATCTTCTTTCCACCCTTACAGCGCTGTCAGCTGTCATAAATATTTTCAATTCAGCTTGTGGAAATACCACCGTTCCGATATCTCTTCCATCCATTACAATACCTTTATGCTCATTCATTTTTCTTTGCTGGCCTACTACAAAATAGCGAACTTCTTTAATCGCTGCAATTTCACTTACTTTCTCTGCTACTACCATATCCCGGATCACATATTCAACATTTTCATCATTAAGATACATTTCACTTAGTTGTCTTTTTTCGTTAAACTTGAATTCAAGATTAATACTTAACAAGGCTTCCTTTACCGATTCTGTTATAGTCCAATCGATATGATTACGAAGATAATACAAGGTAATTGCGCGATACATGGCACCACTATCAATATATACATAATTTAAAGCTTTTGCCAGTTGTTTAGCTAAGGTGCTTTTCCCACAACTACTCCAACCATCTATAGTAATTATAATCGGCTTTTCCATGTAATGCAGGTACCGTTTTATTTGATTTTTGCCATCAGCTATCAGCTTTCAGGAAGAAAATAACAGACGGGCTGAATAATTAAAGTGATATACCAGTTCGATTTGCAAGATTACAAACAATCCTGAAGAACTGTATGTATGTTTAAAATAAATCATATTTCCTAATAAAAAAGCCACCCGGTGTGGATGGCTTTATTTAATTATTAATCGTTTAAGGACTATTATGCTTCAGCAGATTTCTCTGATTTTTTTGGAGAAGATTCTTTCAGGCTGAAACGTATTTTTTGAGCTTCCTTATCAAGATCAGCTATTAAAATATCACCATTCTTAATACTCATACTAAGAATTTCTTCTGCAAGCGGATCTTCCAGATATTTCTGAATAGAACGGTGAAGAGGCCTGGCTCCAAACTGTTGGTCATATCCTTTTTCAGCAATGAAATTCTTTGCTTCATCGGTTAATTCCAAACTGAATCCTAAAGTTACCAGCCTTTTCATTACACCTTTCATCAGGATGTCGATAATCTGGTGTATATGAGATTGTTCCAGAGAGTTGAAGATAACCACATCGTCTATCCTGTTGAGGAACTCCGGAGAGAAAGTACGTTTCAATGCTTTCTCAATAACAGCTTTTGTATTTTCATCAGAATTCATTGTTCTTGAAGCGGTGGCAAAACCTACACCTTCACCAAAATCCTTTAACTGACGGGCGCCAATATTAGAAGTCATGATGATCAGTGTATTCTTAAAATCAATTTTCCTGCCTAATCCATCCGTTAACTGACCATCATCTAAAACCTGTAACAACAAGTTATAAATATCAGGATGCGCTTTTTCTATTTCGTCCAGAAGAATTACTGAGTAAGGCTTACGGCGGACTTTTTCAGTAAGCTGGCCCCCTTCTTCATAACCTACATATCCCGGAGGCGCGCCTATTAAACGGCTTACCGTAAATTTTTCCATGTATTCACTCATATCAATCCTGATCAGGGAATCTTCTGAGTCAAACATATACCTTGCTAAAGCCCTGGCCAGTTCT
>JAABUS010007724.1_pt1 | contig 12162 bp, 9 predicted proteins | sample 5560161 | NCBI WGS metagenome assembly JAABUS01 (sample SAMN10711885, study PRJNA513376) | rock metagenome | isolation source: Antarctica rocks | place: Antarctica: Victoria Land, Trio Nunatak nord | collected 2016-01-04 | reverse complement strand
GGGTGACAGGGGGGGATTCAGAGGGGGCCGTGGAGGTGGTAGCGGATTTCGTGGTGGCGGTGGCAGCTTTAGGGGGGGAAGCCGAGGCCGAGGCCGGTTTTAAATGCCACAGCCTTAAAGTCATGATTGGCAATTCTTGGTTTGATCAGATCAGACCTCTAGTCATTCTCTGCCTGCCCTACACAGCACCTCGTTTCAAACTTCACGCATTCCATTCCACATGCAGTTTGATGCCATGTACCAGCATCAGTACCATGTTGTCCAATTGGCAAACTGTGTTGCCAATTGGCCTTATGTGTGTTCCAGTGGTAGTCACTGTGTTGCTTGATCAGATAGACTGTGGCCAGAACTTACCCAGCCATGGTGTACACATTTTATCAACAACACCAAACTGCAGTCATTTGGTTGTCTTGAGCTTTGAATTTTGATTGGAATATGAGCGGGCAAACCACAGTGTGGACTTACGGTGCGCAGTTACACTGCAGTAACTGTTACAGAGGACTCTCATGCAGAACTACAGTTCGTTGTGACATTTGAGTACTTCTTCAATTTATCCTGTAACCTAGCAAAGTATGGAGAGGGTTTTAAATGAGAAAAACTGCTAACTGATTCATATGGCATTGCCACACATCAGATCCCCAACAGACCACCGGTCACGGACCACATGGCATGCAAGCCCAAGGTATCAGAATCTTCGGTTCTTCCTTGACACCAGCCTGACCTTCAGGATGGCCAGATGTAGGGCGAAGGCAGATATGATTACAAATAGCTTAGGCTTGATGCTGGAAGGCACCAACCAGAGTATATCGCTAGCTCAATGTATCCCACAGACTCTGGTTGGATGCAGACCATACTCCGGCAGGAACTCTGAACACATATCTGATCAGGATGAACCCTGCATCAAGACCTAGCCCCGTTACACCAGATACAAAACTGCGCAAACCAAGCTAGCTTTTACAGTAGCACAGCTACAAATTGAAAGCAGTACTACCACAGAATGCACTGCAGGCAGATGTGCAGAAGCAGTGCAGGGCAGACACGTCAATGAGACATGACAAGTTTGCAACATACGTCACATATGTCAGCTATCTTACTGCTTGTGCGTGTGACTGAGGCCGGCTAATCGGCGTCCACTATTCTTAGTGTACCCTTTGATCACTTCACCAGTGGACATCTGGGTGGACCCATGCGTCTGTAGCAGTTGCGCCACGTAAAATTATGTCAAACGCCAAGCCTGCAGCGGCACTGCCCCATTCCCCTTGCGACATACTCCTGGCTACGCCTGTTCATCACTGCTGCAACGACATGACGCTCGTCGCTGATTGAAGTCCCTTGACGTCGTGTTTGGGCTGGTATGGGAAACGGAGTCTCCCGTTTCGCAGGTTCTGGTTCGCTCAAGCGACTTGTCAACGCAGCAAATTTGCCTCTTGAGGTTGACGACGATATCAGTCATGACCAGTTGCAGGATCCTGACAAGGTGTTGCTCACATCACAACACCATGCTCTTCATGCTTTCGGTTTTCCTGTCATTCTCTGACTCATCTTGCTGCTTGCCAGCCTCCTCCGCTAAGCGCGTATACCCAGGCATATGACGCCAAAGGCTTCTTCACGGGAGTGAGGTCTCGTGTAACTATACACAAACCAGCAGCAGTGGTGTACCAGAGTTTGTCAACAAACCTGCACCATGTGTTTACTCCTATGACGGTCAGCTTGCATGCAGTTGCCTGCTACAACGTTTTGCAAAGTTTGCTGCTTTGAGCGCTGCCTCATGCACGCAGTGATCACACACATGACACGGTCGCAGGTTTGTGACGACACTATTGAGGAGGATGATGGACAAGGCAACCAGAAAATATTCAGGGTTATACGCATTCCATTCAGGGTTGTTTTTGTGTCTGGAAACCTCAAACTGAGGTTTCATGTACAACAGAGCAGGGAAGCAGGCAAGGTACGAATTGCGGAAAAAGACTGTGCATTCTCTCAGCAGCTTGCATTGTTTGATGCACAGTTGTGTATATATATCTGTCTGGCTTTGGAAGCACAAATCAGTACAAGCGTGCGTTGCTGTGCAATCAGGTGCTATGCTGTGCTGCAGGTCAACTTTGTCAACGTCAAGGAAGGCCGGTTGATCACCAAACTTTTGGCAGAGTTTGATGTCACACCTTGCAGAGGTCACCTCCCTTCAGCTACATCACTTCAGCAAACTTATGCTCTTGCATCCTCAACCTTCACGTAGCAAACTTATGCTCTTGCATCTTCAACCTTCATGCCTACAGCTGCACTCGTGTGTTAGAGTAAGACATCAACGCCTGGAGTGCACTTGTCCAATCAGCACATCATAAGTTTGTGCTGCTGCTACAGTGAGCAATGCCTTGGTACTCTGGTCATTGTTGTGTCTTTTTGACTGATGCCCTTGTGAGACTGTTGAAGGTGCAAATGGAGAGGAGGCAACCGATGTACTCTTGGATGCCCAAATACAGGCCAAGCAACTACCCCCTCCTCCTTTCAAGGGGATGGTCAAAGGTACTTCTGCTCCAGGCTACATTGTGTGACTTGGCTTACCATGTGCTGCAGAGCTCTAATGATGAAAATGGTGTGACTTTTTTCCTTACTGCCGTTCTATGGAAACATGCCAGGACACTACGATTTCTGATCACACATAATTAGGATTGTTGGCTATCCAGGTATAATGGTCTCAAAGATTGATCAATGTATGCTGGACTTGATGAAGTTTCATGGTGAAGACGAGCAGTCAGAGGCAGGTTCTGCAGATGAGCAAGAACAAGTGCCAACTCCCAGCGCCACAGTAACGACTTCATCACAATCCCCAAAGGCTGATGGCAGTGCAAGGACTGCAGCAGCTGATAGGCTTGCCAGTCATAGACCGCAGTCACCTGTCTCAGAATCTGACAACAGCGCTGATGCTTCTATGTCCCAGTCGTCACTGCAGTCACAGACACACCCACTGGCACAGACACCTGTATTGTCAAACACACCACCACTGTCTGGATCAGCTAAGAATGGTGACAGATATCTTTAGGCTCATTCAGGTGTAGGTGGCTGCTGTGACTTGTTCTAATGTGGCCTGTCACCAAACCAAAGCCCGTATAATTAGGGTTTGTGTTGCTTGATGACACAGAGCACTATCTTATTGAGAGGCAGCTGCTGTCACAACACTGTGTCCGCATCAGACGAGCTTCGTACTGGCAGCACACCATCCGCTCATCTTGTCATTATGTCTGCTATGTACACTAAGCTCTTCAGACGTGGGCAAGCATTGCTATGTGCCCAAGTCTTGGCCATTTGAAATATATTCTTTGTCTCACATACGTGGCTGAGTAAACAATACTGATACAGACATGGACTTTCTGGTTTCAGACCTGCTGGATCCAAATGCATGTCCCCGAAGATGCTGATTTGCATAGCCTGGTGAAGTGCCTGAAGTACACACGTACATCATACGAATGGTACCTTTGCATGCCCATCCTGTTGAAATTGTTCAGTCCCCGCCTTGCCCTGAGGCGTCCCTACCAGGACTGAGAGCTGGACTGAGAGTCATGCGAAGCCGAGCCATGACGAGTACTGCGCGACAGAATATGCTGACTCAATGCGATTCTGTGGCTTCTGTGTGGATTGCACAGCCGGACCAGCCACAGCGTTGTCTGCGCACCTGCGGGTGGGTCCTAGTCTGAAGCCTCAGTCCTTGCCGAGTTGATCAGCAAGCAAAGCACCGGGATGCACCTACAGCTTTGCTGACATCTGACGTGCTTCCACTTATCAAACCCTGCAAGTAGAATTTCATGTCCAATCAAGTGCGAATACTGTCCCTTCCCATTTTCAGAAGGCATTGGTTGTACCACGCTTGGCAAGACCCTCAATCAGCCACAGCTGCAAAAGCAGTAAAAAATTGGAGGGATGGCGTCAATCTTGAAGAGCGGATGCAGCTACTGTCAGAAAAGCTCCAGCTATGGGTACGGTCACCATGTGCTGTACCTTGTATGCACGCAAGATTCTGATTTGTATTTGCTGGGTCGCTAGTAGGGCTGGGAGAAGCTGCTAAAGCAATGGAGAAGCATGGAGCTTGCAAAGGAGAGGTCAATCAAGAGCTACATGTACAGGTGCTGCACTGCATTGATGGTGTTTTCTGCAGTAAGCATACGACTAGCACATATCTCACGTGGTCAATGGTACACAAACTTCTTTGTCTTTTGGACAGGCTTGCACAGGCTGTGTTGGCAAGGGAAGAACCTGAAGAAACTTTCCTCAAATCTATACCGCAAGACCTGATTTATCTTCAGATCATACATCCTGTGAGCGTTTGTCCTTTTATGCCAGATTGCAATCCTTGCATGGTGCTCATCCATTGACGGTTGACATTGACAGGTGTTGTGAGCTGAGTGATGGCACTGCAGAGCAGCATACCTGAGAGAGAGGTCAGAAGGCGATTGCGCTTGTTGACAAAGCAGAGGCGGCGCAAGCATAGCATGCGCATGGTAAGCACTTATCAAGCACTCTCTGTTAGCTGACATGTCGCTGTGTCCAACAAGAGTGTACTGCTTCTGCTGAAAGCCTACATGTGCACTGATATTTGCGTCATTGATCATGCCTCTTGATTTGAGTTTGCATTTATGTTGTTGTGACAGACAATTTCTCCTGTTCTTGCAGATATTATGGGCTGCTACTGCTGCTCCGCTGACCCTGTTGCTGGTAAGCTGTGCATGCTCGAAAGGCACTATGTGTTCTGCAACTGTACAAGTCTGCAACACGCGCATAACCTGCTGCATTCATTAGCAGGAAACAAGATTCTGTCATGAACAAACGCTATGTCTGTGACACCATAATAAGTACAAGTATTGCTCTGAGCATGCCTCCTGCTGTGTGTGCCGCACACCTCACCCTAAAGGTCTGCATCTACCAAACAGGTGTTTGACACTTCACTACAAACAAGGGTGGTGTGGCTGCTGCAGCTAACACCCATACCTGCCCTGCCGGCATATTATTGCCTGTATAGAGCCTTCTCCCACCGTCAAGCCTTGGCAGGCTGCAGAAGCTTGACTGATGCCTTTAGTCACAATGATGCACAGCAGCTTCAGGTATGCTACCCTTTTCATTGCTGTTGACTGTTTTCCTGTTAGCTTAGGGTAGTAATGCTTCATGGGTCAAGCACGCATGTCTTGCGTGTAAACTGGTGGTGTTCAAGTCCTGCATGCTTGTAGTCACAAAGGTGCAGCTGTGTGACAGTCTGACTTTGTGATTGACTGAAGACGCTGAATCAGCCCATGGCCCCAGATCTGCAAAGACAGCATCAGAGCCTGTTGCAGGACCTGCGGAAGAAACTTCTAGAGATTCAGACGGCGGGCCACAAATTTGACCCAATGGGTTGGCCAACCAAAATGCTCCAAACAGAACCTAGGTATGAGCTGCAAACCCCAGCCATGTGTCCCAACACCAAAATGTACCCATGTTTTGCTCAGTTGCTGATCAGGTTGATATTTCACGAGGTAAATGCATTTTGTCGTCGCATGAGATTTTGGCTGCTATCCTTGTTCCAGCACATACGTGAGGCACTTCAACAAAGGCCATATGCTTTGTTGACTGGGCCCAGGGTTAGTAATGCATCATTTTGAAAATTCCTATGAATTCACGACTCTGACCCTTAAGTAAATCTGAAACCAGTATTTGTAGTATACTGCTGTAGGTACTTGGACCTGCTTGAGTCTGTGAGTCCTGAGTCTGCTGTCACTGCCAAGGCCCAGATAGTGTACGAGAAGAAGAAGCTGGAAGACATGGTACAGCCTACCATGGTGTCCTCTGCTGAGCTAGATGCCATTGTCAAGCCTCAAGTCAGGTGGCTACTGACTTGTTTCCCGTGCATGCAATGTTGCACATGCTGCATAGTGATGGGGCGCAGCTCAACACTTGCATACTCTGAGAGCCTTAGGTGCCAGCCTAGGCAGGTGACATGGCCATCAGTTTGGTCTTGACATTGTTCACAAGTTCCTCTCCAGGTTGGTTGCACACCCTGTAACACCTGATGCGGCTGTGCATGGAAACCTGTCAGCCCTAGGTCAGGGGCGGCGCCTTCCATGATGTATGTAATAGGGATACAGTATGCTGCAGGAGTGGTGCATGCTGCATAAGTGATGCCGTTGGAATTATGGTGCTGAACTTGAGACATTCACATGTGTTGTGACAGGTTAAATAATCCCATTGAGGATGCTGATGTCATGAAAGTAGGCAGCTTGTATGGCATCAACAACTTGCTGGAGCATGTGGCCAAAGCCAGGAAACAAGCGGCAGGTGCAATGTTCCCCAGGCATGTCAATGGCTGACTCTGCTTGCACACAGTCCCAGTGTGCCACTAGTCAGGCAATTTAGCACTTTAGATGCATGGGGTGACATGGTCAGTGCTGCAGAGGCTCTGACAAAAGTTTGAGGCTACCCAAAAGCATATGGGAATCAGCAGATGTAGCGGTCTAGCTCAACGGATTACACCTAGGCAATGCATAGCCAAACACTACTAGTGTCACCCAGATTCTAGTACCTGTCGGTGCGCAGGCTTGGCACATGCTGCCGTAGTGTTCAACGTATTTTGGATCAACACACACAATAAGACACACACAGTAAGGGTTCTAAAATGTAACTTTACACTTGGCAGAACAACAAGCAACCTGCTGTGTGTGAGTTCATTTTACCACGACATTCAGAGGAACACTGCTCAGCTGACCATTTGATCAATCAGTTCTTGCAAGGGAACAAGCTCTTTGGAATCAACAAGGTTGAACGCCTGCAGAGTGCACACCAGTGTCTGTCCAGTGTCTGACAGTATGCATGTAGCAATACTGGTTTGATTTAGACCAATGCCAGGTTTGCTGCAAGAATAACATGCAACAGCTGTAACATTTGCCTGTGCCTGATTGGATCTTCAGCTCAATGATGCTACACATCATGTCTCATATGGCCACACACGCTATGCATGCAGCTGCTGTGTTGAACAATTGAAACTGCCAAACATGCTCTCCTGGCATTACTCATGGCAGGTTCAAACAGAGAGTGTACAACAGAGAGCACACCTGTGTGAAGTACATGAAATGCTTGAAGCATGTGTTCAGGTGAGCTTCTTCCCCGAGGCTGCAAATGCTTCGGAAATGTGTGTGGTAGATGTGAGCATACACTCTAAAGAGGCGCTTGAACATGGTACGCACCACATCCATGAAGTTTGGGGGGAAGGGAATGCCATATTGTTGAGGGAAGATCCTAGAGTCATCCATCTGCAGACGCCACCATTGCTCTTGACACCACAGCTAAGAAAGTGACTGCCGACATATGCCCAGCTTCCTTACTGTGTTCACACCTCACAGCCAAAGGCATAGGCGCAAAGTGTTTTGCATATTGCATTCCTGTACATTTTTTATTAGTGCTGCACACCTATTGCACTTCATGACACTGCCACATTTGCTAACATCATGAACAAAACAGGGCGCCTCCAACTCCTCATACAGCTTGCACATATGCCTGCCAGCAGTATGGCTTGCCTGAGATTCTATCCAGTCAAAGAGATTGTTAATGTACTCTGGTGCTGACAGACGTGTTGGCTTCTTGACCTTTACACCATCTGCCCACAGGTACTCGTACTGCAGCACATAGCAGACATTCTCAATGCTGGTGCATTGTACACTAAAAAGAATGAACCTTGACCTGCTGATGATATGTATGTTGGCTGTGACAGTCCATTCCATGCATACATGTATGAGATAGTCCATGAGCAAGGCCAAGACTTCTGACACGAATTGTGACAGATGCATGTGACCAATGCATGTGTTGTCCACCAAGGCAATGCGAGATCTCAGAGTAGTCACAATGGACATCAGGACATAAAGCACAGGACACATTACCTTGGGACCTGCTGACATGACTGGACACGTCTTGACTGTGCAGAACTCCTCCAAAGTACCAAACAGAACGCTGATAGCATTGTAAAAGTCTACTGTGTTGACAGCCAGCCATTCATTCAGGTCCTCCCCTGGTGGCAGCTGCACTGCTTCTCTAATGTTACCACTGCCAAGAGTAGCCTCTATATGCCGCTTGAGGGTTAAGCCCTGTATGAACATGTGATTTGAGGTACGTCTCACACACTTCTTGTCACACAGAATTGTGTAGTGACAGGTGGCAGAACTAAATTGCAGCCTATCCAAAGCATGCAGGCTCTGCTCACCTTACTACCTACTGGAGTGCTCTTTCTGGGTCGGAAAGTCTTAGCATCTCTGCACCAGCAGCCACAGATCACTGCCTTTGCACTGTTGTTGACGTGATCAAGCCGAACAGATCACTGCCCATACGTCACAGTAAACAGACACGAGGAGCGCGGGGGCGAAGGTGCTGAGGGGAAGCACCTTGGCAGCGCTGGCTGGTTTACCTGCCCAGCCCGAATAAGCTTGCCATCTAAGCTAGGGAAGCTGGGCTCAGCTGTCACAGCATGAGCTGGTGGGCCCCAGTCTGCTTTCTCCAAGGTAGCCGGCTCCTCTTTCTGACAGCAATTAAAGCACAGCATGTAGACAGCCCATGCAGAGGAGCAAGCGTTAGATAGGCGAGGTTGCAGTCTGAGTTGAGCTAGCAGATCTAATGCCTGTCGCCCAGCTGACCCTGTTACACTTTCACAGGAATCTTTGATCGGGGGTCGCAGCAAAGCAGGCAGGAGCTGATGTCGCTGCCGATCAAATGGGCCCAGCTTCAGGTCTGTCAGGGTGATGGTGACACCTTGCAGGCTATGAAAGAAGCCTGGATTCATTCATCCATCCATCCATCCATCCATTCGTTCACTCACTCACTCGTTCATGCATTCGTTCACTCATTCGTTCACTCACTCACTCGTTCATTCTTTCATTCGTTCTCTCACTCACTCATTCGTTTATTCGTTAGGTTTTACCAACCATGACCATTTGACCAATAGACTGAGATGTCAAACAAAGTCACTTCAAGGTTCAACTCTGCTACGGAGTGTAAAACCATCATTGATTTCAACTTTTAGCATAGGGTCTGAGAATGGATATGTGAAACAGAAGGCTGTAAGTATGTAAAACATCCACCTTCAGTAACATTGCCTGCCTGATTCCTGCCGGACTCTTGATGTCAAGGATGCATGTGTGAGCTCAGCAGCTGTCAGGTGCTCCCAACGTTAGACAGATTGGCTACAGCTTCAGCAGTACAACAGAATGCGCTCTTCCTTGTAAAACAATTTCACAATACCTTAGGCGTGAGTAGTGCCTTTGGGGATATGCTCACATCTGGGTAAGCTTCGAGTTCAAAACCCTTGTCTGCCTGCTAGAACTGCAAAGCACGTTCGATCTTGCAGGTGCGTACAACATGACTGGCTGCCAAATGTCCTAGGAGGCTAAGTGATGACAGCAAATTGAGGAAAAGGTGTTGCGCTAAAAAGCAAGACTGGACTAAACAGAAAGACTGGACTGCGGTGTGTCAACAAGGCAACATACGCTGACAATACTTCAATGCTGTTAGCAACAAGGATACTTGATGACTGCAACTCACAGCTGTGGACCTTTAATGGCAACATCAACTTAGAGTCAATAGAGTCACGACGACTATGACTGACAATTTTCAAGCCACAGCTGACAAGGTCATCATCCAACACGTTTCATACCAGACACGGTCTTCCCAAGTCAAGTGTGGTCACATTATAATGCAGCATCCCCTTTTCTGTGTGTGCCAATCAGTGTCATCGGTGTCTGAATCCCCTGCTTCACTTGGCTCAAACTCCCTATATTGGCACAGATTCTGCCCCTGAGCGTCCTGCAGAGAAACGTCACATGATGTGAAAATAAGTTTGCATATCATGGTTCAAAGTAGGTGATCAAGGATCAACCAGCCTATCATGAGCTTTTGATTCAGGATATGGCGACAGCAGCATCATATATAATGCTGCTTCTAGCAATTACGTACTCATGGCACATAATGGGCTGGTGTCAGACAGATACAATTTCTGTTGATTTGGCCTCATCTGCAGTATTCCAACAGGCAATGTGACATTGTGTCACATGCATCCAGTGGAAGTGAAACTGACAAATGCTTGCCTGCCAAGATACGTTTTTGCTCCTGATAACTGCAAATGCCTGCTGCTCATTTGTGGTCCTTGGGGACGCAGAGGCTGTTGCTGTCCTAGGACGTGGCGATGTATCAGGTGCTTGACTTGCACTCTGAGTCTGAGGCTCTGAGTCAGATCCCAAGCTCTCAGCAAACGATGCTGAGAGTGGTCTTGCAACAGACTGTTGACCATTGGCAGTACCATTTTGCGCCAACTGACTGACTGTGGGCTGTTGGGACAAGACCTCAAACGCTTGTGGTTGACGGGGACTGGGCCGTTGATGCTGCCAGTGCCATTGGTCTGATTGGTCCGCCTGTTGTGGCAGCTGCTGTAGCTGTGGCTCTGTGTGCGGCTGCTGTGGCAGCTGCACCTGCCTTGGTGAGTAACTGACCAGTGGTTGAAGCTGATTTGGGCGTTGTGGAACATGGGATGTGGGAGAGTCAGACTTCCTTGGGGAGTCTGGTTGCAGCAGCCTCTGCTTTTGCATGTCTTGCAGGGGATCGGCCATGTGACTCTGCAGGTGGCACCAAAACAAGGGCATGAGAAAAGAAAAGAATAGACTACACCTTTCGGCGTCAATTTAATGAGAAGCCAAGTATTAAACCGGGCTGCCCAGGACCAAGGGCATGACAAACCATGTAGGTCCTGTGACATACAGCCAGATCGAATGCGCAACACAAACTTCCTAGCCTGATAGTGTTGCTCAGGTGGACAGGTGGTGTAGCGACAGCTGTGCTGTGAATGCAGCGTAAGTGCATTATGTGAAACAGGGAAGCTTACTCGGCCTGCCTGCTTGACAACCACTTTCTGGGCGTACACATTGGATGTGCTAGCTTTGGGTTTGTTTAAAGCATCAGATGGACCGGGCATGGGCACCACAACAGACTTTCTGTAGCTGGATGGTGCCAGGATCTCTTTGTCAATAGCCACAGCAGCTCCCGGTGTACAGCAGGGGTTGTGCTGTACGCCCAACTAGCCTCACAGGGCCAGATAGTCCATTGGTACGCCCAGACAGGCAGCTGTCTGCAGCGTACACCGATGCGATACAGGCTGCACGAGAAGAGGCTTTGCTTAGACGACTGCCAGTAGTATCTGGGCTTGTGAAGTGCACCTCCAAGTGGTGCTCAGCGAACGTAAACGGGTCGCAGCAAGCCTATGACTGTGCAAACTGCAGCTGCTGCGCTGGCTATGTCAATGCACAAGCTTACAACTCCCTTTCAAACAAAGGAACGACCTAAGTAACGACTTATCGACTTATCACAATGCGTCTACTGCTTGAGCTCTACTGGAATGTCAGGGGGCGAAGCGAAACACGACCTTGGCGACCGCACGTTGGCTTGCCTTTCAGAGGGACCTGTGAGCGTTGAGTCAGCGTCACAACATAGCCTTCCAAGGATTTTACCCCAACGTCCATCTCAAAGCTCGTAGCATCGCTCTATGCTCTTCTTCAGTGACTAAGCTCAAATTGCAAATTGTTCACATGGGACAGTTTCAAGGAAGCAAGGGCTGGCAACCTGAAAACGCTGGGAGTCTGAGAAGCTGTATATCAAGCAGGGCGAGGAATGGGTGGCACACAGTGTGTGCGCCTATTGCGAAAGCTGGGGCCAGCTAAGTTACAGTACTTACTTAAAGTAGCCTCTCAGAGGAAACTAGGGGTTCTACCAGAGTCTCCTCTGGTAGAACCCCTAGTTTCATGCAGAGTGCAAAGCTGCAAAAAAGTTGGAAAATATATATGAGTACCTTGCTGACTACTGACTCTGATCCATGTCGCAGAAAAGATCAGGATTATGACTGATTCAATCAATCAATCAATATATTTAATGTCCTGGGGGGCAACTGGGACCCAACAGACAAGAAGTTCAGTTCAGTGAATTCATACAGACAAAATTTGCTTCCTATATGCAAAGCATTCCCTAAGGAAACCACCACATGCATTGGGTTCACACAAAATCATAAAGTCTGCAATAGTACAACAGTGCTGCAGGAGGTCCAAATGCTGTGATCACTGTCATGACCTGATGTGGCTGTACGCTGGGCAATCAAAAACAAGTGCTGCTCGTCCT
>JAABUS010007723.1_pt1 | contig 12168 bp, 6 predicted proteins | sample 5560161 | NCBI WGS metagenome assembly JAABUS01 (sample SAMN10711885, study PRJNA513376) | rock metagenome | isolation source: Antarctica rocks | place: Antarctica: Victoria Land, Trio Nunatak nord | collected 2016-01-04 | reverse complement strand
TTGCTCTCGCTGATACTGAATGGTCACCTGGTTGCTGCAGCAGCAAGGGCATGAGTGAGAGCCAGCTATGGTGCAAACCACAGCACATGTACCTCAAAGCAGCATCTTGATACCTGGGCTCTTGTTCAGCTGGTTCTGGCTTGTTGCCTGCACTGGCTTCCTTGATCTGAGGCTTGCCAGCTACCTCTGGCTTTTTGAGGGCAGGTGTGGACTCGCTGACCGCTCGAAGTCTGTGTGATCGCTGCCACTGTGACTGCGACCAGTGATAGGCTGAGGAACGCTTGCACTGGACAGTAGCAGGGCCAAACACGGAAACCAACCTTGGGTTGTTGACTTTGGAATGGTCTGAATGCTGTACTCTGGGAGAAAGGTCCACAATGTCTGGGCAGACATGAAGGATGAAGCGCGGCTTCAGATTGGGGTGCAGATAAAGAAGCGTGCGAGCAGCGTGTGCAAGGTTGCGAATGGGCTAATGCCTGCATGGCTTTGATCCTGCGCAGGCGTCCTTTGACTTGCGAACCAACGTGGCAGGCCTTCCCAATCAAGCTTGACTTTTGTTTGCAAGCCTTGTTATTTCAATAGGAGGATCGCAGACAAGCTTATGGAATGCTGTTACTTCCGTGGCTGTGACTATTCTGTCTGATCAGATGCGTGTGGGTGTGTGTGTCTGAAGCCAATCGACCCACGTGTAAATGTGTCAGTCACTAGGCGACCCACATTTCGACCCAAGGTAATGCTACACATTTACTCGAGATGTGAGGGCGCTCAGCTGAGGACAATTCTCAGTAGATTCATCACAAAGTGATGCCATATGTCAAACAGCCTGTATTGTTACCAATAGCAGCTGTATGATAGCACTGCATGTTGTAACAGTGCAGTGTAAATTTCGTCAGCAGCTTACAATACAATCTGAGACCTCATCCAGCACTGTCATGATGATGTCCTGAAATCAACTGCAGAAAGTGTAGGCAGTAGCTGTGCAGTTGCTAGACAGCAGCGCTATATCCCAGGCCTTACATAATGACTGTATGATAACTGCACACATGCAACCACACGGTGCAATCGCCAGGGTATGAATATGACGGTGGATATGTTACATGAGCACAACAATAACACATAGGGACGACCTGCACCAGGCACATCAAACAATCAGCTAAATGGCCTGCGCAACAGATGCAAGTCTGCAAACAAATGCCAAGCTGGGTGTCATTGCTTCAGACAAGTGCCACATCAACTGAAAATGTCACACAAATACATGCTGGAAGGTCTCTCACATCATTTAAGAAGGTGCACGTCATAAGCACGAGTGCTGTTGCCAGTGTGTGTGTGAGCTTGCTACATGTATCATGCAGAGCTTCCAGTGCGGGAATGCATACGATCTGCAGTGCCATGTCAGCAACAAGGAAAAAGGAGGTCTTTGACTCCGCCGCGGATTTAAAATGGGTAAGGGGAAGCTGCTGACCTACGACTATTGCTGCAGACCCTCCTTGATGATATCGTAAGGGATGGGGGTGATAGATTCCATCTTGATGTCTTCCAGTAGGAAGCCTGGCCGGGGCTGTGCCACTAGCCTCTTACGGGGTGCTGGCTTCTCTGCACACACACTGTCACTCTCACTACTGACTTAGACGAAGAGATGTAGTTATGGCAAGCTCTGCACACACACGCACTGTCACTCTCACTATTGACCCACACGAAGAGATGTAGTTATGGCAAGCTCTGCACACACACGCACTATCACTCTCACTGTTGCCCCACATTGGAAATTGTGTCATGGCAAGACCGCAAACAGCCGCCAGCTGACACAAGTCTAAAGAGATGCACAAAGCAGCAATTTGGCGAATGGCTGCCAGGCCATTAGCTGCCTCTTGCTATTAGCAGTGCGACTGTCGATGCCGGAAGGTGCAAAGGGACTGAGTTTGAACCCAGCGCTGAAGCTGGGATGCCTATTGCTGACTGCGTTGGCTTGTATCTTTGTGATTATCAAATTTGACAGGTCAAGTGTTTGTTCCAAGAAAAGCTGACGCACTGTCTGAGATGCTGCGTTGCAATTGCTACTGGCAGCTGACCAGAACACTAAAAGCCTGACCTGAACTTGCATCCTGACAACCAGTGTTGCGCAAAATGCAGCATGCAGCTGCTGCTGGCACACGACAATTGCTGACTGTGTGCGCAGTCCAATGCAACAACTGTAACATCTGCATACAACAAATGCATGCTCATTTCTGATGTGAAGTGCAGATCTTCTTGTAGATCTGAAACTTTCTGCTGGGCTGCCTGACAACTACTGACAGCTCTGCTGGGCTGCTTGAAGCCTGCTGAAAGCTCTGTCGGCCTGCTCCATTTGCAAACTAGTGGCTGTCAAAGATGGTGGTGTGGACGCTGACGCTATAATTTCACCTTCTTCCACCTGTTGTTGAAGATGACAAGAAGGATACTCTGCTTACCGCCTCTTTGCTTGGCCTCATGCTTGATCTCATCATTCTCCTTGCTCCTCTTGAGGAACTCCTCTTTGCACCGTGAAGGCTTGACATGCTCGACGCGCACGTGAATCCTTTTGGGGATGACACGGCCATTCACCTACAGAGGTAGGCAGCCATCTACAGCCTGATTCCCAGCTTCAAGGAAGGCTTATGCAGCAGGCATGCGGGCTATTACCTGCTTGTTGACGACAACACCAACAGCTCTCTTGGTGACGTTCCAGACCTTGCCGGTGCGTCCATGGTACACTTTGTGAGGCATACCCTGCAATGTTTAAGGATATGCTGTGTACACATCAGCGTTTGCAGGCTTGTGGTATCGTGACAGCCTGAGGCATGCAAAGCTGCTGCTGTGCACCCACCTTTTGCACAGCTGAGTTGACCTTGATGTCAACATAGTCACCAAGTCTGTAGTTGGTCAAATATGTTGACAAGGGAATGTAACCCTTCTGTCTGAAACCCCGGGAGAAAGAGTCCCTGGTACGCGCACGGGTACCGTGTCCAGCAGGCATTGTGACCTCCTAGGACGATCTGCAGAACAAACGCACTTGTTCAGTGGGGCTGCGTTTGCCAAGGCCTGAGGCTGAGCAGAGTAGCTGACACGAGGCAGACAGAGTGCAGAGCAGGAATGACAGGAGAAGAGACGCACCCTGCGCTCTGCGCTAATCAACTGCTTTGGCGAAGAGAAGGAACCAAATTGAGCAACCAGCTGCTTCATCACGGCGGCTTCATTGGGGATTCAATTAGGGACGCCTGCAATAACGCCAGATTTTGGAGAAGACGAAACAGCAGCCTCAACAACGGAAGTCTGGTGTACAAGCACAATCAGTCAGTCGCGGCGTACCCAAGCCGCCTTGTAACCTCAAACTGATACAAGCACTCTCTCTCAGTGATCACCCTCGAAGATGGCCTTGCGCCTCGGCAATTCCGTCACGCAAAGTCTCGGCAGCAACCACTCGCTTCCTTGCGCTCTGCGTAGTCGAGCAGCACCCAGGTCATCGCATACGCACTCTGTTTCAAGAAGAGATGTTCGAATATGCGCGAAGCAAAAGACACGAGTGGTTCGCGGACCGTGTTATGTAACGAAGGATGTAAGCGCTATGTCCTGTGCGGTAGCGGCTGTCTTGACTGCACACCTGACATGGCAATGTTGCAAGCTCGTTTTCTCTGCAGAACATAGATACTGATCAGATCATTCCCGCTGAGTACTTGACACTGGTACCCTCAAAGGTGGGCAGCTGAGTCAGGAACGTTGTGCACCACGCCCACACTGCCTGGCCTGAATGCTGACAGCACACGTCTGTGGTATGCAGAAAGATGAATACGAGAAGCTTGGCAGCTATGCCTTGATTGGGCTGCCAACAGAGCTATACAAGAAAAGGTACAGTGTTGAACCCCCTCCAGCTGCATATTCAACCTGCTTCAGACCAAATGCTTTGTCATTGCACAGCCATGTATGTGCCGCTGTTCATGCTCTCTTTATGTTACAGGTTTGTCAATGACGGAGAAATGAAATCAGAGTACCCTATAGTGATAGGTGGAGAGAACTTTGGCTGCGGCTCCTCACGGGAGCATGCTCCCGTATGTATGGGCGCTGCAGGTGCCATAACAGCTTCATGCTATGCATCACAACTTCATCAGGGCTGATGCATGACTAAATTCCTGATGCAGCTGAACGCGTGCCCAGCAAGTGTCTCGTGCCAAGATGGGTGTGTGCTTGCAGGGGCAAAAATGGTGGTATCTCAATCATATGCCAGAATCTTCTTCAGGAACTGTGTATCCACGTATGTGTCAGTACACCACGATACGATGAGCTGTCGTTGTATCAAGACCATGGCACTCTTTGCACAGCACTTTACAGTTGGTATGGCATGGAAACAACACTCAGCTATTTACTGCAGAGGCGAAGTATACCCAGTCGAGACAGATGAGCGCCTCTGTGAAATTTTAGAAACAGGTGTGCACATGTCTTGTACTGAATGATGCTGCTGCGTATGCTCGGCCGTAACAGATTGTGATCAATCTATGTGTGCAGGCCAAGAAGTGGAAGTCGACCTTGAAAAGGATGTTTTGACAGTTTTGGAAAGTGGCAAACAGTATGCACTGAAGTCCATCGGCGAGGTATGAGCCAAAACTTACTCTGTGTTCGAATTCACCTGGTGTTCTCTGTTGCGTTCGATACATAGAGCTCTAAGAGCTGTCCTGCTGATCTTATCACTTTCTGACTTGATACATATGTGGTCAGAACAACTAATACTGATCAGGTTATAAGTTGTCACTGACACTCACAATTTGTTTGCTATGCAGGCTGGACCAGTTGTAGATGCGGGTGGCATCTTTGAGTATGCTCGTCAGACTGGCATGATCAAAACTGCAGCTGCGTGACTATGATATATCTAAGCTGCTGGGGAACCTATATCTGTGTGACACATCATGCCAACAGACTTGAGTCATGTCATGACACTGAGGCAGCGCTGAGCTGGCTCAATGTCGAAACCCAATCTTCAGGTGGTCGGCCAGGCCCACTGGCTGTCACCTACACAGTGAACCAAACTCGCAAGTGCAACTGCATATTGCCTGGTGTGTCATGTTGGTGTACACCACATGTGTGTCAATGAAATTAGCAATACCTGTCCTGACCTGCATGCTGACACATACCGTAGCACTTGCTGCTAGGACATTTGCAAGGTATTGTAATCACACTAACCAAGTAACACAGCGTGTGTGGGGTGTCTAGCAGCTCAGGAACCGAGCCACCAGCAGTTGTCAATTGGCATTTGTCACCACACGTAGTTACAAGTGTAATGCAACATAGCCAAGCTTGACATACATGTATGCACTGCAAACTCATCACAACTTTTTCCAGCTTACCTGGAACACAAGACCATGCTCAGGAGGGGCTTGCAGGGCCCCAGCAAGCACCCTGGCCACATCTTCTCGGCTGCAAATTTGCATCAACATTCACCACAAATACACTAGACACAAGGCCACATACAGATTGCAGCTGGGACTTGAATCCAAGTCACACCTTGACACGTCGTCATCCAGAAAGCAAGTCAATCAAGCATTTTTCTGCATGTTGATTGGTGTGCATGGGGTGACAAAGCACATGCAGATGTGTGCAGCAACACACCCACATTTGATCTTGCACAGCTTTGATGAGTGGCTGATCACCTGATTTCGCCTGAGATCTGGTCATCCTGACTAATGTTCAGCTGCATGTTGGATCCAGGCTGGTTCTGTATCTTGCCAGCACGCACAATGGTGAATGGAATTCCGCTTTGCTGCACTGCAAGCTCACGTTTGGGATCTTTGAGCAAAGCTTGCTCAGTTCCAAACAAAGCCCCAAAGTTGATGCCCTGGGACTGATTGATCCCTGCGCAGCAAGCTGGCACAAAGTCAAGGCTGCATGCATGTCCAATAGGGCTTAAACAGCACGTCACATCTGCGACGCCTTGTGACAGGCGTATTGCACCTTTTCTCCCCGAAAAGGGGAATCAGAAACGCGAAAGAACTGCATGCAATGGGTCAAGGATGCCAAAATGAGCAAAGCAGCAGCATGCCAGCTTGCATAAGCTGCATCTAGACTGCACAGCTTGGGGGTGTGACGAAGGCAACTGTCATCACACTGATCATGTTAGTCAATTGAGTCATTGGTAGCAGCAGTGGCAGCACCTGCCTGAAGAGGATAGCAAGACAATGTGCTCAACCCCTTGGGGTGCAGCTACACTCAAGAGAGCCCCTAGCTTGCCAGGGCAGATCACCGCCCTCACCCCCCGCAAAGCTCGTTTAACCACCTGTTCATCGCCTGCAATACGTTGCCACGTCTGATGCAAAAAGCAATGAGTGAAAAGTCATTTTGCTTGTTATCCACCTGCAACCGAGGTTTACTGGGAATCAGTGTTGTGCTCCTCACCTACATCTCCTGCAAAGGCGGTGACATAAGGCCCATACCCTCTCTTTGCCTCCTCTGCATCTTGAGTGATTATCTTGATGGGTAATCTGTACGGCAGCGCAACCGCTCAGCAGGTACTCAAAATGCCGTTCAAAGCTGTATGCCCTGAGTAGCACCACACAGCAGCCAACAAGATCTGCACTTGCAGTTGGTTGTGCTATTGCACTGTTGCCCATGCAACTTGTTTGACAGACTGGGAATTGACCAAATCGACTTTTTGGTATAGTACCTGGCTAAGATCAGCTGCAGGACAATTTGCTCCCCTGTGGGACTATCAGCTTCTGTTACAAGGACTGCATCTCGTTCGACGTCTTCAGGTGCAATGTCTTCTGGTTCTGGCATGTTGCTGACGATAGAGTTGCCACCATCTACTGGCAGATCACCCTCTCCGTACCATTTACGAAGCTTGGGTCCACCTGTGAATATGAACTCCGCAGATTAACCGACGAGTTGTTGTGATAAGCATGCGGGGAGCATCAGTACACAGAACTCGAAGCAAATGCTGACCCACCGTTTATGTAGTCAGTTAGCTGGTCCATGAAACCTTGACAGCGCACGCGGGGACGTTCATTGGGCTGGTACGGCCGCTGGAACTTGTGTTGGTGCGAGCAAGCATGGCAGGGGAAGACAGTGGCCGGGAAGAACCCCTTCACGGGTCTGCAGCTTGTCAATTTCATACAAGCCAGCTGAGGTCGACAGACTCTCGGACAAGGCGACAGGCACACGGCTCAATGAACGAGCCCAACGACTACGTGAACCTGAACATTTGAGTCAGGGCGTCAAGCTGGACTGCTAATATGCGTGCAGCGCAGTAGTGGTTGTCGTAAGATGGAGTTTGAGCTTGTTAGTGTCCGTTTTTCAGCGTGAAGCTCAGTTCGCAACTCCAGCTATCTAAGTCAAGGTCACGAGTGACGATCTGGCAGGGATTGACTTTATCTGACCGACTTGCAAGCAAGGAAAGAGGTGCGAGGAACGCCATAGCTATGAGTCACGATTTCAACGAGCAGTGCCTCTTCTTCTGTTCCAAAGCAGGCTCTGCACAGAGCCAGGACCTGCGATGCGTGCCGGACCTCTCAGCGACGTAAAATAAGACGAGATACCTTTGTGGGCTTTCGCAGGCATCAGGCACGCCGCAGATCCACGGGCAAACACCTTTGACGGATCCCAGCATCTGCAGCAAGAACCACGGCCGGCGTTTGAAGCAAAGAGCTGTGCAGTCCCTCGCTGTGCGGGCACGTATGTTCGGTGCTGATTGAAAGTGTCGATCTAAACCATGGCTGGCGACGAGCCAAATGCAAAGATGGATCAGGTAGGGCAGATCGTCTAGCCCTGTAAACTTGTGCGCTTGTTACTGCTCGTTGTCTGACACGTCATGACTTGCTGCAGCCGGTGGTCTACAACCCAGACATCGCCAAACTGCTGCTACTCAGTAAAGCAGTCGTACTGGAGTGCTGGCCAGCTGAAGAGTATGCTCTGCAGAATGGTAAGCGACCATGACAGGCTCTTCAGCAGCATCTGCAACGTTGACAACGTGCCAAAGCACACTCTATCTTGCACAGGGGTCGGAAAAAAAGCAGCACGCAGTTTGCTTGGTGGATCTCTGGTGCGGCTAGCAGGCACAACTGACCTGGTGCAGGTCCACTTTGGGACCATAGATACCAAAGGTCATCGGGTGCTTCTACTTCAAGTAGGGCTGCATTACCCTTTCACATCAGCATAGTCCTTGCAACATACACCCCTGCACTGTTGTAGCTAGACCTTGCTTCATATTGCAACTGCTGGTTTGCTTGATAAGCAGCAAGGTTTTGCTGAAACTAAGGCGAGTTGGCGCTACTGTGATGCATCACTTGTACTGGTGCTTACACATCAAAGGAACAGTGTGGTTGACGTGTGCACATCCTGTTTGCTTGTGCACGCACTAGCCCTGAAATTGCATGCTGCTGTAGAGCTCAAGGGCGGTGTCTATTCATGACATCATGGAGGAGCCCTGGCCCACAGATCTGGCCTCCAGCCATGTGTTTGAGCATGTCCTGGCTCAAGCTGTGAATGCTGGCGGTCTGAAGAGCATGAGCGTCCATAAGGTGTGCTGTGCTTGCAGTCCATCTGTTCCAGTTTCCACTCAGCGCTAGTGAGTGCTTGGTGGAGGAGTCAGCTCATACACATGTATTCATAATGGCTTGACAGCAATTGTCCAAATTTCTGCCAAAGTCAGAAGCAGATTGACTGCCCAGCCTTGTGACAATCGGATACTGAAGTCAAACCACAGGCAACTTCTGGAGTATGACCTCACCACCAACAGTTTTGGTGAATTGCTGGGCAAAACATATTCCTTTGCAGGTGGCAATCACGCTCCACAGGATCGAGCAGGCAAAGTACTGGGCAAACCTCAGGCAAAAGCACTGCAACCCATCTCTGCATGCTCGTGGCAAAGCTACTGTGGAGGAGCAAATGGCTGACTGTTTCAAGAGTATGTACAAGCCCCCAGGAAAGGAGCTGGCAAGCATGGTGCAGGCTGGATGTGAGGAGGAGGTGAGACACTTGCTGGCTTGTGAGTCATTGCTTTGCCACTGCACTGCTTCTCAAGCAGACTTTACACAGAACACAGGCCTGTCTGCTCACATTGTTGCTATGCTGCCCTGTGACACCAATGATATCTTGCTGGCAAATGTGACAGCAGATTGGCAGCTTGCTGTGTAGGGGTGCTTAGAGCTGGTCAGAACTATATACAAGCACTTAATGAATGTCTCTTTTGGCTATCCCTATGAATGGCCAATTTTGAAAAAATTTGTAGTGTTTTTGGACTAAAGACTTCAATAGCGGCCATGTGATCTACAGGAGCCCGGGGAGTTGTCAGAAGGCAGAAAAGCTCTGCGAGCCTTCCTAGATACCCACCGAGCTGCTCGTCAGAAGGCAAACCAGACAGGGCCAGCAGCTTCTTCAGCAGCTGCTTCAGCAGCTTCTTCAGCAGCCCTCAAGCAGAGCACCTCTTCATCATCAGCAGCACAGCCCAAGGCATCTTCCTCCAATCAGACACACAACCCCCAGGGCAATGTCTGCCCCCCAGGGGCCAGACCCCCTGTGGGCAAGTCCCATGCTCCAAAGGCAGCAGCCAGCAAAGCAGCTGCAACATTCCAATCAGCAAAGCGTGTGCCTGCAGGTCAGCCCAGCAGCAGCTCTGAGCCTGCCTTGGATAGCAGCAGCAAGCAACTGCAAGCTGCAACTGCAGCGCAGCAAGCCAGCAAAGCTCAAGCATCCAAGCAGACCAACGGAGATGTCAGGAAGTCCAGCACAGGAGTAGGACCCCTGCAAGCAACACGTGGTGATGCAAAATCAGCAGAAGCTCAGGTTAAGCCAGGCAAGGTTCACCGTCCGGTGAATTTCTCCAGCATCAGCCATGAGCAGCGCAGCAACACTGCTGCAACTGCTTCCCGGTTTCCTGCAAGTCAGTCCAGTCCATCAGGCACAGCTGAGATCGTTGCAACAAAGGGTGCTGGAGACACAGTGCTGCCGTCAGTTACCCGCCCTGTTCAAGCTGGCAGTGCAAGGAGTTTCACAACTGTGGTGTATGCCACACCAGAGGATGCAGCAAAGCCAGATGAGCAGGATGATGGCATCATCACATCTGCAACCATTGCCAAGCTTGCCTCTAGGTCCTCTGCACGGCAGGCAAAGCAGGCGCAGCAGGCAAAGCAGGCGCAGCAAGCAAAGCAGGGTCAGCAAGCAAAGCAGGGTCAGCAGGCAAAGCAGGGTCAGCAGGCACAGCCTGGCAAGGCTTTGACAATGGGGCAGACAGTCAGCAACAGACAAAATGGTGTTGCTGGCCCAGCAGCTGTCACTGGCAAACGCAAGAGTCCCCACACGCAGGATTCGTCTGCAGTCAGTCACAGTACTCTGCCTGTTGTTGCTGTGAAGCCCTCTGACAAACTGCATCCAGGCCCCCCTCAGATCCCATCAGACACCCCAAAAGACCCTGCCACTGCATCTCCCCAGACCCCCTCCCCCAATGCAGCCAGCCCTGATCAACATGGACCCAGGGTGCGGAAGAAGATCAGATGGGACCCTGAGGCAGCGGGTGTCAACACTGCTGCTGTGCGCGCATTTGCATCGAATGCTGCCTCTCGTTCCTTGCCTGATCCAAAGCCTGCACCTACCACAGCTGCAGCTGCATCACTCATCACTGCTTCAAGAGGCAGGACAAGCCAACCAGCATCCCGGGCCACCCCAAACTCAGCAGCAGTCACATCTGCATCGCATGCTCAATCAGGGTCAAGACAGCCCGGCCAAGTTGCAGTTGCATCAGAAGGTGCAGCACATCAGCAAGGTGCTATACACAGTAGTAAGCGTGACAGTGAGGAAGGGGAGGAAAGGGCCGAAGAAATGCAGAGGAAGAGGATGGGAAGCTTTGCAGCAGTAATGCGTGGGGACCTGCAATGGAGCTGGGGCGTGGGGGCTGCTATCCAGGGGCAGTTCCCCGCGGCCTTTGTGGATGTCATACCTGCCTCAGCTGCAGCATCTGCAGGTGATTGCTGCAATTCCCCTGCAGATGCAGAATCGGTACTGGCATACCATGCTGTTACGCAATCTTGCACATGGTACACCGCCCAGGCCTACAGCTGCTGCTTGCACATTGCATGATGGGTACCTAGATTATACAACTCCATGTATAAGTTGAGTACAAGGACCTTTTGGGGAAGCAAACAATGCATGTAGCAGCTGTGAACATGCCTTGATGTGCTTTCAGCTTTGCTTGATAGTCAATGTCATCTCACCTGCTGCTGGTGCAATCTGTGCAGAGGTTGCGTTCTGACTGTTTAGGCTCAGCAAAACAAAACACACAGCTTGCATGCTTTGGGCAGCAGGCTTCTTTGCCTTCCTGCAATCACAATGTTGCAAGTGACTAGTGCTCTGTGTGTGAAAACCAGGTTTTTGGCACCAGCAACTCATGCACAATAATATTACAACTGATCATTGCCCATCAAGCGCAGGTGCAGCCGCCGCCTCATCAGATGCAATGACCTTCTCCACTGTGGCGCATCTCAACACAGCCACACAGCAGCACCTTGCCAGCGCAGTCTGTGCCAGCATCATGTTTGTCCAATGCACAGAGCACCCACTCAGTGCTGGTCATGGAAGAGAGGCAACATTGCTGGACGTGAACCACTTGAGCAGTTTGGGCAGGTGTGGCTACAGCAGCATCAGGGGACTGGTGGAGCATGCACGCCTGCAGGGTTGTCTTAGGTATGCAGAATCCTGACTGCTGCTTGCTTTGAAGTGTGTGATCAGCTCTGACCCTGGCCTGCCCGTGCAGTTGCAGCTGTGCCTGACTGCCCTCAGCAGCTGCTCCCTCTGCATCTTGAATGTGTGGCATCTGCAGTACACGGTGTGAGAATGTTAGCATGTACCCATATTTGTGGGCAAAAGTGTTCAAGAGTCAGTGTACAATGCAAAACTTCATACTTACCAGCAGCATCCTTGTACACAACTGCTATACCCTTTTGCGTACAATGCTTTCCAGCTGCATAATCCCTTCATTGGCATCATGACATGCTGTATCATCATTTGCTGAGCCAAAAGCGCAATCTTGGCTGCATGTGCATGCAACAGGACTTCATCACACCATCATGTGACTGGTCATGCTTACTTTTCCTCAAACTGCAGATTTGCGGATCACTTCACGATGTGTCTTTGCCTCATGCTGAACATGCCTATGACTAACACAGTATCCTGTGCAGG
>JAABUS010007722.1_pt1 | contig 12171 bp, 8 predicted proteins | sample 5560161 | NCBI WGS metagenome assembly JAABUS01 (sample SAMN10711885, study PRJNA513376) | rock metagenome | isolation source: Antarctica rocks | place: Antarctica: Victoria Land, Trio Nunatak nord | collected 2016-01-04 | reverse complement strand
CTTCGGGGTCAGTCGCGGGGTGGTGCGCGAGGCAATCAAGGTCCTCAACGGGATGGGCCTGGTCGATTCGCGCCAGGGGAGCGGGATATTCGTTCGCAACGACCCGGTGCCGGTCATCAGCCAAGGGATCACCTTATCGGTTGCCGCCGAAGATGCGGCGGTCAATCAACTCTTCGAGTTTCGCGATCTGCTCGAATCGCACGCGGCGCGTTGTGCCGCCACCCTTGCCACCGCCGCACAACTCACGGCCATCCAGGCCGCTGCAGCGGCGACGAGCGCCGCCGCCGCAATCGACGATCAGGCAACGTTCGGAGTTGCCGACCGGCAATTTCACCTGGCCGTCGCCGAAGCCTCGAATAATCCCTATCTCGTCGTCGTACTCCGCGCCGTTTGGCAAATTCAGGGCGATGTCGTCAGTCTCCTCGCCCAACCAAAACTCTTCATGACCAATGCCGGGTCAACCCACGGCCTTTTGGCCGACGCGATCACCGCGCGCGATAGCACCGCCGCCGCCGAGATCATGCATACCCACGTCAGTGCTTCCGGGAACACGATCCGTGAATCGCTATCGCTCGATGCCGGCCTCGGCGAGCCGGAACAGCGCAACGCGCGTCCTTCGGCCTAACGCCGGGCGCTCGCGACCGACCACAGCACTCGCCTACCCTCTCGCGCCGTCAGGGCGCTATCGGTGCCACCATATCGGACGGTATCGGTGACGATCACTGTCCGCTGCAACACCACAACGGGCCTGCCGTGGTGCTGACGACGCCCGCACCACCGGCCCACCATCGGCGAACCGCAACGGGGCGATCGTCGGCTTTGCGCGTGATCGCAGGAAGGAGTCGGGGCCTCATGGTGACAGCACCAGCAGATGTGGCGAAGGGACGCACCGCCGCCGCAGCCCGCGCCACGCGACGACCGTTCTGGCAGCAGATCGCCGCCAATAAGACCCTGTTCCTGATGTTTTTACCGGGACTTCTCCTCCTGATGATCTTCGAGTACGGTTCGATGTGGGGCCTGGTGATCGCCTTCAAGGACTACAACATCGGCCTCGGGATCTGGGACAGCCCCTGGGTCGGCCTGAAACATTTCCAGACTTTCTTTGCTACCCCGAGCGTCTTACAGGTGCTCAAGAACACGCTGGTCATCAGCGTCCTCAAGCTCGCCTGCGGCCTCCCCGCGCCGATCATCCTGGCACTCTTGATCAACGAACTCCACGCCGGGATTTTCAAGCGTTTCGTCCAATCGGTCAGCTATCTGCCGCACTTCATCTCCTGGGTCATCCTCTCCGCGATGGTCTACAGCCTGCTCTCGCCGAGCAGCGGCGCGGTCAACGGCGCGTTGCGCGGCCTGGGCTTGCAGCCGATCGCCTTCATGACGACCCCCGACTGGTTCCGCCCGATTCTGGTCCTCAGCAATATCTGGAAAGAGGTCGGCTGGGGGACGATCATCTATCTCGCCGCCCTGGCGGGGGTCGGCGTCGATCTCTACGAAGCCGCCACAATCGACGGGGCCTCGCGCTTGCAACGGATGCGCCACATCAGCTTCCCGGCTCTGCTGCCGGTGATCGGGATCGTCGTCGTCCTCAGCCTCGGTGGGATCCTCAACGCCGGTTTCGATCAGGTCTTCAACCTCTACAACCCACGCGTCCAGCGCGTCGGCGACATCATCGACACCTACGTCTACCGGCAAGGTCTGGTCGGGCTGGAATACAGCTTCACCGCCGCCGTCGGCCTCTTCAAATCATTCGTCGGGCTCATCCTCGTCCTCGTCGCCAACCAGATTGCGCGCAGGACGAGCGAGGGGCAATACGGCCTGTGGTAGTGACGACCGTAGGAGCTAGGGACGAGGGGCGGTGGTGGCAGTGACGCCCACAAGAGCCAGAGAGCGAGGGCCGGTGGCAGTGACGCCCGCAAGAACCAGAGAGCGAGGTGAATGATGTCCCGCTACAACACGATGGGCGACAGACTGCTCCTGATCCTTGTCTATCTCGTCTCGATCATGGTGGTGATCGTGATGCTCTACCCCTTCTGGGATCAGTTCGTCGTCGCCCTGAGCACGCGCCAGAACGCGCTTAAGCCGGGATTCCACCTGATCCCCTATCCGCTCGACTTCAGCGCCTACCGCGATGTCCTCGCCGCCCCCGAGGTCTGGCGCGGGCTGCGTAACACCCTTTTCCGGGTGATCCTCGGGACTGCCTGGGGGGTCTTCATCACCGCGCTGACGGCCTATCCCCTCTCGCGCGACAGCTTCCCCTATCAGCGTTTCTTCATGCTGCTGATCGTCTTCACGATGCTTTTCAGCGGCGGCCTGATCCCAAGCTATCTCCTCCGCAAAGGGCTTGGCCTCCTCAACAACCCGCTGGTGCTGATCTTGCCCGGTCTGGCCGCGTTCAACATCATCATCATGCGGAACTTCTACCGCGCCCTGCCCCGCGAACTGACCGAGGCGGCGCAACTCGATGGCGCGACCGACTGGCAGATCTGGTGGCGCGTTATCTTGCCACTCTCGAAGCCGGTCCTCGCCACGGTCGCGCTGTTCATCGCCGTGGCACATTGGAACGCCTACTTCGACGCGCTGATCTACATCACCGACCGCGACAAATACGTCCTGCAAGTCGTCTTGCGGCGAATCCTGCTCGAAGGGCAGGTGGAAATGTTCGTACCGGGCGGGATCGATACCAGCGGCGTCACCCAGGCTCCCGCCGCCGAATCGGTCAAGTCGGCGCTGGTGATGGTCAGCACCCTACCGATCGTCCTGGTCTACCCATTCTTACAACGCTACTTCATCCGGGGCACGCTGCTCGGCGCGGTAAAGAGTTGAGCGCGGGCCAGCCCCGGCGCTTCCATTCAGGCACGACGGAGCGAACGCTGCTCGGCAGATTCGTCTCCTTGGCGCAACGACAGACGGTTCATTACTGGAAAGGGTTGGGTGATGGTACATTCGCGACGCGCGTTCCTGACGTTCCTCGGCACCGGTGCGGCGACCGCCCTCCTCGCGGCCTGCGGCGGCACGGCCTCCCCGACCGCGCCACCGGCAGCCACCGCCGCTACCGGCGGCACAACCGCCTCCGTGCAACCTTCGGCCAGCGGCTCGGCACAGCCAGCCGCGAGCAGCGCGGCCACCAGGACCGGCAGCCCGGCGGCGAGTGCAGCAAGCCAATCGACCGCGCCCGCTTCGCGCACGCCGGTCAGCCTTTCCTGGGCGGTCTGGGTCACGGGGCCGGTCGACAACAATAACTTGGTCCGAACATCGATTAAGGAACGGTTCAATATCGATCTCCAGATGCTCGCCTTCGAGCGCGCCACCTGGCAGGATCAACTTAACACGCGAGTCGGCGGCGGCGACATCCCCGACATCATCTACCGCGACCAACAATCGCTCGTCTCGCAGTTCGCCGATCAGGGCATAATCGGCGAGGTCGGCTACGATGTCGTCAAGCAGACCGCGCCGAATACCTTCGCCGCCGCGAACAAGTTCAGCACCGATAGTTGGCTCGCCTCGTCGTACAACAGCAAGAACTACGGCCTGCCGATCATGCAGCCAACGCAGCTCTACCCGATCACCGACGGCTGGCGGCAGGACTGGCTCGACAAAGTCGGCGTGATCAAAGCGCCCGAAACGCTCGAAGAGTTCGAGGATGCCTTCACCAAATTCGTCAAGAACGACCCCAACGGCAACGGTGCCGCCGACACCCTGGCACTGACCGGACGCGGCAAAGATGCCCTGCTGCGCGCTTACGAGACCTTCTTCATGGCCTACGGCACCTCGCCGAGTCAGTGGATGGAGAATGGCAACGGGGCGGTCGAATTCGGCCTGGTCAACGATGGGGCGAAACAGGCCCTCACCCTCCTCCAAAAATGGTTCAAGGGCGGCCTGATCGATCCCGAGTTTGCCACCATCGATTACAACGCCCAGAAAGCCAAGTGGGTCAACGGAAAAATGGGCTTTATCCAGAGCACCTGGGGCCGCCTGATCCCCACCGGCGATCACTACGACCCCCTCAAGACGGTCAACGATAAGGCGGTGATCACCCAGGCGAACGCGCCGAAGGGGCCAAACGGCAAGTTCGGCTACATCAACTTCGGACCGGTGACCTCTTCGATCACGTTCAGCAAGAAACTCACCGGCGACCGCCTGACGCGCGCCCTGGAGTTGGTCGAAGGGATCACCGCCGACCAGGCGTTCGCCACCCTCGTCCGTTACGGCAAGGAGGACGAGCACTGGCAGCGCGACGCGCAGACCAACGCGATCGTCCCGACGACGGCCTTCGCCAAGACGGAGAGCAAAGGCCCGCTGGGGATCAACTTCTTCGCGGCCATCCCGCCAACCCCCGACATCCAGGCGTTCCTGGCGCGCAAGGATGAGGCGCAACTCCACGCCAAGGCCGAGGCTGGCAACGTCAAGAACTTCTCCCCCTTCGCCAGCCTGCTCGTACCCTCGTCGGTGAGCAAGCAGACGGTCGATCTCGAAACGATCCAGAATCAGTGGATCGCCGACTTCATCACCGGCACGAAGTCGCTGGATCAGTGGGGTGCCTTCATCAAAGAATGGACCGACGGCGGCGGCAAGGTCCGCACCGAGGCGACAAACGAGAGTTACAAGAAGCTCGCCGCCGAGCGCGAACGGATCAAGACAGCGGTCAGCAAATAAACGTCGAGATAGGGCAGAGCCACACGCTTACGTGGCTCCGCCCCACCCCACGAGGGAAGGGAAATCCGGTAATAATGTGGGCAGAACCGTTGCCGCTGGCTACCATAAAACACGAAGAATTTGCAACGTAGCAAGTCGCGCGGGCGGCCTGGACAGGGGAGGACCGAGCGATGCGGATCGACGCACATCAGCACTACTGGCAGATCGGTAACTTCGGCTACGCCTGGCTCACGGCCAACATGCCGCAACTCTATCACGACCGACTGCCCGCCGATCTGACGCCGCAACTCGCAGCGAACGGCATCGGCGCGACGGTCGTCATCCAGGCGGACAACTCGGTCGGGGAGGCCAGGTGGTTGCTCGAACTCGCCGCGCAGGAACCGACAATCGCCGGGGTTGTCGGCTTGGCCGATCTTGCGGCACCGGTGATCGATGAGCAACTAGCGGAACTGGCACGCAGCAGCTATTTCAAGGGGGTTCGCCCGACCTTGCCGCCGGGAACCGACTGGTCGACCATCGATCGCGGCTTGCGCGCCCTGGCAACGCGCGGGCTGACTTGCGACCTCCTCTGCCGCCCGCCCGATTTACCGCGACTGCACACGCTGGTCGTTGGCTACCCCGACCTGTCTTTCGTGATCGATCACCTCGCTGGGCAACGGATCGCCCCCGGCGAAGCCGAGGCGTGGCGGAACGCGCTGGCCCCCCTCGCGGCGCACGAGAACGTGACCATGAAGGTGTCGGGCTTCCTCGCCAATCGCGATCCGCAAGGGTCGCAGGAACCGCCGCTCGGCCCGTATTTCGACGTCGCGCTCGATCTTTTCGGCGCGAATCGGCTGATGTTCGGCAGCGATTGGCCGGTCTGCACGCGCGGCGGCGAATACGCCGATGCCGTGCGAATACTCACCGCTTGCGCAGACCCGCTCAGTGCGGACGAACGGGCGGCGGTCTGGGGCAAGACGGCGCGGCGCGTCTACTCGCTCGACCAGAACTTACCCGCTGCACACGACACGGATACGACCGATGCCTGAACCGCACGCCAGAACCCCACTAATCTTGCATATCGCCACCGACGGTCGCGACAACTGGAGCGGTGCGCTCGCCCGACCCAACGCCAATACCTCCGATGGCCCGCTCGCCACCCTCGCCGCCGCGCGCGATCGGCTGCGCGCCCTGCGGTTGGACGATCAGCTCACGGGCGCGGCGGAAGTTGTGGTGCAGGCGGGGCGCTACGAGCAACCGGCAACGCTCCACTTCGGCCCTGACGATCTCGGCGACGCGGAACATCCGGTCCTCTTCCGGACGGCTGGCGATGGCCCGGTCCATCTGACCGGTAGCACCAGGATAGGCAATTTCACCCACGACTATGGCCCGATCGCCAGCGCCGATCTCCGCGCCGCCGGGCTTGCCGGACGGCGCTTCCGGCAACTCTTCTGCGACGGTGTACGACAACAGTTGGCGCGGTATCCCAGCTTCGATCCGCAAAATCCGTATGGCGGCGGCTATCTCTACGTCCCCGGCGAGCGCGGCGGGGTCTATGTCGATGGGCAGGGAGCGAAGAACCAATTCCGGTGTGACGATACGCGCCTCGTCGGCTGGTCACGACTCGATGAGGTCGAACTGGTCGTCTTCCCGCGCTACAACTATTTCAGCAACACCCTGCCGCTGGCGGGCTATGATCCGGCAACGGGCGTGGTTACGCTCGGCCAACCGGCCAGCTACGAGATCTATCCCGGCGACCGTTTCTTCTTCCGCAACGTCGCCGCAGAACTCGACACACCCGGCGAGTGGTACCACGATCGCGCGACGGAAACGCTTCGCTTCTACCCGCCAAACTCCGCGACGAACGTGATCATCGAACTGCCGCGCGTCGAGGATCTACTGGTGGTACAGGGCGAGCCAGAGCGCCCGATCACGCTGGCGACGGCGCGCTGGCCGTATTGGGACGACGAACTGCGCCAATTCCGCCCTCCCGCTGCGGTCGGGCACGGTTATCTGACCTTCCGCGATTTCATCATCGAGGGCTGCGATCGGCATGGTGTCGTTTTCCAGGGAAGCCGCGCCTGTCGCCTCGAAGGTTGCACCATTCGCAACACCGGCGCTCTCGGCGCGTTCGTCATCGGCGGGGCTGACTGCGCGATCGAGAGTTGCGACATCTATGAGACCGGTGCCGATGGGATCGCCCTGACCGGAGGGCAACGCCTCCCCTTCAATGGCTTGAATCATCCCTGCGATCACCGGGCGCTGAATAATTATGTCCACCACATCGGCGTCTTCGAGAAGCATGTCGCCGGTATCGCCCTCAACGGCGTCGGGATCGCCGTGACCAACAATCTCGTCCACGATGGGCCGCGCTGGGGGATCATCTCGCGCGGCAACGACAACCGGATCGCCTACAACCATCTGCGCCACCTCAACCTGGAAACAGCCGACACGGCGGGAATCTATATGTGCGACCGCGATTTCACGATGCGCGGCACGACTATCGAGTACAACCGAATCCACGACATCCTTGGCTTCGATTACCGCGACGGCAGCTGGCGCTCGCCGTCCTATGCCTTCGGGATCTACCTCGATGATTGGACGAGCGGCGTCACCGTGCGCGGCAACCTGACCTATCGCACGCCGCGCGGCGGGATCTACCTCCACGCCGGCCAGGACAACGTGGTCGAGAACAACTGCTTCCTCGATGCAACGGAGGAGTTAGCCCACTTCCGCCGCTGGGAGCCACCGCGCGAAACGCGGATGCGCGGGACCCACGGGCAAGGCTTCCGCCGGAATCTCGTGCGCCGCAACATCATGGCGACCAACGCGCCCGGAGCTCTGGCCTACCGCTTCAGCAACGCGGCCGACGACTCAGGGCAACTCGACATCGCGACGAATCGCTGGGAGGAGAATCTGGTCTGGCTCGGTGGCACGGAACCTTCGGTCAGCCCAGGCACGACGTATGCCGGAGGACCAGAGCGGCAAAGCTGGGCCGACTGGTGCGCGATCGGCTTCGAGTGCGGCAGTCGCGTTGCCGACCCATCTTTCAGCGATCCAGCGAACGACGATTACCGCCTGCGCGACGATAGTCCCGCCAGGGAGTTGGGCTTCACGCCGCTGCCGTTCGCGCTGATCGGTCCACAGCCGAGCCTGTTACGTCGTGTTTGGCCGTTGGTCGAAGCCCCCGGCGCGCGCGAGTTCCCGCTGCAAACCGGCATCACTGACGCAGTTTCCGGCTGAGCAAAGCCCGCCGATCGACCACGTAGCCGCCTTTCGTCGTGAACGGGAGCGGAACGAGGAGCAACGCCCGATGCTCACCATCGAAGCGACGATCCCCTACGAAGCACCGCCCGCGTGGGCGCTCCTGGAACGGCAGTTGTTCGCGATCATGGATGAGGCTGTCGCGCCGTTCATCGCCAAGTACACCCTGCCCGATGGCACCTTGCGCTGGCGCGACGCCGACCCGAGCAACTACGGTTCTCGTGACGGGGGCGATGACTTCTACGAGAGTTTTTATAACTGGCCGCTGGTCTATCTGCTGGGCGGCGGTGAACATCTCCTCGCCCTGGCACATCGCCACTGGGAGGCGGTCACGAAGCAACTCACCGCCTACGGGCTGGTGCAGAACGAGTACGAGCGCGGCTACGATCAGTTCCACCAGAGCGAAGGCGCGCTCTATTTCTATTTCCTTTGTCTGGCCGACCCCAGCAACGCCCAGGTACGTGCACGCGCACAGCGTTTCGCCGGTCTGTTCATGGACGAAGATCCGGACGCGCCGAATTACGATCCCGAACACCGGCTGATCCGTGCGCCGCATAACGGCAGCGCGGGCCCTCGTCCGGGGATCAATGACGGCGAGCCGATCTACGGCTGGTCGCGCGGGATGACGCAATACGGCCTCCCGTTCGAGGATGTCCCCGGCATCGCCACCTACGACGATCTCCAGGACCCGGCCCTGGCGCGTCGGATGGGCGCGGTGATGGCCGAGCGGATGGGGCGCGGCGACGTACCGGTGAATCTCGCCGTGACCAGCCTGGTCACCAATGCCTACCTGCTCACCGGAGAGGAGCGTTACCGCCGCTGGGTTCTCGACTATGTCGATGCGTGGCGCGAGCGTGCCGAGGCCAACGGTGGCCTCCTGCCGGACAATGTCGGCCTTTCCGGGCAGATCGGCGAATATACCAACGGCAAATGGTACGGCGGGCTCTACGGCTGGACCTGGCCCCACGGCTACTACACGATAGGTGGCGCAGCGACCGTCGCGGCCAGCAATGCCCTCCTACTCACGCGGGACCAACAGTACCTCGACTTCGCGCGGGAGCAGGTCGATCAGATCCTCGCTCGTGGCGAGCGGCGCGATCGGCGCACCCTGACGATGAGCCTGGCCCACCATTGGGTCGGCGAGTTCGCCGCGCTCGATGGGGAGCAAGAAGTCTTCGTCGTCCCGTACCGTTACGGCGACAGCGGCTGGTTCGACTATCAGCCACTCTCGCCAATCTATCCGATCGCCCTCTGGAATATGTCGATGGCCGCTGCCGACTGGGCGCGGATCGAACAGTTGCGCGAGATGAGCGGCGCGGACTGGCACAAGGTCACCTCATTCCGGGGCAAGGAGGACGCGGGGCACGAGCAGCCCTGGCTCCGCTTCCTCGTCGGCGACAATCCCGACTACCCCGCCGCCATCCTCGGGGCGAGCTACGGGCAGATCTGCCGTCGCCTGGAGCAGATACGCCGCGATGACGCCGACATCACCAAGGTCCACATCCACCACTGGCAGAACCTTAATCCACTGGTCACCGAAGCGCTGGTCCAACTCACCCTCGGTGCGCCCCAGGTCGTCTACAACGGCGGGCTGTTGCAGGCGCGGGTGCGCTACTTCGACCCAACACGCCAGCGGCCCGGCCTGCCGCCCGATGTCGCCGCGCTGGTCGAGCGGATCGAGGAGACACGCACGGTACTGCAACTGGTCAATCTCAGCCCGTTCGAGACGCGGGAGGTGATCGTGCAGGCGGGCGCATTCGCCGAGCATCGCTTCACCACCGTGACCTTCCCCGAGCGGACGAGCGACTACCCCGGCATCGTCGGCAGCTACGCCGCGCCAGCATTGGCGACGGCAAAGCGTACGTTGCCGGTGGAGGCATCCCACCTCAACGTCGCGCTGCCACCGGGCACCACCCTGACCCTCGATCTTGTGATGGCGCGCTTCGTCAACGACCCGACCTATGCCGCACCGTGGGCGCACGACGAGGTGGCCGAATGATCACGCCGATCCCGCTCCAGCAGGTCGGGCAAACGTCGCTGATGGTGCCGCAAATCGGGCTCGGCACCGCGCCGCTCGGCGGTCTCTATGCGCCGGTCCCGCGCGACGAGGCCATCGCGACGGTCCACGCGGCGCTCGACGCGGGGATCACTTTGCTAGACACCGCCCCCCATTACGGTGCGGGCGAGAGCGAACGTCAACTCGGTGCCGCGCTGGTCGGCGTCCCGCGCGAGCGTTATCGCCTCGCGACGAAAGTCGGGCGCACGATCACCACCGATGGCCGCAGCGTGAAAGACTTCACGCGCGATGGTGTCCTGCGCGGGATCGAGGGGAGCCTCGATCGCCTCGGCATCGACCGGATCGACATTCTCCATATCCACGACCCCGACGATGATTATCGCGCCGCACTCGATATCGTCTTCCCAGTCCTGGACGATCTACGCGCGGCGGGGACGATCGGCGCGATCGGCGTCGGGATGAATCAGTGGGAGATGCTGGCCGATTTCGCGCGGGATGCCGCGATCGACTGCCTCCTGCTCGCAGGTCGCTACACCCTGCTCGAACACGGCGCGTTGCCGATCCTTTTGCCACGTTGCCAGGAGCGCGGGATCAGCGTCTTCCTCGGTGGCGTCTACAACAGCGGTATCCTGGCAACCGGCCCGCAGCCCGGCGCAAAATACAATTATCGCGATGCGCCGCCACCGGTGCTCGAACGGGTCAACCGGCTCGCCACGGTCTGCGCTCGACGCGACGTGCCACTCGCCCACGCGGCGATACAGTTCCCGCTCGCCCACCCTGCGGTGAGCAGCCTGATCGTCGGTGCGCGTTCCCCCGCCGAGGTCGCCGCATTAGTTGCCGCTTATCAGCACCCAGCCCCGCCAGCACTCTGGCACGATCTGCATGCTGCCAACCTGATCCCCGCTGGCACCGTGTAACGGAGATCATGTGCCGTACATCAATGGGGGAACCAGCGCAGCAACTGCAGGAATAGATCGTGCACCGGCACGGTTGACGACAGCACAACGGCGCCATGCGGCACCGTGCGTCTACATCGGAGAATACGCTGATGCGCAAAGGTCCATTGATCCTCGGGGTCATCCTCCTCCTGCTCGGCGGCGTCTGGCTCTTGCAAGGGGTCGGCATTTTGGGCGGCAGCGTCATGACCGGCCAAACGTTCTGGGCAACGGTCGGCGGTATCCTCTTACTCGTCGGGCTGGTCATATGCGCCTATGCGCTACGGACCAGGACGGCCACGACGCCCCGGTAGCACCTGATGGGGAAGGCGGGGTTGAGCCACAGAGCGCACAGAGCGCACAGAGACGAGGGGAAAAGGAACGAGAGAGAGCGTTGGTTTGTGGCGGCGTTGCGCCGTCACTATAACCTTGTCGTATAGCAGCATTTCGCTGCGTCACGGTGCATTGTGTGCAGTGTAATGGAGAGCGACCCCGCTGGTGCCATCCGGCGGGGTCGCTCGCGTTCGCGCCACTATACTATCGAGCGTTGAGAGTGACAAGAAGCACAATTGCGCGGTATCAGCCATTGACCTCCTCGCCGCACCAGCGCAGGGCGTTGCCGATCAATTTCTGATAGGCCGGGTGTAGCCAGACCTCGACATTGTGCCCCGGTGTCAACACGCAGACACGCCCCGCACCCTCGGTGCGCGTCCAGCCACCGGGTTGCACGCCGTGCTCCGAGGTTGTGGTCAACAACGGCGCGGCCTCGCCCGGCTCCATCTCCATATAGTAATGCTCATCCTTGATCGTGAACGGCTCGACCCCCACCGCCAGCGGATGCCCCGCAGTCGGCGCGATCGTCACCGCGCACTGCGGCGGATGCTGGATGAAGACGCCGCCGAGTAACCGTCGCAGGGTCGGCGTTTCGCGATACCCGGTCGTGCCGGAATGGATTGCCAGCAGTCCCCCACCAGCGCTGACAGACGCCCGGAAAGCCTCCTCGACTTCCGGCGTAACCCACCGCGTCCGGTCGGCGGCCGACACATCGTTCGATTTTGCCAGCAACACCACCGGATAACCCACCATCCGTTGCGCCGACCATTCGCCCGCATCTTCGATCCAGTCGAAGGTAAAACCCTGCCCTTCGAGCGGCGCGAGGCCCGCGCGTGGCGTGCGCGCGGGATGCCAATAATCATCGGCCAGTTCTAGGATCTGTTGACGAGTTTCCGGTATAGTCCCGCGCTGGCGGTTGTACGACAGTAATGCGGTGGGGGCGCCGTGGCGGAGCCATGCTTCAGCGAGGGGCAATTCGAGCGGGTATAC
>JAABUS010007720.1_pt1 | contig 12174 bp, 12 predicted proteins | sample 5560161 | NCBI WGS metagenome assembly JAABUS01 (sample SAMN10711885, study PRJNA513376) | rock metagenome | isolation source: Antarctica rocks | place: Antarctica: Victoria Land, Trio Nunatak nord | collected 2016-01-04 | reverse complement strand
CAGCGGGCGGGCCTGAAGATCACTGATGTCGCCGCCCGCATGATCAGCCATCGTTCGACTCCGCCCGGGCCGGCCCCGACGAGGCAGGGGCGCCGCCCGATGATGCCCCGGACGCCTCATCCGCCCACGCCCGCGCCGTAGCGCGCTGGTTCGCCTTGTCCAGGGCGTCGACGAGCGGCCTTGGTCATCCGGCTGCGCCCGCGGACGTCGAGCTCGCGGGCGCGTTCCAGCAGGTGCGACTTGGTGGCGCGGGCATCGACACCGCCGTAGGTCTCGCGGGGACGTTCCCGCGCGGCCCGACCCTGCTGCTCGGCCTGCGGGTCCGAGCCGTACTGCTCCACCGCCGAGTCGTGGGTCTCACCCCAGGTGTCGCGCGCCTTGCGGCCGAACGCGCCACCGTCGAGGGCATGTCCTTCTTCGCCGGCATCGGATCTCCTCAGGGTCACCTAGGTCGCGGGCCATGGGCGGTGCGGGCGACTGCTCCATACCCCGAATCGCGCCGTGCCACGCCTGGTCGCCGACTTCCTCGGCAACACCCCCCGGCGGTGTGCCGCAACTCCTACCGGGACCTGGGCCAGGCCAGGGTGGGGACTCAGGCGGGAGGTTGCTCCGACGGCGGCTCGTCGTCGCCCCGGCGGCGCAGGAATCCGACTCCCGGCAGGCCGGTGATCACCCGGCGCAGATCCTGGGTCACCTCCAGCAGCTCGTGCAGGTCCGGTCCGACCCCGTCGAGCTTGGTGAGCAGCGGCAGCACGCTGTCATCGACGTGTTCGATCAGGACGGGGAGCCGGTCGACGAGGCTGATCCCGGCGCTGACCTCCTCCTGCGACGTGCTCTGCGCCAGCCGCGCCAGCACCGGCGCCAGCCGGCGCAGGGACGGCTCGTAAGAACCCAGCAGCGGGTCGATCCGGTTGACCAGCCCCTGGGCGCCGGCGACGGCGTCGTCGGCGCGCCGCTGGGTGACCTGAACGCGGTCGATCACCGTGTCCACCTCGCCGAGGGTCGCCTCGATGGCCGAGACGACGACCTCGACCCGCGCGAGCAACTGCTCGACCTGCCCGATCACCACGCCGATCCTGGGCACAAGCTCCAACGCCGAGCCGACCGCGTTGCGCAGAGCGCCGACCGCATCGCGTACCGCGCCGGCGGCACCGAGCAGGTCGGACGATCGAGGCGAAGGCAACTTCATCCGTTCATCCCTCGAATCCGACCGCTCGGCGCACGCCGCTGCGCGCCCCTTCACGACCGCCTGTCGGGCGCCGTGGGCCATGTCCGGAAACGTTACGAAGACACCCTGGCGTGCGTAGTAGCTTATGCAGCCACCTGGGCCATGATGTGGCGCAGGCCACACCCGGGACCCCGGGCGTGGGACGACTACTCGCCCGGACAGCGTCGTGGGGCGGGATCCAGACGCGCGGGAGGACCCATGGTGATAGCGGGCACCCCCGCGTGGGGCCGCGCATGCTGACCGTCGAGGACCTCTCGGTCCGGTACGGCGCCGTACGGGCCCTCGAGCGGGTGAGCCTGCAAGTGCCTGATGCCGCGGTGGCCGCGGTCCTGGGCAGTAACGGCGCCGGCAAGTCGACCTTGTTGCGGGCCATCTCCGGGACGCACAAGCTGCACCGCGGCCGGATCGAACACGGCTCGATCAGCTTCGACGGCCGCCGGCTGGACAGGCTGTCCCCAGCGCGGATCGTGGCCGGAGGCGTCGTCCAGGTCCCCGAGGGCAGACGGATCTTCGGCCGGCTCACCGTGGACGAGAACCTGCGCGCCGGGTCGATGGGGCGGCGCAGCCGCGGCGGAAACGCCACCAACAGGGACCGCGTCTTCGGGCTGTTCCCGCGGCTGCTCGACCGGCACAGCCAACGGGCCGCGCTGCTGTCCGGCGGTGAGCAGCAGATGCTCGCGATCGGCCGGGCCCTGATGGCCGAGCCGTCGTTGTTGCTTCTGGACGAGCCGTCCCTCGGTCTCGCGCCGCAGGTGGTCGAGCAGATCGGCGAGATCATCCTGGAGATCAACCGGCAGGGAACCTCGGTGCTGCTGGTCGAGCAGAACGCCTCGATGGCGCTGCGGGTGGCTGATCTGGCCCTCGTGCTCGACGTCGGTGAGGTGTCGCTGCGCGGCAGCGCCGAGGAGCTGGCCGGCACCGACAAGGTGCAGCGGCTGTATCTCGGGCACGGCGCGGAGGACTCCGCGGTAGGTCATGGCGCGGAGCACTCCGCGGGAGGTAATGGCGCTGGCGACGACTCGTCCGGATCCGCGTCGCCGACGCGCGCGGTGGCCCGACTCTCGCGGTGGTCCGGGTGAGCCCCTCCTCGGCTGCCCCGGCTGACGCGGCGACCGCGGCGACCGCGGCAACCCAAGGGGCCACCGCGGAGCCGGCTGACGTCGACGTACCTGAGCTCGTGGTCAGCGACCTGACGGTCACCTTCGCCGGGCTGACCGCGCTGGACTCGGTGTCCTTCACCGTGGCCCCAGGCGCCATCCACGCCGTCATCGGCCCGAACGGCGCCGGCAAGTCGACCTGCTTCAACGTGCTCTCCGGCGTCTACCGCGCAACCTCGGGCAGCGTCCGCTTCGGCCAGGCCGAGCTGACCCGGCTGCGACCGCACCGGATCGCCGCGCTGGGGGTGGCCCGGGCGTTCCAGAACATCGCGCTGTCGCCGAGTCAGAGTGTGCTGGAGAACCTCATGCTCGGGCGCCACCACCTGACCCGGTCCGGCTTCATCAGCACCGGCCTGCGACTCCCGCCCGCGCGGCGCGAGGAGAAGCGGCACCGGGCCAGGGTGATCGAGATCGCCGAGTTCATGGGCCTCGGACCCCGCCTGCAGCTGCCCGCAGGCTTGCTCGCCTACGGCGAGCAGAAGCGGGTCGACATGGCACGGGCGCTGTGTACCGAGCCGCGGATCCTGCTGCTGGACGAACCGGTCGCCGGGATGAACTCCGACGAGACCGACCAGATGGGTGTCACGATCTGCGACATCCGCGACGGTCTTGGAATCTCGGTGCTGCTGGTGGAGCACGACATGGGTCTGGTCATGGAGATCGCCGACCGGGTCACCGTCCTCGACTTCGGGCGCCGGATCGCCGACGGCCCGCCGGCGCAGGTCCAGAACGATCCCGAGGTAATCCGCGCCTACCTCGGCTCGGCCGCGGACGTCGAAGCGGCCCAGCAGGGGAGCCAGGACGAGATCGGGCTGGCCGGCCCGAGCGAGGACACCGCCGGCGGCGACGAGGGAGCAGCGCGGTGAGGTTCTTCCTCGAGCTGGTCATCAACGGGCTGTCGGTCGGGGCGGTGTACGCCCTGATCGCGCTCGGCTTCGTCATCATCTTCAAGGCCACCGAGGTGATCAACTTCGCGCACGGCTCGCTGCTGCTGCTCGGCGGTTACGTGATCAGCGAGTACACCCGCGAGATCGGCTTCTACTACGCGCTGTTGATCGGGCTGACGGTGACCGCGCTCGGCGCCCTGGTGATCGAGCGCGTGCTCGCCATCCGGCTGCGCACCGCCGACAGCAACACGCTGGCGATCATGACGATCGGTTTCGACGTCGTACTCACCGCCGACCTGGTCCGCCGGATCGGGGTCGACCCGCGAAGCCTGGTCGACCCGTGGGCCGACGAGAGCGTCAGCATCGGCGGGATCCGTGTCCCGGTGACCCGGCTGTGGGCACTCGGCGCGGCCGTCGTGCTGCTGACCGCGTTCTTCCTCGCCTTCAAGTACACCAGCTGGGGGGTGGCCATGCGGGCCTCGGCCGAGGACGCCGAGGCGGCCACCCTGATGGGCATCCGGCGCGGCCGGGTGGCGGCCATCGCCTGGATGATCGCCGGGCTGCTGGCCTGCGTCGCGGTGGTGTTCCTGGTCGCCTACCCGACCCCCGGCCTGGACGGCAGCATCATCCCGGTCGCCCTCAAGGCGTTCCCCGCGGCCATCCTCGGCGGACTGGACTCCACCGCCGGCGCGCTGGTGGGCGGGCTGATCGTCGGCATGGCCGAGCAGCTCACCCTTGGCTACAGCAGCGACCTGGCCTTCCTCGGCCGGGGCTTCGCCGAGGTGATGCCCTACGTGATCATGATCATCGTCCTGCTGATCAAGCCGTCAGGCCTGTTCGGTACCAGGGATGTGTCCCGTGTCTGAGCCGGGCACAGGGGTGAAGTCTGCCCCCACGTCGACCACACCACGCCGGATCAAGCGCAGCGTCGAGTCGCGGATCCAGTCCGTGCTCGGCGTCGTGCTCGTGCTGGTCGCGCTGGCGATGCCGCTCTACCTCGACGACTCGTTGCTGTCGATGGGCCAGGCGGTGATGGCCGCCGCCGTGGGAGCGATCGGGCTCACCCTGCTCACGGGGGTCACCGGCCAGCTCTCCCTCGCGCACGCGTTCTTCATCGCCGTAGGGACCTATGGCTACGCCTACTTCGCCGGCTCGCCGGGCGGGGTGGCGACGGCGTACGGCGGACTGGAGCTGCCCCCCCTGGTAGGCGCGGTGCTGGCGATCGCGCTGGCCGGTCTGGCCGGGCTCGCCTTCAGCCCGATCGCCAGCCGGCTGTCGGGCATCTACCTGGGTGTTGCCTCCCTCTCGCTGGTCTTCCTCGGCCAGCACCTGCTCTTTAACTGGGAGAGCGTCACGGGCGGGCCCAACGGACGGGCGGTCCCGAACTTCTCGCTGTTCGGCTTCGAGTTCGCCAGTCCGCAGCCCGGTGACCCCCAGACCTTCCTGCTCAACGTGCCACTGCGACGCAACGAGCTGCTCTGGTACCTCTTCCTCGTCGTCCTGGTGCTGGGCTACCTCTTCGCCCGCAACCTGCTGCGTGGCCGGCCCGGCCGGGCCCTGCAGATGATCCGCGACAAGCAGACCGCGGCAGCGGTCATGGGCGTCAACGTGCGCCGCTACAAGGCGGCGGCCTTCGTCGTCTCCTCGATGTACGCCGGTGCGGCGGGAGTGCTGCTCGCGCTCTTCCTGCGCAACCCGACCCCCGGCAGTTTCGGCCTGATCCTGTCGGTGACCTACCTCGCGATGATCGTCATCGGCGGCCTGGGCTCGATCGCCGGCGCGGTGATCGGGGCCGCGTTCGTGGCGGCCGCGCCGCTGCTGCTCAACCGCTACGCCGATTTCTTCCCGTTCCTGGCACAGCCCGGCTCCGGCGGCATCGACTCCGGCACGTTGGCCAAGTACCTGTACGGCGGCGCCGTGGTGCTGGTCCTGCTGCTCGAACCGGGTGGCGTGGCGGCCCTCGGCCGGCGGCTGCTGAGCGCGGTCACCGGGACCACGAGGCGGCAGCGGGCACGGGCCGCGGCGCCGGTGTCCGCACCCGGCTCACCGTCACCCTCGCAGACACCGCCGCCCGGCGGCAGCGACCCCGTCGCGTCCTCGGACGGCAGCGACCCCGTCGCGTCCTCGGACGGTGACGACCCCGTTGCGTCCTCGGACGGTGACGAGACCAGTTCGGCGCACGGCCCCGACCGGGGCATCAACACCACCAGCGAAGGGAACCGGCGACCATGAGAAAGCAGGGGATGCGAGCGGCAGGGCTCGCCCTGGCCGTCGTACTGACGGCTGCGGCGTGCAGCACCAAGGCCGCGGAAACACCGAGCGGCGATGGCAGTGGCGACCCGAGCGAGCTGACCACCGACTTCGGGGTCACCGACGACACGATCACCCTCGGTGTCCTCACCGACCTCACCGGGCCGTTCGCCGCGCTGTCCACGGCGATCGTGCAGGGCAACCAGCTCGTCTACGACAAGATCAACGCCGACGGCGGAATCTGCGACCGGAAGATCGAACTCATCGTCAAGGACCACGGCTACGACGTACAGCGGGCCGTTCAGCTCTACGCCGAGGTCGCGCCCGACGTCCTGGGCATGACGCAGTTGATCGGATCGCCGATGACCACCGCGCTGCTGGACACCATCACCGAGGACCAGATGGTGACCGCCCCGGCGTCGTGGGCCTCCAGCCTGTTGGAGAGCCCCTACATCCTGATGGCCGGAACGACATACGACCTGGAGATGATCAATGCCCTCCAGTACGCCGTCGACGAGGGCATCATCGCCGAGGGTGACACCATCGGCGCGCTCTACGTCGAAGGTGAGTACGGCGCGAACGGCTTCCTCGGGGTGGAATACGCCGCCGAGGCACTTGGCCTGGAGGTGGTACCGGCGACGGTGAAGTCGACAGACACCGATATGTCCAGCGTCATAAGCACGTTTGTCCAGGCCGAAGTAAAGGCGATCACCTTGACGACGACACCGACCCAGACCGCCTCTGCCGTGGGCCTTGCGGCGCAGTCGCTGCCGGGCGTCAAGTTCCTGGGCAACAATCCGAGCTTCACGCCCGGTTCGCTGGCCGGGCCGGCGGCGGATGCGCTGCAAGCCAACTTCCTGCTCGCCGCCTCGGCGCTGCCCTTCACCGCCGACACCCCGGAGATGGAGACGGTGCGGACGGAGTTCGCCGCGGCGCACCCCGACGAGCCGGGCAACGGTGGCGTCACCTACGGCTACGGCGTGGCCACCATCTACAGCCAGATCATGCAGGCCGCGTGCGACAACGGTGACATGACGCGGGCCGGCCTGCTGGCCGCCCTGCAGGCGACCACCAACGCCGAGACCGGTGTGATCGCACCCCTGGACTTCTCCGGGGAAGGCGCGCCGGCGAGCCGGGAGATCTACATCGCCTCGCCCGACGCGGAGGCCGAGGGTGGCCTGACGGTGGTGGCCGACCTGTTCACCACCGACCTGGCGCAGGAGTACGTCGCCCCCGCCGAGCAGTAGCACCAGCTGACAGCGACGCCGGCCATCGCAGCACCGATGGCCGGCGTCGCTGCGCGCTGCCGTCCTTACGATCGGGGGGTCCAGACGGTGTGCGGCGGCGGAGGGAGGCGCGATGACGAGCGACGACGCACCTCCGCGGGAGCGTGCGAGTCGACGCAGCCGACGCCGTCAGCGGCCGCGCTGGAGACGGATCGGCCGCCGGGTGTTCACCGCCGCGATCGTCCTGGTCCTGGTCACGGTGACGTACTACGTCGGACTGGTTGCCTACGCCGACAACCGGGTGCAACGGGTCGCCGCGCTGAGACCGGACGGCCCGGAGATCGTACTTCCGCAACAGCAGCGCGGAGCCGAGAACTACCTCATCGTCGGCTCCGACGAGGGTGAGCGCGACACGGTGCTGCTCGCCCACCTGTCCGCGACGGGGGAGCGGGCACTGGCCGTGGTCTTCCCGCGGGACGTCTATGTCGACGTACCGGCCTGCACCGGCGGCGACGGCGAACCGTCCGAGCCCTACGGCGGGGCGTTCGGTTCGGTGCTACCCGAGGTCGGGGCGGGGTGCCTGGTCCGGACCGTCCAGGTCCTGACCGGACTGCGGGTGGATCACTACGTGCAGCTGGACCTGGCCGGCTTCCCGGCGATGGTCGACGCGCTGGGCGGCGTTCCGCTGTGCCTGGACTCGCCGCTGACCGACCCGGCCTCGGGGCTGGACCTCCCGGCCGGTACGACGATGCTCGACGGTGTGCAGACGTTGCCTTTCCTGCGGCTGGAGAGCGTCCGCGGAGCCGCCGAGACCGAACGGATCCGCCGGCAGCAGCAGTTCCTCGGCTCGGTCGTGGACCGGTCCCTGGCGGCGCGCACCCTGGTCAACCCCGTGCGGCTGACCGGGTTCGCCAGGGCGACCTCCGAGGCACTGACCCTCGATCCGGAGACCACGCTGCGGGATCTGCAGAGACTGGTCGGCCTGCTGTCCGACCTCGGCAGCCCCGGCGTACCGCTGCTGACCGCGCCGATCGGCGACCCCGACTACCCGCCGACCGACGGCTCACCGCCCTACGCGCTGCTGGACGAGCAGCGCGGCCGTCAGCTCTACCTCTCGATCATCGAGGAGACGGCGCTGCCGGTACCCCCCCGCGGAGCCAGCCCGTCGGCCGGCGGCCCGCGGGCCGTCGGCGCCCCGCGAGCCTGCGGCTGAGCCAGGCCCTCAGCTTGCCGGTCGTTCAGCCAGCCCGTCGTTCTAGCCCGACTCGAGGACCTGCTTGAGCCGTTGCAACGACTGCCGGATGGCCAGGGTGTTGCGGGCCGGCAGCTTGACCAGCTCCATCGGGCGGGCGACCGGGCTGGCCGACCAGTCCCAGGACTCCGTCACCGACGTGCCGCCGTCGGCCGTGGGCTGCAGCTCGTAGCGCCAGGTGTGGCGGGCGGCGTGCTGCCAGGCGATCCGCCGGTTCTCCTCGTACTCGACCACGGTGTTGGTGACCCGGTAGGGCAGCACCATCCGCATGTTGACCCCGAACCGGGCGCCCTGGTGCAGACGCTGCGGTCCGCTGATAGTTCCGCGCAGCATCCCGGAGCCGTCGATGAGGCGGTGGCGGCTCGGGTCGGCAAGCAGGTCGAAGACCTGCTCCGGCGGGGCAGCGATCTGGATGCTCTCCGACACGATGCGTTCGCGGCTCATCACTCGACGCTATCCCGCGCGCCCGCCGACCTGCTTCTCACCCGCTGTTCGCCCCACGTTCACATTCCCCAGCCAATGGCGACACCTGGGCTGCCTACCTTCGCAGACGTCGAGAGGAGCAGCCGACGCCGGCTGCCCCAGATCTAGAGAGAGGCTTCCCTTGACGCTGCACCGCACACCCCGATGTGCCGCGGTCGCTCTGGCCGGCGCTCTGACGCTGGCGGCCTGCGGCGGCGGCGACGCCGGATCGGAAGACCCCGCGGCAAGCTCGGGCGGTGGAGATCTCGCCGGCAGCTTTGACGGCGCCGGTTCCTCGGCCCAGACCGCAGCCATGCAGGCCTGGCAGGTCGGCTTCCAGGACGCCAACCCCGACGTGACGGTGAACTACGACCCGGTCGGCTCCGGTGGAGGCCGCGAGCAGTTCATCGACGGCGGGGTCAGCTTCGCCGGCTCCGACTCCTATCTCGACGACGAGGAGCTGGCAGCGGCCGAGGAGCGCTGCGCCGGCGCCGGCGCGATCGATCTGCCGATCTACATCTCGCCCATTGCGATCGTGTTCAACCTCGAGGGCATCGACACGGTGAACCTGGCCCCGGCGACGATCGCCGGGATCTTCGCCCAGGACATCACCAACTGGAACGACGACGCGATCGCTTCGGACAACCCCGATGTAGAGCTTCCCGACCTGGCGATCACGCCGGTCAACCGGTCCGATCCCTCCGGTACGACGGACAACTTCACCGCCTACCTGTCCGCGGTCGCCCCGGACGTCTGGACCGACGAGCCCAGCGACGAGTGGCCGATCCCTGGCGGCGAGGCCGCGAACGGAACCTCCGGGGTCATCCAGGCCGTCGGTGGGGGCGAAGGTGCCATCGGGTACGCCGATGCCAGCCAGGCCGGCGAGCTCGGCACGGCAGCGGTGGGCGTCGGTGAGGAGTTCGTCGAGTACTCAGCGGATGCCGCGGCGGCCGTCGTCGAGGCCTCGACTCCGGTCGAAGGCCGGGGCGAGTTCGACCTGGCGATCGACCTGGCTCGGGACAGCACCGAGTCCGGCGTGTACCCGATCGTGCTGGTCTCCTACCACGTCGCCTGCCTGAAGTACGACGATGCGGAGGAGCAGACGCTGGTCAAGGCGTTCCTCACCTACGTCGCCAGCGAGGAAGGCCAGCAGGCCGCGGCCGAGGCTGCTGGTTCGGCGCCGATCTCGGACTCCCTCCGTGAGCAGGTCATGACGTCGATCGAGGCCATCGGCTCCGAGGCCTGAGCCACCTGATCAGCACCCGCGGGCCCAGGGTCCGCACCGGCCCGGGAGGCTGCCACTCGGCGGCCTCCCGGTCTGCGCGTCGGCACCGACCCACCCGCTCCACCCACCACGGCATGACCGAGTCCGAGCAGAGGACCCCTTCGTGACCACCACCCCCCTGTCGCCCGCCGGCCCGACCGATCGGGCGGCAGGCGGATCGCGCCGCGGTGACCGCATCTTCGCCGGACTGGCCAGGGGGGCCGGCAGCATCATCCTGGTCACCCTGGCCGGCGTCGCGGTCTTCCTCGTCATCCAGTCGCTGCCGGCACTGACGGCTCGGGCCGAGGACCTGCCCGGCGGCGAGGGCTTCGTCAGCTACGTCGTACCGCTGGTGTTCGGGACCCTGCTGGCCGCGCTGATCGCGCTGGTCCTGGCCACGCCGATGGCGGTCGCCATCGGGCTGTTCATCTCCCACTACGCCCCTCGGCGGCTGGCCCAGGGTCTGGGCTATCTGGTCGACCTGCTGGCCGCCGTACCGAGCGTGGTCTTCGGGCTCTGGGGCATCATCGCGCTGGCGCCCCGGCTCGTCCCCGGCTACCAATGGTTGGCCGAGAACCTGTCGTTCATCCCGTTCTTCGCCGGTCCGTCCTCCTCGACCGGGCGCACGATCGCGACCGCCGGCATCGTGCTGGCGGTCATGATCCTGCCGATCATGACCGCGATCTGCCGGGAGGTCTTCCTGCAGACGCCGACCTTGCACGAGGAGGCGGCGCTGGCCCTGGGGGCCACCCGGTGGGAGATGATCCGGATGTCGGTCCTGCCCTACGGAAAGTCCGGCGTGGTCAGCGCCGCGATGCTCGGCCTGGGCCGGGCCCTGGGCGAGACCCTGGCGGTGGCGCTGGTGCTCTCGGTCGGCGGCGGCGTCTCGCTCAACCTGATCAGCCAGTCGAATCCCTCGACCGTGGCCGCGAACATCGCCCTGCAGTTCCCCGAGTCCAGTGGCGTCGACGTCAACGCGCTGATCGCCACGGGCCTGGTCCTGTTCGTCATCACCTTCGCCGTCAACGCCGGGGCCCGGGCCTTCCTGGCACGGCGCAAAGACTTCTCCGGAGCGAACTGATGAGCGCCCCCACGACGTCGCGGCCACGCGCCGATCGCCGCGCCGAGCCGGTTCGAGGCTTCGGCCGGCTGCCAGGCTGGGCGGTCCCGATGCTCCTGATCGGCTCGGTCGCACTCGCCGGCGGGGTGCTGCTGCCGTTGGGCTGGAACACCTTCGGCGTCGCGGTGATCGCACTGGCGCTGTTCACGGTGCTGGTCTACGGGCTCTCCCGGCGGATCGAGGGCCGGCGCCGCGCCACCGACCGGCTGGTGACCGTGCTGGTGACCAGTGCCTTCGCGCTGGCCATGCTCCCGCTGGTGTCCCTGGTGTGGACGGTCCTGGACAACGGACTGCCGCGACTGGACCTCGCACTGTTCACCAGCGACATGCGGGGTGTCATCGGCCCAGGTGGTGGCATCCTGCACGCCCTGGTCGGGACCCTGCTGATCACGGTGCTGACCGCCCTGATCTCGGTTCCCATCGGGCTGCTGACCGCGGTGTACCTGGTCGAGTACGGCGGCGGCCGGCTGGCCAGGGCGGTGACCTTCCTCGTCGACGTCATGACGGGCATCCCGTCGATCGTCGCCGGGCTGTTCGCCTACGCGTTGTTCGTGCTCTTCTTCGGCCCGGGGGTCCGGCTCGGTGCCGCCGGAGCCGTCGCGCTGTCCGTCCTGATGATCCCGGTCGTCGTGCGGGCCTGTGAGGAGATGCTCCGGCTGGTCCCGAACGAGCTGCGGGAGGCGGCGTACGCGCTCGGCGTACCGAAGTGGCGCACGATCCTGCAGATCGTCATTCCCACCTCCATCGCCGGGATCGCCACCGGCGTCACCCTGGCACTGGCCAGGGTGATCGGCGAGACCGCGCCGCTGCTGATCGTCGCCGGCTTCACCAGTACGACGAACTGGGACCTGTTCGACGGCCGGATGATGACACTGCCCGTCTTCGCGTACAGCTCCTACACCCAGCCCGGCTTCCCGCCGGAGCCCGGACAGGAACGGGCCTGGGCCGCCGCGCTGGTCCTCATCATCCTGGTGATGGCGCTCAACCTCACGGCGCGGCTGATCTCGCGCCTGTTCGCCCCCAAGACCGGCCGCCGATGAGCGCCCGGTCCCTGACCGACCCGAAGGACGACACGATGGCCCGCCAGATCGACGTATCCGACCTCGACATCTACTACGGGGACTTCCTCGCGGTCGAGGGCGTCACGATGACGATCGAGGCCAACGCGATCACCGCGCTGATCGGCCCCTCGGGGTGCGGCAAGTCCAGCTTCCTGCGCTCCCTCAACCGGATGCACGAGGTGATCCCGCGGGCCCGGGTCGAGGGCAAGGTCGTGATGGACGGGGAGGACCTCTACGCGCCGGGTACGGATCCGGTGTCGGTGCGGC
>JAABUS010007719.1_pt1 | contig 12174 bp, 18 predicted proteins | sample 5560161 | NCBI WGS metagenome assembly JAABUS01 (sample SAMN10711885, study PRJNA513376) | rock metagenome | isolation source: Antarctica rocks | place: Antarctica: Victoria Land, Trio Nunatak nord | collected 2016-01-04 | reverse complement strand
GGCTTCTCCAGCTGCACCTCAGAGCTCCTGCCAATGGTGGCTTCAATGATGCAATGGATGTCACCAACAAGATCCTGCAGATACACAGCGGCCCCACTGACAGTTGTGCAACACACTATGTAACAGTCCTGACCAGGGTTCAATTGGTACTCCCATTACTTGCAGTCACCAGTAACAATATCTGTGTTTGCTGCGTGAGTGCTGATACTGGTGACATATATTGATACTGAGGACTGCAAGCAATATCATCAAGGACGACGGCTAGTTACAATTGTTAAGAGCGGTGTTGCACAAGCATCATCAAAGAAGTGCTTGTGCTATTTTGCCGACAAAAGCAGTACATGTCAACGTCAAAAGGAGGTAATGGACTGAGCATTACCTTTGTTGTCATCTCTGTACGCACGACATCCAGCTGCTTGCCAGCTTCCAACTTGAAGAAATCAAGGAAATTTGAGACAGTGCTCAACAAGATGCTGCCACTGACACGAATGGTCTTAGCCAACTCCCGTTGCTCTTCCTGCACACAGATGGGCAAAGCATTAGCTGCCAAAGCATAGTCAGATGCAGCAAGTCACAGATCACATAGCAAATGCATATGAACACACGAGAGCACATGTAAAGGCTGATTGATGCATCTGGATTGAATGAGAACGCTGCACAATGTGAAGTGACGAGATAGCAGTCAAAGCAGTGACTAAACAAAGCTCAACTTTTAGGCAACATAATGTGAGGTAAGTGGGGGTGAAGCCAACTGAGGCAAATGAGAAGGAAAGTCAAGCAAGATGATACTCAAAGGGATGAAGCAAACAGAGCTGTGTGACACAGAAATGCCAGACAAAGCAGACCAGTAGCAGAGATGCAAAGGGCGACTGAGAGAGAAAGGCAGACATAGTTGGGCAGAAGGAAACTAGAAAGCAGCAAACAACAGCTAGCAGAAGGAATGGCATCAAGTTCAAAACAAGTGCTTATGATGTACCTTGCTTTAGGTCAGACGACATGCCTAGCAGCACCAGGATAAGCATATGCGACAAGCTCCTGTTATGAGTGCCTATTCTGAGCACTGCCTGTCAAGAGGTAGAACTGAACCTCTCCAGACGATACACACACAGTGTGAACACATCCCAAAGTGCATTAGCTACAGACTGATGATGTATGAGGAGCTCAGTCTCACCTGAAGAGGCATCTCTAACAACATCTCAGCTGACGCCAAACAGCCATTCAATGGCGTGCGCACTTCATGACACATGAGACTCATAAACTCAGACTTGGCCTCGTTTGCTGCCTTTTCACGGGCTACAATGATGGCTCTTTGCGCAGCCTGCAGTGTTCAGGGACAAGCTTTGTCTGGTTTGCATCAAGGCAGTAATGATGTGTCATGGTCCATTGTGCAATGATTCCTGCCATCATGCATGAACTAAGCAAGTTTTGACTGTGTGGTAAGGCAGCCAAGATAAGTCTTCATTCAGTCTGCACAGGTTTCTGCCTCGACGGTGGGAAACGCATGTTGACAAGTTTTGGGATCTGCTCTGTCAATGTGCGCATCCAGACTAACACCTAGATCAAGACTGACACCTATAGCAAGACTGATACTGTGACTGATGTACTGCAGCCTGAAAAGCTATGCCTTTACAAGCACTACAGTCAGCTTCAGACCACAGCGCCTGATTTAATGATCAGACTCGTGTACATGCATGCCACTGCTGGTGGTGCTGCATACCTGTGCCTGAGCTGTAGCCAGCTGTTGTTGCACATCGATGCGAGCTTGTGCTTCCTGCAACTCCTTCTCTGCTGCCACCTTGGCCAGCCTAAGGTTCACAAACATCTGCCTGCACCAGGTTGACAGGAGTCACTTCAGCCCCTGACGCCTGTCTAGTTGTCAAAACACCACATTGTTTGCGTAGACATGCATTGCATGCAAGAAACAGCCAGAGAGCATGAAAGCATGTGCCTTTAGCACCATTGTTGCTTGCCACATGGTGATTGGTTTGCCACATGCCAATAATCAAACAGTGACATGAAACATGTGCAACTTTAGATGGCTCTGGCATACAGCACTCGCACCGCATACAGCAAAATGTTTGCTGGTGTTTGCACTCAAAGACAAGCTTCTGCATTCTGAAAGCTGCTGGAACAAGCTCAGAGTGCTGCACAATGTTGTGTGAAGTGTGTGACGTCATGTCATGCCATTCACCTGCGGTAGGTGTCTGACAGGTAAGCCATGAACCCCCCGACCGCCCAAGAAACTATCAAGTGCACCATTGCATCAGTGGGCAACACGTTGGCATTCTTGTGCCAGAAGTGAGTGACAGCAAGCGGCAGCATCATGAATGATGTGCCAACCAGCCACTGAATCTTGAGGAAGCATGTGGTGCTGATCATGAACATGGCAGCATAGACATAGTCTTGAGGATTGGACTCGTTGATGCTTGCTAGCAAGCTGCAGATAGCGAGGGTCATGATCCCAGTCAGCATGTACTCTTCCTGCAGGTACGGGAACAGCAGATTTTGTGCCAACCTACAGTAGTTGCTTTGGCCTGCATTAGTAACTTGCATTTGACCTGCCTTCACACAGTCACCTAGTCATGTGATGCTGTTGAAAAGGGTACATTTGCATGGTTGCTCACAGTGCACCTACCTCATAATGCAATGTATGCATGATTGTTCTGACCGCCTACAAAGCAGTTTGTCCTTGACACGATGCAATGCATGCAAGGCAACTTTATTTACCTGGCGAGCCGCAGAGTCTCCCAAGCGCCTGCTGCGCCGATTGAGGAGGCCCAGAAAAGTGTACAAAAGCATCATGTTGCAGAACTGAGGAAAAATGCCTCTCACGAGCGCTGCAAGCGTTATGTCTGTTCTCACAAACTTGGCAGCCATGCGGAACAAATAACATATCACGTCAAAGCAGAAGACCAGGAGCAAGATTGGCCGACGTCTGACAGCTACATGCTGTCGGAATTCAGCTTCCACAGCTGCATACACAACACTTGTCAGTTCACTCAGCAACAAAGGATAGATCGTGGGTCAGAACTTCTGCAGCACAGTTCACAGACTTGCCTGCATCTCGGAAATTAAGTGTGATCTGACTGAGTTCAAGGGATTCAGCGTCGCTGCATAGAGTGCTGAAAGCTTCCTCTGACAGGCCGGGAGACAGTTCTCCGACAGCGTCATATAGCACCTTGTGGAAGCTTTGCAGCTCGCGATGTCTTCTATGCACACTGATGCCACTTCGCTGCTCAGCATTCTCCTTACTCTCCTGTGCCATTCCAGAATGAGTGCCACCGAACAGAAAATGCTGAAGCCACAGCATCATGAGTTTACAGGCAGCCTGGCTGGAACGGTGCCATGGTCGAGGCGTACTGCATACTCCTGAGCAGCCAATGTCACAGTGCCGCAAAGACCTCTGTCTGCACAAATGTCTGTCCTGAATGACAGCCGCAGCAGGGCACAGAGCAGCTCTCGTGGCCAGCGTTGCACGATGACGCCCTCCGTGCACTACGCAATGCAATCTGGCAGTATGATATGCATGCCAGCGGTCCAGTGTGTGGCCACAGGTCCACGTGTCTTCTGCTTGAAAACTCTTAAACTTTGTTCAGGCACCTGGTGACACACCGGTATGGAAAATATTTGCCTACTCTATCTACCAGGGAATGGTGTACATGGTGTAAATGAGTTCGGCCATCAGAATCTGATGACCTCACTACATCTGATTGCCTCGATAGATACTCAGAATTGCGAACATTAATCCTGACAGTCGTGGGCTGGTGACTGGCAGATGATTCCAGTCACCATCATTTCAACGTTTCCTCACGCACAACAAAAAATCACATTGAACTGACTACTTGCTGTGCTCGCTCATGGTACAGTATTTTCTGGGCCCCAAGGGCAAATTCTAGAACACTGAGCAATGCAAACAACCCTGTGCTGGATCAAACCTTGCCGGCCATCATAGAGCACAGATACTGTAGTGTCCTTTGACCAAGAATCCAAAGGCTGACAGCATTGCTAGCCAGCCACATTGCAACTAGGTGCTTGTTCCAGGAGGTGTTCAGCTCAGCAGTAAGGGCCAGTTGGTCTTCACAGCTTGGAGAGCGTCTTTGATGACACTGCTCTGGTGGCTGCTGAGCTGAGCACCTGATCCATGGGCAGAAAATGGAGATTGCATTCTTGAATGGCTTCTGCAAGCCTCCGCACATCTTCTGCCGTGTGAGCAGCCGAAAGGCTGACTCTTAGCCTACCATCAGCGTATTCAGTCAGTCACCTTCATTGTTGAACTGGAACATGAAATGTCTCATAAGTTTGACAGGCAGCAATTGCTACCTCATGGATTGTGATCATCGTCAACGTGCAACACTAGCAAACAGAACAATCAGGCTGCAACAGCATCAAGGACAAGACCAGCACACCACAGGATCTGAATACTGGTACGGCCTGCAATTGCATAATTTCAGCGATTGCGCCAGTTGTGCTGATGCGTGTTTCATCATCCATGTCCAACAGATACAGTTATGTCTGCTTGTGTCAGCTAAAGTTGCACAGCATGTACAAGATTGACAGTAAGCTTTGCAGTCATGGTGTCTCATGCATGTTTGAGAGTCAACCTGCTGGTGTTCTTTGGCACAGTGGGAGGCCGGATGGCCGGCACATGAAAGCCCTTCTTCAGTAGCTGAGCGCTAGCTGCCAGAGCTGTGGCTTCATCCCCCACCACTAGGGGTATGACTGGGCTCTGGGCAGCTACCCCCAACAAATCACCCAGCTGCTGCACTCTTTCCCATAGGTTCTGCCGCCTCTCAGGTTCCTGCATGTGTCAGGACTGAGCAAATGCGAGTAGCTGCAGGCAAGACAGCCAACAGGCTGTGTCCTTCCCTCTGTGCTAGATAGAGGCCCATCATTAACAGCGCCAACAGGGTGTGCCCTTGATGAAAGGGCAAAAGCAGAGCAGCTCATCAAAGCTGAACACCAGCCTTGCAACAGAGATAGACATCAGGTCAGAGGTCAGCAGTCCATAAGCTGTGCACAGGCTGCAGCCATACCTGATGACACACATGTATGGCAGCCTGTGCTGCAGCCACAGCAGGCAAGGGCAGGGCCGTTGAGAATACATAGGAACGGCCTTTGTTCATCAGGAAGCTTTTTAGAACGCTGCTGCCCGCCACAAAGCCCCCATGACTGCCAAAGCCTTTACTCAATGTGCCAATGTGTATATCCACTTCGTCAGCAACAGCAAACATCTCTGCTGCCCCACCGCCCCTGCGGTAACACTGTCAGAATAAGAGTTGGTTCCCTGTGCATTGTGAGCACACTGGCTCTGTCATGGTGGAGATTCACATTTGAGCTGTGTGTTGCAATCTTTGCATTGGGACAGTGCTTTGTCAGCTGCTGCAGAGAGGTTGGCTGATGCTCCAGCTCACAGACCAGAACCCAGACACCACAGGTGATGACATTGTGCATAGAACGATGCTTGTGAGCATGACATAAGCTCTGTGCAGGAGCATTCTATGTGCCTAGGAACAGTGCACGTCGTTTTGTCTGGATCAATGCGTATTCAAAGTGAGTTGTCAAAGGCAAGCACGCCGTGCTCGGTGTTGCATTATTGATTACGGAGGGCTTGTGGAATGCACATATGACACTTGTCTGCCTGTTGATGGTGCTTACAACAGCCTGGTGCACTCAATGCAAGAGAGCCATGCAAATGCAGCGTACACCAGAGCCAAGGTGATTATTGCAGCGGAAAACAGCAGCTGTATTGTGCAACTTACGCGTGACCGGCAACCAGTGTGGCATGAGCTTCATCCAGAGCTAGGGCAAAGCCATACTGCCGCCGCAGGCGGACGAGTCCAGGCAAGTCTGCAAAATCGCCATCCATGCTGAACAGGCTATCAGTGATGACTAGCTTGCGTTTGCTGGGAGGGCAGGCAGCCAGCAGCTGCTCAAGATGGGCCATGTCATTATGCCTGCAAGCAGCAAAGTAGCAAACCTTGCACGAAGTTGCTTCCTGTACTTGCTAGCTAAGGCACTGCTGCTTACAGGATACTGGCATGCGGGCGGGCCTCAGTGTCAGTAAGGTCAAAGCTTGAGAGCGCACGCGGTCTTTGAGAGTGATGCACCATGTGCTGTGGCATGCATACATGGCATATGCTGATCCTGCTGGGAGGTGTTGGCTCACAGGGAACATGACATTTGGTGCCCAGACACACATGTGCAAATCAAGTGTGTCAACCTGCAACTAAGGTGTGTCAAGGTGCAAATGAGATTTACTACATGTCATGGGAGTATCGCTCCTGCAGCAGTGCTGCCAGTCATGATACCTGTGATTTGCTTGCATGCGTCAGTGTATTGTCTGCAAGCCAGAAATATGGACATATGACAAGGAAACAGACTTGGTGTTACCTGTAGACCTGCAACGCCCCCCGAGATCGGATGGCTAACCGGCAGCCATCAATGATGGATGCATGATTCAGCTCGTCAGAAAAGATTACAGCTTCTGGACCTTGACAAAGGGCAGAAACTACAGCCAAATTTGCTGCAAAGCCTGAGGAGAACAGCAGGCAGTCTTCTGTACCCTTTAATGCAGCCAGGGATGTCTCCAAGTCTTGGTGCATCTGTGTATAACCTCCAACTAAAGCAGAAGACCTGGGACCTGAAGAGCACATTGTGCTTGTGCACGACAAGGTCAAATACAATTGCACAACTTCTTGACTGTCATTGGCTTTGGCATGGGATCACAAGTACAGTATTGCAGTCGCTTGTCAGTACACTGACAACCACATGTACACAGCGTCACAGTTAGATGCACACATGCTGATCTGAAGCTGTTCTGGGGCAACTTACCCATGCCACAATGTGTAGCAGCCTCAGCAGCTGCTTTGCAAATAGCTGGATGCTGGGACAGGCCCATATAGTCATTCAAGCTGAATAGCTTCAGTCTCATGCTGATCTGCATTGCATACAATGATTTGTGACAGTGACACAGGCAGTACTACAATTGCTTGTTTCTCTGTTGACATGAAAATGGTTGGGTACAGCTGTACCTGAGAATCGACCAAGTGCTCTGACCCACTGATGTCAGCTATGCTGTCGTGCCACTCCTTCAAAGTGACGTGGCTAATCTCGACCTTCGAAATTAGCATGGACATGAGCAAGTGAATGAGTCCAGTGGATGCTCTGCCAGCAACGCGACTAGAGCATACCTCCACGGGGGACAGAGTCGTGCTGACAGGGTGCAGTGTCCGCAGCAAATTAGCACTTTCTAGTCTCTCGACAGAGGTGCTCAGCCAACGTTGCCATTTAGTACTTTCGCCAGCTGAGTGATGAGCCGTTGGCCTCTGCTGCGCGTCTTGAGCTAGCATGGAAAAGCAGAAAGTCGGAACTGTGCCTACAATTTCGCAGCAGCCACACAACTTCGGTCATGCAGCAAGCTTGACCAACAGGCCATCGTTCGCGTCGCAAATTGATGATGAAGCAGGGCGAGACTCACAGGTAGAACGGTCAAAGCCCGGAAGCATGCCGACGACAGTGCTCCTTCGTATCATGCAATTTGAACCGTAAAACCGAATCACCTTGGCCAAGCATTGTAATCTCTCTCTCTCTTGGTCTGACAGCGAGATTCAGGACTGTGCCAGCCCCACTGCCTCAGCTTATGGGCGCCTTTTCAGATTGATTCCCTCACATTCTGCTGACACACAATGCCGATACACGATTGTGATGATTGCTCTGCTTTTCACGTGCAGATGTGACCTTTGGATTAGGCATGTTGCACTCGCTCTAGGCTTTGCCTAGGCTTGTGGTGCCGACGGAGCATGTCTGTCTGGAGATCCCTGACATTTGACACAAATGAATGACACTAGGCAGGCTTGCTGAGGCTCTGCCACGAGATATCAGACTCGTTGGCTGGCCAAAGCTTGCAATCTTCTTCTTCTTCTGCTATCAGCCTGTGCACACATTGTGCTGGTCTTGCTGCTGCATGGAAAGGTAAGGTTGTTTTAGCAGCTGTCAGCCCGTCCCGAGATACACCAGCCTAGACAGTGCTCATGTATACCAAACAACGGTGAAATGCGTAGACAATGTACAGCACAAATGCATACCACGGTTGATCAACATGAAGGTACCTGTAGTTGGCAGGGTGTCACCTAGGCCTGAAAACATGTCAAAATATTGGAGAAAGCTGTCAGACTGAGAGGGCAAGACAAGTTCTGCTTGCTTTGTGATACTGTACATCCAATCTCTGAAGTGGTCTGTGCGACTGGTTGGACATTCTGTACATGTGGGATGGAATACAGCAGAATTCCATCCCGCATATACACATGGGACACTGCAGACCTGGATGCAGACAGAACAACAGATTAACCACTTTTACTCTTGACCAAAGTGGGAGCTTTGCGCTTTCAGCAGTAAATGCTCTCATCAACATGTACACAGTCAGCAATGCACACTACTGATGACCAAAACAGCAAAGTCACACAGATGACTATGACACAGTTGCTTGCTGGAAACAACAGCATGACAGAATAACCAGGGGAACACCAGTGCCTGATTGCACTCCTCGACAAACATTCTGAGGGCTTGTTACTCTGCTGACATAGGTATACCCACTGACACAACCTTCAGTTTCAGCTCTACGTGCGTTGTGGTTGCGCTTGTGGCCGGCCGTCTGGACTGTCAGCCTCGACCTAACTGTCAGCAGCAGACGCTACGGTGGTTATTCAGCAGCTTTCGACGTCAGCGGTTCTACTTGAATGTAAAAGTAGCCTCCAAGATGCATTTGAATGCATTTCAGTGCATTGCGCAGCCTGAGACAGCCTTGCATGACTGCATACTGCATCTGCCAAAACACCTATAATCCAGGCATTTCACCGGGCTCTGCAAATCAGTGCATCCTTGGAGACATGTATCTGAGATCCAATCTATCAAGGGGGACACGCTAAAGCAGGCTCTGTGCAAATCCCGGACACAGGAAGCTTGAAAAAGCTTTCAAAAATGTAGAACTTCAGCAAACGAAGGGCAGAATTGTCAGCAAGAGGAGCAAACAGAACAATCATACCTACAGAACAGACATGATCTTCAATCATTGGGCAGTGCAGCATTCCAGTGCCCAGTCAGAAATTTGCAGCAGTTGCTGTTGGTGTGCAGAACATCTGTGCGAGCTCCTGTTGCTGTCTGCTGTACAGAACTTCCAAATGATGTCAAATGTAAATTAGTATATACCACTCTCAATTCAGCCTCTTGTACACACTTTCTATGTCTGGTATGGCTCACCGCCTCTGCACAGGCTTTCCCAGGTGGTCACTGAAGAGTCAGTGCCAATCACGCCCTGAGCACAGGTCATCCTGCAGAGGCATACACATACATTACAAACCCAACCGCACCAGACTGCTTGAAAGTTCAGAACAAAATGACAGTCACATCTATGAAAAGAATAGCTGGCCCATCACTGCAGAGAAGCCAGCCATGCCATCTAACCACTGATGAAGCAAGGATGGTGATCACAGAAAATTAGGGCAGGAAACACTGAGAAGAGCATGAACATGACACAGAACAGGTGCAAAACGGGTGCCCCTACCATGAAATGTCACCTAGATCAGAAGAAAAAGGCTGAACAGCTGTATGCTAATGTCCAGCCGCAGAGTGGTCCTGTGGCTGTTGTTGCCAGAGGCTCAGTAGGCAGGATGGCAGAAAAAACAGCTGGTGCAGCAGGTGCTGAGCAGAACGGCAGAACATAATCAGGTCCTGTGGCGTATCAGAAAGGGGATATACATATCAGAAACAGCCGAGGCATGTCAGAACAGTCTGTTGCAATGAAAAGGTCTGTAGCGGACCAAAAAGTGCTGCACAGTAATTTATACTGTATCAGAATGCTTGAGAGCTTGGTCACAGATGTGCCACTGCGGATGGTGCAAGATTGGCAAAGTGCTGATTGACAAAAGCATGACAGAAGCTTGCATATCCTGCAATACAGAAGGCGGGAACAAATCAAGGAGCTTATAGCTTCGGAAGCCGAAGACTGAGGCTGAATGCAAATAATTGCAGCAGTCAAGGTATGAGAGTGCCACATCATCAGATGACAGTGTCTTATAAGCTTGTATCGAATCGAATCACGCATTTGTGACGTAATACGTAATCTATCATCCGTCATCCGTCATCCGTCATCCGTAACAATAATTTTGCAAACGGTTAAGCGGTTTACTCAGCACACGGGATGTGCAAATTACTCATCTCACCGGACCAATGTCATCAATTACCCAGTAAAGTTACCAATTGGGAAATAACCATGACACTATCCATTATTGTCCAACTGCCATACACGGCCGTTTCCAATTTTGAAAGCGGCAAAGCACAGCTCTTGCTAAGGGCGATGCGTCTGCCAAGTTGAACAAATATTTTGAGCAATTTTGAGCAAGGTCAGTAGTCAGTCAGGCAAATAGATATATTCCTACCTCAAACCGACAGTTTATGTGATTCAACAGGTTTTACAGGTTTGAAATACGCAGCCTATTTTTGCAGTAACGTTTCTATTTTCTTTTATTGTTCAGCTCAGCTCAGCTCTCGACATGTTGTGCACGCGATGGCGTCAATAGCGTTGTGCTTCAATGCTCAAGCGGCTTTTGCGAGAGTCGTCGCAGATCTCACCTGGTTTTGTTCGCCACCTTGCACAGGCGTCTGGGCTGGCAAGGGACTGCAACGTACGAAAGTTTACGACAAGCAGCTCCTCAATATGTCTTCCGCTAACGATGCCTGTGTACATGATGTGGGGCGCCAATACCGATGTCGGCAAGACGTTGGTGTCTGCTGGCCTTGCGGCCGCCACGAAACGCAGAAAAGTACGCCAACGTGACGTAGCGTGCAAGCAGTATTTCAGAAAACCGGAACGAGTGTACATAGGTGTGCCTGCAGAGGCTGTTGACGTTCATCAAGCCAGTACAAACTGGGTTTCCTGAAGATTCCGATGCTAGGCTCGTGGTACGGTTTACACCGTCGGCCAATAGCTGCCTCGTTTGGGCACCTGCAATTAACAACAAAGTGTCTTGGCACAAAAGGACCTGCTGACGCTCAGGCTCTAGCTAGTGGAGCCACGCCAAGCCTTGGTGCGCACGCAGCACGATTGGACAGCCTGCACAGTGCAGACGCCTCAGGGGCAGGAAGTCCTGACACAGCCAGGACGCTGTTTGCATGGAAAGACCCTGTGAGCCCAAACGTTGCAACTCAAACAGAAGGCAAGCAACCTGAACAAGAAGTGTAAAATGTATTGGCATCACATAAATCACGCAATGCATGTACCATTCTTCAGTCTAATGTCTGTTGATTATTGGTGTGGCTTGAACATGCTTACATCATGCAGGTCATGCAGTGACAGATGCGCAGCTCCACACTGCTGTCTTAGCAGGCCTTAATGATGCTGCTGATCTGTGTCATCAGCACAATCTACCAGGCATCACGTTTGTCGAGACGGCAGGAGGGCCTGCAAGCCCAGCCCCATCAGGGTCATTGCAGGTGAGACTAAATCTCCTGGTCATGCTACATGGTCCTTTTGTGCCACAAATACTCGTCAGTATAGTCAGGAGAGTGCTAGTTGGCAGCATGCGCTAGCACTGGACATAGTGATGAATGGCATGGCCACACCTACTTTGTTAGGACTAAAGCTGCTTTTGTGGATCTGACGGTATTGATAATGGGACAAGAAAGTGCTGAATGCTGCTAAGGTGGGTTGAAGGCTGCAAGGTGATGGCAGTTATGCATTTTCAATTACAGATGCGTTGCAACATCATGCGACAAACCCATGGTCATAATGAGCTACCATGACGATGTTTATCAAACTTGATACAGTAGCTCACCTTAGTTCTAGCTCGCTGTCACATACCCCTGAGTTAAGGGATGCAAGCCAAAGCTTGACCCCATTCCTGCACGCCCTTGAGAGCCCTGCAGGAGGCCTCAAGCCCCTGCGCAATCTTCAGCTGTACAAAGCAAGTCTCATGTGCTATCAGCTAGCTTCAACCAGCACAGATGAAATTCAGTTACTCCATCCGCACAATCAGCTGGCTTTTGCTGGCATAGGTTGCAATCAGTCAGGCAACCAAAATGCTGAGGCTCATGACATGTGTGCATCTGTAGTGTGACTGTTGGCGCCCTCTGCGCCTGCCTGCTATCCTGGTTGGAGACGCGCGCCTAGGCGGTATCTCA
>JAABUS010007718.1_pt1 | contig 12178 bp, 11 predicted proteins | sample 5560161 | NCBI WGS metagenome assembly JAABUS01 (sample SAMN10711885, study PRJNA513376) | rock metagenome | isolation source: Antarctica rocks | place: Antarctica: Victoria Land, Trio Nunatak nord | collected 2016-01-04 | reverse complement strand
GTATCAGTACAAGCTGGTCTCATAAATATGAAATGTTGCACCAGGAATATGATTATGAAGAGGGCTTGCTGAAGAATATTGGTGACCAGGAAGCAATCGGACAAAAAATTACAAAACTATCCGAGCCTGAAACAAATAAAACAATTTCAGAAAAACTATCTTTAAATAGTTCTACGCAAAAGGAAAGATCGGCTGAAATGTGGCAGACTGTTTTTAAAGTTATAAATAACAAGTCGTAATGATATGGGTAATTCTTCGATGCCTTAATTGCAAAGCTTTTATCGGGCATATGTCTAATAAACTAAACGACACCTATAACATTATATCGTTGCTGCCAGTACAGGTTTCGGGACCGTACCAGAGCTTTTTACAGCAAGCATGGTTATGACAGCCGAAAGAAACAGGGAGCCAGCCATAAAAATATAGGAAGCGCCAAATCCACCGGTTGTCCCGTTTAAATAACCAACAATATATGAACCTGCAAACGATCCTAAAGCACCTAAACTGTTAATCAAAGCCATTGCTCCGCCGGCAACATTACCTGGTAAAATCTCAGGAATAATTGCAAAGAAGGGTCCATAGGGAGCATACATGGCGCCCCCGGCGATAATAAGCAGCACATAAGATAACCAGAAATTATCGGCACCTACTAAGTACGAACCATAGAAGGCAAAAGCCCCAATTAAGAGGAAAGGCCAGACAAACGCTTTCCTGTTTAGAGTTTTGTCAGAAAAATAAGAAGCACTTAACATGCCTGTAATAGCCAGAACATATGGAACAGAAGAAAGCCACCCGGTTTTTACAATATTAGCATCAGGCGCTGCATTAATGATGGAAGGAAGCCACATAACAAAGCCATATACGCCAATACTCCATAACGCATATTGCAGGCAAAGTAAAATAACAATTTTAGATTTAAACGCTGCCGCATAGTTTTTAACCGGCTTGATGCCCTGTTGTTCCTGTTGTAATTGATCCTCTAAAGCCTGCTTTTCCGGTTCGGTCAGCCATTTAGCATCTTTAGGCCTGTCGTTTACCAGCCGCCACCAGAAGAAAGCCCAGACTATTGCCGGAAGCCCTTCAAGAATAAACATCCATCGCCAGCCAACGGCTTTTATCAGGTAGCCTGACAATACTGACATCCATAATATGGTGACAGGATTACCAAGAATTAAAAAAGTATTAGCCCGCGAACGTTCTGCTTTTGTAAACCACCTGCTCAAAAAGATCAGCATAGAAGGCATAACTGCACTCTCTACTACGCCAAGCATAAAGCGGATAACAATTAAAAAATGTACATTACTTACCATACCGGTCGCCATCGCCAGTCCGCCCCAAAGTATTAAGGACCAAAAAATTAATTTCCTGGCACTCCGGTTAGCAGCATACAATGCTCCGGGAATTTGAAAAAAGAAATAGCCTAGGAAAAACAGGGAACCCAATAAGGAAGACATTGCGGCTGTAATGTGCAGATCTGCAGCCATGCCGCTTGCTGCACCAAATCCAAAATTTGCCCTGTCAAGATAAGCAAGACTATAGGTAATAAAAGCAATCGGGATCAGCCTGTACCATCGTGATTTAGCAATTATTTTTTCCATCTTATTTCGCTTCAATTGAATTCATGTTTATATAAATTTTCCCGTATGTCAGCCGGTGCTTTGGCAACTATTTTTCCTGAAAATTAAATGTACAGGAATAAATACTGAGGTTGCTGTTATCCATTTAAAATTATTATACTTAACCATCATAAACAAGTAATTTTAATCATGTAAATGCAATAAAAATGAAAAAAGATCCTGTTTCCCGACGTAATTTTCTTTCAACATTAGCTGCAACAGCCGCTGTTGTCACTTTACCAAATACATCTTCCGCTATTCCCTCCGGCACCCCTGTTATAGCTCCTGATTTATTTGACCGCAAACAAATATCAGGGCCTGTTAAAATCTTATGCACAGAAAAATTATCTTCTAAACACGAAGAACAAATTCGTTCGGCAGGTAAAAATATTACTTTGAATATGATAGCTGATCAAAGCGAATTGAAAAAGCATATCCCGGATGCGGAGGTTATTTTAGGCTCAGTGGATGCTGCCCTTGTACCATCGGCAAAAGGACTGAAATGGGTACAAACTTTTGCGGCAGGAGTTGAGAATATGTCCAAAGAGCTGATAGTTCATCCTTGCCAGGTCACCAATATGCAACGGGTATATGCTCCGGTGATTGCTGAGTCTGCTATTGGTCTTTTACTTAGTCTTACCCGTGGTTTAGCTCAGGTGTCCATCCCTGCCTTTGGACAGCGGAAGTGGGTGCATCCCACAGATGATGTCCCTTTAGTAGATTTATATAGTAAAACAATTGTCATTGTAGGTATGGGCGGCATTGGTTCGGAAACAGCCCGTCGTCTGCACTATGGTTTTAATATGCGGGTACTAAGCACCGATGCGAAGCCTTTGCCAAAACCCGAATTCGTAGCTGAATTACATGATCCAACGTGGCTGATGCAGATGGTACCGCAAGCAGATGTGCTCATGAGCGCTGCTCCGTTAACAAAAGAAACAAAACTAATGTTTAATGCGGCTGTGTTCAGCAAAATGAAACCCGGCGCTTACTTTATTAATGTTTCGCGCGGAGGTTTAGTGGACCAAAATGCCCTTGTGAAAGCATTGAAAGAAAAGCAGATTCAAGGGGCGGGGCTTGATGTAACTACTCCTGAACCTTTGCCGCCTGAAAGCCCTCTATGGACTTGCCCTAATTTAGTGATTACACCTCATAATTCTACAGCAGCTCCTATCCGGCAGGAAAGAGCGGTGGCATTGGTTGCCGAAAATGTACGCCGCTATTCCAATGGGTTGCCGTTGATGAATGTAGTGGACAAAATCAAAGGATATTAGATTGCAATACAAAGCTTAATCTTTCGCTTATTTGAGATAAGTCAGCTTTACCCGTTAATCATCAGTTGCAACACCGACAACCGATTCTATCAAAATTCCCGTTATTTTCAATATTTGAAATAATTATTCTTAATACTGAAAAATTAGTAATTTTAATCAACAAACTCAAAGATGTTAGCTGATATCAAGAAAGAACTTATTGAGAAAATTTCATTAACAAATGATGAGAATCTTTTGCTGCTGCTGAGCAGGGACTATGATTATTTTGTGCAGCAAAATAATCTTGATGTAACAGATGAGCTATCTGAACAAGACAAAGCTGAACTGATAAACCTGGTAAGTGAACCATTTGGAAACGAGACTTTGTCGCAAAAAGAATTTGATGAAGCAATCCGTCAATGGCGTATCAAATAATTTACAAGAAACGCTTCTTCAAAAAACTTCTCAAACTCCTCGATTATCTTAAGAGCGAATGGAATGTAAGTGTTGCAGAACAATTTATTGATCAACTGCAAAAAAGACTTAAAACTTTATCTAAACAACCGTATATCGGAGTTCAATCTGCATCAGTAAAATCTGTTAGAAGTATTTTAATCACCAGTCATAACAGAATATTTTACAGAATTAAAGGGAATGTTATTGAGGTAATAAACATGTATGATACAAGAAGCAATCCAAAGAAGAATGCATACAAATAATTCAACTTTCTTTTCAGAAATAGAAAATCAGTCTTTAAAGCAAAGCAGTAATTTGAATTTGAATTTGAATTTAAATTTGGTAATTATTAATAAACGATACCGATTAAGATGCGAAATAACCTGTTCATAGCCCTTGAAGGCATTGATGGCAGTGGTAAGAGCACTCAGGCTAAGCTCCTGTCGCAAATGCTGTTTAACATGGGACACAAAATATATACAACGTTCGAGCCTACAGACAGCCTGATCGGTTCAATGATCAGAAACATCATGAAAGGGAGAATGAAGGCTGATCATAAAACTATTGCCGCTTTATTTGCAGCAGACAGATTAGATCATCTTCTAAATGAAGTGAATGGCATAGTAAAAAAACTTGAAGAAGGTTACACTGTAATTACTGATCGTTATTACTTTTCATCTTACGCCTATCATGGAACCCACATGGATATGGATTGGGTTATAAAAACCAATGCAATGAGTGCAGAAATTTTAAGACCCGATATAAATATCTTTATTGACGTGCAGCCGGAAACTTCTATGCATAGACTCAATAATAATAGGAGTGCAATAGAATTGTATGAAACCTCAGATAATCTTCAAAATGTAAGAAAAAAATATTTTGAAGCATTTGATAAACTAAAACATGAAGAAAATATTTTTATTATAAATGGTGAGCGGTCTTTAGAAGCAATATCAAATGATATCTGGAATGAAGTTGAGAAAATTTTAAAACTCCAAAAATTATACGCTTAAAAGAACCACCAACTAAAATGGCAGCATAAATATTAAATAAAATCAATCTTCTTTTATAGTTTATGAAGAGCTATATTTTAAAGGAAATCCTGAAGCATATACTATCAAAACAATTATTGTTGATCTTATAAAATTCTATTCTTTTGCTGTTTTTTCTAAACCCTTTTTTGTTTTAAACATTTGATGCAGAAAACCTGGAGTTTGCACAAAAAAAGTAATTGTACAAATAACTCTCATATTCCTGTCCTTTAGGGCTTATTTTCCGTAAAAAAGGGTCAGCAATTTATGTCTTGTATAAGTATATATTATTTAATAGATTTGCCGCTTAATTGTTTAGGTACAGTGACTACTAGGTAATTTGCATAAATAACTTAAAGTGCAGTGAAAAGATTAAAAAAAAGCCTGCGTTATGACTAACCATATTATTATGAAATTAGCACTGTCCAAAAATAAAATTATAAAAAAAGAACTGCTGCAAATGGTTTACCGGTCGAGGTTTCTTTCCAATTTGTACTACTTGTTATTCAACAATTCATTTTCGAGAGAACATCAGGCCACAATTGCAGGAAAAGTAAAGCATATCGGGGAAGCTAAAAAACTTAAATCTAATTATTTTATGCTGGTCAGAAATACCCACCGCATAGAAAAAGGTTTATTAATGCGCCCTAAAAAGGATGTCTTTGCAAAAGACTACATTGAAGAAACAATTGATTGTTTCCAAGGCGTATGGTTCAACCACGAAGACAGATCTAACCCTCAGCTAAAATGGTTTTATGACGTATTAAATGAATATTTTACAACAGCAGGCAAGGATAAGTATGTTCAGACGCAAAAACAAAGATTTGAAAAAATAATAAGTTCAAACACGGAACATCTGTCTGTCGTAAAAAAGTCTCTTCCATATTATCGTGATAACAGGGATCACAGTTCAATATGTTACGATGAATTTTATAAACTCACCCGCCAAAGAAGGTCTGTAAGATGGTTTTTAAACAAACCTGTTAACAGAAATTTGATTGATAAAGCCATTCTCGCTGCAAGTCAGTCTCCAAGCGCTTGTAGCAGGCAACCTTTTGAATTTAGAATATTTGATGATATTTCCTTAGTCCGGCAAGTTGTGGAATACCCCATGGGTACACAGGGCTATTCACATTGTGTACCGGTACTTATAGTGATTGTAGGAAACCTTGATGCTTATTTTGATGAACGTGACCGCCATGTAATCTACATAGATGCATCGTTAGCCTCTATGTCTTTAATGTTAGCGCTCGAAACACTTGGATTAAGCAGTTGCTCTATCAACTGGCCCGATATTGAGGAGAGAGAAAAGAAAATGGAAAATTTTCTCGCGTTAAAAAAATATCAGCGACCAATTATGTGCCTCGGTTTAGGATATCCCGATCCTGACGGTATGGTGGCCTATTCTGAAAAAAGGCCTCTTGAGCAAATGAGAAAATATAATTTATAAAGATATTTGGTAATAGATAAACAGATCTGCTGCCTAAAGCAATGTGAAGAATAAATGCAAATAATTTAATTTTCTTTTACCTTAAAAATTAAAAACCTCACTAAAAATCATTTTATTACACGAAATTTGTTATTTAATTATAAAAAGATTGCCTTATGAATAACAGCTCACCAAAAAATTCTTCAAGAAGAAACTTTATCAGGGACACCTCTTTGGCTGCGTCCGGTTTTTTTATTGTACCCCGTCATGTTTTGGGAAGAGGATTTGTTGCTCCCAGTGACAAATTGAATATCGGATCTGTAGGAGCAGGAGGCAAAGGAGAAAGTGATATTGCTAATTTCTTTAAATCTGGGAATGCGAATATTGTCGCATTGTGTGATGTTGACGATCGTTCATCAAAAAAAACAAGAGAAGCTTTTCCTAATGCAAAGTATTATAAAGACTTCAGGGAATTGCTGGATAAGGAAGGCAAGAACATAGATGCTGTTTCTGTTTCCGTTCCCGACCATGCACATGCTGTTCCTGCGCTTATGGCTATGCAAATGGGCAAGCATGTATATGTACAAAAACCTTTAACTCATGATATTTATGAAGCGAGGGTATTAACCGAAGCAGCCCGCCGCTATAAAGTGGTAACGCAAATGGGCAACCAGGGATCTTCGGGTGATGGCGTCCGCCTTATGCAGGATTGGTATAACGCAGGATTAATAGGTGATGCACATACTGTACGCTGCTGGACGAACAGGCCGGTTTGGCCTCAGGGTAACGGGTATCCAACCTCTAAAGATCAGATACCTGCTGAGCTTGATTGGAATTTATGGTTAGGACCTACTCAATTTCATGAATACCATACTGCTTTTGTTCCTTTTAGCTGGCGGGGCTACTGGGATTTTGGAACCGGCGCTTTAGGTGATATGGGTTGTCATATTATTGACCCTGCTTTTAAAGTAGCGGGTCTTGGCTATCCCTCAGAAGTGGAATGCAGTGTAGCAGATATTTATGAGAAAATGTGGAGTCCTGCTTACCACCCTGAGAGCTGTCCGCCTGCCTCCTCTATTAAAATGAAATTTCCCGGAAAGAATGGCAAGCCCGATGTAAAACTGACATGGATGGATGGCAACATCAGACCAGAGCGCCCCGAAGAGTTAGGAGCAGATGAACCTATGGGTAATGCTGATGGAGGCGCTATTATAGAAGGAACAAAAGGAAAAATGATGTGTGGATGCTATGGTGAAGATCCTACATTGTTGCCGACTTCAAAAACCAAAGATGTAAATGTTCCGCAAAAAGTTGAAAGGGTACCTGGCGGACAGGAAGGACACTATGCACAATGGGTAAATGCATGTATAGCCGGATACGGCAAAGGCAAAACCAGTTCCCACTTCGATTATGCCGGTCCGCTTACAGAAACAGTTCTTTTCGCAAACCTTGCATTGCGTAGCTGGTATTTGAAAGATGCAGAAGGAAAATCATTTCCCGGAAGAAAGAAATTGTTGTGGGATGCTGCAAATATGAAGATTACTAATCATGATGAAGCAAACCAGTTTGTAAGACGAAAATACAGGGATGGATATACCTTTAAAGCTTAAATAAAAAATGCTGCTCTTACGGGTGGCATTTTTTTTACTTGTGCAGCCCGGAATCATTTTAAAAAAATTTCAGAGGAATCCTTCCCTCTTTAAAATGAATTGATTTGAGTTTTTATAATGCTGTATCTCCAAAAAATTAACAACTAATTTCTTTTAATAAATGCAGCTTTTGTACTGGGAAATCAAGAATAAGCTGTTTCCCTTTTTATTGGTCTACAGAAAGTTCCAATAACTTACATTACACTGTATCTTACCCGAGATGATGGAGGGCAGCTTATTTAAAGTAATGAAATGAGTCTGCCTTTTTCACAGAACCTAAAAGACTAACTGCTTCAATTATCACACATTTTCTGCCTGATTCTGTTAATTATTCATTCAAAAGCACTCCTGGCTAATTGCTTTATATAGACAAATTTTAAAAATAATATTTCTGTGAAGTAATTTTATAAGCTTCTATAACGTTTAAGGTGGATAAGGTTCTTAGACAAACTGCTTCAATTATCACACACTTTTCTGCCTGGTTCTGTTAATTACTCATTCCAAAGTACTCCTGGCTATTGCGTTATACAGACAATTTTAAAAATAATATTTCTGTGAAGTAATTTTATAAGGTTTTATGACGTTTAAGTGGGTGAAGTTCTTTAATAAAAACCATTTTTATGCCATTAAAATTTGCTAATAAAGCCGCTGTTATAATTGCTTTAATCATGATTTCGTTTTCTTTATTTATTAGTTGTAAAAAAGAAATTTCAGAAAATCCTAAGCCAACTATTTTTTCTGATTTAAATGTCATTCTTCATGGAGGAGAAAATAGCGCTGGCTCTATTGAGTTTAGGCAAAATCAAAATAATATTATTAACCTGGATACACGGATTTTTGGTCTTGAGGCGAACTATAATTACCTCCTCCAATGTGCAGAGGATGCATTAGACAACTACTGTACAAGTACTGCATGGCTTACGCTCGGTAAAGGCCTGCCGCCACAAGCTATCCTGACTGATTCAAAAGGGAATGGAAAAGCAATGTTATTTAGAGATGTATCTGCCATTCCTTCCGGTTCAGCATTCGATATCCATTTTCAGGTATTGGATGAGGCAAAATACTACTGTTCTGACAAGTGACTGTTACCATTATATGATCAAGTAGAAAGTAGTATTAACAGATATATTAATATTTTTGGTGGATAAATCAATTTCTATTTCTTCAGAAGTTGTTGCATTGTATTTTATTTCTTTTGAAATGTTTAATTTGGCAAGTAATAAAAAAGATTTAGTTTGCTAACAATTAACAAAAGGGTAATGGTTAGTCTTAAGTAAAGTTTTAAGTGATTAAGAGCTATTAAGATTTTATAAGAATTCCTTTCATTAATAATTCCATTTTTTCTTCAAAACATATAACTGCTAAAAAGTTTTTTAGTGCGATTGCTTAATAAAAAAATTAAAAAATAACAGCATAAAAGCTTGCCATTGACTATGCAAAGAAGAAGTTTTATAAAATCTGCGGTGTTAGGATCAACTGCAGTATTTATCGGCTCTCCATTACTAAAAGCTCATGCAGGCTTTACCGGTGCAGCGGTCTCTGCAACGAAAATTACTAAGATCAGGTATTACAGTGCTCCGGGGTATAACAAGCCTTTGTTTAACCAGGCACGTGGTATAGTAGAGATAGAAACAGATGGCGGAATTACAGGCATTGGTGAAGGTGGTTCTAAAGATATGATCGAACAGTGTGCACAAATGATGATTGGAGAAGATCCATTTAGAATTGAGCACTTATGGCAAAACATTTACCGGGGCATGTTTTATCCGCCGGGACGGGAAAAGCTGCATGCACTTGGCTCTTTGGAAATGGCATTATGGGATATTAAAGGCAAGGCATTGAATGTACCGGTATATGAATTACTTGGAGGTTCTACCCGTGAATTTGTAGAATGTTATGCTACAGGTTTTAGTGCTTCTAAGGCAACAACTGAAGAAGGTAGAGCCAGGGATTGTATCGCAGCCGGCTTAAGAACTTACCGGATTGGACCGACCGGAGGAAACGGGGAAGAACGTTTTGACTTTTATGAGAATACAAAAAAAACAATCGAGTTGTGTAAAAGAATAGACGCTGCAGTTGGTGGCGGGGGTAAGTGGGCAATTGACTTGCATACCCGGTTTGATATGACGGAAGGTGTAAAAATCTGCAATGCTTTGGAATCATTAGAACCTTATTTTGTAGAAGATATCATAAGATCAGAAAATCCGGGCGTATATAAAACAGTTCGTCAAATGACAAAAGTGCCAATAGCTGTTGGTGAGCAGTTTGGTGATCGCTGGGAAATTAATGAATTAATTGAAAACAGGCTGATTGATTATACGCGGGTAACATTGCCGAATACCGGGGGAATATCAGAATTTAAGAAGATTTGTTCGATGGCAGAAACGCACTACATTGGAATGATCCCGCATTTTACAGGGCCTTTATCCACTGCTGCTCTTGTACATGTCTTAGGTTCAAGTTCACCCTCACGATGTATGATGGAATTAGGTGGTGGCGAACCTGAAAGACCTGCATACTTTAATGAAGATTACCTGCTCTTCAAAAATGGTAAGCTATATCTTAACCCAGCTCCGGGCTTAGGGGTAAAGTTTGATCGTAAGAAAGCAACTTTTGTAATGGAAGTAACAGCTAAAACGAAATTTCCTCATCCTGTTTTACGAAGTCCTGACGGAGCTATCCATAATTGGTAAGCCTTTAATTGTATAAGCATTTGCTACTTGTAGAAATGATAAACAGTTTCTGTTTAAAAAAAAATTGAAGCATAAAATATGTCCAATTTTCTAACACCGAAACATACTGCATGCCGACTGCAAAAATTAAAAACTACAGATGGCTAATTGTAGTCTTGCTGTTTTTTGCTACTACCATAAATTACCTTGACCGGCAAATAATAGGGTTGCTAAAACCAATCCTTGAAAAAGAATTTAGCTGGACGGAAACTGATTTCGCACATATCGTTATGGCCTTTACAGCCGCTTATGCTGTCGGGCTATTGTCGTTTGGGTGGCTGATAGATAAAATAGGAACGAAACTGGGATATACTCTTACCATTGTTGTTTGGAGTATCGCCGGTATGTTGCATGCTTTAGCCCGCAGCGCTTTTGGTTTTGGGGTTGCACGGGTTGGATTAGGGATAGGAGAAGCAGGAAACTATCCTGCCGCGATGAAGACTGTAGCAGAATGGTTTCCCAAAAAGGAAAGGGCTTTAGCAACCGGATTCTTTAATGCGGGAACGAGCGTGGGTGTAGTGGTTGCTTTGCTTGTTGTACCGGTTATTTTAAACTATTATGGCTGGCAGGAGGTTTTCTGGATAACCGGTTCTTTCGGCTTCATCTGGTTAATATTCTGGTGGATATTTTACGATATTCCCTCCAAACAAAAGCGTCTTTCTGCTGAAGAATGGGCTTTTATAACCAGCGGACAAGATGCGGAACAGGATAAAGCAAGTGAAGCCAAAAAAGTAAAATGGCAAAAGTTGTTTTTGTTTCCCCAAACCTGGGCTATGATTACGGGTAAAGGACTTATTGACCCTATTTACTGGTTTTTTCTATTTTGGTTGCCTTCTTATTTTTCTTCAACTTTCAGCCTTGATCTTAAAAAACCCAGCCTCCAGTTAATGATTATTTATGCTGCTACTACCGTTGGAAGTATTGGCGGCGGATATGTATCTTCATGGTTAATTAAAAAAGGCTGGCCTGTATTAAAAGCAAGGAAAACTGTTCTCTTCGTATTTGCATTGTTAGAGGTTTCTGTCATTCTTGCCCAATTTGCTAAAGAGGCATGGATAGCTGTGGCTCTGATAAGTCTGGCAGTCGCAGTGCACCAGGCATGGGCAACCAATGTATTTACAATGGCTTCTGATATGTTTCCGACTGAAGCGGTAAGTTCAGTAGTGGGTATAGCAGGAATGGCAGGTGCTGCAGGAGGCATTTTATTTCCGATATTAATTGGAAGTTTACTGGATACATATAAAGCTGCAGGCAATTTAGCTGGCGGTTATCACTTGATATTTACCCTTTGCGGATTTACTTATCTGGTTGCATGGACTATCGTTCATTCACTTACCAGGAAATCTGAAAAAGTTGAACTTACTGAATTGAAATAAACTGAATTAACCAAATTTGAAAGCAAAATTTTAAAACAATCAACATGGAAAAATCTGAAATTGAATTTTCATCCGGTCGGAGAGAAACGATGAAAAAACTTGCCCTGGGTTCGACAGCAGGTCTGTTCGGACTTCTGGGAAGCCCGTTTGCAAGGGCGGAAACTCCTGCCGGTAATAATGATTACAAAGCAGGGATGGCGCCGGTAAAAATCAAAAGCGTTAAAGCGATAGCAACCGCTCCGGAGGGCAGCAACCTTATAGTAGTAAAAATTGAAACTTCCGAACCCGGTTTATATGGTTTGGGTTGTGCCACATTTACACAAAGGGCAGCAGCAGTGGTAACTGCCATTAATTCTTATCTCAGCGAGTTTTGTATAGGTAAGGACGTTGACCGTATTGAAGATATGTGGCAGTCATTCTATGTAAGTTCTTACTGGCGCAACGGCCCTGTTTTAAACAATGCATTAAGCGGACTTGACCAGGCATTGTGGGATATAAAAGGCAAGCGTGCAAATATGCCGGTCTACCAGTTGTTAGGTGGCAAAGCAAGGTTTGCTGTAGAATGTTATGAGCATGCCGGAGGAAATACGCCTGAAGCAGTTGCTGCAGATGTGCAAAAATACATAGCACAGGGGT
>JAABUS010007717.1_pt1 | contig 12179 bp, 9 predicted proteins | sample 5560161 | NCBI WGS metagenome assembly JAABUS01 (sample SAMN10711885, study PRJNA513376) | rock metagenome | isolation source: Antarctica rocks | place: Antarctica: Victoria Land, Trio Nunatak nord | collected 2016-01-04 | reverse complement strand
CATTTATCTAATGTTAGAGATCAGCATAGAGCGAGTCAATATGAGTGTCATTTAACTAGAAGATAAATGCTAAGAAAGAAAGATAGCTACAGAAAAGAAGCTGACTACATATGTGTATTTCTCAGTCAACGCTAAACTCAATAGAAACTAGTCAAGATGACAAAGCGAGAATAAATCTGACAAGGCTAGAAGATTGAGTCTGACAAGACTAAAATCATGACAAAATGAATCATTTGATTTTATAGTGATTGACGATGAAGATGAATGAAAGATGAAGAACATACTGAACTTCAGATACTACAAACGAGATAAATGATTACAATATCGTGTCAATTGAAAAGAATACGACGTCAATCTACATTGATACAACATCGATGAAAGTGAATTCAAAGAATGTCAGAAAATCATAAATGACTTTCATGAATGATATTCAAACAAGTCAAGATAGAAATCAACTTAAGAAAGATTGATTGAACTGTAGCAATGAGAATATCGCTAGATGAAGAAAGAAAGTAATGTTGTAATTATGCACTTCAAGTTAGTCTAACATAAATCATGTCAGACTATCATAAACTAGTATAAAGTTGATGTTGACACGCTAGCGATCTAACGTGTCTTCATGAGTAAAACTCACGACGTGTTGCATCTTCTTTCTTCTTCAGCTTTGAACTTCTAGTTAGAATACACTCATATGATTCGCTCTATGCAGACTCGTAACAGATGACATCTCATTTATGTTTATTAATTTGAGCTTCAATGATTTGCTTCATCTTTTTTAATTGCTGATGATTGAAGATAAGAAACTCTTTCATTTAAATGATAATATCATCAACTTTTCTAGCTTCAAGATGTTCATAAGTTATCTTGTAGTCAGTTGTATCTGAATTGAAATTCATTTAAGAGTGAAACTCTTTATTGAAGTAAAATAAAATCATTAAGATGATTGAGAAGATATTGAAATTTTCGTTGAATTTCATTATTGAAAGTCATTTTGCTCAGTCATTCTGCATGTAGTTACAGTAGATTCTTAATTTACGTTCAACATCTTAATTAACTCATTTTAATTAATCATTGATCTCAAAATGATAAACTATTAATAAATTAGTTGTGATTCTTAATTGCTTGCAAAGACTTTATCACATGATTGATACAAATTAAGAATCTCTGTTCAAAACAATAAAACTAGATAAATCATGAAATTGATAAACATTTCATAGCATGATTCAAATTGTTTCTTCAACTGAGATGTCATCATCTTTTCAATGATAAAGAACATAGTGACATTTCTTAATGAGATGACATATAATTATGCAAATGATGTTATAATCTTTTAATAGAAATAACTTAATGATGAAGTTCATAATTATATCTTTTCAGCGTTTCTATGAAATCGAAAAAGAATAAAGAAGTTCATTGATGCTATCTTTAAATGTCTTGCTTTGTTAACAGACATAACAGTTTCAAATATAATGTTTAATCATTGCTTAATAATCTGATCAATAGTAGAAACGTTAAACTAGATTAATAGTTCTTTAATTGTCAGAGTGAAAGATGAAAGACTGATCATGAATTTTCTTTAGCAATTTTGTATGCATTTTCTCAGAAACTCACAGTAGATTTTTTCTGAACAAAACATCATCAACGATCTTGCAATACTTCAATTCAATGCTATGTAGCTTGAGCTTGTTTTCTCTTATAGCTTGTTTATATTCATCGCAAAGTTCATTCATCTTGTTGACATCTTTTACTTGCTGATAGAAATCAACTTCAGATTCAATAGTTAAAATATTTACTTTATTAAGTGTCAGAATGATTTGATAGTAATCTTCAGTATGTTAAGTTGATTCAGAAATGTTGATCAGAAACATTCTGATTAAAGTATCAACTTTAATGTTTATTTTATCTGATCAAAATATAATCTGAAAGTTGAACTTAAATAAAATGTTTAGATAATTGACTTGACGTCAAGTCAACTGTTTATTTTTCATGAAGATCTTCAGAGTTTAATGATCAATGAATATCTGAATGAGTAGTTCAATGCATTCAAGCTTGAATCTTCAATGTTTGAAACATTAAATAATGACTAGTAATTTCTTGTCATAAATATGATAATTGCATTCAGTGAGAATCATGCTTTTGCTGTAGAAAGTTACTGAGTGAAGAACTTTCTCATCATCATACTGTAATAGAATTTCATCTTTAACGTAGTTAGATGCATCAATTTCTAGAATAGCTTGTCATTTGAAGTTGTTATGAGTGTATCAAGATTGATAAGACTGAACAAGACTGAAGCTTTAATCAATTTGCAATGCATGCTAGCGAGTACTCTGCATAATGATTAAAGCTAGTCAATGATTTAGTTGAAATCTGACCTAAATTTGACTCAGGTTTGACTCAGATATGACTCAACACTCTTTTTCTTTCTCAACATTCTTTTTCTTTCTCAACACTCTTTTCTTTCATCAACATCTTGTTCATTTACATCATTTTCTTTTCATATCACAAACATATTTCTTTTGAGTCTAGCACAGTCTCTGAACATTACATAAATAGAAGCTTTTGTATCAATCTTCTTCTGTATTCTTAATATTCAGTTATAGCTATCTTTAAAGATCAAGCACTATCAACTCTGATCTTCATTGATTGTATCATCTAGACACGATTCTGACATTATATTAAGAATTCATTAATCACATGATACTGATCTCATTACTCATTCAATTAACTCATACAGATGAATTAAGTTTAAAGAAATTTGTTTATCTGATGATTCAATCTTGAAAGATAAGAACAATATCAGAAAATTTATAAAATTAACAAGAATATACAATCATTGAATTGCTAGAAGATTTATCGCTCATTCAGTATACATTCATTCAAAATTGATTAATAAAATCTATAATAAAGAATCTTCGTGAATTGCTAAAGAATCAAATCAATCAAGAGAATTACAATAAAGAATCTTCGTGAATTGCTTCAAGATCAATCATCTTCACAAACATTTTCTTTATTGAACAAACATTCATCTTTCTTCATAAAATCACTGAGCTTCATTCTTTGTTCAGTTCAAATCAATTCTCATCTTTTTCACTATGACATTGAAGAACACATCTGATAAAAATAAAGCTCTTGTTGACTTCTTGCAATAAACACGTTCACAAGCTTTCTCTTCTATCATCATCTCACAACACGCTTCTTCATTCACTGCTTTTAATGAATCAAACGCTGAAATCATCATACTCAAGAATATAAAAGTATGAAAGAAACATATTTATGATCTTAATAAAGAAACAGATCATCTTGTCAAGATGAAACAACAAGATAAGAACAAAATTCAACAGTTGAAAGCAAAACTACAAGCTTTCACTACTATCACAGCTAATGTAATCATTACTGCTTTCTTGATTATCATTTACTTTGAATGATTTAAATATCATAAAATACTTGATTCTTTGATGTTCATTAATGAAAAGAACTTTACTTGAAAGAACTGATCTCTTGACATACAAGAGAAGCTAGCAATTAACATCAACATCTTCTCAAATAAACTTTACAAGCTGAGCTACATAAACTTTCAACTAGCAGATGATGTCGTTGAAGTCACTCAAGTCAGACATGATCTCAACTGTGACAATTTTTATCTGACTGTCAATGAACTTCTAAAGAAACTAGCTCAATCATTTCATGATTCTAATAAGAAAGACAACTATCGTAGAAAATATATTAATCTGATTCAAGAATTAAAGAAATTTAATGATTTCTTTAATCAGTTTTAACGACTATACATTTATCTAAAGTATCAGAAGAACGTACTAGTTGTTGATTTAAAGAATAAAATAAACTCTCGTCTTTGAATCTTTTGAACAACTCAGATGAAGTCACTCATTAAGCTATCAGATATTCAAAACTATCTGATTCACTGAAACAATGAACATAGAGCAGTTTGAAAGATCAAGAACAAACTACTCAAATGCAATGATTCAAAGATCATCATTTCTAAAGCAATTATTGCTGTTCAGTCTTCTGCTTTGAAGTCTGACTGATCAAAGTCACGCAGCGCAGTTTTGACTAATGTCAAGAATGCAGACGTTTTAGTTGAAATCTGTTTTGTATGTTACAAATCAGATCATAGTTTCAAAGAATGCTTGAATCAATTTATCAAAATTAATGCAGTTGACGAAAACTATGATCGTTTCAAACTCAATACTGAATCAGAGTTCAAGTCAAAAAACTATTCATTTCTTCAACAGTCACTGAAGTGAAAATTATATCTTTGTGCAATCTAGATGAAATTCTATTAAAAGAGAATTACTTTGATAAGTTGTTTCTAGTTAATGCTCTTCTCATCTTGTAGAATGAATCATTCAGTTTTCGCTCTTTGATAGACAGTGATTCAATCATCTATACAATCATACATATCAATCTAGTTGATAAAGTATGTAAAGAGCTGAGAATTCAATTTATATTACTAACAAAAGAGAAGTTAATACAAGAATATGATGAAAAGATATTTAAAAAGACTATCACTCATAAAATTCTATTGAATCTCATCATTGAAAGTCATAAGAAGTTGACTGTTTCTATGTTGATAGCTGACATCAATCATCATGAAGTCATATTAGAAAAATCATGAATGAATAAAAATGAAATATTACTGAATATGTGAATTGACGTCATCGTTTTTTCAAATCAATTAAATACTTTCATTTCAATTTTTTCAATCTCTCTTAATTCAAAGCACTTAAGTTGATCACAGTCAACTTCGTTTACTTTTATCTCTCAGTCAAAGATTTCTAGAATGCTCAAACGATCTGTTTCAACTATGATTCAGAAAGAGTCATTCTCAATTCAAAGCATAAACATCGCTTTGTTCAAAACATTGTTGAATCACTCAAAGAAGAATCAGACTGAAGTATTCATTCTATTCATGAAGAACATCAATAGAAAAATCGCGTACAACACTCAGTGCAATTTGAATGCTCTGAACGTTTCTTTCATTAAGAAAACTACTCAGAATTTAAAAGCTATTAAAGTTAAGCTGTCTTCAGAATATCATGATTTTCTAAATGTTTTTGATTGAGTTCAATTGAATAAATTACTCTTTCATTGCTTCTACAATCATAAAATTGAACTTATCAATGATTCAACATCTTCTCACTGTTGAGCATATCAAATGTTCTTTGTTAAACTTCTGAAAGTAAAGAAGTACTTAAACAAGAATCTGTTAAAGAGATTCATCATTCTCAGTCAGATTTTCTATTTCTCTTTCGTTTTATTCACTCTCAAAGCAAATAAAGATTTTTGATTCTGCGTAAACTATTGTAAGCTAAATGTCATTTTCAAAAGAAAGAAATATTCTCTATTGCTTATAAATGAGATCATTGATAAAATAGTAAGTTGCAAGCATCTGACTAGATTGAACATAATATCAGCATTCAACAAACTTTGAATGCATTTCAATAACAAGAATTACATCATTTTTATCATTGTTTTAAAAGCATATAAATACAAGATGTTATCATTTGAACTGACTAATGAATTGATCTTCTTTCAGCAATATATGAATGACATTTTATGAAACTTTCTGAACGACTTTTGCCAAGTTTATCTAAATGACATTCTCATCTATAGCAAAATAAGAAAGAAACATAAAGATCACGTTAAACTAGTATTAAAACAACTACGCAAAGCTGAACTGCAAATGAATATTTGAAAGTGCAAATTCAATGTAGAAGAGACTGTTTTTCTAGAAGTTATTATATCAGAACTAAATCTTCATATGAATCTCAGTAAAGTGATAGTCATAGTCAGCTGAATTACTTTAATTAATCTAAAAGAAATTCAGAGCTTCGTGAAATTTGTGAACTTCTATCATCATTTCATTAGAAACTTCTTCAAACTAGTCAAATTATTCACTTAATTAATTAGAAAAGACACGTCTTTTGTTTGAAATGAAGTCTGCATTCAAGCTTTCAGAAATCTGAAGAAACAGATCAGTTTCGCTTCAGTTCTTTGTCATTTTGATTTCAAACATCAGACTATTTTGAAAATCAATGCATTAAACTATGTAAAAGATGAAATACTGTTTCAGTATAATGATGAGAATGTACTTCACTTAATGATCTTCTACAGCAAAAGCATGATTCTCGCTGAAATCAACTATCATATCTATGACAAGAAATTACTGATCATTATTCATTGTTTTGAACATTGATGACTCAAGCTGAAATGTACTGAATTACTCATTTAAATATTCATTGATCATCAAGCTCTGAAGATCTTCATGAAAAACAAACAGCTGAGTCAATGTCAAGTCAACTATTTGAACATTCTATCAAAGTTCAATTTTCAGATCATCTTTAAATCAGACAAAATGAACACTAAAGTCAATGCTTTAATCAAAATGTTTTTAACGAACGTCTCTGAATCAGCTCAATGTCTTGAAAATCATTTTCAAACTATTTTGACTTTTGATAAAGTTGATGTTTTATTTATTGAATCAAAAGCAAATCTTTATCAACAAGTATATATAACAAATTAAATAGATGAGTTCTGCAGCGAATATAAACAAGTTATGAACGAAAACAAGCTCAAATTTCATATCACTAAACTGAAGAACTGTGAAATCATTGATGATGTTCTATTTAGAAAAGATCTACTGTGAATCTCTAAAAATATGCACACGAAATTACTATAAGAAGTGTATAATCAATCTTCAATCTTTCATCTTGATAATAAATGAACTATTAATCTAGTTCAGCGTTTTTACTATTGATCAGATCATTGAGCTACTATTTAATGATACATTCAAAACTGTTATGCTTGTCAGCGAAGCAAAGTCTTTAAAGATAGCATCAATGAACTTCATCATTCTCTTTTGATTTCACAGAAACGCTGAAAAGATATAATTATGAACTTCATCTCTGAACTATCTTTGTCAAAAAACTATAACATCATTTGCATAATCATATGTTGTTTCATCAAAAAACATCACTATGTTTTCTGTCATTGAAAAGACAATGACATTTCAGTTGAAGAAACAGTTTTAATAATGCTATGAAATGTTTATCAACTGCATGATCTACTCAGTTTTATTGTTTCAAACAAAGATTCTCAATTCATATCAACTATGTGAAAGAATCTTTGCAAATGACTGAGAATCACAGCTAGTTTATTCACAATTTATCATTTTGAAATTAACAATCAATCAAAATAAGTCAATCAAGATGTTGAATGCAAACTTAGAATTTATTGCAATTACATGCAAAACAACTGAGTTAAATGAATATTTATGATGAAATTCAACAACAATTTCAATATTTTCTTGATTACTTCAATGATTTTCTTCTACTTCAATAAAGAATTTCATCTTCGAATGAGTTTCAATTCAGATACGACTGACTACAAAACAACTCATGAACGACTTGAAGCTAGAAAAGCAGATGATATTGTCATTTGAATGAAAGAGCTACTGAACTTCGATCATCAACAATTGAAAAAGACGAAGCTGACTATCAAAGTTCAGATCAATAAACATAGATGAAACGTCACATATGAAGTAGATGACTGAGTTTGACTATCTTTCAGAAACGTCAAGACAACAAGACTCTGCAAAGATTTGAAAAACAAACAGCTAAATCTCTATCAAATCACTGCTAAAGTGAGTATTTTCTATCATCTTCATCTATCAGTCAGCATGAAGCATCTGCATTCAATGTTCAGCTTGAAGCTACTACAATCATATTCAGAAGACTCTCTATCAGAACAACATTCAGAATCACTCAGATCAATCACTATCGAAGACGATGAACATTGAGAGATAAACGATATATTGAACTTCAGACGTGTTATGATTCTAGTCTTCATTTATTCTTCATTTAGTCTTCATCTGATTTCATTCTAATCGAGTCTAGCGAGAATCTGATCTAGAGATGATGTCATTGAAACTCTGCATCATATGTGTAAGACATCAACTCAATTGAGTCTAGCACAGAGCTGAGAAACACACATATAAGAATCGAGTTCTTTTCTGTAGATACTTTTCTTTCTTAGCATTTATCTATTAGTTAAATGACATCTCTATGACTCGCTCTAGATCGATCTCTAACAGTAAATAAATGCTAATCAACTACTCTGCTATCAACGTGTAAACAATACGAAATAATCTACTTCTATTTAGAAAATTCGCAAGAAATTCTTTGAATTACTTTCATCAAAACACATCTTCAAATTTACTCAAATTTATCAAATCAATCACTCAACTTTATCACAATCAAATCTATCTATCTATCTTTCTCACAATGACATGCGACTTCGAATCAGTCAAGTCACGAACAGCTCATCTGCTTAGAAGCACTGCTAGCAGACGTGTTTTCATTATTTCTTTCAATGCTTCAGCTGAATCTCAGAATGTTGCTACTTCATGAGACATCAACATGAATCAACAACTTCGTCAATGAGCTATTGATCAGTCAGACGAGATCATCAAGATGCTGATCGAGCTAAGAGATCAACGAGACATGACTTTGAAACTAAATGAGCAGTGAATCGTTGTTCAAGTCGAACATGACAAGAGATTGAATCAACTAGAGATCAAACAGATGATCATAGACACTCTAGAAGAGATAAACAAACACTATCGAGAGAAGATGTTGAATCTTAAGAATAAACTCAAAGAAGTATTGCATTCAGCGAATCAGTCATGATCTCGTCAATCTACTGAATCTCGAGTTTCTACGAAATCTCTATCTTGAGCTTCTATTGAGAACTATACTCGACGAGAGTCATTTACTCTATTCGACAACGATCATCACAAGTTCTTCAAGTTTTCAAACTCATTTATATTCACTGATGAAGATGAATTGACATGAAACAGCTGAAGAGTTAAGATGAACGACAAGCTTCAGACTAATGTCGATCACTTCAATAATGAGAATATCTATATTGTTTATGTGATATCTAGACTAGAAGATGATGCTGCTGAGCACATCTTCGCTTGACGTCGACATGATGCTTCACATTCATATATCTCGATCGACGAGCTATTTGAGCATCTGAAAGAAATATACGATGATCAAAATAAGAATCGAAAGTGTCGTTGCAAGTACAATGCTCTGAGACAAGCAGAAAAGTCTTTCAATGTCTTCTACTTCGACTTTATGAAGCTATTCAGCTATTTAGAATACGACGATTGCACTCTGATGAACAATCTTCAGAATAAGATCAACAATCGCTTGCAGAATGCTTTATCAATTTGCTTGAAAGATTTTATCACTCTACATCATCTCAAGAGCTTTCTTCAGAGTATGAATAATAGACAGTGAGTCAATTATCAGCTTCAAAGCGAACGTTGCATGATTATCATCAAAGTCATCATTGCATCTGAAAAGCGCGTTACTTCTCTGTCAGCAGTGACGACTTTGATAATCGAATATGTCAAGTCGACTATCTTTTCTACATCTGAGTCAGTCAGATCATCTATCGTTTGCTATATCTGCAAGATCTCGAACCACTTGTCAAAGAACTGTTCTCAGAACAAGATCAATACTTTTGCTTCTCAAGCTTTCACTCTTCATCTACATAAAATCATCATTTCGAAGAATAAAGAGAATGAGAAAATGTCTTTCGAGAATAGCGAGGCAAAAAACTAGAGACTTTCATCAAAGACGCGATGAAAGATGTATTAATTTCTTCAACGATGAGCATGTCAGATGACTTTTTTGCTTCTGAATCTTTGACTACTGAATGTGTACTTTCTAGCAATGAAATTAGTTACTCATTGAAGTCATTGATAGACATTGAAGCTGCTGACTATTCGTTCATTGATGAAGTGATCGCGCAGATTATTTGTGATCAGTTGCAAATCAAGTCTTTGACTTTGATCAAAGCGAAGTCAATTCGAGAATTTGACGATCATTATGCTAAGAAACTCATTACTCATGTCATCTATTCGAATCTGACTGTTCAAGATCATATGATTGACACAGCTTCTATGTTGATCATTCGATTAGATCAACATCAAATGATTTTCGAAAAAACATGAATGAACAAAATCAACCTAGTAATTGATATGCAAATTGATTTTCTTTGATTTTCGAATTTCACTCTCAATCAGAAATCGATTGTTTTATTCACAAGCAACAAAACAATCACGAAGCAGAAGAGTTTGACTTCTACTCATATACTGAAGAAATCTTTCACTTTCGTTACATCTCAATCTCGTCAGAAATTATTCTCTTTCAGTTATTGTTCAATCACAAGCTTCAGAAGATAAAGAAGTATCTGATCAAACATCTGAACAAAGAATTCATTTTCTTCAGCTTCGTTTCATACATCTCGCTCATCTTGTTCGCTGAAAAGAAAGACGAAAGTTTGCGTTTCTGCGTCAACTACAGAAAGCTCAATGCTTTGATCAAACGAAATCGCTATTCTTTGCTCTTGATAGATAAGACTCTTGCTCGTATACAAGAAAGCAAATATCTGACTCGATTAAACATCATTGTCGCGTTCAATAAACTGCAAATGAACTCAGATAGCGAAGATCTGAGTATCTTTATCATCTTCTTCGACTCATACAAATATCATGTAATGCTCTTTGAATTAATCAACGAATCAACGTTCTATCAACACTATATGAACGACGTGCTGTTTGAATATCTTCATCAGTTTTGTCAGATCTATCTAAATGACATTATCATCTACAGCAAGACATTGAAGAAACACAAGCAACATGTATGATTAATCTTGAATAAACTACGAGAAGCTGATCTACAGATAGACATCAATAAGTGCGAGTTTCATGTTCAGAAAACTATCTTTCTAGAACTCTTGATATCAATCGAAGAATTGAAGATGAACTCACGAAAGATGTAAGCAGTCATTGATTGATTTACACTCAATAATTTCACTCAGATGCAGTTCTTCATTGACTTCTGCAACTTCTATCGACGCTTCATCAAGAACTTTTCGAAGATTGTTCGTTCAATGATTCAACTCACTCAAAAGATGATCATATTTGAATAAAATGAAGTCTGTCAAACTGCATTCAATCACATGAAGAGATGTATGACTGAGACTTCTATACTTCGTCACTTTGATCAGATTCGCGATTTCATTCTTGAAATTGACTCATTCAACTACGTCAACAATGAAGTTCTGTTTCAATATGATGACGAAGATATTCTACATTCAATTGCTTTCTATAGCAAGAACATGTCTTCTGCTGAGTGCAACTACGAGATATATGATAAGAAACTGCTGATCATAATTTGAGCTTTTGAACACTGATGACTTGAACTGAAGCTGATCGACATTTCTATCAAGATGTTCATCGATCATCAAGCACTCATCTCATTGATGAAAGATAAAAAGCTGAGCAGACGTCAGATGCGCTGAGTTCAGAAGCTAGCTGACTTCAACTTCAAGATAATGTATCGATCTGATAAACAGAACATTAAGATCGATGTTTTAACTTGTCGAGCTGACTTCATGTTTAAAGATTTCGATGATGAACGCGTTCAATATCAAAGAACTACTATTCTGACGTTAAATTGAATGAAGATCGCTGATCTAAAGAAGAATAATAATCAATCAATCTATAAACAGATTCTTGAGACTAATGAGATCAACGAGAATTGTATGCTACTTCGCGAAGCAATAGCAAGAGATGAAGCATAATGCAAAGACATCAAGCTGAAGAATTGTTGAATTCAGAATGAAATCTTATACAAAGACAGTCAGCTATGAGTTTCGTTCAATGAACTTCTGCAAATGAATCTGATTCGTGAGATGCACGATTAATTCTCAATAGATCATCTCGATATTCTTAGAACAATGAAGATCATCAAACGAAACTACTATTGATCATTCATGCGAAAGACAGTAGATCAATATATTCAAAACTGCTATGTTTGTCAATGATCAAAGACATCTAGAGATAAATCAAATGACTTGCTTCAATCGCTATCAATATCTGAACAGCGATGACAAGATATAGCAATGAACTTCATTATTGATCTATCTGATTCGTACGATTACAACACTATTCTGACTGTCATCTGCAGATTGTTAAAAGAAAGGCATTATATTTCTTGCATCACTGATGATGAAGATATCACAGCTGAAAAGACAGCTGAAATGCTGATTCAATGAGTATATTGAACTCATGATTTATCAAGCTT
>JAABUS010007716.1_pt1 | contig 12180 bp, 9 predicted proteins | sample 5560161 | NCBI WGS metagenome assembly JAABUS01 (sample SAMN10711885, study PRJNA513376) | rock metagenome | isolation source: Antarctica rocks | place: Antarctica: Victoria Land, Trio Nunatak nord | collected 2016-01-04 | reverse complement strand
GTCGCCCAGAACACCAACGACTCCGGCGTCAACGTCACCACCGCACCATCCGCGGTCACCACATCCATCGAGAGCACATGGTTACCGAAGCTGCCCTGCACATGGTGATTCTTCCCGTGAATATCCGCGGCGATCGCCCCACCCACCGTCACCTGCCGCGTCCCCGGCAACACCGGAACCCACAGGCCGAACCCCAACGCCACCCGCATCAGGGTGTCCAAACTCACCCCCGCATCGACGTCGACCACCCCGGTGTCCCCGTCGATCGAATGCACCCGCCGCAACCCCGTCACGTCCAACACCACCCCACCGGCGTTCTGCGCGGGATCCCCATAACTACGACCCAAACCCCGCGCGATCACCCCCCGGCCCGGCGCCGCCAGCACCGCATCCACCACATCCTGAACCCCACGTACCCGCACCACCTCGGCCACCGTGGGAGCAGTCCCGCCCCAACCCGACAACACCTCACGACGTGTGGACATCGGCGTGCATGCTACCCACCTGGCACCCGGTGACCGACAGCATCCGGGGTCACCGCACAGGGCAGGATCCGGTGATGCCCCTGCGCACGTTGCTGGCCCGCTTCCTGGTCACCGGGGGGCTGGCCGCCGTCGTCGACTACGTCCTGTATCAGCTGCTGCTCGCACTCGGACTCGGGCTGATCCCCGCCAAGGCCCTGTCCTTCGTTGCCGGCACCGCCACCGCCTACGCCATCAACCGCCGCTGGACCTTTGCCTCAACGCCCAGCGCCCGCAACGCGCGGGCGGTGTTCGGCCTCTACGCGGTCACCTTCCTCGGCCAGGTCACGGTGAACACCGTTCTCGTCGGGGTGCTGCCCCCGACGTGGTGGCGGATCACCGTCGCCTTCGTCATCGCCCAGGGCGTCGCCACGTCCGTGAACTTCCTCGTCCAACACCGCGTGATCTTCCGCCGCTGATGGCGATCAGCCCACGGTGGGAGCCACGCCTTCCTGCGCAGGCGGAAGGCCGGCACAGCGCCGAGCGCAGCGGACTGCGCAGCCTCGCCGCGTGAGGTTCAGCGGATCATCCGAATGTCGGCGCCCATGTCGAAGCGGGACCACTGGCGATCCGCCGAATACACCGGTAGGCCAAGCCGATGAGCGAGCGCGAGACATGCTCGGTCTGCGAGGGACACCCCGCCCGGCCGGGTCAGCGGGTACAGCTTCGATGCGGCTACGGCGTCGGCCTGGCCGAACGGTTCGACCTGCACGCCGAGAGTGAGTAGTCCGGCCGTGAGGTGGTCCGCGTCCAGGCCGTACGTAGTGAGCTTCTGGTGCACCTCTGACCAGTTGAGCGCTGATACCCGCGCGTCTCTCAGTAGCCCCCGTACCTGTTCGGCTCCTGGTTCGTGCCGGAAGTAGGCGATGAGCGCGGACGCGTCGAGGACCGCCGTCACCGGGCTTGCTCGGCGTACCACTCCGCTGCCTGCCCGGCTGCCGCCGCCGCGTCGGCCTCGGCGTACCACGCCCGGCGCAGGGCGTTCTCGGCATCGTCGCCCCCGGTCTCCCCCGCGGCTTCCGCCCTAGCTTCCATGCGGTGCTCGGCGATGAGGTGGTCCACCATGCTGGAAGTGCCGGGTGCTGTGTGCTGCGCAACCTCATCCTGGAGACGGTCGGCGAGATGGTCCCAGCTCTCGACAACAAGCCGCCCCCGGTCGACGTAGGCGACGAGGGCTGCGCCCGGTTCGATGCCCAGCTCGCGGCGCATCTCGGCGGGGATCACCAGTCGACCCTGATTGTTGACTTTGACCATCGCGTGTGTCATGCCACCACGGTACGTGTCACTAGATCGGTTGGTGACCCCGTGATCCGGGTAGGCCCACCGCCGACACCGTGGTAGGCCGTCGTCGGCGTTCGCCGGTAGGGGGGGCCTCAAGCAGCCCGTGCGGACCGCGAGGTGGCCGGGCGCCGACCACGTGCGTCGGCGTCAGCGGTAGCAGTAGGAGTCGGAGGAGGCGTCCCCTCCCTGCAGGTGCACCTGGTGCACCCGAAGGCCGCGGAAGTCCTCGCCGTGTGGGAAGAAGCGCTCGTCGAGGGTGAGCCCGCCGGAGACCGGATCGGTGTCGAGCTTCGCCAGCCAGGCGCCGATGCCGTGGGGGTAGAACTGATCGTCCCAGGCGCCGTACAGCGAGTTGGTGACATAGATCCGCCGCCCGTCGCGGCTGACCTCGACCATCTGTGGCCCGCCGGCGAGTCGTTCCAACGGCGCCGAGGGATGCGCCGTGCGCCGGACGATCCCGCCCAGATGGACGGACCCGACCTCGCGGGGCGCGGCCGGATCGGACACGTCGAACTGCTTGAGCTCACCGGTGCCCCAGCAGGACACGTACAGCATCTGGTCATCGACGGACAGGTCGATGTCGGTCACCAGCGCCGGAACTGCTCCGAAGGGCTTGAGGGCAGGGGGCAGGTCGACCGGGTCCGCCGGCTCGGCGGGAATCGTGATGACCTTGTCCACCTTCCAGTGCGTCCCGTCGCGGTGCCACCGCCACACCGAGGCGGACAGGTCGATGGTCGAGATCACGACGCCGACGAAGCCCCATGTGGCGTCGGGGTCGTGGGAGGGGCGCAGCTCCAGCACCATCTGGTGCTCCGCACCGAGGTCGACGGTCTGCTGGTTCCGGCCTGTGGCGAGGTCCCAGAAGTGCAGCTGATGGCCGTACTTCTGGCCGAGCAGCAGCTCGGGCACCACGCCGTCCTCGAGCATGGAGGGGGTGCCCCACTCGCTCGTGATCAGCGTGTTCTGGTTGAGGTGCCACCAGGCGTCGTAGGCCAGGTACTGCGGCCCGCGCTCGGTTTCCCAGGCGCGCAGCACATCAAAGGTGCTGTGGTCGAGCAGCGCGATCCCGCCGGGGCCTTCGGCACCGTCCGAACCGCCCAGGCAGGTCAGGAAGATCCCGTCCGGGCCGCAGTGCAAGGTGTGCGGACGGGAGTAACCGGCCTTCGAGGCGAGCTCTGTTGCCTCGATGGTCTTGTGCAAGCGAGGCGAACGAGGGTCGGGCTGGGTGTCGTAGATGTGGATGCGGGAGCTGCGCAGGCCGGGCAGCAGCAGATAGCGCCGCTGCAGCCCCTCGGCGCCCATGTCGTGACCGGCGTGCATCAAGGCGCTCGAGCAGGCGTTCCAACCGAAGTGGTGCAGCTCGTCGCCGCAGGTCGGCATCTCGGTCCAGCCGACGACTTTGGCGAAGGCGCCCGACGACTCGTCGACATCGACGACGGCGAGCGCGTCGGGACGCTGTCCCGCCCGGTCGAACGCCACGACGTAGGCCAGCTTCTCGGTCGGCGCCGCAACGGCCTCGGCAGCGCTGCGGTAGAACGTCGGGTCCATAGCCGGGGACGTGGTGCCGTCATAGGCGCTGCCAGCCGACTCGCTCATCGTTACCCACTCCTTGTTCGACCCTGACTTGTTCGACCCTGACTTGTTCGACCCTGACACGGCTGCGCAGCATCCGTTCTACCATGATCGATCCGTGCTGCCTGATCTAGACCAGATCCGCCCGGAGCCTTCACCCGCCGGGCCGTCGCCACCATCCTCGACGACGCGTTGACCCAACACCCGTGGTCCGGTGGGAGCTCCGAGGTCAGTGGCGGCCTCAGCCGAGCACCGCCAGCAGGTCACCGCCCTCCACCTGCGCAATCGCGCCGATGGCCACCCGGGCTACGGTGCCCGCGTGGGGCGCGGTGATAGCCGCCTCCATCTTCATGGCCTCGATGGTGCCGACGGTTTGACCCGCCTCCACTTCGTCACCCTCGGAGACGGTCAGCGTGACCACGCCGGCGAAGGGGGCGGCGACGTGACCGGCGTCGCTCCGGTCGGCCTTCTCTGCCACCAGAACGTCGGAAGCCACGGACTCATCGCGCACCGACACCGGGCGCAGCTGGCCGTTCAGGGTGAACATCACCGTCCGCAGCCCGCGCTCGTCGGCATCGGAGATGGCCTCCAGCCCGATGAGCAGCCGCACCCCGGGCTCCAGGTCCACGGCGTGCTCCGTGCCCGAGCGCAGGCCGTAGAAGAAGTCCTTGCTCGGGAGCACGGCGGTGTCGCCGTACGCGTCGCGGTGGTTCTCGAAGTCCGTGGTAGGCCCGGGAAACAACAGCCGGTTCAGCGTCCGCCTGCGTTCGTGGTTCAGCCCGGCGTCATCCCGCTCGCTCAGCCCTGCCTCGTCCTGCTCGCTCAGCTCGGCCACGGCCGTGGCCGCGGGACGGCCGTGCAGCGCACGGGTGCGGAATGGTTCGGGCCAGCCCCCCGGCGGGTCGCCGAGCTCGCCGCGCAGGAACCCGATCACCGAGTCGGGCAGGTCGAAGTTGCCCGGGTCGGCCTCGAAGTCCGCCGGCGACACCCCCGCTCCCACCAGGTGCAGCGCGAGGTCACCCACCACCTTCGACGACGGCGTGACCTTGACGAGGCGCCCCAACATGCGGTCAGCGCTCGCGTAGAGGTCCTCGATCTCCTCGAAGCGCTGCCCCAGGCCGAGCGCGATCGCCTGCTGACGCAGGTTGGACAGCTGCCCGCCGGGGATCTCGTGGTGATACACCCGCCCAGTGGGTGCGGGCAGGCCCGACTCGAACGGGGCGTACACCCGGCGCACGGCCTCCCAGTAGGGCTCCATGTCGCACACCGCCTGCAGGTCGAGGCCGGTGGCGCGCTCGGTGTGCTCGGTGGCGGCCACGATCGCCGACAGGGCGGGCTGGCTGGTGGTGCCGGCCATCGACGCCGTCGCCCCGTCCACCGCGTCGACCCCCGCCTGCCACGCGGCGAGCAACGTGGCCAGCTGACCGCCCGGCGTGTCGTGGGTGTGCAGGTGCACGGGCAGGTCGAAGCGCTCGCGCAGCGCCGTCACCAGCGCCGCGGCGGCAGGCGGGCGGAGCAGCCCGGCCATGTCCTTGATCGCCAGCACGTGCGCCCCGGCTTCGACGATCTGCTCGGCCAGCCGCAGGTAATAATCCAGCGTGTACAGCGCCTCGCCCGGGTCGGAGAGGTCGGCGGTGTAGCAGAGCGCGACCTCGGCGACCGCCGTCCCGGTCTCCCGCACGGCCTGGATCGCCGGCCGCATCTGCGCGATGTCGTTGAGGGCGTCGAAGATGCGGAACACGTCGATGCCGGTGGCGGTGGCCTCCTGCACGAACGCGGTGGTCACGGCCTCGGGGTAGGGGGTGTAGCCGACGGTGTTGCGTCCGCGCAGCAGCATCTGCAGGCAGATGTTCGGCACCGCTTCGCGAAGCTGGGCCAGTCGCTCCCAGGGGTCTTCGGCCAGAAAGCGCAGCGCCACGTCGTAGGTGGCGCCACCCCACGCCTCGAGGCTCAGCAGCTGCGGGGTGGCCCGCGCCACGTGCCCGGCGACCGCCAGCAGGTCGCGGGTGCGTACCCGGGTGGCCAGCAGAGACTGGTGCGCGTCGCGGAACGTGGTGTCGGTGACCCCGAGGGCGCTGCGCTCGCGGAGCTCGCGCGCCCACCCTAGCGGGCCGAGGGCGGACAGGCGCTGCCGAGAACCGTCCGGGGGTGCCACCGTGAGGTCGATCACCGGCAGCTTCTCCAGCGGGTCGACCGTGGACGGCCGTTCCCCGTGCGGCTTGTTCACGGTGACGTCGGCGAGGTAGGTCAGCAACCGGGTGCCGCGGTCGGCGGAGGCGTGGGTGGTGAGCAGCTGCGGACGCTGCTCGATGAAGCTGGTGGTGACCCGCCCGGCCCGGAAATCGGGGTCCTCCAGCACCGCTTGCAGGAACGGGATGTTCGTGGACACCCCACGGATGCGGAACTCGGCGACGGCGCGGCGAGCCCGAGCCACCGCCGTCGGGAAGTCGCGGCCACGGCAGGTCAGCTTGACCAGCAGCGAGTCGAAGTGTGCGCCCACTTCCGCGCCCAGGGTGGTGCCCCCGTCCAGGCGAACCCCCGCGCCCCCCGGGGAGCGGTAGGCCGTGATCCGCCCGGTGTCCGGCCGGAAACCGTTGGCCGGGTCCTCGGTGGTGATGCGCAGCTGCAGGGCCGCCCCCCGGAGCACGATGGACTCCTGGCTGAGCCCGAGGTCCTCCAAGGTCTCCCCCGAGGCGATCCGCAGCTGGGCCTGCACCAGGTCGACGTCGGTCACTTCCTCGGTGACGGTGTGCTCGACCTGGATCCGCGGGTTCATCTCGATGAAGACGTGCCGGCCCGCCGCGTCGACGAGGAACTCCACGGTACCCGCGCAGGTGTAGCCGATGGCGCGGGCGAAGGCCACGGCATCGGCGCAGATGCGTTGGCGCAGAGCGGGGTCCAGGTTGGGTGCTGGCGCGAGCTCCACCACCTTCTGGTGGCGGCGCTGCACCGAACAGTCCCGTTCGAACAGGTGCACCACCCCACCCTGGTCGTCGGCGAGGATCTGCACCTCGATGTGCCGTGGGTCGATAACCGCCTGCTCCAGGAACACCGTGGCGTCCCCGAAGGCAGACTCCGCCTCCCGCATCGCGGCCTCGACGTGCTCGCTGAGCTGGGCGCGCTCGGCGACGCGTCGCATGCCTCGGCCACCGCCACCGGCCACCGCCTTGACGAACAGCGGGAACTCGACGTCCTGCGCCGCCGCGAGCAGCACGTCGAGGGAGTCCGACGGTTCGGTCGAGGCCAGCACCGGCAACCCGGCCTCCCGCGCGGCGAGGATCGCTCGGGCCTTGTTGCCGGTGAGCTCCAGGACCTCCGCGGAGGGCCCCACGAAGGTGATGCCGGCCTGGACGCAGGCCGCGGCCAGGTCGGGATTCTCCGAGAGGAAGCCATACCCGGGGTAGACGGCGTCGGCGCCGGCCCGCTGGGCGGCGGAGATGATCTCGGTGACGGAGAGGTAGGCGCGGACGGGATGGCCTTCCTCACCGATCTGGTAGCTCTCGTCGGCCTTGAGCCGGTGCACGGAGTTGCGGTCCTCCCACGGGAACACCGCCACCGTGCCCGCACCGAGCTCGTAGGCGGCGCGGAACGCCCGGATCGCGATCTCACCGCGGTTGGCAACCAGGACCTTGGCGAACATCAGCAACCCCTTCCCGGGCCGGGAGCAGGACGCTGCCGCCGGCTGCAGTGGTGCGCGGGACGCTACCGCGAGTGGCACCGCACTCCGCAGGGGAATCTCCCACCTGCCGGAACTGGGTACTGTGCGAGGCCAGGAGGGTGCGGTGCGGGGAAGTCGGCGGGACCTGGGTGCTGTGGCGCTGGTGCTCGCCGCCGTACTCGCGGTGCTGGCGCTGCTGCGCCCGGTGTCGCGTACCACGACCAGCGACCTCAGGGGCACCGCGATCTCCGACAGCGGGTGGTTCGGTGACCTCGTCACGATCGAAAGCGGTGGGGTCAGTACCGTCGTCTCCGCCGCGGTGCCGGCCTTCGGCTGGGCAGTGCTGGGGGGCGTGCTGCTGCTGGCCGCCGCCGGGGTGCAGCGCTGGCGAACCGGCTCGGCCAGCTGGCTGATGGCCACCGGGGTGCTCGTTGCGCTCCACACCGCCGCCCGGGCGCAACACGTGCAGGACATCCTGGGTGGCGTCGTGGCCGGCGAGCTCACCCTGGTGGCTTCGGCCGGGCCATGGCTGCTGGTGGCCTCCGGTGGCGTCGCCGCGCTGGGGGCGGCAGCCCCACCGAGGGAAGCGTGGGTGCGGCGGTCCCGCGCGCAGACGCCGCCGGTGGTGCAGTGGTCGTCCGCGCCGGAGCGGCAACGGTGAGACCCAGCGCGTTGCTGGCCGCGGGGCTGCTCGTCGGCGCTGCTGCGGTCGTTGGCGCTGTCGCCGTCACCGTCGACGCGCGCGATCAGGGCACCGTCCGGGTCGACCGTCCGCCCCTGACTGCGGGCGCCTACCCCGATGACCAGTGGGCGATCGTGGTCGGTGACGTCGCGACCGGCGCTACCCGGGGTGTGTACGCGGGCCCGGGCTCCGGGCCTTCGGTGCAGCAGGGAACCGGCTTCACCGAGAACTACCTGCTGCAGCTGCGGCGGGTGGAGAGCAGCAGGGGCCTGATCCTGCAGTCGTCGGTGATCAGCGATGGGGCGCGGGTGGAGTCGACGGTGACCCCGGTGGGGACGCCGAACACCGCGGCGCTGCTCGGCATCTGCGCGGTGTCGCTGCTGACGGTTGGCGTGCTGGCGCTATCCGGGCGCACCGGCCGCGGCGGCGGGCGGCTGGCCGTGGCCACGGCGGCCGGCATCGCCGCCACCGCAGCTGGGTCGTTGCTCGCTGGTGCCCCGATGACGGCGGAGCCTGCTGCGCTCGGCGGGGCAGCGCTGCTCGTGGTCCTGGCCGTCGCGGTGGCGCGCACGTGAATGCCCGGAGGGCAGTTCGGTGGACCCTGCAGCACGCGATGGTGCGCGCCGTGCTGCGGAGGGCAGCGCGCGCCGGTGACCTACAGGCGCAGCTGATCCTGGACCCCGCGACGCGGAGCGATCCGTTCCCCACCCACGACCGCATCCGGTCGCAGGGCCGGTTGGTGCGCGGGAAGCTCTCGTACGTCAGCGCGTCGCACGCCGCATGCAAGCAGGTGCTGCGCAGCGACGATTTCCGCACGTGCTCTCCCGCCACCCGGTTGCCGCCGGTGGTCGAACGGATGGCCGCATGGTCGCGCCGTCCCCGCGCCCTCGGCCCCGTCGAGGCGCCGTCGCTGCTGGCCGTCGAGCCGCCCGAGCACACCCGCTACCGCCGCCTGGTGTCCACGGTGTTCACCGCGCGGGCCGTGGAGTCGCTGCGCGAGCGCGTGCAGGACACGGCCGAGCACCTGCTCGACGGCCTGGACCACGCTGCCCGCGCCGGCCCCGTCGACCTCGTTGCGGCGTACTGCTCCCAGCTGCCGCTGACGGTGATCGCGGAGATACTGGGGGTACCCGCGCAGGACCGAGCCCGGGTGTTGGAGTTCGGGCACGGCGCGGCACCCAGCCTGGACGTCGGCCTGACGTGGCGGGAGTTCCGTCAGGTTGACGCCGCCTTGCACGCATTCGACACATGGCTGGGTGATCACCTGGAGCGGCTGCGCCGGAACCCGGGCAGCGATCTGCTGAGCCAGCTGGTGACGGTGGAGGAGGAGGGTCAGCGGCTGAACGAGGGCGAACTCCGCGCCACTGCCGGACTGTTGTTGGCCGCCGGCTTCGAGACCACGGTCAACCTGCTCGGTAGCGGGACCGAGCTGCTGCTGCGCCACCCCGCGCAGCTGGCGGTCCTGCGGGAGCACCCCGCGCTGTGGTCGAACGCGGTGGAGGAGGTGCTGCGCTTCGAGTCGCCGGTTCAGGTGACGGCCAGGGTGGCCCAGCGCGATACGGCGGTGCTGGGTGTGCCCGTGCGGGCGGGACGGATGGTCGCGACGATGCTGTCCGGGGCGAACCGCGACCCAACGGTGTTCACCGACCCACACCGCTTCGACGTCCGGCGCGCCAACGCCCGCGAGCACCTGTCGTTCTCGGCGGGCCGGCACTTCTGCCTGGGTGCGGCGCTGGCGCGCATCGAGGGCGAGGTGGGGTTACGGTCGTTGTTCGAGCGCTTCCCTGACCTCGCCCTGGCTCCCGGCGCGCAGCGGCGCGCGACCCGCGTACTGCGGGGGTGGCGGCAGCTGCCGGTGTTGCTCGGTGAACACGAGCCCGTTGGGTGACCGCGCCCGCCGTGGCCCGCACGGCAGCCCTCCCGTGGGTGACGTGGGCGGCAGAATACCGCCAGCTCCACGTTTTTGGTGCTCGGCGTGCTGAGCGTCGGGGATGCCACCCGCGCAGCTCAGGCCTTCTGCAGGTAGTCAACCCGGTCACCGTCCAGCGCGGAGGTGACCATGGCCGCAAGCCCGGGATGGCGGATGAGCGTCGGGTCGTCGTCGACCACCCGCTGCGCCTGTTCGCGCGCGGTGGTGATGACGTCGGCGTCACGCAGCAGCGAGAGCATCCGCAGCGTGGAGCGGGTGCCGGACTGCGCGACACCAAGCACGTCGCCCTCCCGACGCTGCTCAAGGTCGAGCTGGGCCAGCGTGAAGCCATCCGAGGTCGCGGCCACCGCGGCCAGGCGATCGCGCGAGCGGGCGCCGGCCGGTGACGCGGTGTGCAGCAGGCACAACCCCGGATGCCCACCGCGGCCGACCCGCCCGCGCAGCTGGTGCAGCTGGCTCACCCCGAAACGCTCGGCGTCCATCACCACCATGGTGGTGGCGTTGGCCACGTCCACCCCCACCTCGATCACCGTGGTCGCCACCAGCACGTCGACGTCACCGGCTGCGAACGCCTGCATCACCGCGTCCTTCTCCTCGCCTGGCAGCCGACCGTGCAGCACCCGAAGCCGCAGCCCGGCCAGTGGCCCTGCGGCGAGTTCGGTAGCCAGCTCCAGCACCGGACGGGTGGGGTTCGCTGGGGCATCGGGGTCGGGGACCTCGGTGTCGTCGGCGCCGATCCGGCTGCACACCACGTAGGCCTGCCGGCCGGCCGCCACCTCCTCGGTGATCCGTTGCCACGCCCGGTCCAGCCACGCGGGCTTCTCCGCCACCGGCACCACCGAGCTGGTGATCGGACAGCGTCCCCGCGGCAGCTCCCGCAAGGTCGACACCGCCAGGTCCCCGAACACCGTCATGGCCACCGTGCGCGGTATGGGGGTGGCCGTCATGACGAGTAGGTGCGGGGTGGTGCCGTCGCGGCCGCGCTCGCGGAGCGCGTCGCGCTGTTCCACGCCGAAGCGATGTTGCTCGTCGACCACCACGAGCCCGAGGTCGAAGAACGACACGGTGTCCTGGATCAGGGCGTGGGTCCCGATCACGATGCCGGCCGCTCCGGTGACGATGTCGGCCAGCGCCTGCCGCTTCGCCGCGGTCGACATCGACCCGGTGAGCAGGGTGATGCGGGTGGACTGCTCGGCGGCGTCGAGTTCCCCCGCCCGGGCGAGGCGACCGAGCAGCGCCCGTAGCGAGCGGGCGTGCTGCGCGGCGAGTACCTCGGTGGGGGCGAGCAGCGCAGCCTGCCGGCCGGCATCGACAACGGCCAGCATCGCCCGCAGCGCCACCACGGTCTTGCCCGAGCCCACCTCACCCTGCAGCAACCGGCTCATCGGGTGGGCGCGGGACAACTCGGCCGCCAGCTGCTGCCCCACCGCGAGCTGGCCGTCCGTCAACCGGAACGGCAGCTGGTCCTCGAACGCCGCCGCGACACCACCGGGGCGCGGCACACACACCGGGGCCACCCGCTGGGAGTTGGCGTGGCGTCGTTGGGCGAGGACCAGCTGCAGCGCCATGGCCTCGTCGAAGCGCAGCCGGTCGCTGCCCGCCTCGACGTCGGAGCGCACCTGCGGCCGATGCACCGCACGCAGCGCCGGCTCGAGCTCCACCAACCCGAGCTCGGTCCGCAGGGCAACGGGAAGGGGGTCGTCCTGCCGGTCGAGCACGTCGAGCACCTGGCGCACACAACGGGCGACGTCCCATGACTCCAGCTTGGCCGCTGCCGGGTAGACCGGGATGAGCGGGCGGGTGAAGTCGGCGAGGTCGGCGGCCGAGTCGGCGTCGTCGTCCCCGGGCTCCGGCACGATCTTGTAGGCGGGATGGGTGAGCTGCATGCTGCGCCGGTAGACGCTGACCTGGCCCGCGAACAGTCCCTGACGGCCCACCCGGAGCTTGCCGACGAGCCAGGGCTGCTTGAAGAAGGTGCACTGCAGGTCGCTGGTGCCGTCGGTGATCGTCAGCTGCTGGATGGTGCCGGGGCGGTTCTTCATGGGGTTGCTGGTGATCGTCTTCACGGTGGCCATCACGGTGACGTGCTCACCCACCGCCAGCCCCTTGATGGCGGTCATCTCACCGCGCACGGCATACCTGCGCGGGTAGTGCCGCAGCAGGTCGCCGACGGTGTGCAGGTTCAGGAACCTGGCCAGTCCGGCAGCGGGCTTGGCCCCCAGCACGTAGTCGAGCCGGTCATCCAGTGCCACCACGATTCACTCCACCCCCAGCACCAGGACCACGCCGGCCAGCCACCCGGGGTAGACCACCAACTCCACCCCGCGGTGCTCGGTGGCCACGTGCTCGACGAGGAGCTCACCCAGCCCGGGCTCCGCCTGCGACCCGGTGAGCACGGTGACCAGCTCGCCGCCCGCTCCGAGCATCCGGTCCAGCAGCCGCGTCCCGGCGGCCAGCTGCTCCGACTCGATGAGCACCACGTCGTCGTCGACCAGGGCCAACACGTCGCCCGGCTCACACTGACCCACCCAGGTGA
>JAABUS010007714.1_pt1 | contig 12183 bp, 6 predicted proteins | sample 5560161 | NCBI WGS metagenome assembly JAABUS01 (sample SAMN10711885, study PRJNA513376) | rock metagenome | isolation source: Antarctica rocks | place: Antarctica: Victoria Land, Trio Nunatak nord | collected 2016-01-04 | reverse complement strand
CCAGGCACGTAGATATCATCCTGGTATTCTGAGGAAATAACGGTAACATTAATTGCATAGGTCAATTTAAACAATTTTTATTTTACGTAACATTATTCATTTTTAAGGCCTAGGTAAGGAGTTCTGTGTTTAAAGAAAGTCCCAGGTGCTTTGCTAAAAATCTGTATGCTGCTTTTCTTTTATTGATACCATAATCGTGGCCTTCCGCCGGCAGGTGTACATTTTCAACTTCCCCGGTTTTGTTATACAAGCCATAAACATTTTTAATGTAAGGATACTCCACATCGGGTGTGTTCTTCGTCCAGTCCTTACCGTCAGAGACTAACAGCATAGGACGTGGTGCAGCAAGCGCAGCAATTTCAACATTACTAGTTTGGAAATCACTGGTTCGGTGAACAGGCATCCCGCTTTCACAAGAGCAGCCGCCGAAGAAATGGGCAGACACCATAACCACCGGAACAGATACTGCAATCCGGTTATCCAGCGCCGTTAGTAAAAAAGTTTGTGTTCCACCGCCCGATTCTCCGCTCATACCAATCCGCTTTGGATCAACGCCCGGTAAAGTAAGCAGGAAATCAATAGCACGCTGACTGTTATGTATCTGCATTTCAAGTGCACGGGGATGCTTATGCGAACATTGATCCGCATCGCCATAACCGATCATGTCATAGGCAAGCACCACCGCGCCCATACGGGCCAGCGTAGCGCAGCGTTTCTGAACATATTCCTGGAACCGTGGATTTTCTCCATGGCCATGCGGCGCCAATATAGCAGCATAAGAGGATTGAGCCTGTACAGGCTGGTACAAATTACCAGTAACAAAAAAACCAGGCAGGCTTTCAAATGCTATGTTCTCCACCGTATAACCATTATAAAATCTTTTGCTGTGGATAATAGGTTTTAATGGCGTATTGGAAGGCAGGTTAGTAAGATCAGCTCCTTTGATAATATTCTGACGTATATGGCCTGCTCTTTTCTCCCAGCTTAAAAGGTCGTTATAAGTTGTCGCCATTTTTGTGAGTGCGGCTTTGCCTTCGGCTTCAGTAAAGAAAGCACCGCGACATAAAAGCGTAGTGTCTACATCCTGGGCTTGCAGGTCATTAAAAAAATAAAATGACATCATGATGAGCGGGAGCATTACGTATTTCTTATTCATGCTAGGATTTATAGTACAATATAGGAATTTTAGAGATGCCGGGAATTAATTGCATAAGCCGCCTTTTCTTAGAAAAAAATTTAAAATCTACTATTAACAATCAATCACTAATTTATAATCCGAATTAAAAAATCCAGTAGTAAGTGAAATTTACCTTATCACTAATGAGGTAGCAAGTTTCTTCGGTCCAATTACAGACAAACGTTTTAGAAAATGGCATTAAACAAAAAGAGCAGGGCTGATCAGTACGTTGATATATTATAGTTTAAAGAAGTTGTTGTACAAATACAACAAACATACGCTACGTCAACCAGGGCGGGTTATGTTGCCAAGCTATTATCCTTAGAAGGGTTGATTATTCATTACGAATGCGGAAACCCTAAGAGGCGTGTGCTGGCAGAATTTAAAAAGTTTGATCATGATCATGAAAAAAAGACGGCTTGTAAAATGGCTGAACATGGCTACAACGTTCTATTTGTGCCCAAAAGCTTCTTTCCTAACTTAGGTAAAAGGTTCGATGTCTTTTTGTGTAAAGAGAATGTAATGTTACAGGCAGACCTCAAATCGCTTACTACTAAGAATCCGGATACCATAGCCAAAAGAATTAAAGAAGGGAGTGACCAGGCGAACAGGATTGTGCTTGATATCAATTCAGATATCAACACTAATGACCTGATAACAGGCTTAAGATCGGGATGCGCAAGAAATGATAAGCTAATTGAAATCATCTTGTTATTTAAATCCCGATGTTATTTCCTGCTAAAGGAAAAAGTAATGAGTAATAGAATATTCAATGAGTTCAAATAAAAAAAGCCCTAACGGGAGGGCTTTTGAAGTTTTAGTCGTTGGGGGTTTAATACGTTTTTAGTGTTCTAAACCCAGCCGCCGATAAAACAAAGATAATAACTATTTAGTTTATTTCACAACTAACATAATCATTGAGGGAAAGCCATAGTAGAAGAAGAGGATACACTGAGACGTCCTCTGTGTATCCTCTTCTTCTCTTGTATTCTCCGTGGTTAAAATTCTACCATCCAGGGTTCTGCTGCAGCTTAGACGTCTTGTTCAGTTCAGTTTGAGGAAATGGGAACCGGTAATTCTTTTCCGCAAAAACCCTGTTCTCAACTTGCACTACCTGGTAAGTAAAAGTATTACCGGTTTTAGTAATAACCATTCCGGAAACCGGCTTATTAAAAAATTCTTCTCCCTTTTTCCACCTTCTCACATCAAAGAAACGATGCTCTTCAAAGCATAGTTCTACCCTCCTTTCGTTTTGGATGCGAAGCCGCATGGCATCTTTGGTGAGTTCGGCAGGTAATGCCGGCATGCCGGCTCTTGTTCTCACCTGGTTAACATTGGTATAAACATCTGCTACGGGTCCCTGCGCTTCATTCAATGCTTCGGCATAATTCAATAACACTTCAGCATACCTGAAATGGACCCACGGCCTTCTCAGGTTACTGGCTGAATTCACTGCCCAGTTGGCCGCATCATACAAAAATTTGCGCATATAGTAGCCCGTTTTAGTGGTATTGATATTAGTAATCATGTTGTCTTTACCACCAACAAATGTTTCAACTACTTTAGGCGACTTAAAGATGGAACCGTTATACATAATAAACAAACCCAGGCGCGTGTCGCGATTAACATAAGGATCACTTTTATTATACCCGGATGTTGCATCGGTGATCGGCTTACCGGTTGTTTTCATTTCGAAAGCATCCACCATCTCCTGGGTAGGATTTGTTCTTCCCCTGGCACCATCATAACTAATTGGCGCATTGGCACTTTCGATAACATTTACATTGTCTGCCTGGGAAGCAAACAGCACTTCCGAATTATAAGCCTGTGAAGTATAATTCCAGATATTTGAAAACTGTGCTGCCGGTAGCAGGGAATGTTTATTGAGATTGATAATCGCTTTAGCAGCATCCGCTGCTTTTTGCCATTTTGCTACATCGCTTGTAGTATTATTTAAAGGACTGGCAGCATATAAAAGCGTTCTTGCTTTAATGGCCATAGCAGCAGTTTGTGAAGCCCTTCCTTTATCACCGATAGCCTGGTCTGAAATAGATGGAAGTAAGTTAGCTACAGCAGAATCACAGTCTGACAATATTTGGGTAACCACTTCATCAAAAGTATTTTTGGGAAGGTCTAGTTGTTCAGTCGGACCAAAGGAACGGTTTGCGATAATAATCGCCCCGTATCTTTTAAAGAGTTCGAAATGATAATAAGCGCGTAAGAAAAAAGCTTCCCCTCTTAATGATGGAATATCAGTAGCAGGATTGATCTTGCTTGTTAAGCTTTTTTCCAAAAAGAGATTTGTTCTGCGAATATAATTATACATGTTTGCATACTGGTCATCTAGCGTACGCAATGGCCCCCAGGTACCATTATTAAAAATGTTGATGGTAGAGCCCTGGTTTGAATTCACCGCTTCATCACAAGCGGCAGCCAGCAGCGCCCCATCTGTAAGATCATATCTCCTGAGTATTCCCAGGTAAGCATTGTTTAAAAAGCCACGGGCCAGGCGGTCTGAATTCCATATCTCCTCTTCTCTTACACCACCATCTGTATAATCAAAACTGAGGTAATCTTTTTTACAACCTATTACAATGAAAGTTATAAAGATGAGCCCGGCAATAGACAATTTTATGTTGAAGTATTTCTTATTCATAATTTATGGGGCAATGAATGTTATTAATAGCTGATCTGCATTTAAAAAGTAGTTCGTAAACCAACACTATATGTTTTCAGGTAAGGATATTGGTCGCCCCTGCCTGCGCCTGGTATCTCAGGATCTACATCTAGATCAAGTTTTGTAAAAGTCAGCATATTAAAGCCGCCCACATAAAACCGGGTCTTTTTTATATGGTGTTTTTTAAGAAATGCTTCCGGTAAAGAAATCCCTGCTTCAATATATTTTAATCGCAGGAAATCTGCCGGCCTTCTCCAGAAATCCGAGCCTGCTGTGTTATTACCACGATCAACCAAACCAACACGTGGATATAGCGCGGTAGCTGCAGTAGCTGGTGTCCACCTTCCATCATACGTTTCCTGGTTAAAAGAAAATGGCCCGCTATTTACCAACCCCTGTATATCTATAGTTCTTCCCTTGATGCCCTGCCATTGGGTCGAGAAATCGATGTTCTTAAAAGTGATGGTATTACCAAATCCATAATAAATATTGGGCAAGTCTCTTTGATTTACTCTTACACGATCAAAATTGTCTATGATACCATCAGGCTTACCGTTAATACTTCCAACATCCTTATATTTTATATCACCGGGAATGATACGTCCGAAAAAAGTCTGGCCTGGACTGGTATTGATCTGAGCCTGATCTTTAAATAATCCGTCAGATAAAAAAATAAGGGAAGAACCGGCAATCTTTCCAATCGTTTTCTGGTAGTCGGGAATACCGGCCTGACCATTCTGTGAGATAACGATATCATTTGTTACAATTATATTACCGTTTAGTGAAATATTAAACTTCCCAACCCTTTTGTTATAACCCAAATCAAACTCAACACCTTTGCTGTCAACTATTCCTTCGTTAACGGTTCCCAGGGTTTGTCCGAGTATACTGGGAATAGTTGCCTCAGTAAGGATGCCGCTTCTGCGAGCTTTATAAACATCGGCAGACAGGTATAGCGAGTTTTTAAAGAGTTTCAGCTCCAGGCCAAGATCAGTTGTTTTAATCGTTTCCCAGGTAATTAAAAGATTGCCAAGATTGCTTTCATTAGCTGATGGCGTTGCAGAGAAGCCTGTGCCAAAAACATACCCACCACCACCCGTATTTCGGGCATAGAAACTTTCAAAAGGGAAGCGGTTACCGCCTATATCGCTGTTACCTGCTGATCCGTATGAGCCTCTTAGTTTTAGGTAACTCAGCAGGTTACCGGCTTTCAGGAATTTCTCTTCTGTAATTATCCATCCGGCGGATACTGCAGGGAAGAAACCATAGCGCCTGTCCGGTGGAAAGTTTTCAGATCCTGAGTAACTGCTAACCAGTCCCAGGTAATATTTGTTTTTAAAGCCATAATCTGCCCTGGCGGAGATTCCCTGCCCTCTGAAGTCGAGTCTCTCAGGCGATGCATTAATATAACGCTGTCCCTTAACCGAAGCCTGGATGGTATGGTTGCCAAAAACGCGGTCATAATCCAAACCTGCCCATAATTCATTTCGACGATTGTTATTTGTAAAGGCGGCGCTTCTATAGCCAAGTGGTGTTTTGGTCCGGAATAATTGCGGTGAGGCTCCGTTGAAATCATATATTTCATAGTCACGATTTAAACCGGCTGTATAAGTTCCCGATGCATCGTAACTGAAATTAATATTTGCCGATAATCCCTGAAGCCAGAAATCAAGTTTTTGTTTGGCGATTACAGAAGTCAGCAACACGCGGTCAATAGCGCTTATATAACCCCTGTCTGTGATCATGCCCAAAGGGTTGTTCCTGTATTCTGTGGTACCTCCATAAGTGCCGTTTGCATTGCGGATAGGAAACGCATTGGGCGGTGTATTATATAAAGCGCTCAATAGAGTGTTGATGCCATCACCTGGGTTAAGCCTGTTCTCTGAACGGCCACCCGCGTACAAGCTTATCATCAAATTCTTGTTCACATCAAAATCTATATTGCCCCTGAAATTAAATCGCTTAAAGCCGGTGTTTGAATTGAAGTCATTTGTTTTGGCGCCCTTTATAATTCCTTCCTGGTCAAAATAGCTTAGTAAAATAAAATAGCGCAATGTATTATTACCGCCTTCAGCAGAAAGCACATATCGCTGTATTGCTGAATTCTTCTTCAGGAACTGATCCGTATAACTATTTACAGGATATTTAAACAGGTTGCTGCTATTTTGATAACCATTTAAAGCCGCGGTATCATAAGTTATCCCGTTATTATCGTTCACGCGCGCTTCATTATACAGGTTCGCATACTGGTAGGAGTTTAATGGTTTAATTATATTATCAACCTGTTGTATTCCTCCCTGGATGTCAAGATTAATGCTCGATCTTACAGCACTGCCTTTTCTTGTTGTAACCAGCACCACGCCATGCCCGGCACTCAGTCCATAATATGCCAGGGCGGCAGCATCTTTCAATACAGTAATACTTTCAATTTCATTCAGGTCCATATCCTGGAAATCGCGTAGCACCCCGTCAACCAGTATCCTTGCGCCTGCGCTGCCATATGATGAACGGCCTCTTACAAACATATTGGCATTATCATTTCCAGGCCTGTTATCTGTTTGCTGGATATATAAACCGGAGATACGTCCGGCAAGTGTATTTACCAGGTTGCTCAAAGGAATCTGCGGCAGGCTCGAAGTTTTGTAGGAGCTCATCGCCGAAGTGATTTCTCTTCTCTTGCGAACGCCAAAAGGTATAACCACGTTATCCTCCTCACCGGCATCGGTAAGCGCTTTATTAAGTTCAACATTCATGTTTGATAAAGCGTCGAGTACCAGTTGAGTGGTAAGGTATCCTTCTTTTTTAATAATGGCTATATCTTTTGTTTCTGCTGTTATAGAAAACTTGCCATTTTGGTCCGTTAAAAGAAGCGTGTTTTTTTCCTGTATCTCGATACTCGCGCCGGCAAGAGGTTTTTTATTTTTGTCTGTCACTGTTCCTGAGAAAATACTCGTAACAACTTTAGTATTCTGTGCCCATACCGAAAGGCTGCAAAATGGTACAAAGAACAGGAGGAACAGTATAATTTTATGATAACTCATTAATTGAAATTTTCTGTGAATCATTCTATTAGGCATTGTTTGGATATAGTCGGATAGTTTACCATCCTTCATTCTGCTTCATAATGCCATTGCTTTTATCCACTTCAGCACGCGGTATCGGATAGGTGAACATTCTTGGAGTGAATTCCCTCTGGTAGAGCGCTGGTAATGGAACTACGCTATAAGTAAAACCGGTGGCAGTTTTTACAACGTTCATGGCATTAACGGTAGCTCTAATTGTTGCTGCATCTTTCCATCTCAAAAGGTCCCACCACCTTATTTCCTCGAAAGCAAATTCTACGGCTCTTTCATTATGGATTCGCGCCCTCATCTGATCCTTGGTAAGTCCTGTTGGAAGATCCGGCATGCCTGCACGTTTACGTATCTGGTTTACATAAGTATACACATCCGCCACCGGGCCATCTGCTTCATTGAGTGCTTCAGCATAATTCAACAACACTTCCCCATAGCGGAAAAAAATAAAATTGATAACGATACCTTGCGTAGTTCCACCTTTATAAATCTCCGGCCATAACTTCCTGCAATAGTAACGGGTACGGGTAGTGCTTGCTGCCGCCGGCTGGTAATCAGTACCGCCATCATACATCTGTATCTTGCGGTTTTGCCAGGTGAGGTCATTATAAATAAGGTTGGCGTAAAAGCGCAGATCCCTGTTCTTGTATGGATCCTGCGGATTATATCCTGAACCTGGATCGGTTATAGCTTTACCGTTATTCATTTCATATAGGTCAACATGGTTCTGGGTAGGATTAAGCAATCCCTGTGCACCACCGGAACTGGGAGGTACAATAAAATCACTCAACATGCCGCCAAAGCTACGAGGTCCCCTTACTTTTATCAGCATGTACTCCGGTGAACTGGACTGGTTAAGCAAAGTAGCGTAAGTAGGATGAAGAGAAAACCTTCCGCTATTGATGATCTGACGGGCAGCATCAGCTGCTTTTCTCCATTTTTCCGCTGTTCCGGCGGGATTTCGATTAGGGCTTGCATCCAGCATTAGTAACCGTAACCGCAGGGCTCTCACAGCCCCGGTAGTAGGCCTTCCATAATTCCTGGCATCCCAATCAGTTTCAGGAGCGTAGGACCTTCCTGATGGAAGGTCAAAGGTAACGGCAGTAAAAATTTTTTCTGCCGCGTCCAGGTCTTTCAAAATAAAGTTTACAGTTTCATCATAGGTGTTGCGTGGCAGGTCAATATTATCTGTTTCACTGAGAGCTTTATTGAGCAGGATAACTCCACCAAAACGTTTTACCAGTTCAAAATAATACATGCCCCTTAGGAAAAGCATTTGTGCTTTAATCAGATCAGGATTTTGCAAAGCCGTCCACGGTACACTGTCAATTTTTGAAAGCATAACATTTACATTACGTATCCCCTGGTACATCCTGGTATATACACCGGTAACATCTGTAGCTGTCGGATCTAACAATCTACCCGTTGTTATAACAGAAACAAATGGATAAGAATCAGCTGCGGCTGAGGCAATGGCTTCATCACAAAACTGCCCGGTAGTACCTTTATAACCCTGGCTCATACGGCCGAAATCATCCAGCGTAAAGTTATAAGCGTTATCTGCAAAGCGGGATGCCAGTACCGGGTCACCGAAAACATTTTCATTCGTAATAGGAGCGCCGGGATCGCGTTGCAGGAAGTCTTTTTTGCAACTGGTAAGAAACACAACAATTATAAATAGGAATAGCTTAATAGAAGAATTCATGGTGGCAATATTAAATCGGGTTATCAGAATTGAATGTTTACACCGATATTATAAATTTTGGTTATAGGATAACTGAAAACAGGGTTGTTTAAAAAACCTACATCGCTTAATATTGAAGTGTTGATTGCATTTTCCGGGTCAAGTCCTATAAATTTGGTCCAGGTTTTTAAATTTTGCCCGTTAAAATAAACTCGTATACTTTCTATCCTCATTCTTTTTACCAATACTTTAGGCAACAAGTACGAAAATTCAACATTTCTTAGTTTTATGTAGCTGGAATTCTGTAAAAGAAAGGAGTTGGTTACATAACTTGGATTGCCTCCTGTTGAACCGGTTCTCATTACAGGCCATTTGGCATTTACCGGATTGTCAGGCGTCCAGCGGTCAAACATTTGTTCATAGTACTGGTTACGCCCGTTACCGTCAAACTGCACATTAGCGCTTACTTTGTTGGCTCCTTGCAACAGGGCGGAAACATTAAACCCTTTCCAGCCAATGCCGGGTTCTATACCAAATACATTTTGAGGAATATCAGCATAACCTATTGCAACCCTGTCCTGGTCATCAATAATTCCATCACCGTTTGTATCCTGGTATTTGAGGTCGCCAGGTATCACCTGTGTACCTACCCTGCTTTGAGGGCTTTTGCTGATTTCATCCAGTGACTGATAGAAACCTATAAATTGGTAACCCCGGAACTGGCCGATAGCATTACCGGAATTTTTAAGATTAGCAGCAAGATTTAGTGGCTCATCATTTTTAACTACCTTATTCTCCGCATGTGTAAACTGTGCATTGAAACCGTATCGCCAATTACCTTTGGTTTCATGATAATTTACCTCTATCTCAAACCCCTTGTTATAATTTTCTCCATAATTGCTAAAGGGTTGCGTTTCACCATATATCGCGGGCGTAGAATTATTCTTTGGCAACAGGATATCGTAGCGCTTTTCATCGAATATATCCACATTCACCGAGAGCTTGTTATTAAAACTGTTGGTTTCAAACCCGATATTTCTTTTAATAGATTTTTCCCAGGTCACGAAAGGATTGCCGGCCTTGCTATGCCACACTACAGGATTGTTGTTGAGCGAAGTAGGGTTACCGAATTGCACCTGGTTGTTGATTGGTGTCAAGCCCCCGCCAACACCCGTTGTGTTACCTCCGTTTGAATATTCATCCAGGAAAAGAAAACGTGTTCCGCCCACATTACCATAACCGATTAATCCGTAAGAACCGCGGATCTTCATATAGTTCAGGAATTTTATATTCTTCATGAACTTTTCTTCCGTTACCGTCCAGCCTGCAGACAGGGCAGGAAACAATCCATAACGTTCTGATTTAGGATAATTTTCCGAACCGTTATAGGAACCGTTTATCTCAAAGAAGTACTTGCTCTGAAAATTATACGTCATTCTCAGTACCAGGCCTTCATTGGCAAAGGGTGCCTGTGCGCCTTCAGCTCCCCTCAACTCCCGTTGTCCGAGGAATACGGCAGTAATATTGTGATCCCCCAGTTGTTTGCTGTAATTCAGTCCGGCTTGCAAATTAGTTTTGATGTACCCGGAGCGGCCTGTAGCAGGAGCATTCAAGGCATCTTCAAAGGAGCCTCTACTTACGGTTAGTTGTTTATTGGCCCGGTTCAGTTCGTAACCGGCAAAAGAACCAGCCTGTGCACGGGCGCCTGCGATATAGGCATCATAGGCGAATGTTACTTTTGCGTTTAATCCTTTAAGAACCTGGTCTAACTTCTGATCAAGCACAAATACACTTTCTATCGCATTGTTATCAGTAACAACATACCCATTGCGTTTAAGGAGGCCATAAGGATTAAACGTATTAACGCCCAATTTGCCAATATCTTCCACCTGGTTGTAAGTTTCATCAAGCTGTTTCATTTCCGGTGTTGTTGGATTAGTGTACTCCGGGAAGAATGGTAGCCCCCATGCAGGGATTGCTGTGATACGGCTTACCAGTCCGCCTATTCCGGCTCTCTGCCTGAGAAATAGGTTGTTCTGGCCTGCGTTTCCAACCGGGGAATACCTGTTTTCCAGCCGGCCTGCTAACCGTAAGCTCAGGGTGGTAGTTTTAGTGATCGTAAAATCAAGATTAGACCGGAAATTATAGCGTGTATATGTTGGTGTTGTTTTATATCCGGAAGGTGTTGTAAATTCTTTGAACATTCCATCTTCAAATAAATAACCTACGGAAACAAAATATTTTGTCATCCTCGATCCACCTGAAAAATTTAGGTTATGCTGCGTTTTACCCCAGCTGGGCCTTGTCAGCGCTTTGTACCAGTTTACATCCGGATACAATAACGGGTCACCTGTTTTATTTTTAAAGGTTTCAAGGTCTTCCGGCGTGAACAATTTTTTATAACCCGGTGGTACCAGGTTGTATTTAATTAAATTTTCTTCGGCTTCATTATGCAGGAAAGCACTCCGGTAAGCATCTAAAAATTGAGGCAACTCAGTGGAACGAACCTGAGACACATTACCCGAATAGGAAACTTTAGCTTTTCCCGCTTTACCTGATTTGGTGGTAACGATGATTACGCCATTAGCTCCCTTAATTCCAAACAATGCGGTAGAAGATGCATCCTTTAAAATGCTTATAGCTTCAATTTCATTGGGATCAATATCGCCAAAGCCCTGCCTTTCCACACCATCAACGATTATCAGCGCTGCTGAATTAGTAGAGGCACGTCCACGAATAAAGATATCCGCACCATTATCACCTGGCAGTCCGGAACGTTGCTGAGAGAACAAGCCCGGAACCCTTCCTACCAGCGAATTTGTGGCATCAGATACCGGGGATTTTACAATATCTTTTCCGGAAACGGTACTGATGGCAGCAGTTTGTTCCTTTTTCTTTTGGGTTCCATATCCTATTACTACTACTGTATTTAAATTATTGTTGCCTGTTGACAGCTTAACTGTAATATGGGTATTTGAGCCCACCACAACTTCTTTATCGTTAAAACCTATATAACTAAACACCAGCGTGTTTCCTGCATTAGCATTAATACTGAAATCTCCCTGCTTATCAGATGTAACACCTGTTCTCGTTCCTTTAACAGAAACGGATACTCCGTTTAATACTGTGCTATCTTCCGCAGACGTAATGCTACCTGTTATTTTTTTTTGCTGAGCTAATGTAGATAAGGAGATAAATACGATGCAAAAAAAGAGCAAAGTTTTAATTACACACATGATGGCAATTGTTTGGTTAAGCAGGTGTTAAAAATAACGAATTTATCCAAACGCAAATATTTATGGGAATAATATGTATAATAAATCTTTTTTTGAGATTATTAGATCGTGAATGTAATTATATAAACCTGATGCACTTTCCGGTCAATTCGTATTCATACAATAGATATACCCGAATAAACGGAAGAAATCTTAAGTTGTTTACAAGAGGCAACCTTTCCAGCTACATCTGCGATTAATAATTATTCACATCGTCTGATATAAAATCTTAATCAAATTTATTTACATGAAAAAGCTATTTAAAATGAGCTTGGGCATTGCTTTGCCCTTACTAT
>JAABUS010007713.1_pt1 | contig 12183 bp, 10 predicted proteins | sample 5560161 | NCBI WGS metagenome assembly JAABUS01 (sample SAMN10711885, study PRJNA513376) | rock metagenome | isolation source: Antarctica rocks | place: Antarctica: Victoria Land, Trio Nunatak nord | collected 2016-01-04 | reverse complement strand
CCGAGAACGGACAGGTCGTCGAGCTGCGCGGCGTCGACATCTACGACCCGACGACCGGCGAAGTCCGCAGCAACGACACCAGCAAGATCGCGCTGTGGATGATCGACACCAACTACAACGAGGAGTCCTTCTTCGTCCGACACTGCTACTTCACCGGCGGCAACGACCCCTACAAGCGACTCAAGGTCGCCCTCAAGGCCGACATCGACGAAGACGCCTGGGCTTCCCTGCACCGCACGACGTCCCGTCCGTTCGACCAGCCCGACACCGGCAAGATCGCCATCAAAGTCATTAACGACTACGGCGACGAAGTCATGAAGGTCTTCAAGCTGCGATCACGCGGCATCCATTCGCCGCTCTCGTCGTCGATCCGCTCGCACACTAAGTCGCTGCGGCCGTTGCACGAGATGCGCAGCGACTGCATGCTAGGCGGCGAGTCGCGTCGTCGTGCCATTCTTAAGTTGGGAGTAGTAGTCACTGAGCAATTGGTCGGGAACAGTCAGCGTCACCGAGAAGGCCATCTCGACGGACTCGCCAGCCGCGAGCTTGCCTGACAAAGTTGACGCGAAGTCGGTGAACTGTTCGACAAAGGACGTGATCTCCCAGACAGGCTGAGTCGCGAAGCGGTCGAGTACGGCGCTGGCGTTGGCGAAGTCTTGATGCATGGCTGTCACGGTGCTTTCAACAAGGAATGAGCGGAACTTCTCATAGGCGCTCACAATTTCGAACGCGAGAGTAATCATCGCATCAACGTCTCCTTCAAAGGTCCGCTGCTGCAGCTCGCCCGCCAGGACGTTATTTAGGTCGGTGGCAGTACGCATTGCGATTTCATGTCGTTGGGTAAAATGCTGGAGCTCATCGCCTTCGGCGATGGCCCGGGTCTTGGGCCTGCTGCCCAGTTGGCACAGGGCATACTGGCGGTCGACCGTCATCTTGAGTGTGTTGAGAAAGCCGGCAAACAGCAAGACTTCCCAACCCGCTGGCTTGGCCATCATCAGTGCGGTCATGTCGGACGTGCATCCAGGGATACCTTGGGGTGCCTCCATTAAGCGTTGCGGCGTTGATTTACGGGAGGCTCGGAGTTGCGCAGTATGTTTAGCGAGCAGACTGTGTGCCTCCACTGTGTGCGCATCGCGGAAGCACTTGGCGATCCGTCTCGCGTGCCGGTAGGACCCAGCCTGAGCCATCAGCCGTAGCCATTGGCCGTTGCACGACCAGATCAGCCTAAGGCGGAACTTCAGCGCCAACATCAACGCAGCCCGCAAGATCCACCGATCGCGTCGTGTCGAGACTCTGAATGTGACGGTTGCAAAGAGGTTCTCGTACGCCGCGAACAGCGACATCAACCAAACCGCTGGCAGGGCAGCTAGGAACAACCATAAGCCAAGAGCCAGCGATCTCAACAGGGTCGCGAGGACTAGACTGTGCCAAGTTTGGCTGAGAACCACGACTGTGGCGAGTAGCCAGCCCCCGATTACGATCAGATATGTCGATTGGAGGGGCCGCCGCAGAACTCGGGCGTTATCGCCTTTGGCGACTACAAGCATCAGCCCTACCAACGTGAGTAGCCCCTGCAACAGAAATTCCCAGATCAGGGAGAACGTGGTCAGGTTGATAAAGAACTCTAGGAAGGCTGTTACACCGGCCACTTGGAGAACCTTCCGCCTGACGAAGCCGGGCTCCGTTCCCAGCCCTTTGAATGACGCGAAAAGAGCAATGCCCGCGCCTAGGACCCAGATGATGGTCGCCTTCAATAAGTCCACATCCCATAGCCGGGCTCGCTCCGCCACGGCGGTGACGAGAGCAAGGTAGGCGACGAAGATGCACCAGGCCACCAGCAGTTTTCCCCAGGCGGCCTTGCAGAGTTCCCACGCGAGTTGAAGAAGATTGACGCGAAGGCTGATGAGTCCCACATAGCAAGCCGCCAGAATCACGGTTGCGAGTTCCCGATTAGTGAGCATCCGGCGCCTCTCGTACGCAAACGGCTGACCCTCGAACATAGGTTCGCCGGGCTGTAGGACTGTGAGCGACGCGCCGATCTTCATAAACTCTCCTGGCGATCCGTGGACCGGCGGGTTGGCAACGCCAGCCTGAATCGGCTCGAATGGCGAGGCTCTGTGGCCTACGCTTCGTTCCCTTGTGGCCCCGCGGGTCCCCACTAACCCGTCGGGACGTTCCGTTGATCCGGGATGTCGCCCACGACCCGGATTCCGCAAGACAGAAACTGTCGGTAGGCGGTGGCATAGTCGTCCATATGTTCGATCGTTGCCCGGATGCCCAGCTCGTCACCGATCTGGTGGCGGTGCAGGAGGCTGCTCCGGTGCTGGACCCCGACGCCGCTGCTGTTGACCTGTTGGAGCAGGCGGTGGCGTGGGACCGGGTAGCGGCGTGGGTGGAAGCCAACCGGCTTGACACGTTGCGCCGGTTCGAAGCCGCCCGCATCGACGCCGACACCGCACTGGGTGAAGAGGACGAAGCGGTCATGGCTGAGCGGTCACCGGCCCAACGTGGAGCGCTGCTGCGGATGCGGGCCAACCTGGCTGCTGAGGCGGGCAAGTTCGCCGCCGAAGAGATCGCGCTGGCGCTCAACGTCTCACCCACGTCAGCGCACAAGCAACTGACCTTGGCCCGTGATCTCCACGCGGTGCACCTTGACCTCGGTGAAGCCCTCGAGCTCGGCCAGGTCAGCGGTTTCGTCGCCTCGATGGTCGCCGCCGCGACCCGCCGGCTGCCCGATGAGGCCCGCCGGGTCATCGATGAGGCGGTCACCGCCGACGCGGTGGAGCAACCCGCCGGCAAGGCGATCGCCGCTGCTCGGGCTCGGGTCTCCGAGGCCGATGAGTACGCCGAGCTGATGATTCAGCGGGCGGTGCAGGACCGTCGGGTGTTTCTCAAGCCGATGGACGACGGCGTCGCCATGCTGGGGGCGGTGCTTCCTGCTGAGGACGCGCTCCGCGCCTGGAACCGTATCGATGAGCTGGCCCGCACCTGCCGGGCAGCGGGTGACCCCGCCAACTTGGATCAGCTGCGAGCCGACCTGGTCGCCCAAACGCTCACCGGGGCCGACCTGGACACCCAACCCGACCCTGCCGGGCAACGCGCCCGCACCCGCAAACCAGTGTCGGTGCAGGTGGTGATCTCGCTGACCAGCTTGCTCGGGCTGGACTCCCGCAACGGGTTCCTCGACGGGTACGGCACCATCACTCCCGGGGTGGCCCGCCGCATCATCGCCGCCGGTGAGATCACGTTGACCCGGTTGCTGTGCGACCCGGTCACGGGGTCGGTGATGGTGGCGGATCCCGCCAAGTACCGACCCGACACCGCGACTAGGCACGCCGTGGTCTGCCGGGACCGGCACTGCCGGCTGCCGGTCTGCACCGCCCGCATCCGCGACTTGGACCACAAACAGGCCTTCGCCGACGGCGGCCTCACCCGACCAGACACCCTGCAAGGTCTGTGCGAGCGGTCCCACCTGGCCAGATCCCACCCCGGCTGGAAAATCACCGGCAACGCCGACACCGCCCTGACCTGGCACACCCCCACCGGGCACCGCTACCACTCCCTGCCACCACCAGCCACCGGATACGGCACCGGCCCGCCCGGCGAGCTCGACAACCCCCTGCACCTGCCCAGCTGGCTCAGCCAGCAACAACGCCTCCGCGCCGAACTTGACAACCCGCGCGACGAGGATGCCGCATGACTACACGGTGGTCTCGACAGGCTTGACCCCCGACGGGGCTCGCCGCCGTCGGACATTCAGAGCCTACGCCGGTGGACACCAACGACGCGCTCGGCTTCCAGCGAACCGTGTCAGTCTTCACGATCGTCCGGCCGGTCGGCGGGGCTCACAGGCGCATTGGCCAGGCCGCGACCACACTGGAGGAGTGGACGGCGACGTACGTGTGGGGCGGCGGCTGGTGATCCCGGCGCGTGAGTTGAGCTGGCGCTTCTCTCGGTCGTCGGGGCCTGGCGGCCAGAGCGTCAACACCACCGACTCCCGGGTGGAGTTGCGCTGGTCACCCGGCACCTCGACCGTGCTGTCGCCGAGCCAGCGGGAGCGGCTGCTCGACCGCCTGGCCGATCGGCTCGTGGGCGATGACCTCGTGGTTGTGGCTTCCGAACACCGTTCGCAGCTGCGCAACAGGGCCGCCGCCCGCACCCGGCTCGGCCAGCTTGTGGATCAGGCGCTGCGAGTCGACCGCCCACGTCGAGCGACCCGGCCGACGCTAGGTTCGCAGCGGCGGCGCCTGGTGGCCAAGGCGCGGCAAGCTGAGCGCAAGCAGCTGCGCCGCCCGCCGAGTGGGGACTGACCAAGTGCGGTTGGCTCGACGGGTATGGGTCGACCACCCCCGGGGTGGCCCGCCGGATCATGGCCGCCGGTGAGACCACGTTGACCCGGTTGCTGTGTGACCGGGTCACCGGGGCGGTGATGGTGGCCGACCCCACCCGGTACCGGCCCGATGCCGCGACCCGACACGCGGTGGTGTGCCGGGATCGGCACTGCCGGTTTCCGGTGTGCACCGCTCGCGTCCGCGACCTGGACCACCCGGCGAACTCGACAACCCCTTGGATCTGCCCGGTTGGCTCAGCCACCACCAACGCATCCGCGCCCACCTCGACCACCGGCGCAACAAGGATGTGGCCTGAACACGGTGGTCTCGACAAGCTCGACCAGCGGAACTTGCGAAAGGCTCGCAGGGGAGGGGCTGGTGGGGACTCGAAGGGCCGTAAAGAGCGCAGCGAAGGCCCGAGAGCCCCGCCAGCACCGACCGGACGGAACGGGACTTCGTAGGCTTTCCACCAGGTCGAGCCAGCAATGCCACACTGGAGGAGACATGAAGGTCTCTGGATCAGCCAACCTGCACGCTCCTCGAGAGCAGGTGTGGACCGCGCTCAACGACCCCGCCGTACTCGTGCGCACGATCCCGGGTTGCCAGCGGCTGGAGGCAATCGACACCGACGCCTACCGCATGACGATCACCGCCGGTGTTGCCTCGATCAAGGGCATCTACACCGGCGAGGTCCGGCTCACCGACCAGCAGCCCCCGGACAGGTTCGTATTGAAGGCCGCCGGCTCTGGTGGCCCCGGCACCGTGAGCGCCGACGTTCTCGTCAGTCTTGGCGACGACGGTGACACGACGACACTCAGCTACGACGCTGACGCGATAGTCGGCGGCATGATCGGCGGCGTCGGCCAACGCATGCTTACCGGTGTCGCCAAGAAGACCGCCGGAGAGTTCTTCTCAGCTGTCGACGACGTGCTGACGGGTAAGGCGCCAGCGCCGAACTCTCCGGCTGCGGACCAACAGACAAACGGGCAACCCGGCGGTCTCGCCGGCACAGGCGCCGACTCGTCAGCTGGCTCAGCCCCTCAGGTCTTCGAGGCGCCCGGTGCGGCCGCAGCGCTCGCGGCACCCGGAGGCGGCGCGGGCTTCCTGCAGGGTGCCCTAGCCGGTGCAGCCGCTGCCTTGGCGGGTGCCCTGGTCGGCGGCTGGATCTCCGGCCGTCGGCGCCGACCCTAGACCAGATCGTTCGAGGAGGCCCACCATGCGCGCTTTCACCGCCGCGGCACTTCAGGTTCAGCCCTCACCTGCTCCGCTGACTCGCGAGACGATCGCTGCCAACGTCAGCCACTGTGTCGACATGGTGCGAGAGTGTGCCGGCGCCTGCGAGGCCCAGCTGATCGTACTGCCGGAGACCTGCACCACCGGTTTCTCGCCAGGGCTCGGCGTGCACGAGCTGTGGGACGTCATCGACGCAATCCCGGGTGAGCAGACCCGGCCGCTGCACGTCGTAGCGGCTGAGCTTGGCATCCACCTCGTGTACGGCGCGTACGCGCGGGGTCCGGACCGAGGCGTGGTCTTCAACTGCTCGGTGCTGGTGGGTCCTGACGGCTCGCAGCTCGGCATCTACAACAAGACGCATCCCTTCTGCACCGAGATCGTCTCAGGGGGTGGGTGGGTGACACCCGGCGACGACGTGTGCGTCGTCGACACCGAGCTGGGGCGGATCGGCATGATGATCTGCTTCGACGGGGACTTCCCTGAGCTGGCTCGCATCACGGCGCTCAAGGGGGCCGAGATCATCACGCGGCCCGCGGCCCTGCTGCGCAGTGCCGACATCTGGGAGCTGACGAACCGTGCCCGGGCCTACGACAACCACGTGTTCGTGATCGGTTCCAACGCCACCGGCACAGATCCCGACGGCACGCTGTACTTCGGCAACTCGATGATCGTCTCCCCGATCGCGGAGGTTCTCGCCCGGGGTTCGACGTTCGAGCAGTGGGTTGTGGCGAGGCTCGATCCGGAAGCCGCCTTGCGATCGCTCACTCCAGGCAGCAGTGTGCCGCACGGATTCGACCACCTGGCCGACCGCAACCTCGCCCTGATCAAGAACCACCTCGACACGCTCAGCTCGGCCGCCGAGACATCCTTCGACTACCGCCGCTCGGGCGCTCCGCTGCCCAGCGAGCCACCGGCCGGGGAGTCTCGGCCCAGCGAGCCGTTGCCCGGCGATGGCGCTCGGTGACGGGCCAGATCCGGATCGGGATCGACACGGGTGGCACGTTCACCGACGTGGTAGCAGTCGACGAGCGCACCGGGCGCCTCGCCACCACTAAGACGCCCTCCACGCCGTCGGATCCAGCCGTGAGCTTCATGGCCGGCATCGACAAGGTGCTCGCGCAGCTCGGCCTGTCCGGTGAGTCGCTGTCCGCCGTCAGTCACGGCACCACGGTTGCCACCAACAAGCTCCTGGAAGGCAAGGTCGAGAACCTCGGGTTCATCACCACCGAGGGCTATGAGCACATCCTGGAGATCGCCCGCCAGTCGGTCCCCGACGGGTACGGGAACTCCTACTTCTGGGTGAAGCCGCCTCGCATCGTCCCTGCGGATCGGGTCCGCGCCGTGGGTGGGCGGCTGGCCGTCGACGGCTCGCAGATCCGCCCCTTCGACGTAGCCTCGGCCGAGGCAGCCGCGCGGTTCTTCAGCGACACCGGGATCGGCATCATCGGAGTGTGCTTCCTGCATTCGTATGCCAACCCGGCCCACGAGCACGCCATGCGCGAGGTGATCTCACGTATCCATCCCGGCGCGGTCGTGTCGATATCGTCAGACGTCCTGCGGGAGTACCGCGAGTACGAGCGCTCGGTGACCACGCTCGTCGACGCCGCCGTCAAGCCGAGCATCCGCGACTACATCGCCGCCATCACCCGCCGGCTCGACAGCTACGCCACCACAAGCACCTCGTACTCCGGCGACCGACGGCGCGTGCCGTTCTACGTGATGAAGTCCAACGGGGGAGTGCTCTCGGCTGAGGAGGTCGTGCACCAACCCATCACCACGGTGCTGTCCGGACCGGCCGCGGGCGCCCTCGGCGCGGCGGTGGTGGCTAAGGCGGCCGGCTTCGGCACCGTGGTCACGTGCGATGGCGGAGGGACGTCGACCGACGTGGCAGTCGTCATCGACGGCCAACCAGCCTTGACCACCGAGGGAACTGTCGGCGCCTACCCCAGCAAGATCCCGATGATCGACGTGGTCACCGTTGGCGCCGGTGGCGGGTCCATCGCCTGGCTGAGCCCCGAGAGCACGTTGAAGGTCGGACCACACTCGGCCGGCGCAGACCCCGGCCCGCTGTGCTACGGCAACGGCGGGGACGCACCGACTCTCACCGATGCCCATCTGGTGCTCGGCCGCATCCCGCCTCACCTGCTGGGCGGTGAGGTGCCCCTCGACGTCGACCTTGCGCGCGCGGGAGTCAAGGACATCGCCGGCAAGCTCGGCCTTTCAGAAGCAGCCGCCGCGACGGGAATCGTCGAGATATCGGCGTGGAACCAGGCCAACGCGCTCCGGCAGGTGACCGTCAAGCGAGGCCTCGACGTTCGCGACTTCTACCTGGTCACCTTCGGCGGCTCGGGCTCGCTCGTCGCGTGTCGGCTCGTCGACATCTTGGGTCTGCGCGGCGTCGTCGTGCCCCTCAACCCGGGCAACGTGTCGGCGTACGGACTGCTGATCGTCGACGTGCGCAACGACTACGTGCGTACGGCGGTCACCCGGCAGTCGCGGCTGCAGGCACCGGCCGTCCAGCAGATCGTCGATGACCTGACGTTGGAGGCGGGCGCCGCGTTGAGCCGCGAGGGATTCGGTGTGGACGTGCGGCGCTTCGAGCGGACGGCTGACCTGCGCTACTTCGGTCAGGCGTACGAGGTCCGAGTGCCACTGCCTGACGGTCCTGTCACCTCCATTACCTTCGCCGAGGTTGCGAACGGCTTCCACGACGCGCACCGCACCTTGTACGGCTACGACTTCCGCGACGACTCCCGCCAAGAAGTGGAGTGGGTCAGTCTTCGCGTCACCGGGGTCGGCCCGATCCGCAAGCCGGAGGTCGCTGAGGTTCACCCTGGATCCGGCGCCGGGTCGGCCGTCACCGGATCGCGTCGGGTGTACTTCGAGCAGTGGGACGAGGCCACGATCTACGACCGCGCACGGCTCGGCCGTGGCGACGTCGTCAAGGGGCCGGCGGTGGTCGAGGAGTTCTCGTCCACCGTCCCGATATCTCCTGGGTTCGAGGCCGAGGTCGACAGGCTCGGCAACCTCGTGCTGCGCCGGATGAGTGGCGGGGCGGTCAGATGACTGTCGATGCCGACCCGATCCTCGTCGAGATCGTCAACGGCTACCTCGCGTCGGTCGAGATGGAGGTCGAGACGGCGATCGGGCGCACGTCGCGTTCACCGATGATCCGCGACGCACACGACTACCGGGCCGGCATCCACGACCGCCGCCTGCGCAAGCTCACCGGCAGGTCGTACTCCGCGCTCGTTCACCCCGTCGTCAGGGACTACCCGCTCGAAACCATGCGGCCGGGTGACGTGTTCTTCCACAACGACGTGTACCTGTCGGAGGGCGGCATCGGGCACCTGCCCGACCTGTGCGTCACCGCGCCTGTCTTCGCGGAGAGCAGCGAGGGGCCGCAGGTGGTGGCGTTCGTGCAGGCTTTCGGGCACCACGACGACATCGGCGGCGCCGTACCTGGCTCGATGCCGTCCAACGCCACGTCGGTCTTCCAGGAGGGCTTGATGGTGCCGCCGATCCGGCTCTGGGAGGCGGGCGAACCGTGCGAGCAGGCGCTGAAGATCATGACCCGCAACTCACGGATGCCGGAGTCGCTCGCGGCTGACCTCGACGCCGAGTGCTCCGCCTGCCTGATGGGCGCCCGGCGGATGGCTGAGCTGTTCCAGCGGTACGGCCGCGAGCAGGTGGAGGCATGCTTCGACGCGATCATCGACCAGACCACGCAGACCTTCCGACGGGAGATCATCGCCAAGATCCCCGACGGCACCTACGTCTGGGAGGACTACGCCGAGCACGACGGGGTCGACAAGCCCCGGCTGCACGCTCAGCGCATCACGTTGACCAAGGTGCCCGACGACGGCGGCCGGCTCATTATCGACTTCACCGGCACGTCCCCTCAGGCGAGAGGGCCGATCAACCACTGCGGCGACTACGCCGACGGCAACTTCTTGAAGAAGTGGCTGGCACCGATCTTGCGCAACCTCGCCGAAAGCCCGGAGCGGATGGCCGAGCTCGACGTCAACGAGGGTGTGGTGCCGCTCATCGAGATGCGCTTCCCCCCGCCGGGGACGCTGCTGACGCCGATCTTCCCCGCCCCGACCAATGCCCGCACGTTCGTCATCCTGCGCCTGCTGGGGGTGCTGGCCGGGGCGCTGGCGAAGGCCGTCGAGGGACGGATGCCCGCCGACCAGGAGACGATCCGCTACACCGGCGTCTACGGCGACGACCTCGACGGCTCGCCGTACCTGATGCGTGAGGTGCTGGGCGGCGGGTCGGGTGGCCGCTACTACGCGGACGGAGAAGACACCATCCACGTGGTACCCGACTCGCGAAACCTGCCGACCGAGTTCAGCGAGGGGCGCTTCCCCTTCGTCGTCGAGCGCCTCGGGTTGGCGACGGACTCCGGAGGCGCTGGTCGCTACCGAGGTGGCTGCGGCTACCAGAAGCACATCCGGATGCTCAAGGACGCGCACTTCATGTCGATCGCCGACCGGTCGATCCTGGCGTGCTGGGGTGTCAACGGCGGCAAGGCCGGCCGTCCGTTCCAGGTGACGATCGACCTCGGCGGACCAGAAGAGCGGGTCGTCGACGCGCTTGTCGACGCTGAGCCGGTCAGGGCCGGCCAGGTGATCTCGATCCGTACGACTGGCGGCGGGGGATGGGGTGACCCGCTAGCGCGGCCGTACGACGAGGTGGCGCGCGACGTGGCGTGGGGCAAGGTCTCGGTTGCGGGCGCCTACGAGGATTACGGGGTGGTGACCGGCCGCGAAGGATATGACGTGGTGGTCGACGTCAGCGCCTCCGACGAGCGGCGAGCCGAGCTTCGACGTTCGCGGGATGCGACGGCGTCCTCCGAGCAGAGGGTCTTCTTCGATCGGGGGCCCGGCTACGCGCGACTCTCCGGGGGCGCGGCGTTCGCCGAGGTTGACCTCCTCGGTCCGCCTCCGACGTGACTGTCCCACCACTTCCGCCGCCGACAACCCCCGAGGCCAGCCCCCGGGAGCTGGTGACCGAGCTCGGCCGCATCGTCGGCCCCGAGACCGCCGCCGGGTGGTGCGCTGACCTGCTGGCCGGCGCAGACCCGCACGACTACGTCGAGATGCTCGACTACCTCGGCTCGAATACCCGCAAGGCAGCCTTCGACCCGAGCTGGTACGACTACTGGCCGCGCACGTGGGGAGCCCGCGGCCTGCTCTATGTGTGGGCGGACTCGGCCGCGCCGGTCGTGGTCGAGGGCCTGGCGGACGCGCACTGGCGACCGGCCGAGATGTGCCTGAAAGTCGCGACGAAGCGCGAGATCGGCGAGGCGGGACCAGGCGCCGTACCGCTCAGCGAGCACGAGCTGCCCCGGGTCCGGACGGCGGCGATGCGCTGCCTCGGGAAAGTCGGGGACACTGAGCACGTCGAGGTCGTCGACGCCGCCCTCGACGACGAGCAGCCCCAGGTACGCCGCGCGGCAGCCCGCGCCTTGACCGAGATGATCAGACGCCTCGACCTCGATCGGAGTCCACCGGGCCTGGGTTGAGCGACCTCTCGCCGAGCAGGTCTGTCACGACGCCCGGGAGCTCCGCCATGTCGGTGATGACGCGGTCGGCAGCATCGAGGTGCGAGCGGGGGGTGATACCGCCGGCGTACCCGACGACCGCCATCCCGGCTGCCCGCGCCCCTTCGACGCCGTACCTGCTGTCCTCGACCACCACGCACTGCGCAGCCGAGCAACGCATCCGCTCGGCCGCGTGCAGGAACAGGTCAGGCGCGGGTTTGCCGTGCTCGACCTCGGTCGCGCTGAAGATGCGCCCGGCGAAGGCGTCCCACAGACCGGTCTTGGCGAGGGTGCGTTCCATCTTGGCGTGCGAGCCGCTGGAGGCGACGCACGTCGCCAGGCCGAGGCGCTGGACCCTGTGCAGTGCCTCCACGACGCCGGGCACCGGCTCGAGATCCGCGCCGAGGACCCGCTGGTACTCCGCCTGCCAGGCGGCGTCCCAGTCGTGGCTGAGGGGGCGTCCGATTCGCTTTTCGATCTCGCGACGCATATCGGCCTCGCTCTTGCCGACGAAGAGCTCGATCACCTCGTCGCGGGTGATCTCCCAGCCGAGCTGCCGCACCGCGAGCACGTCGATGTCCACCACGAGGCGTTCACTGTCCACGAGCACGCCGTCGCAGTCGAAGATCACCAGGGGCATGCCTCCAGTGTCCCAGCCCGGACACTAGGGTCGGGCGCAGATTGTCGTCGGGACCGCCGTGGCCCGCGAAAGCTTTGGAGGAGGGTGCCGGTGAGAGTTCTGCTCGCGCTCGGTGGCAACGCCATGACAGGGCCTGATGGCAGCGCCGGGCCCGAACACCAGATAGCCGCCGCCGAGCAGGCGATGACCAGCGTCGCCGGACTGGTCGCCAAGGACATCGACGTCGTGCTGACCCACGGCAACGGGCCGCAGGTGGGCAACCTGCTGGTCAAGAACGAGATCTCCGCCAGCGTCGTGCCGCCGGTTCCGTTGGACTGGTGCGGAGCACAGACCCAAGGCACGCTCGGATTCATCCTGCTCAATGCGCTCGAGCGCGCGCTGGTCCGTCGCGGCCTGTCGCGGCCGATGGTGGCGCTCGTGACACGCACCCT